>Ga0335398_10001940_pt1 | contig 33813 bp, 40 predicted proteins | sample BON03_FD_205742 | JGI IMG/M metagenome (GOLD analysis project Ga0335398, IMG submission 205742) | Freshwater microbial communities from Lake Bonney liftoff mats and glacier meltwater in Antarctica - BON-03 (spades assembly) (version 2) | ecosystem: Environmental > Aquatic > Freshwater > Ice >... | reverse complement strand
TGCCTCTACCTGGAAGCCATGGGCAGCATCCTGCCCGATGCGAAAGCCGTCTACATCGTCGATAGCGACCAGCGTGCCATGCTGCCCTTGCTCAGCATGGACGGGGGCCAGTTGTCTGCGCCAGCAAGCAAGGCCAGCAGCCCGCCAGAAGGCATCAAAGGAGGAAAACTGCCATGAAAAAAACAATCACCATCGGATTTGGGGCCCTGATCCTGGCGATCGTCATCGCCTTTTCGGGCACCTTTTACACCCTGGAAGAGGGCGAGCAGGCTGTGATCGTCCAGTTCGGCCGACCGGTCGGCAAGCCCGTCACCGAGGCCGGACTGCACCTCAAGATCCCCCTCATCCAGGACGTTCGCCTCTTCGAAAAGCGCCTGTTGATCTGGGATGGTGCGCCGAACCAGATCCCCACCAAAGGACGAGAGTTCATCTGGATAGACACGACGGCGCGCTGGCGCATCGCCGATGCCACGACCTTCCTCGAGAGCGTTGCCACGGAGGCAGGCGCCCGCTCCCGTCTGGACGACATCATCGACTCGGTGGTGCGTGACCAGGTCTCGGGCAGCGAATTGGTGGAACTGGTCCGCAGCGCCTCATGGAAAGCGCCGGGCGGACCGATTCTCGAGGAAGTCCCGGTTGAAGTGCGGGAGCAGCTGAACAAGCAGGTCTCGCGTGGACGCGAGGAAATCACCCGAACCATCCTGACCGAAGCCCGCAAGATCATGCCCCAGTATGGAATAGAGCTGGTGGATGTGCGCATCAAGCGCCTCGACTACGTGGAAAGCGTGCGCGAAAGGGTCTATTCGCGGATGATCTCGGAACGCAAGCGTATCGCCGCCCAGTTCCGCTCGGAGGGTGAAGGTCAGAGCGCCGAGATCCTCGGGACCATGGGAAAGGAACTCAGTGAAATCCGTTCCAGCGCCTATCGCAAGGTCCAGGAAATCCGGGGCCGTGCCGATGCCAAGGCAGCTCGCGTTTATGGCGATGCCTACAACGCCGATCCCGAGTTTTACGCGTTCTCCCGCACCCTGGAAGCCTACAAGGAAGGCCAAAACAAGAATTCCGTGATGATCCTGACCACGGACAGCGACTATTACCGCTACTTGAAGCAGTCCGGGATACAGGGCAAGACCCGGTAGACGCGCTGAGTGCGTGCGCCAGGCGGAGTGTCCGGAGCTGGACGCCCCGCTGATACGCCTGCATCACAGACGTGAAAAAGGCCCCGTCACTTTTGTAATGGGGCCTTTTTTCGAAACGCATGGGGTCAGGTTTCCCACTATCGCCGCCGTCTGGCTGTGCCCGCCTTGATAAAACGCATCGGCCATACTTTGGAATCAAGCGGCTTTAAGCAGCAACCGAAAATCTGAAGTCAAGCCCTGCGCGTCACTGCCATAGCGGATGTACAGGCGGATATTGCCCTTGGAGTCATACACGTAGCTGCCGGCTGAGTGATCCACGCTGTAGCTGCCCGGTGTTTTACCTTCGACTTTTTTGTAGTAAATCTTGAAGTCCTTGGCGACCTGCGGCAACTGCTCCATGGTGGGACGCAGCGCAATGAAAGTCGGGTCAAAGTTGCCCATGTAAGCCTTGAGCAGCTCAGGTGTGTCGCGCTCCGGGTCTACCGTGATGAAAACGACCTGCAGTTTGTCGCCGTCCGTACCCATGGTTTTTTTGATCTGCGCCAGCTCGACCATGGTAGTGGGGCACACGTCAGGGCACTGGGTGAAGCCGAAAAACACGATGACCACCTTGCCGGAAAAGTCTTTCATGCTGCGCTGCTGGCCGTTTTGGTCAGCCAGCGCAAAACCTGCAGCGTAGTCGGCACCTGTCAGATCTATGCTTTTGAATTGCAGCTTTTCTTCTGGTGAACAGGCTACTAAAAGACCTGTAGCACCTGTAAACAGAGCGCAAACAGCTATTGATTTGATAGCGTTTCGTTTGCTGGAGTTAAGCGTAAAAAATGCTGCTGCGGTCATGAGAAAACCTATACAAGGTAGTGGTCGACGAGCAGTGCAGCAAACAGCACCGAGAGGTGGATCAATGAAAAGCGGAAAGTCTTGCGGGCCAACGCATCCGAGTAATTGCGCCACAGGCGCCAGGCATACCAGCTGAAACCAAAGCTCAAAGCAATCGCCACCACCAGGTAAAGCCAGCCGCTCATCTTGAAGACAAAAGGCATCAGGCTCGCCGGAAACAGCACCAGCGTGTAGAGAAAAATCTGCAAGCGTGTGAACTCGTTGCCGTGCGTGACGGGCAGCATCGGCAGCCCGGACTTTCGGTAGTCCTCTACCCGATACAGCGCCAACGCCCAAAAGTGCGGCGGTGTCCACAAAAAGATGATGAGAAAAAGAATCAAGGCCGCAGGGCCGACCGAGCCGGTCATGGCAGCCCAGCCCAGCACAGGCGGCATCGCGCCCGAAGCGCCGCCGATCACGATGTTCTGCGGCGTCAGGGGCTTGAGGATCACGGTATAGACCACCGCGTAACCGATAAAGGTCGCAAAAGTCAGCCACATGGTCAACGGGTTGACCCAGACGTAAAGAATCCAGGAACCCAGCGCACACAGCGCCGCCGAAAACGCCAGCGTCAGCGGATTACTGATCTGCCCCTTGGCGGTGGCGCGCCAGGCGGTGCGTTGCATTTTGGCATCAATCCGCTGCTCGACCAGGCAGTTGAAGGCCGCCGCGGCACCGGCCACCAGCCAGATACCGGCGCAGGCCACCAGCGCCAGCTTCACCTCGGCCCAGCCCGGCACACCAGGGACAGCCAGCAGCATGCCGACCAGCGCGCAAAACACAATCAGTTGCACCACGCGCGGCTTGGTCAGCGCGTAAAACTGCGCAAATTTGGAAGACACAAAAGGAGCGACCGCAACGGAAGCGGAGGAAGCGGAGGGGTTCATAGGCTGGCAGCCCTCAATTTTGACACACTTGCCGACTCTGGGGCGCGATGGCTGGAAAAAATGGCACCAGTCAGCACCACCACCAGTGCTGCCGCGCCACCGGTGTGCGCGACCGCCGCCACCAGCGGCCAGCCCAGCACAACATTGCTCAGGCCGGTGGCAAACTGCCACAGCGCCAAGCCACCAATCCAGAGAGCATACGAACGCATTGCGGGAATAGGCCGCAGCTTGTGGGCCAGCAGCAGCAACGCGGCAAACACGGGGTAGGCTGCCAGTCGGTGCACATAGTGAATGGCGGTCAGCGCCTGGAAGCTGATGTTGTCACCGTCCAGCCCCGCACCCAGTGCGCGCCAGAACGTGAAGCCTTCCCTGAAATCCATCTGCGGCCAGAGACTGCCCTGGCAGGCCGGAAAATCAGTGCAGGCCAGCACCGCGTAGTTGGTGCTGACCCAGCCACCAAGCGCGATCTGCAGCCACAGCAGTGCAAAGGTAGCCGCCAGCAGCAGCCAGGTGGCCCGGGGTAGCGGCACCAGCAAGGACTCCCCTTGCGCCTGCGCATAACGCACAGCCTGGACTCGCAACAAGGCCAGCAGGATGAGGCCTCCCAGTAGGTGCAAGGTCACGATCAGCGGGAACAGCTTCATGGTCACCGTCAGGGCACCAAAGGCGCCTTGAATACACACCCACACAAGTGTCAGGGTCGGCCACCAAGGCGAAAGAATGTTAGCCTCACGCTCGGTGTATCCCGTTTGCCCTGAGCCTGGTCTGTCCTGAGCCTGTCGAAGGGTCGAAGGATGGGGCGGCCCGACGGAAAACTGTTTGCCCCCACGCTGCCCGAAGCGTCGCGCCAGCCAGGTGACAACCGCCAGCGTCAGAATCAGCACACCCACGCCGGTGGCCAGGTAGCGGTGAATCATTTCTATCCAGGCCTTGGAATCCGTGACCGGGCCGCTGGGCATGGCTGCCTGTGCGGCGCTGATCGGCTGCTGCGCGCCTAGCGGGCTGGCATGGCCGTAGCAGCCCGGCCAGTCAGGGCAACCCAGACCCGAGTCGGTCAGGCGCGTGAACGCGCCGAACAGCACCAGGTCAAAGGTCAGAAACAGGGTGATCAGCGTGAGCACCTGCAGACGTTGCGCGATAGGCGCTTTGCGGTTGCGCACCCAGACCCAGGCGAGCGGCCCCATGGCAACCACCAGCCCTATGAGCATCAGATGCAGCGCCGGGCTGAGGTTGTAAAGATCGGTTGCGAGCATAGTGTTTCAGTTTGACTCAGCGAGCCAGCCTTCCTTCTTTGTCCCAACTAGCGGCGGCGCGTAAAACGCGCTCCAGATCGCGCTTGGCCTTTGCGGCACCAGCGGCATCCATGTTGGCCGGAAAACGCATCATCCAGTTGCCCAAGGGGTCAACCAGATAAATATGCTCTTCAAGGCGCTGGCCCGCAGCGGGAGCAAACCATTGCGACAAGGCATCGTTAGGCACACGCAGCACGGTAGAGGTAGCCAGCGCAGGCTGTAGGCGGCTGTCAATGGCAGCGCCGTCGTTGACCAGCCAGACCCAGTCGAGGCGGCTTTTTTCTCTGCCCAACGCCTCGCGCATTTGACGCTGAAAATACAGGCGTTGCTGGCACGCAGGGTCGCAGGCGGCAGCGGAAACGCTCATCAAAAGCCATTGTCCCTTGAGCGACCTCAGATCGACCGGCTTGCCATCCAGCGTGGCAGCTTGCAGGGCTGGCAGGGGTCGCTGAGGATCTATCAGCTCGCCGTAGTTACGGCGGCCTTCAGGCCGTATCAAGTAGTAAGTGACATACGAGGCGATAACCGGGGCCGCACATACCAGCAGCAGAGCCATCATCTTCCAGCGGCCCGAGGCATTGCGCGGGCCTTCGTCGCCCGGCACCGGCAGACTGTGCACCGTCAGGCCCAAGGGTTCGTCCTGAGCATCCTGCGCAGCTTGCCCTGCTGGCGTGGGAAGGGTTTCAGATTGAGTTTGATTCACTTTTCTTCACTTTGGATTTGCGGCTGACCAGGTTTTGCAGACTTGCGACTAAGACGAAGAGGGCTGATGATTTGAAACCAGACATACAAACCAAACACCAATGCACACAGAGCAAACCACTGGAATGCATACCCGTAGTGTTTATCGACCCCCAGATTCGGTGCTGCCCAGTCACGCAGTAAACCTTCATTGGCGAGGCCTGTTTGCAACAGCGAAACCGCCATCAGCGGGCTGCTAATTTCAGCAGCAAAAGTTGGCAAGTCGATATTTTGACGGATAGGTCCGCTTTCAACACCTTTGAACTCATATAGCTTGGACGGCGGCGGGGCGATACGCCCACGCACCGTGACTGACCCAAGCGGTGTTGTCACATTGGGCAGGCGGGTGCGATCCGTAAAGTCACGCGGAACCCAGCCGCGCTGCACCAGAATCCACGGGCGGCCGCCCTCCAAGGCCAGCGGTGTCACGACCCAGAAGCCGGACTTGCCGCCCATGGGCCGGTTGTCCAGGTAAACGGTGTGCGCCTCCTGCCAGACACCCTGCAGCAACGCCGGCCGGTGCAGCACATTCGCCATGTTTTCCGTAGCCAGAAGCGCCCGGCTGTCCAAGGCTGGGAGCGTATTCTGCCGTCCAATCGCGGCCTGCAGCGCTTCTTTCTCGGCGGCGCGGCGCAATTGCCAGTGACCGAGCGAAAAGGTCAGGCCCGCCATCAGCACGGCGGCCAGGGTCAGCACCCAAAAGCGCGGGCTCTGCAAGGGTGAACTCATGCGCGGATAATCCTGTTCATGAATTACCTTGTAGCAATCGCATTTCTGGCCATCATCGCCAGCCTCGGATCGGCGCTATTTTTCATGTTGAAGGACGGCAGCGACGGTAAAGCCAAAAGCGGTAACATGGCACGCGCGCTGGCCTTTCGCGTAGGCTTTTCAATTGTGCTGTTTGTCTGCATCTTGATCGCCTGGAAAATGGGCTATATCCAGCCCACCGGCATTGCGGCAGGCAAATAAAAGGAAGCTGCAACCTGCGCGGCGTAGCCAGCGACCATCAGCCTAGGCGCAGGTGGCCGGAAACCGGAATGGGGTTATTGGGGTCAGAGTCCAAATTCATCGTGCCTTCGGCACGCCCTCTGGGTGCGGTGCCATGCACCGCAATGAAATTGGCGTCTGACCCCAATAACCCAGCCCCGCAACGACGGATCACGGTCGCGCAGTAGCCGCCTAGAGCCAGTAGACCAGGACGTACAGGCCCAGCCACACGACGTCCACAAAGTGCCAGTACCAGGCTGCACCTTCAAAGCCAAAATGCTTGTCCGCCGTGAAGTGTCCTTTTTGCAGTCGCAGCGTGATGAACAGCAGCATCAACATGCCGACAAACACGTGAAAGCCGTGAAAGCCCGTCAACATGAAGAAGGTCGAGCCATAAATGCCGGACGTGAGCTTGAGGTTCAGATCGGTGTAGGCATGGAAATACTCATAGCCCTGCACGCACAAAAAGATGATGCCCAGCAGCACGGTGAGCCACATGAACGCAATCGTCTTACCGCGATGGTTTGCGCGCAACGCATGGTGGGCGATGGTCAGCGTCACGCCGGAGCTCAGCAGCAAGGCGGTGTTGATGGTCGGCAGCCAGAACGGTCCCATGGTGGTGAACGGCTCGACGATGCCGGCCGGCGAAGCCGTGAAGCCGGGCACCACACTGGGCCAGACTGCCTCGAAATCGGGCCACAGCAAGGCGCTCTCCAGGTTGCCCAGCTCGGGCACCGAGTGCACACGCGCCCACCACAGGGCCGTGAAGAAGGCACCGAAGAACATCACTTCGGAAAAAATGAACCAGCTCATGCTCCAGCGGTAAGACAGGTCGATTTTGTGGCCGTAGAGGCCCCCTTCGCTCTCGTTCACGGCCGCGCGAAACCACAGGAACAACACGCCCAGCCACCAGGCCATGCCGAAGGCCAGCGAATACGCACCCCAGCCCACGCCGTTGATCCACTGCCCAGCACCCAGGAAGAGGAAAAACAGGCCGATAGCCGCCATCACCGGGTACGCCGATGGCGCAGGCACAAAGTAATATGGCGTAGCTGCCGGGGCTACTGACGACGCTGCTGAAGACATGTCCAACTCCTGTTTCGCTAAATTCTAATATTCAAAAATCAATGGCTTGGCGGGCGCCTCTGCGGCTATTTTCCAACCACCCAGGTAGCCAGAAGGATCAGGCTACCGACAAAAATAACAACCGCTAGCAGCGCGATGATGATGATATGTACCGGGTTGAGCTGCTCCACATCTTTTTCATAATCGCTGTGGGCGCGCAAACCTACAAACGACCACAACACAGCCTTCACGGTACGCAGCAGTGAGCCCTTGCGTTGATGCACGGCGGTCACGTCAAGATCGCTCATACACCAGGCACCCTCTGCACCGCTTGTTCCAGCACTGCACCCACGGTCGATACCACCGGCGCCGCTGGGGTTCTACCGCCGACTTCAAAAAATGTGTACGACAGCGTGATGGTGGTCACATCTTTTGACAGCTTGGGGTCAATCACAAAAGCCACCGGCCACTGCTTCTTCTCGCCCGGCGCCAGCGTGTACTGGGTGAAGCAAAAGCACTCGAGCTTGTTGAAGTATGCGCCGGCCTGCGCCGGTGCGTAACTGGGAATCGCCTGCGCCGACATGCTGCGGTTCTGCACGTTCTGGAACTCGTACATCACGGTCGTTAACTCGCCAGGGTGAACCTGTAGGGTATTTTTTGTCGGCTTGAAATGCCAAGGTCCGCGCGAGTTGGCATCAAACTCGACGGTGATGGTACGCGTCTTGTCGACCTGTGTATTGGCCGCATGGCTGGAGGTGGCACCCAGAATCTGGCGATCACCCAAGGCCAGGATGTTGATGCCGGTCATCTCGCAAATGGCTTTGTAAATCGGCACCAGCGCATAGCCGAAGACGAACATGCCGAGCACGATGACGCCGAGCTTGCCAGTGATCAGAAAATTTTCTCGCTTTAGGTTCATGGGTCAGCCTTTGCCAAAAAAAATCATCTTAGCCATGAAGCCCGCAAAAAAGACGACCGCAACCGAAGCCAGAGTCAATGCCAGGCGCAGGTTGTTTTTCTTTTGTTCAGGTGTTGTCATGTGCCAGCCTATTACCAAAGTACTCGCAGTGCTCGTGATGTGCCCATCAGCCAATCACGCGGGTAGCGGCGGCATTGAGCTTGGGCGGTGTTTCAAAGGTATGAAAAGGCGCGGGAGACGGAACCTTCCACTCAAGGCCTTCAGCGCCCTTGCCGCCTTCGTCCAGCCATGGGTTGGCCTTTGCCGCAACGCCCTTGCCGCGCATACTTGGCAACACGATGAAGAAGAAGAAATAAACCTGTGCAAAGCCAAAAAAGAAAGCCCCCACACTGGCGATGGCATTGAAGTCAGCAAACTGCATTGGATAGTCGGCATAGCGGCGCGGCATACCGGCCAGACCCAGAAAGTGCATCGGAAAGAAGGTCACATTGAAGGAAATTAGTGACCACCAGAAGTGGATCTTGCCGCGCGACTCGTTGTACATCACGCCGGTCCACTTGGGCGACCAGTAGTAGTAGCCGGCAAACATCGCATACAGCGAGCCAGCCACCAGCACGTAGTGGAAGTGGGCGACGACATAGTAGGTATCCTGCAGCTGCGTGTCGATCGGTGCGATCGCTAGGATCACGCCGGTCAGGCCACCGATGGTGAACACGAACAGGAAGCCGACCGCAAACAGCATGGGGGTCTCAAACGTCATCGAGCCCTTCCACATAGTCGCAATCCAGTTAAACACCTTCACGCCCGTGGGCACAGCGATCAACATGGTCGAGTACATGAAAAACAGCTGCCCGGTGATAGGCATGCCAGTGGTAAACATGTGGTGCGCCCAGACCACAAAGCTCAGGATGGCGATAGAGCCAGTGGCATACACCATGGAGGCGTAGCCGAACAGGCGCTTGCGCGAGAAGGCCGGAATGATCTGGCTGACGATGCCAAAGGCCGGCAAGATCATGATGTAGACCTCGGGGTGGCCGAAGAACCAGAAGATGTGCTGGAACATCACCGGGTCGCCACCGCCGGCGGGGTTGAAGAAGCTGGTGCCGAAGTGACGATCTGTCAGCGTCATGGTAATTGCGCCTGCCAACACCGGCATCACAGCAATCAACAGGTAGGCCGTAATCAGCCAGGTCCAGCAGAACATCGGCATTTTCATCAGCGTCATGCCGGGTGCACGCATGTTCAGGATGGTGACGATGATGTTGATCGACCCCATGATGCTTGAGGCACCCAAGATGTGCAGCGCAAAAATACCGGCGTCCATGGACGGGCCCATTTGCAGCGACAGCGGCGCATACAGCGTCCAGCCACCAGCCGGTGCACCGCCCGGCATGAAGAATGAACCGAGAAGCAACAGGCCAGCCGGAATCAGGAGCCAGAAGCTGAAGTTGTTCATACGGGCGAAAGCCATATCGGGGGCACCGATTTGCAGCGGAATCATCCAGTTCGCAAAACCAACAAAGGCCGGCATGATGGCGCCGAACACCATGATCAGGCCATGCATGGTGGTGAGCTGGTTGAAGAGCTCGGGGTTGACCAGTTGGAGACCGGGCTGGAACAGCTCGGAGCGGATGCCCAACGCCAGCACACCGCCGAACATAAACATGAAAAAGCTGAACAGCAAGTACAGCGTGCCAATGTCTTTATGGTTGGTGGCGTACACCCAGCGGCGCCAACCCGTCGGAGCATGGTGATCGTGGTGGTCATCATGCGCATGATCGCCACTGGGTCCGTGGGGGTCTAGAACTGCACTCATCTTGGCTTCCTTTGGTGGCTAATACAGGACATTTAGCCGATAACTTTATGGGTTTGCGACGGACGCTATGGTCGGGCGCTTTAAATTGAATCTGTCAGGTTTTGCTGCTTGTAGGCCGCTTATTTGCGTGCCGCCTGAATCTCGGCAGGTTGCACCAGTTGCGCTGTCTGATTTGACCAATTGTTTTTGGTATAGCTAATCACGGCAGCAATGTCGGTATCACTGAGCGCCTTCATGGAGGGCATGGCCCCGCCCGCTGCACCATTGAGCAAAATCGCTATCTGCTTGTTATGGTCTGTGTCGAGCACGATGGCCGAGCCATCCAGCGGCTTGATCGGGCCTGCGCCTTTGCCGTTGGCCTGGTGGCAGGCTGCGCAATTGGCAGCGTAGACTTTTTCGCCCCTGGGCTTGATGTCTGCCAGAGTCCAGACCTTTGAAGGATCATCCGCCTTGGCCGCAGCTTCCTTGTTTTTGGCAGCGACCCATGCGCTGTAGTCCTGCGCCGAGACTACCTTCACATGGATGGGCATGTAGGCGTGTTCCTTGCCGCAAAGCTCCATGCACTGGCCATAAAAATCGCCAACTTTTTCAGCGCGAAACCAGGTGTCACGGACAAAGCCCGGAATCGCATCCTGCTTGATGCCAAATGCCGGCACTGCGAACGCGTGAATCACATCATTGGCCGTCAAGATGATGCGGATTTTTTTATCCACGGGCACGACCAGTGGGTTGTCAACCTTCAGCAGGTAGTCGTCAGGCACTTCACCAGCCTTCGGGCCGCCGTTGTTAGACATCGCACGATGGGTGCTGTCGATCGTGGAGACAAAGCCGATGCCCTCACCCTCACCCCTGATGTAGTCATAACCCCATTTCCACTGCATACCGGTGGTCTTGATGGTCAGGTCAGCGCTGGTCGTGTCTTTTTGCGCCACCATCACTTTGGTCGCTGGCAGGGCAAGTCCGATCACGATCAGGAAAGGAACGATGGTCCAGGCAATTTCAACTGCGGTGGATTCATGGAAATTGGCTGCCTTGTGGCCGACCGATTTGCGGTGCTTCCAGATGGAATAAAACATCACGCCAAACACCGCCACGAAAATCGCGATGCAGACGATCATCAAATACCAGTGCAGCCAGTGCTGATCCTCGGCAATTTTGGTGACTGCGGGATGCAGATTGAGCTGGTTGACCGCCGGCCCGCCGGGCAGGTCGTTGACCGCGTAAGCTGCTGTGCTCATCCAGGCAGCCAGCAAAGCCGTGAAAGAAGCCAGCCTATGGCTAGCTTGCAGGACTAGTGACTTCAAAACTGCGCCTGCGTGCTTCATTCTGGACCCTATCGTTGTGCGTACGTTCATCGTGATCACTTTTATTGCCTCAATTACCGACTGATTAAGCGTCTGATTATAAAGATGATCTGGGCTATCCCCTTCAGCTTGCACTCGCTTGTGCGCAGGTGTATAGTCGCGAGACTTAATTCATAAGTCGATTGTGCTTCGTACCATTTCCTAGAGTCACATCGTGTGACAGAGGGGTTTTATGAGCAGACGCATTTACTGGTTGATACCTGATTTGCCGAGTGCCAGGCGGACGATGGATGACTTGCTGCTGGCACGCGTAGGGGTGAAGCCAATTCACTTTTTCGGGCGTGAAGGCATGGACATGTCCGGACTTCATGCCGCCAATGTCTTGCAGACGACAGACGCGATTTACGCGGCCGAAACCGGCTTCTTGATCGGCGGCACGGTCGGGCTGGTTACCGGCCTGCTGGTGGCCATGTTCTATCCCATCTCCATCGGGGACGGCTCATTGCAGTGGGGCGTGGTGGCCGTGCTGGGCGTGCTGGGTGGCCTGTTCGGCGCCTGGTCGTCAAGCATGATTGGCATTTCCGTGCCCAGCCGCCGGCTCAAGCGTTTCGAGGCTGCCATCGAGCAGGGGCAAATCCTGCTGATGGTGGATGTGCCGAGCGCGCGGGTCAAGGTGATCGAAGCCCTGCTGCAGGCTTCGCATCCGGAAGCCCATTTTGAAGGCGAAGACCCGGACACCCCGGTGTTCCCCTGAAGCACTGAGACGCGCACGGCTCAATCGGCACGGGCACATGATCCCAATTTGATGGAGGTAGTGATGGACTTTCACATGCATTCGTACCGTTGGCAGCGCCAGCCGGACTGGCCTGCCGCGGCGGTAGCCGGGCTTGCCGCAGGGGCTGTCCTGATGGTTCTGGAACTGTTCTGGTTGACCTGGGTCGCCGGCGGTAATCCATGGGCTGCCTCGCACATGATCGCCGCCGTCGTGATGGGGCCGGATCCGCTGCAATCGTCCGGCTTCAGCCTCAGCGTCGTGACCGTGGCACTGGCGGCACACTATGTGCTGGGTGGCGTATTTGGCCTGTTGCTCGCGGCCATCATCGTGCAGTTTCATCTGGATTCGAGTGTGGGCATGGTGTCGCTGGCCGGCGCTTTGTTCGGCGCGGCCCTGTACCTGCTGAACTTCTACGGCATGGTTCGCTTTTTCCCGTGGTTTGTCGACTGGCGTGGCACGGCAACTCTGGTGAACCATTTGATCTTCGGGTTGACGGCTGCACTCTTGTACTGGAAGCTGAATCGTCGTGGAACGGTCCGCCAACGCTGAGCCGGGGGATGCCCATGCTTATTTATGGCTGTTGCCCTCATCGTCATCGTCGGGGCGGTGCTGTTTCACTTTGTCAGTCCCTGGTGGACACCGCCGCTGGCCTCGAACGGGCAGCAGATGGACGATACGCTGACGATCACGCTGATCAGCACAGGCGTTTTTTAAGGTAAGGACTAAGTATGGCTATAGCTATCGTATTGATCGTGCTGATTGTGGGAACGGTGCTATTCCATTTTCTGAGCCCGTGGTGGTTTACGCCGATCGCCTCCAATTGGGGCTCGATCGACGACACGATCGGCCTCACGTTCTGGGTCACCGGCTTCGTCTTCGTCGCCATCAATGCGTTTATGGCCTATTGTGTGCTCCGCTACCGGCATCGAAAGGGAGCGCGGGCGCATTACGAACCCGAGAACAAAAATCTGGAGTGGTGGCTCATCGGATTGACCACACTGGGCATCGTCGCCTTGCTGGCCCCCGGCCTGGTTGTCTGGGCGAAATTTGTCAACGTCCCTGCAAACGCGACGGTGATTGAGGTCGTCGCGCAGCAGTGGCACTGGAGCTTTCGCTTCCCCGGCAAGGACGGGGTGCTGGGCACGGTCAATTCGCGCTTGGTCAGCGACACGAACCCGTTCGGCATGAATCCAGCCGATCCCAACGGACAGGACGACGTCTTAATATCGAGTCAGGAAGTACATCTCCCCATCGGCAAACCGGTCAAGGTGCTGCTGCGCTCCAAGGACGTCCTACACAACTTCGCCGTGGCGCAGATCCGGGTCAAGATGGATATGTTGCCGGGCATGGTCACCCACCTTTGGTTCACCCCTACCCGTACCGGGAAATTCGACATTCTCTGCCAAGAATTGTGCGGCATTGGGCATTTCGCCATGCGTGGCAAAGTTGTGGTGGAGGAAGAGGGCGCGTATCAGAAGTGGCTGAGCGGGCATCCGACGTATGCACAATCCTCGGCTCAGGTAGCCGGCAATGCGGAGACAGGCAAGCCGCTCTATGCCGTGTGCGCTTCCTGCCATGGCGTGCAGGGGGAGGGCAATGCCGCGCTGCATGCACCGAAACTGAGCGGGCAGGGCGACTGGTATCTGAAACAGCAATTGAAGTATTACAAGCAGGGTATTCGGGGCACGCACGACAAGGATGTTTTTGGCAAAATGATGGCGCCGATGGCGGCGACGCTGGTCGATGATGCCGCCATCGCTAACGTCGTCGCCTATATCAAGACGCTGCCGGACAATCCTGCCCCGGCCACGCTGAAAAAGGGCACGAGCGCTGGTCAAAAACGTTACGAGACGACCTGCGGCAGCTGCCACGGCGCCAATGGCCAGGGCATACAGGCGATGAACGCCCCCCGGCTCGCGGGCATGAGCGATTGGTATTTGGTCGCGCAACTGAAGAACTTCAAACAGGGCATTCGCGGCACCCATCCGAACGACGAATACGGCGCCCAGATGAAATTGATGGCCACGACCCTGGCCGATGACCAGGTAACCAATGACCTTGTTGCCTACATCAATACCTTGCGCTAAGCGGCCGGCAGCAGCGCAAAATTGTCAAGAGCCACAGAGCAAGATACGGCGTAACGAAGTAACAGTGAAGAGGAGATTGTAATGTCTTATGTCGCGCATGACGCATCGGATTTCGCCCCGCCTGCGGAAGTCGGAGAGATGGAGCTTTACCATCCGAAAACCTTCATCGGAAAATATATCTGGAGTCAGGACGCAAAAGTCATCGCCATCCAGTACACGATTACCGCGATCGGCGCGGGGCTGGTGGCGCTGGTGTTGTCGTGGTTGATGCGGCTACAACTCGGTTTCCCGAATTCATTCTCCTTCATCGATCCCAGCAACTACCTGCAAATGGTCTCCATGCACGGCATGATCATGGTGGTCTATTTTCTCACTGCGTTGTTCTTGGGGGGGTTCGGCAACTACCTCATCCCGCTGATGGTCGGCGCCAGGGATATGGTTTTCCCCTACCTGAACATGCTGAGTTACTGGTTCTATCTGTTTGCCGTGCTGTTGCTGATGGCGAGCTTCTTCGTGCCCGGCGGGTCCACCGGTGCCGGCTGGACCCTGTACCCGCCCCAGGCCATCCTGCCGGGCACTCCGGGGGTGGGGTGGGGCATTATTTTGATGCTCGTCTCGCTGGCTGTCTTCATCATCGGGTTCACCATGGGCGGATTGAACTATGTGGTGACGGTGTTGCAGGCGCGCACGCGGGGAATGACACTGATGCGCCTGCCCTTGACCGTGTGGGGCATTTTCATGGCCTCCATCCTGGCGCTGCTGGCCTTTCCAGCCCTGTTCGTCAGCGCCATCATGATGCTGTTGGACCTTACGCTAAGCACGAGTTTCTTCATGCCAGCCATCGTTTCGATGGGGCAACAGCTTGATTACGACGGCGGCAGCCCGGTGATGTTTCAACACCTGTTCTGGTTTTTCGGACACCCCGAGGTTTACATTGTGGCGCTGCCGGCATTCGGCATCGTCTCCGACCTGTTAAGCGTCAACGCGAGGAAAAACATCTTTGGCTACCGCATGATGGTGTGGGCGATTCTGGCCATCGGTGGCCTCAGTTTCGTGGTCTGGGCGCACCACATGTACGTCAGCGGCATGAACCCGTACTTCGGTTTCTTTTTCGCCACCACCACACTGATCATCGCCATCCCCACCGCCCTCAAGGTGTACAACTGGGTGCTGACCTTGTGGCGGGGCAACATCCGCCTGAACGTCCCGATGCTGTTTGCCATCGGCTTCATCTTCACCTTCATACACGGCGGTTTAACCGGACTGTTCCTGGGTAACGTCGTCGTGGATCTACCGCTTTCGGACACCATGTTTGTCGTCGCCCACTTCCATATGGTGATGGCCATCGCGCCAGTTATGGTGGTCATGGGGGCGATCTACCATTGGTACCCGAAGATAACCGGGCGCATGATGCACGAAGGCATGGGCAAATTTCATTTCTGGTTCACTTTTCTCGGCTCCTATGCGATCTACCTGCCGATGCATTACATCGGTTTTCTGGGGGTGCCGCGCCGCTATTTTGCAATGGGAAACACTGACTTTATCCCGGAGTCGGCGCAGTCCCTGAATGCCGCGATCACCGTCGCGGCTCTGATCGTCGGCTCGGTTCAAGTAGTGTTCTTGTATAACCTGGTCTGGAGCTATTTCAAAGGCAAGCCATCGGGCGGCAATCCCTGGGAGGCCACCACGCTGGAATGGCAGACCGCGGATACGCCACCGAAGCACGGCAACTTTGGCAAGGAATTGCCGGTGGTCTATCGCTGGGCCTACGATTACAGCGTGCCTGGGGCCGACCAGGATTTCATACCTCAAAACGTGCCGCCCGGTCCGACAACCGCAGGCGTCCGGGCGACTTAGTCATGAACATCATCTTGCTGTGTTTGGCGGTCATCATGGCCGTCGTTGTCTGGTGGCTAGTCCGGCAAACGCTCAACGTCAAGCCCTGGGTCGAGCAGAGGCAGTTGCTGACCGCCGCGCATGACGGACAAGGCTTGTACCTGCCGCCGCTAAAGGTCGGCCTTGGCGTATTCATGACGGTCGCCACGTCGCTGTTTGCGCTCGCTATCAGCGCTTACCTGATGCGCAAGGAGGGTGCCGACTGGCGCCCGCTGGCCCAGCCGATGGTGTTGTGGTTCAACACCGCGATGCTGGTCTTGGGCAGCGTCTTCTTTCAATGGGCGCGCAACGCCGCAAAATCGGGGCAAATAGACGGCGTGAGGCTCGGCCTGCTTGCCGGCGGCGCTTTCACCTTTGTCTTTCTGGCCGGACAGCTTTGGGCATGGCAACAACTGCACGCCTTGGGTTATTTTTTGGCGGCCAACCCCGCCAACGCTTTCTTCTACATGCTCACGGCGCTACACGGCTTGCACTTGTTGGGTGGCCTGTGGGTCTGGGCCAGGACCACCGTCAAGCTGCAGCGCGGCGCGGCGGTTCATGAGGTGCGCCTGAGCGTGGAGCTGTGCACGGTTTACTGGCATTTTCTGCTGGTGATCTGGCTGGTTTTGTTCGGTCTGCTGATGTTTACATAATTGGATCCAAGCACATGGCACAAGATGCAATGACGAATTCGAAAGCACTCGCCCCGGCTGAAGGCTTGCAGGGCTTTGTCGCCGACTGGTCCTCGGACCAGCGGGCGTTCAAGAAAGTCCCCTGGGGCAAGGCCATGATGTGGATCTTCCTCCTCAGCGACACCTTCGTTTTCGCCTCTTTTTTGATCAGCTACATGACGGTGCGCATGTCCACCACGGTGCCATGGCCCAACGTTAGCGAGATCTTCTCGTTGACGATCGCGGGACAGCAGGTCCCAATGCTGCTGATCGCTATCATGACCTTCATCCTGATCAGCAGCAGCGGCACGATGGCCATGGCCGTCAAGTTCGGCTATGAAAAAAATAAAAAAATGTGCGCCATCTTGTTGGCGGTGACCGCGTTATGCGGCGTCATCTTCGTCGGCTTGCAGGCCTTTGAGTGGACCAAGCTGATCATGGAAGGGGTGCGTCCCTGGGGCAACCCGATGGGCGCGGCGCAGTTCGGCTCGAACTTTTTCATGATCACGGGTTTCCATGGCTTTCACGTCTCGGTCGGCGTGATTTTCCTGATCATCACGGCGGTAAAGGTCTGGCGCGGTGATCTCGATCACGAACGGCCGGGCTTTCTGACCGGCCGCAAGGGCAACTACGAGATGGTCGAAATCATGGGCCTGTATTGGCACTTCGTCGATCTGGTGTGGGTATTCATCTTCGCATTCTTTTATCTTTGGTAGGGGGAAACATGGAACACGCGCAAGGGCAGTCTTCGGCAGGGGGCAGCATGGTAAAGGCGGAAGGGCAACAGCATCCGATCAGTGTTTATCTGTGGATTTGGGGGCTGCTGTTTGTTCTCAGCGCGTTCTCTTATATGGTCGACTACTTCCATCTCCAGGGCTATCTCAGATGGTCACTGATCATCGTGTTCATGTTGCTGAAGGCCGGCTTGATCATCGCCATGTTCATGCACATGGCGTGGGAGCGTCTGGCCCTGGTGTTGGCCATCTTGGTGCCGACCGGCGCTTTGCTGATTCTGATTGCCCTCATGTCGCTCGAAGGGGACTACACCTTCCTGACGCGCGGCACCTACTTCTCGCCGTCACCCGCGGTCGTGAAACACCCCTGATTCAGTTTGCCGCGTACGCTTTCTCGCCGCGCTGCGTCAGCGCTCCAACGGTCCGGATCTCGTCCGGATCATCGGCGTTGGCGGCCATGTCCTTTTTCTTGCCCTCAACCCATATCCTGTAATCGCCGTCGCTGACCACATTGACGACGATCAGTACGCATGCACGCCCCGCGCCGCAGGCTTCGATGCTGCACAGGCCACGGTACGTGCCGATTTTTTGAGCATTGAACCAGGTGTCGCGGACGAAACCCGGGATCGCATCCTGCTTGACCCCCAGGCCCGGAATGTGCCAGGAGTGGATGGCATCGTTTGCGGCAAAGATCATGCGGATTTTTTTATTGACCGGCACGACGACAGGATTGTCGACCTCGAGCGCATAGCTATCGCTCTTCAGCGTGATGGAATCGACCGCGCGACTAGGCGGTGAATACAGGTTGGAGAAGAAAGAAATGCCTTCGCCGTCACCCGTGAGGTAATCGTAGCCCCACTTCCACTGGTAGCCTGTGGCCTTGATGGTCAGGTCGGCGCTGGTGGTGTCTTTCTGGGCCAGCAATAGCTGGGTAGCCGGCAAAACCATGGCGATCACGATCACGAAGGGAACAATCGTCCAGGCGATTTCAACCGCCGTCGATTCATGGAAATTGGCTACCTTGTGGCCGACCGATTTGCGGTGTTTCCAGGTGGAATAAAACATCACGCCAAACACCGCCACGAAAATCGCGATGCAGACGATCATCAAATACCAGTGCAGCCAGTACTGATCATCGGCAATTTTGCTGACTGCGGGATGCAGATTGAGCTGCCGGACAACCGGGCCACCAGGCAAATCGTTGACGGCATAAGCGGCGCTACTGGCCCAGGCAACCAGAAATCCAAAAATTGCGCCGGTCTGCTGGATGCCAAGCTGTGTCAATTTGCTCATGGTTTTGCTTGCGTTCATCGTGATCGCTTCAATTGCTTGAATTTCCAACCGAATTAACTTGCTGATTATAAAGTTAGTGCCGACCCGGCCCGGCCCGTGAGGGTTTTTTTTGAAGCCCATCAGCACGCGGACGACCTGTAAACGGGCACCATCACGGGGTTTTATTCGGGGTCTCATAATCTCCTATGGGGGGCGCAGATTGATTCGGGTCTTTATTCGGAGTTTTCGGCGCTTTGAGCATGCTGCGCATGTCCTCGATCGAGACCGAACTCATTGCGCTGATCTTGATTTTTGGTTGGCTTTTGAGCGCGTGCCCATAGTTCACCTCAAAAGTCAGTGAAAGTCGCCCATCCGCACCCGTGAGCCGCTCGGCCAGGATGGCTTCAAGACGGCAACGCCAAAGACGACCGCGCAGGGCCGGAAAGCGTGCCGGATGAAAATTGCGCCCCAGCTCTGCCAACTCCTGCAGCAATCGCGCCGGGCTGTCGTACGTCAGCGTGATGCGCTCCATGTCCATCACCGGCTCGGCAAAGCCGGCCCTCACCAGCATGTCGCCCCAGTCGTGCATGTCGGTCAAGTCATGCCCTGCGGGGGGCCAGCCAAGCTCCCTGTACACCTCGCGCAGCTCAATGGCGGTATCCGGCCCCAAGCACGAAAACATCAAAAAACCGTTGGACTTCAAGGCACTATGCCACTCGGCCAGCAGCGCCTGTGGGTCGGCAGCTTCATGCAGGGCCATATTCGCCCACAGCATGTCTACGCTGGCCGGTGGCGGCATCTCGAAACGCACGGATTTCCGAATCCAGTGGATTGGATTCCAGCCTGAAGTTGCTATTTTTTTAATAGCTGCTTGCGCCCTTAAATAATCAGTTTCAACCACAAAACACTCTGATTTGGGGTATTTTTTAACCAGCTCAGCGTGGGCTTTCAGGCCACCGCGTACCGCACCCCAGTGGGCCCAGGCTGCTGGTTGCAATTTGATAAATTGGAGCTTGTCCTGCATACGGCTTGCCACCTCTTCATGCAACCAGGGCGAGGCAGCGGGGGCCACGCGCTGCCAACGGGCCACGGCAATAGGGTCAAGTGTTGGGGGGGGTTGATTCGTAGCCATGAAAAATGCAAGGATAGCAAGAGGTAGAGACAGGCAGCCTTGCGAGTATATTGACCCGGTGTTTAAAACGCTTTTCAAGTCCGCCCTAAAGCTCAAGGCACTGCTGCCTGCAATGGCCAGCCAGTGCGCCGTATGCCATAGCTGGCCCGCAGCACAAGTCTGTGCGCCATGCGTTGCCCGCTTTTCGCCAGGGCACATGCGCTGCAGCGCCTGCGCGTTGGTCTTGCCGTCATTAGCGCCAGGTCTGCCTGCGGGCTCTGAAATACCCCCCGGCTTGTGTGCAGACTGCTCCAGGCATCAGCCACCCGTTGACACCACGCTGGTGGCCACCGATTACGCCTATCCGTGGTCAGAGCTCATCACCCGCTACAAATTTGGCAACCGCCCCGGTTGGGCCACTTTTTTTGCCGATTTGTTGATAGCTACACCCGGCGCAAGGCCTGCCTTAAATGCATTACAAGCGGGTGATTTGATGATTCCTATGCCACTGTCTGCCGAGCGCCTGCAATCTCGCGGCTTCAACCAGGCCTGGGAGCTGGCTTGCGCACTGCACGCGCAGTCGGATAGCGCGGCCACGCTAGACGCCCACCTGCTGCTACGCGTCAAAAACACCCGGCCTCAAACTGAGCTACAGCGCGAAGCCAGGCTGGCCAATGTCAAAGGCGCTTTTCAGGTTGCCCCTTTGCGCCAGCCCTTACTGGTGGGAAGGCGGGTGTTACTGGTTGACGATGTGATGACCAGCGGTGCCTCACTCTTTACCGCAGCAGCAGCATTGCGCACGGCGGGTGTTGCACACATTACGGCAATGGCGATTGCGCGTACGCCAGCGCCCTAACCCATGTTCAATATCGTTCTTGTCGAGCCCGAAATTCCGCCTAATACAGGCAACGTGATTCGCCTCGCAGCCAATACCGGTTGCCGTTTGCACCTGGTCGAGCCACTCGGCTTTTCGATGGAAGACAAGCTCATGCGGCGCGCCGGGCTTGACTACCACGAGTACGCCCAGGTGCTGCGCCATGCCAACTGGCAAGCATTGCTGGAAAGTGAAAAACCATCACCAGCCAGACGGTTTGCCATGACCACGCAAGGTTCGCGCAGTGTTTATGACGCGGCGTTTTTGCCCGGCGACTGGCTGGTGTTTGGTGCCGAGACGCGCGGGCTACCGCCCGAGGTACGTGAATCATTTGCCGCTGACCAGCGCCTCAAGCTGCCCATGCAGCCCGGCCAGCGCAGCCTGAACCTGTCCAACAGCGTAGCCGTTGCCGTCTTTGAAGCCTGGCGGCAAAACCGGTTTGGCATAGCCTAGGGATAACGCCGCACCAGCGATTCGGCAATGCACACCGGCTTGGCAAAGCCCTCGCGCTCCACCGTTATTTCCCAGGTCATCTGCATCCCAGAGTTGTCAATCGGCTCTGCCGCCAGCAGTTTCATGCGGGCCCGCAGGCGGCTACCCACCGGCACTGGCGCGGTAAAGCGCACCTTGTTCAGGCCGTAGTTGACGCCCATGCGGGATTCAACAATTTCAAACGACGATTCAAAAAATTTCGGCAACAAGGACAAGGTTAAAAAGCCGTGCGCAATGGGGCCACCAAACGGGCCGGCAGCGGCTCTTTCAGGGTCAACATGAATCCACTGATGGTCGCCCGTTGCCTCGGCGAAAAGGTTGACCTGCTGCTGCGTGATGGTGGTCCAGTCACTGGTCGCGACTTCCTGGCCAACGCAGGCTGCCAGCTCAGACAGGGTTTGAAAGTTACGCATGGGGAATTAGGCCTCTAGTACCACGTGGGTAGCCAGCGTCGATTTGCCGATGCCCCCCTTTTCGACTGGCAATGACGACCACAGGCATAAAAATCTCCTCGGGTGTTTCAGGGCTGATCGGCCTTGCGCCGGAACTGGCACCAAGCTTACAGGTTCCCTTTTTTATAGCATTTGGCGCAGGCCGTCCCACAGCAGCTTGGTACCCGTCAAAAACATGCCACCATACAGCAGCCGGTAAAACAGCGCTGGGCTGACGTGCCGCGCAAACCGCACACCAATCCACACGCCAATCGGTGCCAGCGGCAACAACACCAGCGACGTGCTCATGTTGCGCATGTCCAGCAAGCCCAGCCAGGCGTATGGTATCCACTTCGACAAATTGATCACGAAAAATAAAAATGCCAGGGTAGCGGTGAATTTGATGGGCGACAGGCGCAGCGGAATCACGTAGGCGCTGATAGGCGGGCCGCCTGCATGGGCAATAAAGCTGGTAAAGCCCGAGGTGATGGTCAGCAATGCGCCCACCCAGCGGGGTGGCGGTGGGCTGTCAGGCTTGGGCGGGAAAAGCAGGCGCTGCGCCAAAAATAGCAAGGTGAATGCACCCACCATACCGGCCACCACTTTGACATCCAGCAGCTTGAAGAGCAGCGCGCCGACGAGCGTACCCACCAGTGCAAATGGCACCAAGAATTTCAGCAGTGCTTTGTCAAAGTCCTTGCGAAAAACCGCTATGCCAAGCAGATCCATCAGCAGCAGCACGGGCATCAATACCGCAGCCGCCTGTGGCACCGTGACCGCCAGCGCCATCAGCGGTACAGCCAGCGAGCCAAAGCCCGCACCAAAACCGCTTTTACTGATGCCCAACAGCAGCACAGCAGGAATGGCGACCGCGTAGAAAAACGGGTCAGTGATGATGGGCAAACTCAAAGCAGTGTTTAGAGCAGTAATCAGAGCACAGTGCAGGCCTGCTCAAACGCCAGGCGCGAGTTGCGCGCAAACAGTTTGCTGTCATCGCCGTAACCCAGGTTGATGAGAAAGTTGGTTTGAAAACGCCCATCAGGGAAAAACTCGGTGTTCACCTTGGCCAGATCGACACCGCTCATGGGGCCGCAATCAAGTCCCACAGCGCGCGCCGCAATCATAAAGTAGGCACCGCCCAGCGTACCGTTGCGGGTAGCAGTGCCTTGAGCCAGCGCGGAATTGCCTTCAAACATTTCCTTGGCACCGGGGCCATGCCAGACCTGCGGCATGTGCTCATAAAAACGGCTGTCGGTCGCGACGATCACAGTGACGGGGGCGAGACGGGTTTTCTCTACATTGCCAGGGCTCATGGCAGGCAGCAGGCGCGCCTTGGCTTCCGGTGTGGTGATGAAAACATAGCGCGTAGGCTGCGTATTCATGGATGTGGCACCCATTTTGGCGATGTCATAGGCCTCCTGTAATAGCGCTACTGGAACCGGCTTGTCGATAAAGCCGTTGGCGCTGCGGGCATTGAAAAACAATTGATCCAGGGCGGCTTGCGTAACGTGAGAAGTGGTCACGGATAAATCTTTCGTGAGATGAGGAAATTAAACAGATAAATTATGACCGGAGAGTCAAAGTTTTGAGGCTACTAGACCCGCTCAATCACCAGTGCAATCCCTTGCCCCACGCCAATGCACATGGTACACAGCGCATAGCGGCCACCCGTCCTGTGCAACTGGTTAACGGCAGTCGTTACCAGGCGCGCACCTGACGCGCCCAGCGGATGGCCCAATGCAATCGCACCGCCATTCGGGTTAACGCGCGGGTCGTCGTCCTCCAGGCCCAGCAGGCGTAGCACAGCTAGGCCTTGTGCGGCAAAGGCTTCGTTGAGTTCAATCACGTCCATTTGTGCCAGCGTCAAACCGGTCAGCGCCAGCACTTTTTGTGTCGCAGGCGCAGGGCCAATGCCCATGATGCGTGGCGCAACGCCTGCAGTTGCCATGCCGACGATGCGGGCGCGTGGCGTGAGGCCGTTGGCTTTTGCAGCTGTCTCATTGGCAATCAACAACGCACAGGCACCATCGTTGACACCCGAGGCATTGCCTGCCGTGACGCTACCGTCAGCGCGCACCGCGCCTTTTAGTTTTGCCAGCGCCTCCATGGAGGTTTCGCGCGGGTGCTCGTCTTTGCTGACGACGATGGCATCGCCTTTTTTTTGCGGGATGGTCACAGGCGTGAGCTCTGCATCAAAGTAGCCCGCCTTTTGCGCTGCTAGCGCCTTGAGCTGACTTGCTAGGGCCATCTTGTCCTGATCCTCCCTGCTGATTTTGTAGTCGGCAGCAACGTTTTCGGCGGTTTCGGGCATGGCGTCCACGCCATATTTCTCTTTCATCAGCTGGTTGACGAAGCGCCAGCCGATGGTGGTGTCGTATATCCGTGCCGCGCGGCTAAAGGCGCTCTCGGCCTTGGCCATGACGAACGGTGCGCGGCTCATGCTTTCCACGCCACCTGCAATCATCAGAGTTGCTTCGCCCGCCTTGATAGCGCGGGCCGCTGTACCTATGGCATCCATGCCAGAGCCGCAAAGCCGGTTAATGGTGGCGCCGGGCATTTCATGCGGCAAGCCAGCGAGCAGGCTGGCCATGTGCGCCACATTGCGGTTGTCTTCACCGGCCTGGTTGACGCAGCCGTAAATCACGTCGGTCACAGCGAGCCAGTCAACATTCGGGTTGCGGGCCATCAGCGCCTTGAGAGGGACAGCGCCAAGGTCATCGCAACGCACGCTGCTGAGGGCGCCAGCATAGCGGCCAAAGGGGGTGCGGACTGCGTCGCAAATAAAGGCTTGGTTAATAGCTTGATGCATAAAAAATCTCCGGAAAAATAGGCTCGAATGGTTTAAATGGCGATTGGCAGGCCAATGATTGTTTCCAGCTCGGCATGCTCAAGGCCGTCAACCTTGTCAATTAATTTAAGGCCTTGCGGCGTGCAGGCCAGCGTGGCCAGTTCGGAATAAATACGCTTGACACAGCCTATACCGGTGAGCGGGTAGCTGCACTTTTCGACGACCTTGCTCTCGCCTTTTTTGGTCAGCAAATCCATCATCACCCAGGTCTGCTTGGCACCAATGGCCAAGTCCATCGCGCCACCAACCGCAGGGATTGAACCCGGCTCGCCGGTGCTCCAGTTGGCAAGGTCACCAGTGCTGGAGACCTGAAAGGCACCCAGCACACAGATGTCCAAGTGGCCGCCACGCATCATCGCAAAACTGTCGGCATGGTGAAAGAAAGAGCCGCCCTTGAGTAGCGTGACGGGCCGCTTGCCGGCGTTGATGAGGTCGTAGTCTTCTTCGCCCTCAGCGGGTGCCGGGCCCATGCCGAGAATGCCGTTCTCGCTGTGCAGCAGCACCTCACGATCAGCCGGAATGTGGTTGGCCACCAGCGTCGGCATGCCGATGCCGAGATTGACGATGGCACCTTCGTGAATATCTTGCGCGACGCGCGTGGCAACTTCGTCTCTTGTGCGTTTGGTGTAGGTCATTTCAAGCAGCTTTCTTTAGGGCACTTCTATAAATTCATTTTTCGGGCGAATTGCGGCGTTGGGCGGTACTCGCAATCCTCACGTACTGAAGTACGCTCCGGTTGCTGCGTTCCGTCCGCCTTGCACTTCATCCCGAAAATCTGAATTTCTAGAAGTGCCCTTTAGTCCGCCAGCTTGCGTCGCGGTACGGGGAAGTTTGACCACCTGATGTACAAAAATGCCAGGGGTCACGATGTGTTCAGGGTTGAGCGCGCCCAGCTCCACGATGTCATATACCGTTGCCACGGTTTTCTTCGCCGCCATAGCCATCACCGGGCCAAAATTACGCGCCGACATGCGGTAGGTCAAGTTGCCCCAGCGGTCCCCTTGCTCGGCCTTGATGAGGGCAACGTCACCGTGAATGGGCATTTCCAGCACGTAATGCCTACCGTTGATTTCGCGCGTCTCCCGGGGTGTTCCGTCGGCGTTTCGGGCCAGGTCGGTGCCGTAGCCGGTAGGCGAAAAAAAGGCTCCTATGCCTGCGCCTGCAGCGCGAATTCGCTCGGCAAGGTTGCCTTGCGGCACCAGCTCAAGCTCAAGCTTGCCGCTGCGGTACAAGCCGTCGAAGACATGGCCATCGCTCTGGCGCGGAAAGCTGCAAATAATCTTACGCACACGGCCGGTCTTGAGCAGCGCCGCTAGGCCAGTGTCGGCATTGCCCGCATTGTTGTTGACCACCGTCAGATCTTTTGTGCCCTGCTCAATCAGGCCATCGATCAGTTCATTCGGAATGCCTGCAGTGCCAAAACCGCCAATCAGAATGGTGGCACCGTCTTTGACATCGGCCAATGCATCGGCAACAGATGCCGCAATCTTGTTAATCATTTGAGAAGTCTCCGTAAGCGCAGTGACAGGTTTTGTCGTTGCAGGATTCTAGTGCTACCCTTCTGCCATGTTCACGCCTTCACAAGCCGATGTTCGCCGTTTTTTTTGTTCTGTCTACACCAAGGCCAGGGCCAATCAGCCCATGGAAGCTATTGAAACCATAGCGGGCCAGTGGCTGGAGGAGCACCCTGAGTACCATGCCGATTTTGCGGATGTGGATACTGCACTTGAAAAAATGTATGCCGTTGAAGATGGAAAGACCAACCCCTTTCTGCACCTCTCCATGCACCTGTCGATCAGCGAACAATGCTCGATTGACCAGCCGCGCGGCATTCGCCAGGCGGTTGAACTCCTCACGGCAAAACGCAATTCCCGGCACAACGCACACCACGAAATCATGGATTGCCTAGGTCAGATGGTCTGGGAAAGCCAGCGCGCAGGCCGACCGCCCGACGGCGATGCGTATATAGCCTGCGTACAGCGCCGGGCAACGCGCGACTAGCCCCCACGGTTGCTCACTTCGTGAGCGCCCTGCCCCCGAGGGGGCCGCTGCGCCTACGGCCCCTGCTTGCGAAGGCATCGCTTCGGCAAATGCACCCACCAATCTTCAGAAAAAAAAGCCGCTATCAGCGGCTTTTTTTCGGGTACGGGCTTTTTAACGAAACTTAGCCTGCGGAATCGTTTTGAGTTCTCCATCAACCAAAGAAAGGTATCCGGCGAGCTGTTTTAGTTCTGCATTGGTGTACTGCTTGACCATGCCGGCCATGATGGCGTTGCCACGACCAACCTTGGGGTTATTTTCAGTCTTGTAGGCTTTCAATGCCACAAACAGGTAATCGGCATGCTGCCCGGCGAGCTTGGGGTAGCTGGGGTCAATCGGTTTGCTGAAATTGGCACCATGGCAGGCCGCGCAATTGCCTTTGCTCAGCAAGGCCAACACGGCTACGTTGGGCGCTTTGACCGTTCTGGCTGCCGGAGCCACGCCTTCGGTGGCACCATGGACGCTGTAATAAGCGGCCAGATCAGCGATGTCCTGGTCGTTCAGCGCCTCAGCGATGCCACGCATCGTAGGGTGCTTGCGCTCGCCTTTTTTATAGGCATGCAGGGCAGCGTCAATGTATTTGGCGCTCTGGCCCGAAATCATGGGGACCTTGTAGACCTCGGGAAAGCTGGCCTGGTAACCATTGATGCCGTGGCAGCCAATACACGTGGCAATTTTTGCTTCGCCGGCCTTGACATCACCCTTGATGTTCTGGGCATGGGCGGAAACCGTCACGAATGAGACAGCAAGGGCGAAGAGCGTGGTGAACAGCTGGGTCATTTTTCGCGCACAATTAGATGAAAAACAGGTGAGGGAACAGTCTTGCGACAAGTCTTTCATTATATCTGGGCTGATGGCCCGGCATTTGGCAACGCTGACAGGCAACGCTGACAGCCATGCCGCCAAAGACCACCGATACACTGACCCGTCCGATTCAACCGCATCAACAACAGACGCTAGAACATGAAATTCCAAGGCTCCAAAAACTACGTTGCAACCCAGGATTTGATGCTGGCCGTCAATGCATCCGCCACCCTTAAAAAACCACTACTGGTCAAGGGCGAACCCGGAACCGGCAAAACCATGCTGGCCGAGGAAGTCGCAGAGGCGTTGGGCCTGCCCCTGCTGCAATGGCACATCAAGTCCACCACCAAGGCCCAGCAAGGCCTGTATGAATACGACGCAGTCTCGCGTCTGCGCGATTCACAACTCTCCAACGTGGACGGCGGCATTAGTGGGGCAAGGGTTAAAGACATCCATAACTACATCGTCAAAGGCGTGCTCTGGCAGGCTTTTACGGCCGACGAGCCGGTGGCGCTGCTGATCGACGAAATCGACAAGGCCGACATCGAGTTCCCAAACGACTTGCTGCGCGAGATCGACCGCATGGAGTTTTATGTGTACGAGACCCGCGAGCTCATCAAGGCCAAGCACCGGCCGCTGGTGTTCATCACCTCGAACAACGAAAAAGAACTGCCCGACGCATTTTTACGCCGCTGCTTTTTCCACTACATCAAGTTTCCCGATGCCGACACCATGCGGCAGATCGTCGATGTGCATTTTCCGGGTCTCAAAAAAGAGCTGCTGGCTGCCGCCATGAAGACCTTTTATGACGTACGCAGTCTGCCAGGCCTAAAAAAGAAACCCTCCACCAGCGAGCTGCTGGACTGGCTCAAGCTGTTGGTCGCTGAAGATATTCCACTCGAAGCGTTGCAAAGCCAGGACGACAAGGTCAGCGTACCGCCGCTGGTGGGTGCGCTGCTTAAAAATGAGCAGGACGTGACGCTGTTTGAAAAGCTGGTCTTTATGCAGCGCCATAACCGCTGAAAAACCCCGTGCATGACCCATTCATTGCCAGTCGAAGGCAACAAGGACAGAAGACATGACTTTCACTGAACCCCTGACGCTCACGGGCCGGCATGCCCACTTGGTGCCGCTGTCACACACCCACCATGACGATCTGGTCGAGGCGGTCAAGGACGGTGAACTCTGGAAGCTCTGGTACACCGCCGTCCCGTCCCCGGAAAAAATGAGCGCCGAGATTGACCGCCGACTGGATTTGCAGGTCAAAGGATCCATGCTGCCCTTTGCGGTCATTGACGCTGCCAGCGGAAAAGCCGTCGGCATGAGCACCTACATGAACATCGACGCCACCAACCGGCGCGCCGAGATCGGCTCGACCTGGTACCGCAAGCAGGTGCAGCGCAGCGCGCTGAACACCGAATGCAAGCTGCTGCTGCTGAACCACGCATTTGAAGCGTTCAACTGCATCGCGGTCGAATTCCGCACCCACTGGTTCAACCAGCAAAGCCGCGCCGGCATCGAACGCCTGGGCGCCAAGCTCGACGGCGTGCTGCGCAACCACCAGCTCGCAAGCAACGGCACGCTGCGCGACACCTGCGTCTACAGCATCATCGCCAGCGAATGGCCCGCGGTGAAGGCTCACCTCGGCCACCAGCTCGGCAAACCACGCAACTGAGGCGGGAGGAGTCATGCTGATCGACTTTTTTTACACCTTGCGTTCGGCCAAGCTGCCGGTGTCCGTCAAAGAATATTTAATGCTACTCGAAGCGCTGCAGGCCGGCGTGGTTGGGCCCAACAGCGACAAACTTGAGACACACGAGGGTGAAGGCGCCTACAAGATTGACGATTTCTACTACCTCAGCCGCACGGTGCTGGTGAAGGACGAAAAACACTACGACAAGTTTGATCGGGCGTTTGCCGCTTACTTCAAGGGCGTGGAGATGTTGGCTGACTTCACCAAAGACATTCCGCTTGAATGGCTGCGCAAAAATCTCGAGCTTGAGTTAAGCCCTGAAGAAAAAGCGAAGATCGAAAAATTGGGCTGGGACGAGCTCATGGAAACTTTGAAGAAGCGTTTTGAAGAACAGAAAGAACGCCACGAAGGCGGCAGCAAATGGATAGGCACGGGCGGCACCTCGCCCTTCGGTGCCAACGGTTTCAATCCGCAGGGCATACGCATAGGCCAGCAAAAAAGCCGCAACAAAAGCGCCATCAAAGTCTGGGACCAGCGCGCCTACAAAGACTACGACGACACGCAGGAACTCGGCACGCGCAACATCAAAGTCGCGCTGCGCCGCTTGCGTAAGTTTGCGCGACTGGGCAATGTTGAAGAGCTTGACTTGCCCGACACCATCAAGTCCACCGCCGCCAACGCCGGCTGGCTGGACATCAAGATGAGGCCCGAGCGCCACAACAATGTGAAGGTGCTGCTGCTGATGGACGTGGGCGGCACCATGGACGAGCACATTGGCCGGGTTGAGGAAATGTTTTCCGCCGTCAAGTCCGAGTTCAAGCACCTAGAGTTTTATTACTTTCACAACTGCGTTTACGACTTCATGTGGAAGAACAACCGCAGGCGTTTTAGCGAAAAGTTCGCGACCTGGGACATCATCCGCAAGCACAACAAAGACTACAAACTGATTTTTGTTGGCGATGCAACCATGAGCCCGTATGAGATTTTGCAGCCCGGCGGCAGCGTTGAATACAACAACGAAGAAGCCGGCGTTGAGTGGATGCAGCGCCTGACCAACGCCTTCCCCAAGTTCGCGTGGATCAACCCCGAACCACAAGGCGTGTGGCAATACCGCCAGAGCATCAGCGTGATTCAGCAACTCGTCAACCAGCGCATGTACCCGTTGACGATCCAGGGTCTTGAAGAGGCTATGCAGCTGCTGTCGAAGTAATTGCGCCGCAAGCTGCCGCATACAATTGGAGCGGCCCACATAGATCGCCGCCATAGTTCAACGGATAGAACGAGTGCCTCCTAAGCGCTAGATACAGGTTCGATTCCTGTTGGTGGTACCAAGTCATCAAATCAGACCGCCTCAGAACCCCTCAAAAAAACCGCTTTCTTCATTGGAGAACGGATTTTTTGTTGCCTAATAGGGTTTCACGGTGTAGCTGGGCTGCGGGCCCCACGTTGCTGTCAGGCAGCTACACGGACAATATCACCGTGACCCTGTCCAACGATTAACGATTCCTGAAGCAGGAAGTTTGAGCTGGCTCCGTTAAACATTAAGCAGGGGTTCCCGCTCACCTGATTTGTCCGTCCGAACGCACGAAAGATGCCATACTGCGGCTTGCGAGTTGCAGTCCTTTGGGGTGTGGCCTGCCGGTTTTATCCGATCGGATAAACTGGAATCACCAGTGACGATCTGATCACGTTAGGTACCCCAATGCTCGACGCAAATCACTTCAACTCGTTCGGCTCTGAATACCTTCCAGGCCATCTCGGCATCGTCATCACGCATGTTGGTGCTTCAGAGGTGAGTTCGGAGCTGTCGCTCAAGAAGTCACTCATGGCCCCCAATGACTTCCTTCACGCCGGAAGTGTGGTGACACTCGCGGACACATCCGCCGGCTATGGATGTGTAGCCAATCTGCCGCAAGGCGCAACCGGATTCACTACCGTCGAACTCAAGTCTAATCATTTGGGCACTGCGCGTGAGGGAACCATTGAATGCACTGCGACGGCCGTGCATCTTGGCAAGACAACCCAAGTCTGGGATGCTGTTGTCAAGCACCGAGAGACCGGTAAGACTATCGCTCTGTTTCGCTGTACTCAAATGCTCCTTTATGCAAAACCTGGCACCTAACGAATAGGCAACTGCATTAAAAGGCAAACATTTTCGATCCCCCGGGTGTGCAATTTTCGCTCCATAGCGTGCCCGATTTGACGATCGCATTCAAGATCGCCAGCAGCTTCGCGCATGCACGCGACCAGAGCGCCCTTCTTTGCTTTTCCTGCTGCCAGGAGACGCTGATAGAACGCACGAATGACGGGGTTGAAAGCGGGTGGCAGCCAGTGTGGCCATGTATAGCGCGGCGCGGCGCGCAACCCGCCGCTGGCGCGGAATCGACAAATTGAGTCAGCTTGTGCCGACAGTTTGCAGCGGCTCTCTCCTACAGTCTTGTGCTGTTACCTGGCTTACATTTTGTAAATAAGCGGTGCCATCAAAGCTGGCTATTCTTAAGCCGTGATGGTTTTATTCAAAGGCCTGAAACTTTTCTAATTTACAAAAGGTGACGCCCAAATGAAATCGAAAAAACTCTTGCTCTCTCTAGGCACTTCCGTGATCGTCCTGACCACCATGGTCGGCTGACCGCGTGCGCATTGAAAACGGCGTGGCACGCCGCTATTTGCATGTACCGCCGGGGCAGCAAAAGAACTAGGGCAAGTATTGCAAAAAATATGGTGCTTGCGGGCAACCGGTCTATTTTGTGCGCGACGAATGGTACCGCGATGTTTACACGCCGTACTACAATCGGCCAGAGCTGACAAGCGGGGGCTGTGGCGTGATGCTGCCCCAGTGCCACCCTGGGAGTTCAGGCGCAACAAGACAAAGCCCTGAATCAACCGATGGCCACCCGAAAAGTGTTATCCGGGTTTGAACCAGGCCCGTCTCATGCGTTTCTCGACTCGCGGTGAGCCAGCCACAAGGTGCTGAGAAGGATCACCATGCCACCTGCCACGGTCCAGCCGGCGGGCAGCGTTCCGAACATGAAGAAACCGAGAATCGCCGCCCACACCAGCTCAAGGAATTTGACCGACTGCACCGCCGAGATGTCGGCGACCCGGAATGCGCGCGTCATGCAGTAGTGCCCTCCGGCGCCAAGAAAGCCGCAGAGGAGCAGCATCACCCACTGCCCGGGAGACGGCACCGCCCACAAGACGAGCGCGAACGGCGCCAGCAGCAACGTCACCAGCAGGTGCTGCCACAGGACCATGACATCGGAACGCTGGTGGCGCGTCAGCACCTTGGCCACCAGGAACGATCCGGCGAACACCGGCGCCGAGGCCAGCATCAGCAGCATGCCGGTCGAGATGCCCGCGAACCCGGCACCCTCCCAGGGCTTGAGGACGAGGACCACGCCGCCGAATCCCAGCAGTACCGCGGCCCAGCGTGCGCCGGTCATGCGTTCGTTCAGGAACAGGACCGCGCCTAGGCAGATGAACAACGGCCCGCTAAAGCCGATCGCCGTCAACTCCGTGATGGTCACCATCGGCAGCGCCGTAAACCACAGCAGCATCCCGCACGCATGGAACAGGCCGCGCACGACCTGCAGGCGCGGAGCCTTCGGCCACAGCGCGCGCACTCCCAGACGCAATGCGGGCGCCAGCATGACCAGGGCGCCCAGCAGATAGCGCAGGAAACCCACCAGCCACGGATCGAGATCGTGGGAGAGTTTCTTCATGGTGGCATTGAGCACCGTGAACAGGACGCCGGTCGCCGCCATCCACAGCATTCCGCGGACCGTCGGGCTGAGCGATGGCTTGGAAGAGGCGAAGGATAAGGATAAGAAATTCAACCGCACGAGGTCAACTATGACACAAAAAAAACGTCCTCAAGAGTCATGTTCTCCTTGATGTGGCGATCTGAATCCTCCAAGGTTTTTCCACCCATCGGCACAAACGATATGCAAACCTCGCGCGCGCCTTCGACGGTGAATACCGCAAGGCGGACGTCGCTCTCGAGGCCCAGCCTGCGGTCGAACGCGGAGTCGATCGACAGGTCCGATCGCACCACTTTCTTCGTGGTTGCCGTCATTCCTGGATTTAACGGGGGACGGGATCGCACCCGATGCGCTTAAGCGCGATGTCGATCCAGGAAGTGTCTAGCTTGTTGGCGGCGATGTCAGCCAGCGTCTTGATCTCGGCGGCGCTCTTGTGCTTCGCGGCGACGCACACGGTCTCGACATCGTCGTAAGGAACGCACAGCACACCGTCGGCATCGCCCACGATCAGGTCGCCGGGGTTGACCACCATGCCGTCGATCGCGATGGGTACATTAATTTCGCCGGGCCCATCCTTGTAAGGACCGCGATGCGTGACGCCGGCGGCAAATACCGGGAACGTTCCCGCGGCGATGACATCACGGTCGCGGATCGCGCCGTTGATGACGAAGCCCGCGATGCCGCGCGTAATGGCGTAGGTAGTCATCAATTCGCCGACCAGCGAATTAGTCAGATCGCCACCGGCGTCAACAACGATCACGTCGCCACGCTCGGCCATGTCGATCGCCTTGTGGATCATTAGGTTGTCGCCCGGGCGGCACTTCACGGTCAGCGCCGGCCCGACCAGCTTCCCCGCACTGTGCATCGGCAGCAGGCGTGAACCTGCGGCCGTCAGCCGCGACATGCAGTCGCTGATGTTGGCGACTGGTATTGCACGGAAGTTTTCAACAACGCGCGCATCCACTTGGCGTTGTCGCTTAAAAATTTGAAAGCCAATCATTACTTTCTTCTCTCTGAATATCACAGGTTTTCGCCTAGCGCTAGGGATGGTCTGAATAACTCACCGCCACGTCGAGTAGGGGGTCGATATTTTTCAAATGACGAGATTTCACGCGCAATTCCCGTAAATCTGACCGATTTCAGCGCCGACCAGCGCCTTTTTCACCCCTTGCAGGGCCATCGCCCTGTTTTCGGGCGCACTCATGCCCCGGCCTCCATCAATTTGCCCCGCACCATCCACAAGTTCGACAGCGCAAACAGCGTGAAGAGTTGTGCCGTGTTCTTCTTCAAGCCACGGTAACGTACCTTCACAAATCCAA
>Ga0335398_10001932_pt1 | contig 33894 bp, 32 predicted proteins | sample BON03_FD_205742 | JGI IMG/M metagenome (GOLD analysis project Ga0335398, IMG submission 205742) | Freshwater microbial communities from Lake Bonney liftoff mats and glacier meltwater in Antarctica - BON-03 (spades assembly) (version 2) | ecosystem: Environmental > Aquatic > Freshwater > Ice >... | reverse complement strand
CCCTGTCGGAGTCCAACCCGAAAGGAGGTCCGCGCACCAAGACCAAATAAACCCCCGCTTTTTTTAACGCGGGGGTGGGTCATTTTTATCCGGCCGTTAGTGGGTCAAATCTACGCGGGCGTTGACAATTGGTGCGAAACACCCACTGACTGCCGCCCCTGCTTCAGCGCACCGGTCTCAGGCGGGAGCCGCCTGCTGGTAGAGTTGCCAATCGGTGATCAAACCAGACGTGTTTTCACTGATCATCAACGTGTGGCCAAACTCGATCTCGCCGGATGCCTTGCCTCTGACCAACACCTGCACGTCGGATTCATACACGCTGAGGATTTTCTGGGCGCTGGGCACGGCGCGCTCGCCGATGATGCGTTCGTGGGCCTGCTTGATCGCCGTTGGCATCTGGGTGAGCATCGCGTCGATCCGCTCCACGATACGTTTGGCCTGCCGTGCACCGTATTTGGTTGATGCATACTCTTTGGCCAGACGATCGCGGTGTCGCCGGGCGTGTTCACCAATGGCGCGTAGTAGACGCTTCATCTTACGCAGCACCTGCTTGCGCATCCGCTTGGCGTCGCTGCGTCGTCGGGTGTGCGTCATCTGGATACACCACCGATTCATCTGGCGGGCAAACACGGCCGGCTCGCTCGGCATGCGGGCGCGCAGTCCGGTCCGACGGATCAGGATCACCGCCTTGAGCAGCGTTCGGCTCACGTCGCGCAGCAGCACCCAGTCGACTGGAAAGTGGATATTGGTGGGCAAACACGTCGAGTCCACCAGGCACGTCTCCATCGGCTGCGGCTTGACCAGACCCAGTTCGGCCGACCGGTCCGCCTCGGCGACCATCTCGATAAAAACTTGGCCCATCCACCGCACTTGCTCGGCGGTAAAGCACTTCGAGGCTCGCTCCAACTCGCTCTTGGAGACCCCTTTGATACCCTCGATCGCGCGCACCCCACAGAAGTCGGCCAACAGGTCGCTTGATGCGATTGTCCGGGAGATTTCTCGCAAGCTCATACTCACCAGCAACATGCGCAATGCCTCCAGGCGTAGCGCCTTCAGCCCGAACTCCATGCGACGGCGCAGTGGCGCGGCGGCGGCCGACTCGTAGCCCACCCGGGCAAAGTCCAGCGCCATCGATTCCAGGTGACTGGATCGCAAAAGTTTATCCACCGCATCGAGTTGATCGCGAAACTGCGCGTAATCTTTGTTCGGCCCCACCGGCGTAAGCGCTGGACGCAGCCAGCTCTGAAGGGCAATTTCGGGCGAGACGGCTTTGGTAATATTGTTCACACCAAATCATAGACGCCGTTTTTGGGCCTAGACCAGGAAATCCTCCCGGTTTAGGCCCATTTATTTCCACCCTTATCACTTATCACCAACGACTTGCGCCTACGGGACAGGCTCTACTTAGCGAACCCGTTATTTGGCAGTCGGCAGATGACGCGCTGGCTGCGTCGCGCGGGCCATGCGGTGAACCGCAAACGCGCGCGACGGCTGATGCGGCTCATGGGCTTGGTGGCAATCTGCCCCCAGCCCGGTCTCTACGAGCCTTCGTGAGGCAAGCGAGGTGGGGGTGATTTGGCGGTTGTCGGTAAAGTTGAGGGCAGTGCCCACCAAGTTAGTAAGAATCTGGCGTCGCCGAGGCCCCTCGCCGGAAACGATCACGGGGCCCCAGAATCGAGGGTGAAGTCTAATGCGGCGCCCGCTTGGCGGACGTTTAGAGCAAAAAATCCACGCACCTGCTCGGCGCACCTGTGCAAGGCGAAGCGGGATGGGCAATTTCGACTCGGCCAGCTTCGGTTTTCGAGAGAGCGAGGATCTCGTGACTGACAATAGCACGAAACTCTCCTTTGGCGCGATCGGCCGCTTCGGCCGCTTCCTTGGCGCGCGTCGATCGTGCTGACTGGCGAGGGTCAACAAAGCGACGACCAGAGCAGAAGCCAAGGCGAGAATGAGAACCGTCTTGCGGTAGGCGGAATTTTCCCTGCGGGGTCGCGACGAGCGTGTTAGTTAGGCCATCCCTGCCTAACCTCAATAATATCGTCGTCGATGAAGACAGGTAGCGAATAGTTTTGAAACACTCGATCTGATAGCTATCAAACCATCTCTCGTTCCCCAGATGCCGTAACGTCAGTCGTTTAATTTATGCCACTACCCACGAAGCAAGCTCTTATCATTCAGGGAGGCTGGGGCGGACACCAACCGCAGGAATGTGCGCAATTGTTTACCGAGCTTTTGCCCGCCCGCGGATTTATGGTTGAAGTGGCAGACAGCCTGACGGTGCTCGAGGATGCGATTCGCCTGCAGGGGTTTGATCTGATCATTCCGATTTGGACGATGGGCGCGATTTCTGCGCCCCAAGAAAAGAATCTCGTGGCCGCCGTCGAAAGCGGGATCGGGATTGCCGGATTTCACGGCGGGATGTGCGATGCTTTTCGCGGAGCGGTGTCCTATCAATGGATGACGGGCGGCCAGTTTGTTTCGCATCCGGATGGAATCAAAAACTACACGATCAGAGTGGTCAACCGCGAGGATCCGATCATGCAAGGAATCCCTGATTTTTCCGTCAAGAGTGAGCAGTATTATATGTTGGTTGACCCGCGCAATGAAGTGTTGGCCGTGACGACCCATCAGTCGGCAAGCGCGCCTTGGACCAATGGAGTGGAAATGCCTTTCGTGTGGAAGAAACTTCACGGCAAGGGGCGGGTCTTTTTCTCTGCCTCCGGTCATGTCGCGTCTGAATTCACGGCCTATCCTGAGCAGCTGGAGCTGACGCTGCGCGGCATGGTTTGGGCCGCGCGGTAAGGTCGACGCACCACTTTATCCTCATCTCATGAAACCCAGATTCAAACGGTCGGCAGATATTAAAGTGGGCGTCGTCGGCTACGGCGGGGCTTTCAACATGGGCAAGCTTCATCTCGATGACATGAAGAAGTGCGGGATGACCCCTTGTGCCGTGGCCGAGCCGATACTGGATCGACGCGAAGCCGCCGCGGCGGACTTTCCCGGAGTCGAGACCTACGCGAGTGTGGAGGAGATGCTGCAGCGGTCCGCGGTGAATCTGGTCGTGCTGATCACTCCGCACAATACGCACGCTCCCTTGGCGCTCACTTGCTTGGAGGCGGGGCGCCATGTGGTCTGCGAGAAGCCGTTTGCGATCACGACGAAGGAGTGCGACGCGATGATTGGGGCGGCCAAGAAGGCCGGCGTGATGGTCTCGACTTTTCACAATCGGCATTGGGACGGCTCCGTGCTGAATGCGCTCGCCGTGCTGCGATCGGGGCAGATTGGCGATTTGGTGCGAATCGAGTGCCACATGGGCCAGTGGGGCCAACCACGCGACTGGTGGCGTTCGAGCCGATCCATTTCCGGGGGCGTGCTCTACGATTGGGGCGTTCACCTGCTGGAATATTCGCTCCAGTTGGTCGATGCGGAGATCTCGGAGGTTTCCGGTTACTCGAAGTCCGGTTTCTGGGCGCCGCGCACTGCGTGGAAGGGCGACACAATCGAGGATGAGTCCTTCGCGGTCGTGCGGTTTAAGAATGGAGTCTGGGTCAACCTCACGATTTCCAACATCGATGCGAACCCGAAGCGAGGGATGGTTGAAGTGACCGGCACCAAGGGCACGCTTTGGTGGGATTATGAGAACTACGAGTTGATCGCAAAAAAGAGCGCCAAGACCGTGGTGACAAAGGCCAAGAATCCTGCGCCGGAGTGGGGCCGTTATTACGCCAACGTGGCCGACCACCTTACCAAGGGCACGGAGCTAGTGATTACGCCGGAGTGGGCCCGTCGACCGATTCATATTCTAGATCTCGCTGGACGCAGCGCCGCCAAGGGCGTGGCGTTCAAGGCGAAGTATCGCTGACGCAGCGATGGGGCGCAAAAAAAACCGACTCTGCGAAAAGTCGGCTTCGTGGGGAGAGCGAATCACGCTCAGATCACTCGGCGCGATTCCACGCCTTGTGCAATTCCTTGCGGAGGACAGCCGCGTCGGGCCAGGCTGGGGCCAACCCGGTGATGTTGTAGCCGGCGCCCCCTTGATGATACGGCCCCATTTCTGGGCAGACGAAAAGTGTCTTGTCTTGATTCTTACGGGCGGATTTCCACAGACGAAAGAGGTCCTCCGTGAATTTGAGATAGCTCTTCACTTCGTCGGTGAGTTTGCCGTTGTGCGTGACGGGGACTTGGCAGTGATGGCCGTTGAACGGACGGCAGTGCGACTGCTCGGAGTTTTGCACCAGTGCTTTGTTCTTGAGGAGGTATTCGCTGTAATTGCCGGGACCGAGATGCTTGACCACCGCGAAGTGGGAAAAATCGAAATTGACCACGGCCATTTTACCAGTCGCCTGTTTGTAGAGCTTCGCGATCTCGTAGGTTTTCTCGGGTGTCTCGGTGCAGGTGTCGCGGTGAACTTCGAGAGACATGACGACGCCCCCAATCTTGTCGGCGGCCTTCACCATCTGGACCCAGTCGCGGGCGGCGACCGTGGGCTTGGTGAAATCATCGTGGAGTTGCACGTTGATCTGCACGGCCCCGGCATCCTTCTGCTTTTGGATCAAGGTGGCGAAGTCGGCCGCCTTGCCCGTCGAGATGAAGCCGAGGACGTGTTGCAATCCGAACTTGGTAGCGAGGCGAGCGTGCTCAGGCGTGAGGGCCGTGGTGATGCCGTCGAAGCCGGCTTCGGCGACAGCGGCGATCTTGCGCTCGAGGGACCATTCCTTTTTCGGAGTCGGGTGGCCGACGAGTGACCAAAGGTTAGCGATATGGGCGATTTTTGACATAGGAAAGCGGGGGTTCGCGATTTTTAATGGGCGAGCAGAACGCCTCAGGCGTGGCGACCCTTGAAGGTGATTTCGGCGACGCCAGACTTGTCGAGATCGCCGAGGCCGAGGGCCACCAACTTATCGAACTGGGTCTTGGTGGCGGCAGCGAGCGGAAGGTTGATGCCGCTTTCGCAGCCGAGCACCCAAGCGATCGTGCTATCCTTGGCCGCGTGCGAAGCGGAAAAATAGCAATCGTGATCGCGGTTCTGCATGTCTTCGCCGTCAGTCTTGAGGACTTGGGAGTTGGCTCCGGTCTGGCTGAAAACTTCGCGCAGCATGTTGAGGTCGAGGCCGAGCGAATTGCCGAGACCGAGACCTTCCGCGAGTGCGGCGGTGTTGATGTTCATGACCATGTTGACGAGCGCCTTGACCTGCGCGGCTTGCCCAGTCTTGCCGACATACCGGAGAGCCGAGGAAAGTTGCTCCAGAATCGGCTTCACCTTTTTGAACGTCTGCTTCGCGCCACCGCACATGAGATAGAGCGTGCCGTTGCGCGCTTGGGGAATGGACGAGGCCATACAGCCTTCGAGGGTGACCGCTCCGGCTTTCTTGGCGCGGCGTTCTACTTCGACGTGGGTCTTGGGCGTGATGGTGGCGCAGTTGATGAAGACCTTGCCCTTCGCTTTAACGAGGAGAGAGTCGCCCGATTCGGCAAAGACGGCCAGTTGTGACGCGTCGTCTGTCACCACGGTGAAAATGATGTCGGCCGATCCCGTGACGGCGGCGAGCGACTTGGCGTGCTTCGCCCCGATTTCTTGAGCGAGGCTTGCGGCAGCCGGCTGGTAGGCGTCGTAAACTGAGGTGACTTGGTAGCCACAATCCTTGAGCCGGCGGGCCATGTTTCCGCCCATGCGACCTACTCCTACGAAAGCGATTTTTTCAGACATAATTTGGTGGTTTGAGGTGTTGAAATATCCGCCGGTTCTCAACGGGCGAAGAAAGGATTATGCAGTTTTTCTTGCGCTAGGGTGGTGAGCGGCCCGTGACCGGGAGCGATCACGGTATCCTTCGCGAGGGTGAGGATTTTTTCCTGATTGTTCCGATACTGATCGGCGAAGTTCGTCGGGCTGCCCCCCATGGAACATGCGAAGATCGAGTCGGCGACGATTGCAAGGGGCCAGCTGAGACCGGTGACCAAGAACGTCGTCATACCGGGTGAGTGTCCCCACGTGAAGAGGGTTTTCACCGCGATCTCTCCAAAATGGAAATGGGCGTTTTCCTTAAAAGTTTGCGCTCCGGGGAAATCGACAGGTTCCAACTCGCCGGCCCACACTTCGGCTTTGGTTTCACCGGCGAGTTTGGCGAGGTCGGCGATGTGATCGTCGTGGGTGTGAGTGATGAAGATGTAACGGAGGTCGAGACCTTCACTTTGAATCGTATCGAGCATGGCCTGAGCGTCGGCGCCCGTATCGAAGGCGGCCGCGTGCTTGGTGCGGGTGTCCCAGACGAGGTAACTGTTCACGGTCATGTCCTCAAACGGCGTGTTGAACATCGCGAAGCCGCGAGGGAAGTTGGGCTGCTCAGGATACCACGATTTGCGCGCTAGTTCTTCGAGGGCGTCGGGCCCGAGCCGCAGGTGCCGGGCGACCCGCCGGATGACCGCGAAGATCGGAGTGCCGCCTTTGACGGCTGCGAGATCTTCGGCGCTGACCCCGGCGCGCAACGCGAGCTGCTCGTCCGTGATATGGAGACCACGTTGGGTCTTGTTGATTACATCGTCAAAATTGTCCTCGATCGGTATGCGCGCCATGAGGGCAAAGTAAAGGCGGGGCGGGGAGGGGCGTGCAAGCCGAATGCCGTGAAATTTCAACCGGGCGCCCCGCTTCACATCGGTTTGGGCGAACGTGGCGGACAGGTGTTAGCATTCGACAATGGGTAGCAGGCACGGATGCGCGTGAGCAGATCTTGATAAAAATCAAACGCCGGATCGCCGGCGACGCGGGTGAGTTTTTGCTGGAGGCCCGAGGCATCGGTGTCGGCCTTGTGCTGACTTTCCTCGCGGATGCGGGCAGCCCGCTCGCGGTAATCCGAGTTGTCGAGACCGGCGTGGCCGGCGAGCAGGGGGAGCCAGCGATGCGCATATTGCACGTGGGCAGTTTCATCAATGATGTCGAAGAGCATCATCTCCGCGGACTCCAGATCCTGCCCGTCTTTGAAATCGGCGTAGCTCTCGTTCTTCACGATGAAATGTCCGGTTTCGGCGACCATCCCAATCATGAAAACATTTTGGTAAAGCTCGGCCTTGCTGATGGGTTTCAACCGATGGGGCGCGAGGATCTCTTGTTGGCGAAGGGTGGCCTGCTCGAGCGAAAGGCCGTTCGCCGTGGCAAATTCGGCGATGATTTGGTCTCGGTCGGCTTGGTCGTAGCCGGAATATCCTACCTCGTCCAAACCGATCCCAAAATCGCACAAGCGGGAATATCCGGAGTCGCCGTGTCGGGATTCATCCCAGAGGTGTCGGGAAATGTCATGGTGCCACGGCCACGGCATGTAGTGTCCGTAATAGATCCACGCGAGTTGGTCGTCCGGGATGTTCTTCTCCAGCATGTAACCGTAGGCCCAAAAGAGGCGGCGCGCTTCAATACTGGTGCGGAAATCTGCCCGCACATAATCCATGAAAGGCTGCTTGGGTTTGCCGGGCTCGTTGCGAGCGCTGAATCGGCTGAGTTGGAAGCTGGTGGCAACGCCCGCGGGCTGGGCCGGCGAGTCGGTTGCCACGGGAAGGGGCGTGCGCAGGCCGCCGCACCGCGTCAGGGCGTCCTCGATCTGTTGCCGGTAGGCTGAGTCGGTCGTGTGCGGATGGCGGCGGCGATAGTCGCGATACCATAGCCATTGCTGGCTCTTGATTTGATTGATCTCGTGCAGCAACGCGATGGTCGGCGCGTCATGAATCGGATGCACGGTCGCGCTGTATTCGCCATAAGCGGTGACGAGCGTTTTGAGCAGGTGCACATAGATGCCGTCGAGCGCATCGTCGAGGGAGGGCGCAAGGAGCACCGTATTGGCCAAGTCTTCCAACTGGGGTGAAACAGGCGCGTCGGGTTTGCCGCCGGGAAATTGCTCCACGCGATCGCGCAGGCGGCGGACGCACTCCGCCTGATCCCAGACTTGACGGTGGATCGTGCTCTTATCGTCCCATCCAGAAAGGTCGCGTCCCCAGGCTGCGAGGAGGCGGTGGATCGCCTTCTCCAGATACTGCCAATCGTTCAGCTGGTCGATCGTGCGGGGTTTCTGTTTCGCGTCGCGAGCGATGAGGACGGTGCGGGGAGCCGGGCGGGAGGGCGTATCAACCAGAGCAGTGGGCATTCCTCAAATATATCAAAAACATTGCCAAAAAACTATATCTAGGAGAGAGAAAGTTATGTCTAAAATTGAGGAAACGCGTTGGCATAACCCGTTTACGAGCCATGGTCTGCGATTCACTGGGGCGGCGGAGGCGACCTCGTTTCGGATTCACGAGGCGGGCGTCATGATGCTCAGCGCCGATTGGCACTTCACTAAGGTATGCAGTCCGTTTTGGCGAATCTTCGCCAACTCGTCGCCGGGAGCCTGGGTGGAATCCGGAGGCGTCCGACACAGTGTGGAGGCGGGGCGCTTGATCGTAATTCCGGACGGCGTCACGTTTAGCTGTGGTTGTGAACCGGGGGCGGAACACCTCTGGATTCACTTTTCACTCCCCTCGCGCATGCCAGTGCGACTTGCCGGAGTGGTGGCACTGGCGACCGATTCAAGCATCGACGCGACCCTCCATTCCCTGCGGATCGCGGCGATCGAGAAGGCAGAGCTAAAAACTTTTCACTTAAGCGCCGGGCTCGTTCATCTTGCTTTTGCTGGAATGGAACGAGCGTGGGGGCGACTTCCCGGCGAGCGTCTCGAGAGAATATTCACTTGGATCGACCAGAACCTTGGTCAACCAATCACCAACGAAAAGCTCGCCGCCCAAGCCGGGCTTGGGGTGGAATCCTTCATTCGCTGGTTCAAACAGCAGACGGAGCGAACCCCGGCATCGTTTGTCGCGGAGTGGCGGGTGCGGGAGGCTTGTCGATATCTCGCGGTAGAAGAACACTCTATAGAACAAGTCGCGGCCACCTTGGGGTTCAGTAACCGCAATCATTTTAGCCGGGTATTCAAGCAATACGCGGGTTGCGGCCCGGCCGCTTTTCGACAAGGGAAGAGCACGCGGTAGAATCATACGTCACCTGTGAAACCCTGTGACATAGCGCCATTTTCTTCGGCAATATTAAAAATATTAGTCGTTGGAAGCTTGCATCCAACTCTATTTACTATCAGCGTGGTCCTCGAACAACAACCTGATTAACAAATCAACCCCCATACCACCACCATGGTTACTACTAAGACTAAAGAACTGGAAGCTGCTCGTGCGAAGTTTGCGAAGCTTGAGCAAGAAGTCGCCGCCGAGCGCGCAAATGAACTCAGTGCTCTGCCAGCCAAGTATGGCTTCGACAGTGTCGCTGCTTTCATCAAGGCCCTTAAAGGGAACGCGGGCGGGAGCGGGCGCAAGGTTTCGCCCACTGGACGACGCACGCGCGCCGTGATCACAGCCGATACCAAGAGCAAGGTGAAGTCGTTGACCGTTGCCGGTAAGACTGGAGCCGAAATCGCCAAGGCCGTCGGGATTTCTGTGCCGAGCGTGCAGAATATCAAGAAGGAGTTGGGGCTGACCAAGGCCCGGAAGAAGTAATTCTTTGGGGGATATCTTTGAATTAGTCCCTCATCCTTTGGGTGAGGGACTTTTTTGTGGTGGCATTCCTGCACGGTTTGGTTTGCTCGTGAAGGATGCCGAGCGATTTTATCCAAGCCAACACCAACGGATACTTGCACGATGCGAGGGAGTCGACGCTGTCGCCGTTGAATCGAGGATTCCTCTATGGGGATTCAATTTACGAAGTGTGGCGAACTTATGGGAACGTGCTCTTTGCCTGGGAAGCTCACTGGCAGCGGCTGGAGCAGTCGGCGGCAGCGTTGCACATCGGATTGCCTTTTGGCGCCGGTGATATGTGGACCGAGGTGAAGCGCACGGCGGTCGCCTATCGGCAAGCGACCGGGCACGAGGGCGAACTGTATGTGCGGCTGCAAATTTCCCGAGGGGGCGGCCCGATCGGATTGGACGTCGCCTTGGCCAGTGGCCCTGACTATGTCCTCTTGGTTCAGGCCAATCGAGACATGCCGGTGGAGAAGCGCGAGCAGGGTTATCGCTTGTCGCTTGAGACCACTTTACGGCGCAATCCGGCGAGCAGTCTTAACCCAGCTTGGAAGACGGGCAATTACTTGAACAATATTCTCTGCCTGCGTGAGGCGAAATCCCGCGGGGCCGACGAAGTGCTGATGGTCAATCAAGCGGGTGAAGTCACCGAATCGGCAGTCTGTAATGTGGCTTTTGTGCGGGCGGGCGTGGTCTACACTCCTCCGTTGTCGGCCGGAATTCTCGGGGGGATTACCCGGGACCTGCTGCTCCGCGAAGTTGCGCCCCTCGCGGGCGTGGAGGTGGTCGAGGCCACCATCCTTCCCTCGGAGTTTCCTTTGATGGAGGAATGTTTTCTCCTGTCGACGACCCGCGATCTGTCGCCCGTCGGGGCGATCGACGGCCATCGCTACGTGGTGGGCAACGCCACCGTGACGGCTCGATTGAAGCGGGCCTTCGCCGAGCACGTGCAGGGCTACGTCGTCGCCCATCCCGAGCTGAGTCTGGCTTGAGCTGGGCGAGGCTGACTCCGAATCAGTAGCGGGCCATGGTCGGATCGATCTCGACGGCCCAACCATCGACGCCGCCATCAACGTTAGTGACGTTGCCCAGACCTTCGGCGCGCAAGTAATCGGTCACGCGGCGACTGCGACCGCCGTGGTGGCACATGATGAGGAGCTGGCGATCCCGCGGAAGGTCGGCGATCTGCTCGGGGATTTCACGCATGGGAATGTGCTGGGCGATCGCGACCCGGCAGATCTCGAGTTCGTGGGGCTCGCGCACGTCGATGAGGAGGGCACCGTCGGGCTGGGAAATGAGGAGTGCATTCGCTTCGCTGACGGTGATTTCGAGAGGGTATTCGTTTTCTTTCATAGAGTGAGCCGTCGGGTGCGGGCCCGTCGGGTGGTAGCGAGATTCCACGATTTCGGTGATGGTGCGGTTCGCACCACAAAGTGAACATTCGGGCGCGCGCGGAAGGGCGAAAGTCGTCATCTGATGCGTCAACGAGTGGTAGGTGAGCAGTTTTCCCCGGAGCGTCCCTTCTGTTTTAGTGATCAGCTTGATCACTTCGAGGGCTTGGAGGCTCCCGATCACGCCGCACAAGGCGCCGATCACCCCCGCTTCCCCACAGCCCGGCACGCTGCCTTGGGCCGGCGGTTCGGGGAATAAGCAGCGGTAGCAAGGTCCGCCGCCGTGCGGATCAAAGACACCGACCTGACCCTCAAATTTGAAAACACTGCCATGCACCAAGGGGCGTTGGGCGAAGAAGGCCGCGTCGTTATTGAGGTAGCGGGCGGAGAAATTGTCTGTCCCGTCGAGCACCACATCATACTGACGGAAAATCGCGACCGCGTTAGCCGCGGTGATGCCCTCCGCGTGCGCAACATAGGCAACGAGCGGATTGATCCCGCGCAGCGTCTCGATGGCCGACTCAACCTTGGGTCGACCCAGATTCGCGGTCGGGTGGAGCAGTTGGCGCTGGAGGTTGTGCTCTTCGACCACATCAAAGTCGGCGATCCCGAGGGTGCCGACGCCCGCCGCGGCGAGGTAGAGAGCGGCGGGGCTCCCGAGCCCACCGGCTCCGATGATCAACACACGGGCCTCGGATAATCTCTGCTGGCCGGCGGCGCCAACCTCCTCGAGCAACATCTGCCGATGATATCGACGCGGAGCAGCGGATTGAGAGGAAGAGATTTCTGCGGCCATCAGCCCTAAGGAGAGGTGGTTCACCCGCGGTCGCAAATGAAATTGCACCGAGGGCGAGGGCGCTTCCCAATGCCAGCATGCGTTGTCTAGGCATTGATTATGGCACTCGGAGAATCGGCGTTTCGTATGGAGACGAGATTGGCGTGGCGACCCCCTTGCCGGCTTTGGTGCAGGCGAATCCAGAGCAACGCTGGCAGGCGTTGGGGGATCTCGTGCGGCAGCGCCGGATCACCGACATCGTGTTGGGTTATCCGTTTAACATGGACGGAACCGCCGGGTTCAAAGCGAAGGAAGTCGATGCGTTTGCCCAGCAACTGAAGGCGTTATTCTCGCTACCGGTTCACTTGGTGGATGAGCGGCTGACAAGCTACGAGGCGGAGTCGTCGATTGCGAAGGCCAAGCTGCGGGAGGTGCGCGCCAGCGGCCTGATCGATTCTCGCGCGGCGACGATCATCTTGCAGGATTATCTTGATCAGCAGATTCCGCTGAGGGAAGGCGAGGCGGATCTATGAAGGCGAAGGATCAGCCGCTGCGCCGGTGGAGGTGCGTGTGCGCCTATCGCGGCACGTTGTTCTCAGGTTGGCAGAGTCAGTTGAAGGGCGATGCGATTCAGGACGTGATCGAAGCGCAGTTAGAGCGGGTATTGAAGGTGCCGGTCCGGGTGCACGGCAGTGGCCGCACGGATGCCGGGGTGCATGCCCATGGGCAGGTGTTTCACTTCGATGCGCATTGGCCCCACGGGGAGGAAAAACTTTTGAAGGCCCTACGCACGGGACTTCCGGCGGATATTCAGATCAAATCAGCCCGTCCGGCCAAGGCCGATTTTCACGCGCGGTTTCAGGCGGTCGGAAAGCGCTACGAGTATTTTATCAACCTCGGTGATGCGGATCCCTTCACCCGGCCTTTCGCCTGGATTATTTACCGGCCGCTCGACTTGGAAGCGATGCGAACGGCGGCGAAGACCCTGTGCGGGCGGCACGATTTCCGGGCGTTCACCGCTCTCAACGGACCTGAAAAGGAGGACACGGTGCGCACGTTGCGGGTGCTTGAAATCACCAAGCATGGGCGCCGGATTCGCATCCGGGCGGAAGGCGATGGATTTCTCTACAAGATGGTCCGCAGCCTCGTGGGGGTCTTGGTCTCGGTGGGCGAAGGTCGGATTGCGGCGGCGAAGGTGAAAACCATCCTCGCGTCGCGCGAGCGCACGGCCTTGGTGCCGACTGCCCCGTCGCAAGGTTTGTTCTTGGTCAGAGTCTTTTACTGATGAACTCGGCGATGACATCCCTTCTGCGTGGGCTCGCGGATGTGGTTTTTCCGCCAGTCTGTGTGCACTGCCAAGGGTTGGTAGAAAATAGTCCTCTCCGGCACGTGTGTGCTGGATGTGTGCGCAAGATTGAGCGCGTGCGAGCTCCGTATTGCTCGACCTGTGGGCATCCCTTTTATGGCGAGGTTGAGGGTGAGCGGATGTGTCCGCATTGCGCGGGATTCTCCCCAGCGTTTCGCGAGGGGCGGACGGCGGTCGTCCTCAAGGGGCCCGCGAGATCGTTGGTGCTCACCCTAAAATATCATCGTGGGCTCCATGTCTTGGAGGACATCACGACACTTTTTCGCGAAGCCGAGGGGTTGACCGCTTGGGTTCGCGACGCCGTGTTGATTCCCGTGCCGTTGCATCCGCGCAAGGAGCGCGAACGGGGCTACAATCAGAGTCAATTAATCGCTGAGTGCCTCGTGCGCGCGGCGGGAGGAGATACCCGGGTGGCGCCGCTAATTCGGCGAGTCGTCGACACCGTATCGCAAACGCACCACGACAAAAAGACCCGCTTAGCCAACCTGAAAAATGCCTTTGCACTGGAGGAGGGGGCCGCCATAACTGCCGACCAGCATTACTTCCTCATTGATGACGTCTTCACCACTGGTTCAACCCTCAACAGCTGCGCTCTTGTGCTTCGTCGCACGGGCTGCCTAAACCTTGATGTTGTCACCTTCGGCCATGGCTGAAACCGATATGAATTTTGACAAACCCACCTACACGGTGCAGAAGACCCGTAAAAAGGAGATTCCTCACGGTTTATACACGAAAGATCCCGTCACCGGGGAAATCCTTTTCACAAAGGATGTCGAGGAAAACCAGATGGTGGTGCCCAAGGGGGGCCACCATTTCCCCATTGGGGCCCGGGAACGAATTGCAAAACTAACGGATGCCGGAAGTTTCGTGGAAGCCGATATCGGCGTGCGTTCGGCGGATCCGCTCGGATTCACCGATTCGGTGCCGTATGTCACCCGGTTGAAAAAATACGCCAAAGCCAGCGGCTTGCCGGAATCAGTGATCTGTGGCGTCGGCAAGATCCACGGGATCGAGGTTTCCTTGGCGGTGATGGATTTTCGTTTTTGCGGCGGCACTCTCGGATCCGCGACGGGGGAAAAGATCACGCGCGCGATTGAAAGAGCGATTGCGATGAAAATCCCCTGCATCATATTTAGCTCGTCTGGCGGGGCCCGCATGCAGGAAGGTATTCTCTCCCTGATGCAGATGGCGAAGACGAGCGCAGCACTCGGACGCTTGGCGAAAGCTGGTTTGCTTTACATTTCGGTGCTCACGCACCCCACGACCGGGGGGGTGTCCGCGAGTTATGCGACGCTGGGGGATGTTATTTTGGCCGAACCGGGCGCGATGATTGGATTTGCGGGCGCCCGCGTCATCAAGGATACGACGAAGCAGACGTTGCCTCCCGGTTTCCAGACTTCGGAGTTTCTTCTAGAACGCGGGTTGGTCGACCAGATCGTCAGCCGCCTGGAAATGCGTAATCGCTTGCGGGATATTTTGCTGGCGTTGCACGTGAAGAAGAAACCAGCGGCAAGCCGCAAAAAATAAGCCTTCCTCATGGCGCTCGACGCAGCCACCGACTACGAAGCGGTGACCTCATATCTTTTTGGACTGAAGGCCACGCACGGTCTGAAGTTTGGCGTTGATCGCATGCGCTTGTTCGCGGCCGCGCTTGGGCATCCGGAAACGTTAACGCCCTTTGTGCACGTCGCAGGGACGAATGGAAAGGGGTCGGTCGTCGCGATGTTGGATGCAATTTTGCACGCCGCGGGCTGGCGCACGGGGATGTATACCTCGCCGCATTTGGTGAAACTGGGCGAGCGCGTGCAGGTTGACCGCCAACCGCTTTCGCCGGAAGAGATCACTGAGTATGTCCGAGAGTTGCGCCCAATCGCCGAGGCCGTGTCGAAGGGGAATCCCGCGGATCACCCGAGTTTCTTCGAATTTGTGACCGCCATGGCGTTCTTGCAGTTTTCCCGGCGTCAGTGCGATGTGGGGCTGTTGGAAGTGGGATTAGGCGGGCGACTCGACGCGACCAATATTCTTACCCCGATGGTGAGTGTGATCGCCTCGATCGGTTTGGATCACTGTGAGATGCTGGGATACACCCACGGGGCCATCGCGAAGGAGAAAGCGGGAATCATTAAGCGAGGGGTTCCGGTAGTGGTTGGGCTGATGTCTGCCGAAGCCGAAGCGGTGGTGCGCGCGGTTGCGGCTGAAATGAAAGCGCCGGTCCACTCGGTGCGGGATGTTTTCGGGGACGCCTTGGAAGGTTATCCCGAAACCAATCTCGAAGGTGATTACCAGCGATGGAACGCGGCCACCGCGACGCTCGTGGCGCGGGTGTTGGGCGAGAGTTGGAGAATCACGCCGCAGGTGATCGCCGCCGGTTTGGCTCGAGTGGATTGGCCTGGGCGCTGGCAACGCATCCAACTGGGCGGGCGAGTGCTGATCCTCGACGCGTCGCACAACCCGGAGGGAGCGCAGGTTCTCGCGAGTAACCTCGAGCATCTGGTCGCTGAGATGGGGCGAAAGCCGATCGTGATCACCGGGGCGCTGGGCGTGGCGCGGGCCGGCCCGTTGTTGGGCGTGATTGCTCAGTATGCACAGGCGATTCACCTTGTGGTGCCGTCGCAACCGCGCGCATGCACTCACGCGGAGCTGGCCGCCTTGGTTCCGAAAGAGTTCGCCGGCCCCGTGATGAGCGACTCATTGTCGACTTTGTTTCCCAACCAGGACCACTGTGCGGCCGGGGGGCCAGACGATGTGCTGGTGGTCACCGGTTCGATCTATTTGATCGGTGAAGTCATGACCCGGCTTGCTCCGCAGAGCGGACCGGGCGAGGGACGTTTGCAGGACTTTTAAACCAGTTTGATCAAGTCGGCAGTCGAGGGGATGTCTTTGATGATCTGCGACGGAGCGGGCCCGACTCCGAGGAAACGCATATTAGGCAGCTGTTCATCAGCGGGCCAATCGAGGCCCTCGTAGGCGACCTCGAGCAAGGCCTTCATCATCGCGGCGACATATGCGCGGGCGTTGCTCGGTAAATCGGCGAAGCGGCGGACTTGCGAAATGTCCTCAGACCACCCGGGGTGGCGGGAGTAAACTGGTTTGAGCATCTTGCGGACGGCGTCATTGCGCGGCACGTGATGGTAACGGCGACCTTGAGCGTCCTCATAGGCGGTGCAGATCAGGAGTTCGCCCTGCCAATCGCCGGAATGAGTGAGCGCGTCGGCCTTGTTGATCATCAAGTCTTGGAAACCACCGTAGCGAAGGGCATCGCCCTTCTCGACGGCGTCATACCAACCGACCATGCGTTGGCGCCCGGTGCTGGTGCCAAACTCAATCTTCTTCAAAATCACCGCCAAGGGATGGGCGTCGTCCATCTGCGTGAGGAAGGTGTGGGTGCCGACCTTGGTATCGTAGGCCTTCGCCACGCCGATGGTGTGCAGCGGCTGGAGAGGGAGGCCCGCGCTTTCAAAAAACTCGGGCGTGAAGGTGTGCGAGGCGGTGACGTTGGGCGAGAAGCCGTGACGTTTATCGAGCCAGTAGGCCTGACCAAATTCGCCGAGAATGGTGTGGCCCGCTTGTTTTTCGCGCAGGATGAGGTTGCGCACTTCGCCGATGTTCTCGGTCAGAGATGTTCCGGCCTGCCAATACACTTCGGTTAATCGCGCGAGATTCACCGAAAATGGCTTAGCCCCGCGAAATTGCGTGAAATCAAATTCTGACTTTTCGAAGACCCCCATCTCGAGGCCTTCCGCGTTGGCGCGAAGCTCCGCTGCGGTCAGAGTGTCGAAGAATCCGGCGAAGGTCGCGGCGTCGACTTGGTAGACGTGTTCGATCATGCGCAAAGCGCGGTCGACCCGTTGAGCGAGTTTTTGACTATAGGTCCGCTCGTCGCCGAGGAAATCGGCGTAGCTGATCTGCCATTGGCCCACCTCGTCCACGTAAGCGGGGGTGATGCCGCGGCCGGTCGATCCACGGGGCTCCTCCTTGAGAATATGGGTCCGATAGTGTTCGGTGGCTAGGTCGAGTAACCGGTGGGTCACGTCGGAAACCATCGTCTGTTCGTCGATCAGCAGCCGAGAGAGAATCGCGTAGCCCTTCTTTTCGAGGGGCTTGGCTTCCCACCAAATCTTGCGTGGATCAGCGACGACCCCACTGCCCATGCAAAGATGAGGGACATCGGCGACGACGACGCCGGCCGGAAGCAGGTTGAGTTTCACGCCGCCGGCCGTGTGCCCGGAATTGGCCCCACCGTTGACTTTGAGCACGACAGAAATGGAGGCAGGGGTGCCGCGGAGCTCGTCGGCGACCTCGGGAATGAGACGTCCTTTGCCTTCATCGCCGAGGGAAATGCCCACATCGGCAATCAACTGGCTGGAGAATGGAGGGAGTGACATGGTTGGCGCAGCAACCGAAGCCGGAAGGCCCCCTGTTGCCGTTAATGGAAAAACTAAGACCTCGGATAAGGGCAAACAAAAACCGGGACGACCCGCCGCAAGGTTGTGTCATCACCCGGATCATCGGCGAGGCGGGCGACTCAGTCGCGGCGGTCCTTAGTGCCCGGTCGGAGCATCCCGCCGGGCGCGGGAACACTCAGTTCTAGTTCTTTCGGGTCGATACCTCGATCACGTCGTGAGGGGCGGCTTCTTTTTGGCCGGCCGGGCTGACCCGAATGTAACGGGCCTTCTCGCGCAATTGGGCGAGGTTGGCGGCGCCGAGGTAGCCCATGCCGCTTTGCACGCCGCCGATCAGATTGGCGAGCACATCGTCGACGTAGCCACTGACTTCCTTGAGAGCTTCGATGCCTTCGGGGGTGATTTTGCGGACCTTGTCGCCGTTGTCGTGGCCATAGCGGGCAGCGCTGCCGGCCTTCATGGCGGCGAGTGAGCCCATCCCGCGGTAGGCCTTGTAGACCTTGCCACTGATTTCCATGATTTCGCCGGGGGCTTCGCGACAACCAGCGAGGAGACTGCCGCAGATAACCGCGTCGGAAAGGGTGAGGGCCTTGACGATGTCGCCAGATTTGCTGATGCCGCCGTCGGCGATCAAGCGGACCCCGGATTTCTGCGCGGCCTCGCTGGCGACGTAGAGGGCAGTTAGTTGGGGAATACCCACGCCCGCAACGACCCGGGTGGTGCAGATGGAACCAGGGCCTTGCCCAACCTTGATTGCGTTGGCCCCGCAGTCCGCGAGAAATTCCACGCCGGCTCCGCTCGTCACGTTGCCCGCGATGATGGTCAAATCAGGAAACGCTGCGCGCACGAGGCAGACCATTTCGCCGACGCCCGTTGTGTGAGCGTGGGCGGACGAGACGGCCACGGCGTCGATGTGTTCGCCGACCAAGTGCCCCACGTGCTCAATGATCCGGTCGCGATCGAGTTCCCCGGTGGGTTTGCGCACGGGGGAGAGGGCGGCCCCGACAACGAGTCGGAAATCGGCGTCGCGCGCAGGCTTGCGCCGGGCCTTGGTTTCATTGGTGATCTTCTCGACGTCGGAGCCGGTGACGAGCCCGCGGAGTTGTCCGTGGGCATTGACGACGAGCATCTTGTTGATGCCAACATTGGCCGTGAAAAACTTGTCGGCTGCGGCGATCGGGTCACCAGTGATGGCGGATTCGAGCTCGGTGATGAGGCCGCTTCGCGGGGTCATTACCTCCGAGACTTTCTTGGAGCGGTAGCGATCTTTGACCACATTTCCGGAGAGCAGGCCGGCAAGTTTTCCCTCGGCATCGACGACGGGAAAGGTGCTGAAGGTGAATTTGCGCTCGGCCATCATCGCGAGCACGTCGCCGATGTATTCGTCGGGGGTGACGGTGATCGGGTCTTGGATCAGACCATGGATGTGGCGCTTCACGCGGGCGACGTCCTTGATCTGATCCTTAGCCGACATGTTGTAGTGGATCAGGCCCAGACCACCGTTGAGGGCCATGGCAATGGCCATGCGCGATTCCGTCACGGTGTCCATGTCAGACGAAATGATCGGGATCTGCAGTCGCAGAGATTCGGATAGGCTGGTCGACGTCTCGGCGTCTTTCGGCAGAATGTCCGAATAGAGCGTCGCGAGGGAAACGTCGTCGAAGGTCAGAGCCACCGGAAGATTGGCTCGGAAGAACGCGTCGGGCGGGAGATAAAATTCGGTGTCCGCCGCCGACAGCGAGGAGGTGGAATGCGTAGCAACCTTAGTCATGAGTTGCCGTAACCGAAATAAGCAGTTTCATCCGCGGGGCAATCGGAAATTTTTGTTTTCCCGGTATCCGCGGTGGGGAATTTCCGCTGCGGTCGATTATCCTCCTCGTGCTGTCGTGAATTACCAGTTTTCCCATCTCCGCTATCATCTGCCCTTTCGGACGCCCGTGCGCACGGCGCACGGTCTGTGGTCGCACCGGGAGGGCGTCTTGGTGCGCCTCATTGACGAGCAGGAGCGGGTGACCTATGGGGAGGCGGCTCCGATTCCGTGGTTCGGCACCGAAACGGTTGAGGAGGTATGCGCCGAATGCGAACGATTCGGGGCCACGGTCGATGACGCTCGTTTAGATGAAGGGCCGGCGACCTTGGGCTGTTTGCGCGCGGCGTTAAGCTCGGCGCGAGTCGGTGCACCGGAGCCGACAAATCAGGAGCCCCGCATGGTCGCGGCGCTGCTCCCTTCGGGTCGAGCGGCGTTGGCCTTGATCGAATTGAAAGCGGAGGCTGGATTTCGGGTCTTCAAATGGAAAGTGGGCGTCGGTGATGCCAGCGACGAAATGACCTTGCTCGACGATCTCTGTGCGCGCCTGCCGGCTGGGGGAAAGTTGCGACTCGACGCGAATGGCGCGTGGGACCACCGCACGGCAGCGCGCTGGTTGGGCCGCTGCGCGAATTATCCGGTGGAGTTTGTGGAGCAACCCATCATGGCCGCGCGGGTGGGCGACGGGGCTTTACGGGGGAAAGTGGAGGATACTCTGCTGGGATTGGCCGGTGATTTTCCGACGCCGCTGGCGCTCGATGAATCGGTGGTGAGCGGCCAGGATGTCACGCGCTGGTTGGCGTTGGGTTGGAGCGGGTATTTCGTCGTGAAACCAAGTCTGATGGGCGACGTGCAGGGTGCACTGGCCGCATTGGCGAAAGCGCAGGCCAAGGTGATCTTCTCGAGTGCCTTGGAAACCGCCGTGGGCGCGAAGGCCGGGCTCCGAACGGCGTTTGGGTGGGCAGGGAGCGGACACGCGCTCGGTTTTGGAGTGGGGCCGCTGTTTATTGACTCTTGCGCTAATGGCCCGGCTTCGGCGCCGTTTATTGGGTGGGAAGAGGTGGAGCGCATCGACGAAGGTGAAACATGGAACGTGCTGAACTAGAGACCTTGGTTATGGCGACCGGCCGTGCCGAGAAGCACGGCGGTTTTGTGTTTTTGGTCGATCCGCACTGGTCGACGATACAACGCGAAGTTTTCGCGGCCAGCGTGCGCGAGGCTGACCGCGTGGGGGCGACGAAGATGCGCGAGGGGTGGTTGTGCATCCCGACGGGTGGATCGAGCGGCGGGTTGAAGTTCGCTCGCCATGATGAGGAAACGCTGGGCGCCGCCGCGATCGGGTTTTCCTCCCATTTCTCGATGCCACGGGTCAACGCCGTGGACGTGTTGCCGCCGTGGCACGTCAGCGGGCTGATGGCTCGAGTGCGATGCGCCATGACCGGTGGGCGGCATCGGGCCTGGACGTCAAAGCAGCTGGAGGCGGGGAGTGTTCCCGACTTGGGAAATCCCCGTGAGTGGGTGATTTCGCTGGTGCCCACTCAATTGCACCGCCTCATGGCGACTCCTTCGATGGCCGATTGGTTGCGAAGTCTCGGTCTGATCTTGGTCGGGGGCGGCCCCGTTTGGCCCGATCTCATCGCGGCGACGAGAGAGACTAACCTCCCCGTGGTGCTCAGCTACGGAATGACGGAAACAGCGGCGATGGTCGCGGCGCAACTACCGGGCGAGTTCATCGCGGGCGACGCCAGCAGTGGGCGGCCGCTCCCCCATGTAAGATTGGCGATCTGCGACGATGCAGGAAACGACTTGCCACCCGGAGCAGAAGGTGGTGTGCGGCTCGCTGGTTCGTCGGTGATGCGCGGCTATTTTGGCGAGAAGGCGACCCTTGGGACGTTTGAGACCAGCGACTCGGGGCGCGTCGATGATACCGGGCGTCTGTGGGTGAGTGGTCGGCGCGACGATCTCATCATCACAGGAGGAGAGAAGGTGAACCCGCGCGAGGTCGAAGCAATCCTCCGTGCGTCCGGTTGTTTCGCCGAACTCGTCGTGCTGGGGGTGCCTCATTCGGGATGGGGCGAGGAGGTGGTGGCCTGTTACGTGCCCGGTCCGACTCTGTTTGACGAAGCGCGCGAACTTAATCTTACCCGGCACCAAAAACCGAAACGTTATCGGTGTATTGCGGAAGCGGACTGGCCGCGCAACGCGCAGGGCAAGGTGAACCAGGCGGTGCTACGCGCTCTTTTCGGGTGAAGCCCACGCGGCCAAGGCTGGCGGGAGGTCGACACGTTCGCGACGGCTGCGCGAGGAGCTGACGTGTTCTGTGCGCACCCGGGCGGCCAGTTTCTCCGGTTGGGTTAGGCGAGTGATCTCGTAGTCAATCGCGTAGCTGGTCGGCGAGAGGATAGACGGTTTTACCCGGATGCTCACGCGGTCGCCGCATTTGAGGGACCGCAGGTATTCAACCGAGCTTCGGGAGATTGGCACGATGACATCGGTCTCGGCAAAGAACTCGTGGATCGGCATCCCGGCGGCGGCTAGCGCTTCTTCGTAGGCCTCGTGGCAGAGAACCAAATAGTTGGCAAAGAAGACGATCCCGGCAGCGTCGGTGTCGGCGAGGCGGATGGTGCGTTCGTAGTTGAAGGGCATGACGAGAGGTTGATTTTGGCGGGCAATAAGCGGGCGAGCAACGTCCAAGTGAATTGTGCGGGCGGCTTGATCTTTTGGCTTACAGATCGTCCGGCGCCCGCTACGGTTCCGGAATGAAGAAGAAAGAGATCGCGGATGTGTTCAACGAGATCGGGGTGTTGCTAGAATTGAAGGGGGAGAATCCCTTTAAGATCCGCGCTTATCAAAATGGTGCACGCACGTTGGAGTCGATTGAGGACGGCGAGTTCATTCGGCTGGTTGCTTCGGGGGAGTTGGACACGGTCAAAGGTATCGGCGACGCCCTCGCTCAGAAGATCGGCGAGCTGCACGCGACCGGACAGCTCGGCTTTCTGGAAGAACTGCGAGCCTCGATCGAACCGGGCTTGGTGGAGTTGTTGGACATTCCTGGATTGGGGCCAAAGAAGATTCGCGCGCTGCATTCTAAGTTGGGCGTGGTGGATGTGGCGACCTTGACGGCAGCGTGCACTGAAAACCGCGTGGCGGAACTCGATGGGTTTGGTCCCAAATCGCAGGAGAAAATTCTCACGGGGATCAAACACCGCGAAGCCTACGGGAAGCGCCATCTTTGGTGGGAAGCCGATGAGGTTGCGCAGCCGATTTTGGCCGGACTGAAGGCGCTTCCGCAGGTCGAGCGAGCCGAGGCCGCGGGCAGTTTGCGTCGAGGGATGGAGACGATCGGTGATCTCGATTTCTTGGTCGCGGCTGAGGATTTTGCGCCTGTGGTGGCGTGGTTCGTTGGGCAGGAGGGGGTGCAAGAGGTCACCGCCCAAGGTGAGACCAAGGCCAGCGTGCGCTTTGCGGGCGGACTGCAGGCGGATCTGCGCATCGTGCCCGCGGATCAATTCGTGTTTGCCTTGCACCATTTCACCGGATCGAAGGACCACAATGTCGCCATGCGACAGCGGGCGCTCGCGCGCGGTTTGAGCTTGAGCGAATGGGGTCTGGTCCCGGCGGAAGGGGAGGGCACGGCCAAGGAGAAAGCCGAGAACAAAGCTCTGCGCACGCCGGCCGATTCCGAGGCCGATCTGTTCAAGGCACTTGGGCTCCATTTCATTCCACCGGCTCTGCGCGAAGGGTTGGGGGAGATCGAGGCGGCCGAAAAGGGCGCTTTGCCCAACTTAGTCGAACTCGCCGATCTCCGCGGCGCGTTTCACAATCACACCACGGCCTCTGACGGTCGCCACACCCTCGGCGAGATGGCGGCCGCAGCGGCTGACTTGGGTTGGGCCTATCTTGGAATCGCGGATCACTCGAAATCGAGTTTTCAGGCCAATGGTTTGAGCGAGGAACGCCTCCGTAAACAGATCGACGAAATCCGCGCATTGAACGCGGCGAAGAAATGCCCCACCCACGTTTTTGCTGGCATCGAATGCGACATCCTCACCGATGGTCGTCTCGACTTTGACGACGAGTTGTTGGGCGAACTCGACTACGTCGTCGCTTCCGTGCACAATGCCATGACTCAGGAGGAAGCCGTGATGACGGCGCGGATCATTCGCGCGATCGAGAACGCCCACACCACGATGCTGGGGCACCTGACAGGACGTCTCCTCCTTCGACGCGAACCCTACAAGGTCAACGTGAACAAGGTCATCGACGCAGCGATCGCCAATCGGGTGATCATCGAACTGAACGCGAGTCCTTGGCGCCTCGATCTGGACTGGAGAAATTGGGCGAAGGCGGCCGAAAAAGGGTTGCTTTGCGCGATCAATCCCGACGCGCACGAGACCGAGGGATTGCAACACGTCGCCGCTGGGATTAATTCCGCCCGCAAAGGTTGGCTGACCAAAGTAAACATCCTCAACACCCGGAGCCTCGCCGACGTGAAACGCTGGTTGACCGAGCGAAAGTAAACGAGGTTCCTCGGGGATTCGGTCCCTGAATGGAGTTGGCCTGTGGACTGCCGGATTGAGATAGTTTGAAGTGGAGCGCACCGGCGGGAGGGACTCCTCTGGGCTGACGAAAACGAGGTTGACTGCATTTGAGCTTCCCGCGTGGGAGGAAGTGCCTTTCGCTCTGCGATATGCGTAAGGTCTTTGTTTCCGGTTGTTACGATATCATCCACGCTGGACATATTCAGTTTTTCCGCGAAGCGCGTGCATTGGGAGACTTTTTGACGGTGTGCTTTGCGTCGAGCGAGGTGCTGTGGCTGCACAAGCAGCGCAAGAGCTCGCTGCCGGACGAGCATAAGCGGGCCCTCCTAGCAGGATTACGGGTCGTGGATGAAGTGGTTGTGGGACGCGGGCTGGACGAAGGAATCGATTTTCGAGAGCATTTTTTGCGGGTGCGACCGCAGGTGCTCGCGGTGACTGAGGACGATAAATATAGTCCGCTTAAACGAGCGCTCTGCGCCGAGATCGGGGCGGAGTATGTGAGGCTGCCGAAAACGCCGCCGGAGTTTCCTCCGATCTCAACCACTGAGATTGTGCGCTTCATCCGAGCGCCGTTGTGGGCTCCTTTGAGGGTGGACTTCGCCGGAGGCTGGCTGGATGTGCCGAAGTTTGCTCGGGCCGGAGCCTACGTGGTGAATTGTGCGATCTCGCCGCTGGTTTCGTTGCAGGAGTGGCCCTATGAGCGCAATGCGGGGCTCGGTGGCAGCGGCGCGTGGGCGTTGATCAATGGCAAGAACGGGGTCGAGGCTGAGTTGGATCTCGGGGTGGGTTGGCAAGACCCGGCGGTGATTTCCGAAACGGGATTGTGCGTGTGGCGGAGCGGGGCCAAGCCGGTAATTGAGTTGAAGCACAATGCGGATTTCTTACGCGGGCGGCTGGCGCTCTATTGGACCGGCATTCCGCATGATACGCCGGGTGTGGTGCAAAATGCGCGCGACTTTGATGCGATTGAGGTGGCTGGTCGGACGGCACGGGATGCGGTGTGGGCGTCGAGCCTCGAGGGATTGGCGCATGCGGTGCGCCAATCCTATGCGGTGCAACGAGGCGAAGGCATGGTTGCCTTGCCCGGAGATGGGGAGGCATCGGCGAAGCTTCCCGCCGAGCTCGCCGGAGCCGTGTTGGCGTGGAAATATTGCGGCGGCGGCTTCGGCGGCTATGCGCTTTACCTGTGCTCGCGGCGCAAGGCCCGCGACCGATTATGCAAAGAATTAGGCTTCCGAGCGGTGGAGCCGTATCTGCTGTCGGGGAGGTGAGGGTCCTCAGCGGCCGCCGCGACCGAAGAGAGCGTCGCGTCGCCGTGCTCAGAATTTCTTGGTATAACTGGTCCCCCGGGCGTCGGCAAAAGTGAGGCTGTCCGGTTCGACCTTGGTGAGGCGCAAATTGAGCGATCGGTCGACAAGGTCGTTTACGCGGTAAACGCGGGCATTCATGAGCACCTTGCTGTCGGCTCCGGAAGAACGGATTCCCGTGACCTTAATCTTGTCGATGAAGGCATAAATGCTCTCATCGCGGGAGGCTGACGGAGTGTCGGGTGATGCGGTCGGCAGCGCGATCGAAAGTTGCCCCGGCGGAGCCGCGTTCGCCATGGCCTCGGGGATGGTCGGCGCAACGGGAGGTAATTCGACCGCGACGGGTTTCAGGGCAACGAAGGAGGTGATCGCCAGCTCGGACGTCGTGGGCGGAGCGACGATCGGCTCTGGCGATGGTTGCACGGGTGATTCGGCGGCGAGCGCCGGAGGCAGTGGATCTTCGCGGAGAAACAAGACGGTGACCACGACCGACAGGGCGATGAGCCCAGCGACGCCGCCCCCTATCATGACCAGAGTTTGTGCGGACAGCGAGCGTCCGCGGCGGATCGTCCGCGACGCAGAAGTCCTTCCTCCGGGTAGTGGCGACAGCGGATCGATGACGTCGGTCGCTCGCTGGCGTTGGGCTTTCTTGAGCGCGTTATTGATCAGACTCATGGGTGACTCTAATGAGAGAATCCGATAGATCGGAGGCCTCGTAAACTGTTATCTCGCGATTCGGGCGCGCCGACTTTAAGGCGCTTCGACGTGTGCTCAGTCAGTCAACGAAGCCATGTCGCGAATCGCCCGGCGCGCATCCCAGTAATTCACCACGTCGGACTCGCGGATGAACGCTGAGAGCATGGCTTTGTCGCAAAGATTGTTGACCACCCTCGGAATGCCCCGGCTCGCCCGGTGGATGGCCCGCAGAGCCCACGGGGTGAACACGGGCTGCCCGAGACTGCCAGCCAGTGTCAATCGGTGGTGGATGTAGTGGCGCGTGTCGTCGAGTGACAAGGCGTGCAATTCATAATGGACCAAAATGCGTTGGCGGAGCTGGCGCAGCTCTTTTCGAGCCAAGATCTCCTTCAACTCCGGTTGCCCGATGAGCACGATCTGCAGGAGCTTTTGCTTGTCGGTCTCGAGGTTAGAGAGGAGGCGCATCTGCTCCAAGACGGCGAATGAGAGATTCTGAGCCTCGTCGATGATCAGGACGATGTCGCGACCTTGGTCGATGCGCTCAAGGAGGACTCGGTTCACTTGCGCGACAAGGTCGACCTGGCTGCGGGCGAGCTTAGTTTCGCCAAGTTCGGTCAAAATGGCCTTGAGCATCTGCGTCTCGGTGACCCGCGGGTTCAGGATCAAGGCCGTATCGAAGCGCGCGGGATCGATCTCGTTGAGGAAACGGCGGCAGAGGGTCGTTTTCCCACAGCCGACCTCCCCGACCGGCACGATGAATCCCTTTCGCTCTTCCACCCCGTATTTGAGATGTTGAAGGGCTTCTTGGTGGGTAGGGCTGAGATAAAGAAACCGCGGGTCGGGGGTGATGTTAAACGGCATCTCCGAAAACCCGTAATACACCTGATACATGGGAAACAGCAATTTGGCCAAGCGGCCTGAAAACGCACGCAAAAACACGGGAGCAAAAAGTTTACGGAGATAATTTACAGATTTCGATTATTCGATTTTATCAGGAGGGTGAACTTGCGGCGCTTCATAGTCGGCCTCTACCTGACGCTCTTTCTTGGCGCGGCGGTGACGTCCGGCGTGTTTTTTTGGCAGGCTCATCAGGAATACGAGCGGCTGCACGAACTCGAGGAATCTAGCCGGAAGAGACTGGCCGCAGCCGAGACGCTCCTCAAAGAGCAGGAGCGGGTGCTCGAGCGCTTGCGATCCGACCCGGCCTACGTCGAGAAAGTGATCCGGCAGCGCCTCGGCTACGCCAAGCCCGAAGAATACATCTTTCGCATCGAAAAATAATCTTTCAACCTGACTTCGTGGCGACCCATCCCTTGATCGAAAAATTTCAACGCGCCAGACAGGGGCGGGTGTTTGCCTTCTTCGATCAGCTCGACCCCTCGGCCCAGGAGCGTTTGCTCGCGGAAGCTGGGGAAATCGATTTGGACGAACTGGCCCGACTGAAGCAATCACTGTTGGGCCAGTCGCCTTCGACGATTGATCTCACCGGGCTGGAGCCGGCCCCGTATGAGCAATTCCCGGAGAACGGCGGCGACGCGGCCGCTTGGCGTGAAGCGAAAATCGTCGGTGAGGGAGCCTTGCGGGCCGGGCGGGTGGCGGCATTCACCGTCGCGGGCGGGCAGGGCACGCGTCTGGGCTACGATGGGCCGAAGGGCACGTTTCCGGTGACGCCCGTCAAAGGAAAGTCACTGTTTCAGGTTTTCGCTGAGAAAATTTTGGCGGCCGGGCGCCGCTACGGGAAACCCCTGCATTGGTTCATCATGACGAGCCATCAGAACCACGCAGCGACCGAGACCTTCTTTCGAGACCATCGCTACTTCGGGCTCGCGGAGCCACGGGTTCATTTTTTTCGGCAAGGTCGGATGCCCGCCGTTGATTTCGATGGGAAGATTCTCCTCGAAGGGCGGGGCGCAATTGCGATGAGCCCCGACGGACACGGAGGATCGCTGCGGGCCTTGGATCGGAGCGGAGCTCTCAAGGTGATGGCGAAGGAAGGGATTGATGTGGTCAGCTATTTCCAAGTGGACAATCCTCTGGTGCGCTGCATCGACCCGACGTTCATCGGCTGGCATCTCCTCCGCGGCTCAGAGATGAGCAGCAAAATGGTGCCGAAAGCCCATCCGGGAGAAAAAGTCGGGCATTTCTGCCACCAGCGCGGACGGTTGGTGGTGATCGAATACTCCGACTTGCCGGGGTCAACTCAGGCTGAGACCGATGTTCATGGGCAACTCCGTTTCATCGCCGGCAGCATTGCCATCCACTTACTCGACCGGAATTTCATCCAGCGGATGGCGCAATCGGCCACCGGCGAGGCTTCGCTGGCGTTTCACCGGGCGAACAAGAAGATCCCGACGATCGATGACCAAGGGAACGTGCGGCAACCGGAGTCGGCGAATGGCGTGAAATTTGAACTCTTTGTTTTTGACGCGCTCCCCTTTGCCCAGAATCCCGTGGTGATCGAGACGCGACGCGCGGACGATTTCTCGCCTGTAAAAAATGCCAGTGGGGCAGACTCGGCTGAGACTTGTCGGGACGACCAACTGCGGCAGTTCGCACGCTGGTTGGGCGGCCAAGGTGCAGCGCTGCCCGTCGATGAAACGGGCAAGCCCAACATAGCCGTGGAAGTTGCCCCGGCCTTCGGCTACGATGAAGACTCGTTTGCCGATGCTTGGCGGGCGTTGTCGACGCCGCCTTCGTTGGAAGACGGTCTCTATCTCGACCCCTGATCGTTAACGCCCTGACCTTCATGACCACATCGGAAAAGATTCACGCGGCCGGAGCCTCCGGTCAGCTCATGGCCTCGGCGGTCGAAAATCTGAGCGCCTTTCTCGCGGCCGATCTTCCAAACTGGGCGGGGGCGAGTATTGAGGAGTTGGTCGAGCAAGGCGCGTGGGGAGAGTTGAACGACCGGTTCTATTGCTACCTCGCGTTCGGCACCGGTGGCATGCGCGGCCGGACGGTGGGCAAGGTGACGGCAAAAGCAGAAACGGGTGAACGTTCAGCCGAGGGCGCCCCCGCCCACGCTGCGATTGGGAGCAATGTGCTCAATGACTTCACGTTGATCCGAGCCGTCGTGGGGCTTTTCCGCTACACGCAAAAGCATCTGTGGGCGCAGGGGCGGGGGGAGACTCCGCGGTTTGTGATCGCGCACGATGTGCGTCATTTCTCCCGCCATTTCTGCGAGCTCGCGGCGTCCACTTGGGTGCGTTTGGGCGGCGAGGCTTATATTTTCGACGGGCCGCGGCCGACCCCCCAACTGAGCTTCTCGGTCCGCTGGTTGCACGCCCATGCCGGTGTGGTGATAACGGCGAGCCACAACCCCCCGCACGATAATGGATTCAAGGCCTACTTTGAGGATGGAGCCCAAGTGGTGCCGCCGCACGACAAGGGAATCGTCGACGAGGTAAACGCGGTTTCTCTGTCGGAGCTGGGGCAATTTCTCAAACCAGATTTGACCACCGTCGTGACGCTAAAACGCGATGCTGACGACGAGTATTTGGTGGCGGCGTCGAGTGGGGCGATCGACGCGAAGATCATCAAAAAGGTAAGGCCCAAGGTGGTGTTTACCAACATTCACGGAACAGGGGCGGTGCACTCGCTCCCGTTGTTGGTTCACGCAGGTTGCAACCTGGTGACCGTGCCGGCCCAGCTTAGTTTCGATGCAAACTTCCCGTCGGTGAAGTCGCCCAATCCGGAGAATGCGGAGGCACTGGCGCTGGGGGTTGCCTTGGCCCATGAACGGGAAGCCGATGTGCTCCTCGCCACCGATCCGGATGCCGATCGCATGGGGGTGGCCGTCCGCAATCGAGATGGCGCGATGGAGTTGCTGACCGGCAACCAGATTGGTGCCTTGCTGGCCGAATATCGGCTCACGAAATACAAGGAGCTCGGCTGGATCCCCCAGGAAGGTTCCGACCGGGTGTGCCTGATTAAAACGTATGTGACGACGCGACTGCAGGACGCGATTGGCGAAGGTCACGGCGTAAAGGTCATCAACACGCTGACCGGCTTCAAATGGATCGCGGCGAAGATCCGCGGCTACGAAGAGCAGCTGCAAAAGGCGATGGGGCCCGATTTTGATTATGAATCGATTTGGTTGCGGGATCGCGCCCGGCTTCACCAGGAGCACGCCACGTTTTATGCGTTCGGCACCGAGGAGAGCTACGGCTACCTGCCGAACGATTTCATCCGAGACAAAGATGGTAATTCCGCCTGCTTAATGTTCGCCGAATTGTGCGCAGCCGTGAAACACCGCGGTCTCACCGTGCCGGAGTATCTCGATGAGATCTATTTGAAATACGGCTTCTACCTCGAAGGCGTGATCAATATTTACTACGAAGGCGCGAGCGGCAACGCGAAGATCAAGCGCATCCTTGAGACTTATCGGGCCTCGCCGCCGACCGCGTTTGGCAATCTGACGGTAGCCAAATTTCAGGATTTTGGCCGCGAAGACATTTATGACGCCGACCACGAATTAATTCCCAAACAGGATTTGTATTTTGTGACTCTGAGCAACGGCGACAGCTTCGCCGCTCGCGGGAGCGGCACCGAGCCCAAGATGAAATTCTATCTATTCGCGAATGCCGACGTGGCGAGCGCCGCGGACCTGCCGAAAGTGAAGGCGGAGACGAGGGCATCGTTGGACGCCTTGACCAAGCTGATCGAAGCCGACGCGAAACGCCGGGCGGAGAGTTGATTTGGGTCGGTCGGCCCTCGGTTAACAAAAAGCGCGGCTTCGGAAGGGCAGGCTTTGTGCGGGCGACGTTCGCAACTAGTCACTTCTGCGGGGACCCTTCCTTGGATGATTTGCCCTCATCGTCCTTGGTCCTCTTTTTTCTTTCCCCCGAGCTCCTTGGAGATCGCTTGGGTGTCGGCGCGGTAAAGCGGCAACTGCGCGGGACCAAGTTGCTGACTCTCTCGGCGAGTCGGCCGAGGAAGGACACAGGGCGAATCGCCGAACATTTGCTACACGTGCAGCTCAAACAAGGAGACGTCTCCACCGGGCGGCACTGGAACCGGTCAACTGGGCTTACCGCGAGGCATTCTGCGCCACCATGGCAGCTAGAGGAGCCTCGAGCTGGGCCTGCTGGTTTATGCAGTCACTCAATTGTGCGCTGAGGAGCGCAATCTCGGCATGGGCGGCGCTCAGGTTACTTTGCAGTCCAGTTCCTTGATTCTGGCAGTCGAGCAGATTGCTGAGGGCGATGGGGGGTATTTGCTCACGCGCCCGCCGCCGGGCCGGACGACGACCAGGTCTGGTTAAGCGCCCGAGGCCCCCGTCGCCCGGCCACCGCTGGTCGGGCTGCCAATGTAAAAGCCGCCGAAGGCCTCCCCGGAGCAAGCCGGGCGCTACCGCCCACGATCAACCGATCCCCTCTCTTCGACGTCCCTTACCCCAAAATTTACCACCCTCAGCACTCACCCCACCCGAGCTTTTCCCCACCTCAATGGCAGACCCTTTGGGGTAACCCACCCTCAAGACGTGACGCTTTAAGTTGGCCCGTGTCGGTGAGGGCTTGCGCGAAAATGAAGAATAACGGTCAGCGCATCGTGAGGGCGCCGCTAAATCTCGCGTTCATCGTAGTTTTCGTAAATTAAAGCGTAAGCCCTTGGGGAAACAAACATTCCAAGGGCGAGACAACTCAACGAAAGAACTTCCACCATGGGCGATAGATCTCCGAAATCTGTTCAGAAACAAGCCTCGCAAAAACAGTCGAAAAACGACGGCGCGAATAAGAAGAAGCAGGCGCAAATCACAACGCAGCAGGCGACCAAGGGGAAAGCCGCTGCCGCTAAGAGGAAATAGTCGTCCCCGGATGCAGAGGGGGAGTCCCGCGTTGGGCGTCTCTGCTCGACCGGCTCCTTTCTGCCTTCTGCGGGTTTTTGCCGCAGTCTCCAGCAACCCTAATTCCCCTGACCATTATGGCTAAAACACAAAACTCCCAGAAACAGACCAAGAAGCAGCCGTTGAAAACACCGGCTGAAAAAAAGGCCGCCAAGCGCGAAAAGAAGAACGCCCGCTAAACGCCGCGCTCGGTTTAGTGCTCAGCAGCGTCAGACCCAGCCGGGTCGACGCTGCTTTTTTGTTTTGAGTGAATCCAGATCATCGACCGATCGCTCAGGTCAATTAATTCGAGGCAAGGCCATGCGAGACGCCGTCGCCATCTGAATTCGGACCCATTCCCCGCAGAGCAACTCCGCCTGTGGCCGCACGGTCTTCACCGCCTCTTCCTAGAGATCCGGTAGCTCAGCATTAAGGGTCTTCTTGAGTTTTCCGGTGAAGTTCTGGCTCTGGACGAGGTTCTTTTTCGAACAAATCTTCAGCTCATCATTGAGCAGTTTTTCCAGCAGCTCAGTGGGGGGAGGCTATGTGGAGCCCGGCCGAGCGGAGGCTGACTCTGCAGGCAAAGACGAAAGTCCACTTCCGCTCACCATCGAGAGTAATCCCAACCGCTCTGGAGAATTGGACTTTGGGTAGGGCGCGACCGCTGGGCGCGCCGATCACTCATTCGCGGGCGGCCCGGCGGTCCGCCCCTACCCCCGGCTTGCCGGGGCGCCGGCTCGCCGAAGCCTCGGCGCAGGCGGGCCAAAGTCCCAAACAAAAGAGACGTTGGTATCAGAAATCCCGACAAGCCGGTCAGCAGGAGAAGAAGGTTGCGCATCCCAGCTGGCCCCGCACACGGCACCGAAGGAAAAGTCCGCCCCGAGCGGCAAGCCCCTTGGTGCCGAACTGCGCTCCTCCTGAGGTGCGGTCACTTACTCGACTGCGAATGCGACCCATTGAGTGACATGGGATTTCCCGACGAGGCGAATTTCAGAAAGAAGGGAGCAGTAAGATGTCACCTATCAGGTGACCTGGGGCGTTCAGGGATGGGTGTGCTGCTTTCAACCACGGTGAAACCCAGAGATGTCACTTAATAGGTCAGGGGCTCCGGGTGGTTATTTGCGGGGGTGAAAGTCGCCGAACAGTTGGACGAACAGGGCGATCAAGAGCCCGCGGCTCAGGCTGCGCCCCACCTGGGGTCGGCGGGGCGAGGGTGGAGCGCTTAGGATTCCACGTTCCGGCAGCGGGCTTCGAGTTTGGCGGCGATCATCGCAATCTTGGGGGCGTCGAAAACAGCGGGACCACTGGACAAATACCCGACGAGTCCCTAGCAGCCTGTCGGACTTAGGCCCCAGTCTCAACAAGACCCGCTCTGTAGATCCATAGTCTCAATTCATTTCGGCCCTGAAGACGTATATGCCGCTATAAACGCTTTGGACCGCCTAAGTCCGACAGACTGCTAGGGATTGGCAGTCTAACGATCAGTTTTCCCAGTCGCCGAATTCCCACGCGCGTTTGAGGGTGGCGTGGGTGTTGGACAGAAGGGCGTTGTTGAGGAAGAGCGGGGATTGGCCGGGGAGGGGGAGGAAGACGTCGGCGAGGTAGCGGTCGTATTTGTCGGGTTTGGTCGTGCAGATCGTGATGCGTTTGTCTTCGGCGAGGAGGCCTTCGACGAAGCGCTTCGCGACTTTGCCTTCCGGGGCGGCGATCTCGGGGCAGTCGAGGTCGCGCAACCGCAACTTCTGCTTAATCCACTGTTTGGGCCGAAGGTAGATTTTTACCCAAAGCGTGTCACCATCGACCACCTTCAAAACCACGGCGGAATAGGTAAACAAGTCCCCTCGGTTGGCGTCGGGGGCTGCGTTCACGCGCCCGGCCGCGTCGAGTCGGACAAAGGCACCCGGCTGGTGAGGCGTCTCGTCCGGCAGGTCGAGGAAACAGGAAAAACCAAGATCGACGACGGGAGTGCCCTCGACGTCGACGACTCGGCAGATACCAGGCTGGCCGCACTTCGGTTTGAGAAGTGGCGGTGAGACGACCGGTTCGTCGACCGACTCGGCGAGGCGCAGCACCTTGGCCTCGGCATTGAGAGTTCTGACGCGTTCGACGACTTCGCTCGATATGGGTATTTACGTGACTCAACCGACCACTACTGGTTGTGGTGACCGAGAGAATTGTAGGTGGTTGGAGGGACTTGCATCGCCTGCTGGGCCAGGCGGTAGAACAGCTTGCCCCGTG
>Ga0335398_10001912_pt1 | contig 34052 bp, 27 predicted proteins | sample BON03_FD_205742 | JGI IMG/M metagenome (GOLD analysis project Ga0335398, IMG submission 205742) | Freshwater microbial communities from Lake Bonney liftoff mats and glacier meltwater in Antarctica - BON-03 (spades assembly) (version 2) | ecosystem: Environmental > Aquatic > Freshwater > Ice >... | reverse complement strand
GACACCCGTGGAATCATCTCGACGGCACGCAAACAAAAGCGCCCCATCCTGGAAACCCTCCGCTGCCTCCTCGCCGCCCCCGCCGCCCTCGGCAGATCCCTCGCCCAAGGGTCCTGAATAGTTACAATAATTTCGTGTTGTGTCTCGGCAGTGAGAAGTGACCAGATCGGGGAAAGTTTGGCCCGGGAGTCGGAGGCTTTGCGGACTTCGTCGGCGACGGGATCGAGGACGAGGGCGTCCGCGCTGTCGGGGTGGAGGGTAAAGTAGTCTTTGACGTTGGTTTTGGCCTTGCCGTAGTAGGCTTTGAGCTCGCGGTGGAGGTCTTTTGCGGTCAATCGTCCGTTTTGACCAGCGAGGTCGAAAAGGTTTTTCCGGAGTTCGGCGGCGATGGCTTGGCCATCGGCCCGGAGATTGGCGAGAATGCGGGCGAAGCGGTATTCGAGAAATTCCTTGGATTTTGCAGTGGGGACTTTGGCGAATTTTTCGGCCAGCCTACGGGCTTCGGCTTCTGTTTTTCCGGCCGCGACCGCATTGTCGAATTCGGCGGCCCAGGTGATCGGGCAGCGGGAGATGATGCGGTTGTCGAAGCGGGGGATGAGCTGGCCGAAAAGAAGGCCGCCGTGGTAGCGCGAGGAAGGTTTTTGATCCCTGCGGCGGTGAGGGTCGCTTTTTCTTCAATGGTGAGGAGTTCTTTTCCGGCGGGTTTGAGAAGGAAAGCGATGGTTTCTTGGTCGAGACCGGAGATTTTCCCGAGATGGAGGTCGAGGAGTTTGGTGACTTCGGCGAAGACGGTCTCGCGAGGGTAGGCAGCGTTGAGAGTTTTGTAGGGGAGGGCGGAGGAGATGCGGGTGGCGTGTTCGGCGGGGTCGAGTCCGAGGCAGGCGCAGACCGTTTCGGCCATGGTCTCCGTGCCGTGTTCCGCCATGATGTTTTTAGCGTTGGTTTCTTTTTCGGTGTCGTCGTCATCCGAGTCCTCGCGGGACCAGACGGAGTTTCCGTCGTAGCCCCGGTTGTGGGCATACCAGCGGAGGACGGTCCAGAGTTCCCAAGCTGAAAGGGTTTTGTGGCCTCGGAGGGCGGCGGCGGCGAGGAGGAATGGCGCGGGGTGGCCGGGCTTGTCGAGGTCATCGCGGGAAAGAACGCCGCGATGGACGAGCCAGAGCTTCATCCGCTCGATGCGTTGGCGGGTGGAACGGATGTGGCGGCGGGTGCGGCGGAGGCCCCGGCGCTTGGAGGCGAGGCAGTCGTCGGTGGGGAAGGTGACCGCTCCGGTGCCGAGGATTTCGGGGTCGGCGGGGGCGGGCTTGGTGGTATCCAGAACGCACCAGCCGATGGAGGCGTAGCCGATGTCAAAGGAGAGGGTCAGGGCTTTTGCAGACATTGGTTGAGTCTGGGAAAAAAAATCAGGGTGTCGATTTCTTTCGGTTGACTCCCATCGAATTGTTCGTAGGCTAGCGTTTCTGAATCAAGACAAAGTTTGAAGCGCAAGCCGCGTCCCTCATTTGCACACCGGAATCCAAAAGCGCTTTTTTTGAAAACAGCCACCCGACGGGGTGGCTGTTTTTTTGATCCCCTTCGACTCTTCGACTCCGGCGCTCATGCCTAGGTGCCAGACAATCTGCAGCCCACAGGCTCATAAGGCAATAAGGCATTCCCAATCAATATTTTTAGGTCTGCCCCGATGGGTGGAAAAACTCACCACTTTGGCTCGCCTATCATCCCACGGCGGAGCAACGCTCCTCGGAGGCCACCTTCGACCGTGTTGGCCTACCAATCCGTTTTCAAAAAAGACCCTCAAGGCTGGCCACCAGAACCCGATCATCAGGATTAAGGGGCAACAAATCACCTTGATCCCGAGAACTCGCACAGATACTGTGCTGCACAGTCATGAAAAATATTACCCTTAAGATCGACGACGACACCCACCTCCGCGCGCGCCTCAGGGCCACCAAGCAAGGCACTTCCCTCAGCGCGGTCACTCGTCAATTTCTCCAAGATTATGCTGATGAGGAGGATCGACAGCAAAAAGAAAAAGAGGAAGCTGATCGCTTGGAACGAGTCCAAGAATTAAGAGAACTCTGGACTCTCACGGATGAGCGCCCCCAACACTCCGGCGGAAAATCCATCGGCCCTTTTCACCGGGATGAAATTTATGATCGCGGCCTTCGTTGATTCAAATATCCTCCTTTACTCGGTCAGCCAACAGGACGAGGACCGCAGTAAACGAAAGATCGCGAGAAAGCTTTTAGAAGGAGGAAATACCTCATTCACCCTTTCCGTTCAGGTTCTCAACGAGTTTCTCAATATCGCGACCCATCCCAAGAAGCACCGGATGTCGAGAGACGAGGCAGCCCACCATACCCGAACTTACCGGAGAACTTATCCCATCGTTTCACTCGATCAAGCAACCCACGAACTATCGATGACTTGGTATCTCCCAAAACACCTCGGTCTCTGGGACTCCCTCATCGTCGCCAGTGCCAACCTCGCCAACTGCGACACCCTCTACTCCGAGGACATGAACCACGGACAAACCTTCGGAAACGTCACCATCATCGACCCATTCAGGGAAGAATGACCCATGTTCACCGAAGACCAACTCCTCCCCATCTGCGCACTCCAACACATGTTGTTTTGACCCCGGGGCGGAAGCCGCGCGGCGGCCCGGGATAAAGTTCACTTTGGCCTGTTTGCCAAAAGTGGACAATGGAGAGGAACGACAGAGACTCGTCACTGCTGCCGAAACCAAGGTCGTGCGCGGACCCCGGCATGTTTATTTGTCATTAGGGTCTGTCTGGTTGTTTCCATTGCTTCCCACCCCACCTCGCGGTGACGCAGTTATACTGCCGCGCATCACTTTTTGTGAAAAGTCGTTGAGGACTCCGACCAAAAAAAACGCCCCGGCAGGGGCCGTCAGAACGTAGCCGGGGGTCAGCGAAGCGCAGCCCCCGGACCCAGGCCCGCAAGAGGGTCCGCGTCCTGAAGGGACGCCAGAAATCGGAGGCTACCAATGGGCTGGGTCTCCCACCCAGCAAGAGGACGCTGCTTCGCAGCGCACGAGCGGGGTCATTTCTGTCCCCGGCAGTACCGGACGTTGCCCCTCGTTTTAAAAGAAACGGCGACCTTCCGAGGAAAGTCGCCGCTTCTGTTGGATTGCCTTGGAAAGGGGTTTCAGTTGAGACGGGGCCGGATATTTCTACGGGGTCGGATACTCCTCGACCGCATAGAAGAGGACCGGCTCGACCGGGGTGACGTTCTTGCTGTTGGTGCCGGTTCCGGAGGCCGCGATGTCTCCCTCGATCAGGTCCCAGTCGGCGGGAGCTTCGGAGAGATCAGCCGTGCTCCAAATTCGGTAGAGCCTCCCGTCCTGGGTCGGCCAAGTGAGGTCGAAGCCGATGGAGGGAGAGGTGACAGACGTGATGGCCAGCGTCAAGGGGATGTCGCCTACGATGGTGGCCACGATATCGGCATGGAAGACGAGGTCGGCGTTCGCAGATTCTCCACCGCGATTGATCATTACCCCACCCGCGTAGGTATTGCGGGTTCTATGACGATACGGAATTCCCCCCTGTTGCCAACCGCCCATCTCTTGGGCATCCGTGATGACCCCATACTCGACCCCAGCGCTCACGGCCTGGGGGGTCTCGAAGGTGAATGTGATGTAGTCGTCCGCCGCCCAATCGCCTTCCGGTGACGGAGCCATGACGGCGTTTTCGGAGTAGACGTCTGTAAAGGTAAAGACTTCACCCGGTCTCGAAATAGTGCCAAACCTGATATCGACATTCTCATTTCCCGCGTCATTTTCGTTTTTCGAGGAAAGGTAAACCGTAAAGCTCTGCAAGAACCCGTCCGCAGTCGGTGTGAATGTTTGACCCGCATCGTGTTCGACATCATGGAACCACTTCTGGGTAGCTGTGGGCGTTTCATAATTCGACACGTCCATGGCATCGGCGGTTGGAGCAGTGGTGCTGATGGAGATATCCCCTGCCTTGGATGAGGCTGTGGCGAATGCAAAGCCGGCGATCGCGGCAAGGATTACGGTGGAAGTTGTGTTTCTTAGGTTCATAGCTTGTGGTTTGAGTTTCTTGGCTTGCGGTTTGACAAATCAGACCCTGCGGCGGCGGGCAAGGAGTCCGAGAAGGCCGGCAATTCCGAGTAGTCCCGTGCCGGGTTCTGGGATAGCAGTAATGTCCGCATGGAAGACGAGGTCACTGCCTGCGGATTCTCCACCGCGATTGATCATTACCCCACCCGCGTAGTCATTCCCGGTTCTATGGCGATACGGAATTCCCCCTGCAGGTGTTTGCCAACCGCCCATCTCCTGGGCATCGGTGATGATCCCATACTCGACTCCGGCGGTCACAGCCTGCGGGGTGTTGAAGGTGAATGTGACGTAATCCTCCGCCGCCCAATCGCCACCCGGTGAGGGATCCATCAATGCGGGTTCGGAATAGACATCCGTAAAGCTGAATACACCACCCGGTCTCGAAATGGTGCCAAACCTTAGGTCCACCCACTCATTTCCCGCGTCGTTATTATTTTGCGACGACAGGTAGATCGTAAAGCTGTTCAAGAGCCCGCTCGTGGTGGGCGTGAATGTTTGACCCGCATCGTGTTCGACATCATGGAACCACTTCTGAGTACCTGTGGGCGTGCCATAATTCGACACGTCCATGGCATCGACGGTTGGAGCCGTGGTGCCGATCGATATTGTAGCAGCATTGGCGGTGAGCGCCAATCCCGCGATCGCGGCAAGGGCAAGGGGCAGGGTGGTGAGGGTAGTGCTTGGTTTCATGGGTTGGCTTGGTTTCATGGGTTGGTTGTGGGTGATTTGTTAATGCTTAAATTTTTCATGGCTCTTGCTGTTGACCCTACATTCTAGCGAAATAGCTATACCGATAGGTATACCGATAGGTATAGAGATAGGTATACCGATAACTTGGTGATGTACTTTCAACTTTTTACGGGCGCAGCTACTCCGCAAGCTTTTTCTCCATTTTCCGCCATCGACCCCTTTCTATTATTGGACAAGCTCTTCTGTTGAGAGCTCAGGGTCTGCGCGGCTGGGGTAGGCACACGAGCCGATATGGTATGTCGGGCGAAAGACATCCCGATCAGCCTCGCTCGCCCGGATCAGTCCCCGGTTGTCGATTCCTTTCCAGACCACGATATCTCCCGGTAGGGTTTCTTTTCCAGGTATCGGCGGAGGCGCACATCCAGCGCGGGGCGCTGCTTTTCGGGACTCAATTTGATCGCTCGCCGCTGAAACTGCACCGCTTTTTCGAATTGGCCTGTTTCCGCATAGGCCGCCGCCAGCGTCGAAAGCGGAATTGCCGCGCGATACTTCGTGATTTCGCAACAACGCTCCGCCAGCGCGACAGCCTCGGCCCCGTCCCGGAACCGCTGATCAGGGTGAGATGCCCGGATCCGGGCCAGCTCATTCATGGGTTGCGGAAACTCCGGCTTCAGCTGCAGCGTGCGCAAATAATGGCGGACTGCGGCCTCAAAATTTCCTTGGTCGCGGTAGGCATCAGCGAGCCGCGCATGGACCATGGGATGCTCGGGCATGGATGGCAGGACCTGCAGGTATTGCTCGACCGCTCCAGTCGGGTTGCCCTGCTGCTGCAGGGCGCTCCCCAAATTGAAGCGGACTTCCACCGCCTGGGGGTTCAATTCCAGAGCCCGCTGATAGTGCCCGGTGGCTTCCGCAAATTTCTTCCGGGCCAGGAGGGCCGAGGCCAGATTTGCGTGAGCCTCGAAATCGGAAGGATTGATCTTCAAGGCCGCTTCAAACTGCGCGACGGCTCGGTCAGCCTGTCCCTGTGCCTTGAAGGCCAATCCCAGCAGCACATGGGCCCGCTCATCATCGGGATCGAGTTCGATCGCTCGCTGGAAACAGGCGATGGCTCCTGGCAGCTGACCTTGCTCCTGCAAAACCGCGCCCAGCTTGAGATGAGCTTCGCCATATCGGGGGTCCAACTCCACGGCGGCTTCCAAGTGTTCCAACGCCTCCCTGGTCTTGCCCTCGCTCAGCAAGGCAACGGCCAAATTGTAATGGGGAACGGACTCGTCCGGCTTCATCTGAAGGGCTCCTTGATAATGACTGATCGCCTCCCGGTTTTGTCCAAGTTTGGTCAAGGAATACCCCAAATTGCTCTGGGCCATAAAGTTGGCAGGGTCCAATCGGAGAACGTCGGCGTAGAGCTTGACGGCCTCCCCATGCCGCCCACTCTGTCCAAACTCCGACGCCGAAACAAACCGATCACGAATCGCCTCGTCAGTCGCGACCTGCTTCACCCCCGGATGCTCGATCACCTGGCCGGGAAACGCAGCCGCTCGCCCATGACGGGCCGCCCAGTCTCCTTCGCTGTGAGTGGCATCCGCGAGAAGCTGGTCCACTGACACCGGCCCCTTGTAAAGCACCGCAAGCCTCCCCCCGCGATCAACAAGGAAGCTGACTGGCAAAGGCAGTCGCTCGTGAAGAGGGACGATCAGATTGTGCAGGTTCTGGAGGTCGGCAACGACGGTGGCGGTGGCTGATCCCACCGTGAACGGATATCGGCCAGCCGAAGCCTTGCGCGCCTCCTCCATTCCTTCTGCGGCATTTCCGTCCAGGTGCTCCACCGACAGAGCAAGGACATTGATTCCTGCCGCCTGCAATTCCGGGTAGCGTTCTGAGAACTCAGCGAACTCGACCGCACACGGAGGACACCAACTGGCCCAGAAGTTCACCAAAGTGAGCTGCCCCTCGGGTAACACGTATTCGTGCTCCTTCCCGTCGAAGCCTTGGTAGCGAATCTCCGGCGTCGGAAAGGGATCGACGAGCGGAATGCGCGCCACCTGGCTCGACGGAAGGGATTCCTGTTGAGAAGCGGCGAGCCTCACCGGGTCGGCCGGTGCGGACACCTCACGAACCCTGCCTCCTCCCTCTTCCAGCCGATAGAAGGCGTTCGCTGCCAGTCCGGTGAACTCCTCGATCTGCCCACCCGGCCACTGCACGGTCACCCGCTTAATCGTCCCGGCAGCCCCCAGACCAAAGTGGAGCCACTTGCTGGATTGCGAGAGGAAGCCGTCGCCTGCACCGAGAGTCTTCAACTGGGGCACACTATCCCCGGATCCCTTCATTTCCACCACCACCCGCGCCCCGATGGCGTCCCGGTTGGTGGTCGTTCCGTTGCCTTCCAGACGCAGGGCCAGGAATTGATTCCCGTAGGCCTGGTCATTGCGCATCAAACGTAATCGGGGTGCATTGCGATTGCTAATCCACAGATCCAAGTCCCCGTCCCGATCCCAATCAACCAATGCGACGGCCCGTCCATCATCCGGAAAATCGAGACCCGTCACCGCCGAAATGTTGGCGAAGCGTCCGTTTCCCACAGGAGTCGCCCCGGTATTGAGATAGAAGCAATTCCGTTCTCCACCGCTGAATGAACGCCCTTCCCGAACCATCCGCGAAAACTCGGAATTGGCCGCGCGACCTTCCGTGGAGATTTCCCCGTCCTCTTTTTCACTCTGCGACACGACCTGCCGCCAAAAAAAACTTCACAAGTCCCCGGTGTCGTCCGTGGTAATATAGCCGTTGGCCACCATGATGTCCTCCCACCCGTCATTGTTGAAGTCGACAAATTTGGTCCCCCAAGCCCAGCGCCCCATCTCGACCCCCGCCGCAGCACTTTCGTCGTCGAAGGTCCCGTCCCCGTTGTTCCGTAAAAGGGAGTTGCCCCGGGACAGGCGCTGGATGCGGCGCTTCACCTCGTCCGTCGCCAGTGGTCGGAACTTTTCCTGGTAGGCAATCCGCTTCCCGGCCGAAGACCACATATTCCCGACAAGCATATCCATCCATCCGTCCCGGTCGTAATCGGCCCATGCCGCCGACATCCCGGTCGCACTGTCCTCGACCCGGGCCGGATCGGAGATATCCACGAAGACCGGTCCCTCCGCGCGTCCGCCCTCATTACGATAGAGGTGGTCTCGCCCAAAGTCGTTGGCGACGTACAAATCCTGGTCGCCGTCGTTGTCGAAGTCATCCCAGGCTGCAGCGAGGCTGAAACGGTGGTTGTTGACTTCCAAGCCCACTTCATTGGTCACGTCGCCAAACTTGAACGCGTCCGATTCCGCAGCGAGATTTCGGAAGAGAACGTTGTGGCCACCAGTGTTGGCATCGTGGACTTCGGCACCCGTGAGAGCTCCCTGAATGCCTCCCGAGAGTCCACTCCCGATCTCAGTACTGTCGGAGTAAACGCAGACATAGAGATCGAGAAAACCATCGAGGTCGTAATCCACGGCGCTCAACGACATGGTGTCTTCCCCGGTTTTCAGGACGTCCCGTAATCGAAAACCGACATTGTCGATATTCTCCGCCACCACGACTCCACCAAAGATTGCGACCGCCAAATCCTGGTCTCCATCGTTGTCCAGATCGATGAACAGGGCGCTGCGTGATGACTGCAACCAATCAACTCCCCAGGCTGCCGATGCTTCGTGCGCTGATCCGTCGGCATTCTGAATAAAGAGCCGGTTGGGCAACCCGGCATCCTCACAAACATAAAGGTCATCCAATCCGTCACCATTGACATCCCCGAGGGCCAGGCCCGGGGTCCCGAGCAGTCCGCTCACCTGAATGCGCCCGAACCAGTGGTTCATGCCGCGAAGGAACTGGGGAGCAACATTGGCATTTCCACCGAGGACCGATCCCGTGCAATCGGCGAACAAGGCGCCCTCCGACTGGTGAAGCTCGGTTTGTTCAAATTCCCGCACCCTGAGCCAGCGCATCCGCGGCAGTTGGTCAGCGGATGGCCGTTCCCACCCGATGTCCAAAGTGACGTGCTGCTCCACCGCCCCGGATTCCGTGCGGCCGGAAAGCGAGAGATATTGTCGGGTCGCAATTTCATCTGCCAAAAAGGAAACGCGAAAGATCTTCGCTTTAAACCGTACTTCGGAGGCCCCGGAAAACGGGATGAGCGCCTCGCCGAGGGCGTCGATGAAGCCCTCGGCTCCCTGGAACGTGAGGGCGGGCCCGACACCTTCTGCCTCTCCGGGATTCCACTCCGGGAGCGGAGCTGACAAGCGCACCGTCCGCAGCTGTCCGTCATCCAAAATCTCCTTTGCCTCGGACGGCCTAAACCGTTCACAAACAAATTCGCCGGCCACGATCTCTCCCATCTGCGAGGGGACGAGTTCGCCGCCGTCCCCGGTCATCATCCCTCCGAGAGCATTCAGTTGCTTCATGGCCACTTCAGTAAACACCTCGGTATCCCAGCCGTCCCTTTTAGGATCATCGACCTCGTCCCAAGGTTTGCCGGTTTCAAGTGGCACCCGTGCTTCGCTCCCCGCTGATCCTGCAACGGGATCCGCGCCCTGCGGGTCTCCGCGCTGATGAGGCAAGACGGAGACCAGCGTGACGATAACCGCGAGGCCGAAGAACAGGGCGATGATCATCCTGCCCGACTTTCCTGCTTTGGTATCTGAACCGGAAGCTCTCTTGTTGGTCATACCCCCGAAGCAAAACGCAATTCGTGACGACCGGCAACCAAATATCCAGAGGAGGGGGTCGCGACGCAGATCGCCGCTAGGGCCAACCAAGGAGCTGAGGGAACCGCGAAACTGACGAAATCTGCGAAAGCTTGGTTGTGGAGGCAGCGGAATGGCCCCCTGACAAACTCCGGCGGCACCTTGACTTTGGGGCCTTTCCGAGCGATTCATTCATTGTCACTTGCAACCACCACCCTACTTCCCCACCCTTCAGCCTAAACCGACTCGATTTGACCATTAAGATGAAAAATCCTCCCAGTATTTTTAACGATGTCCTGGGTCCCGTGATGCGTGGACCCAGCAGTTCCCATAGCGCAGCCGCGAACCGGATTGGCCGCATTGCCCGGGCCTTTGTGCAGGAACCCATCAAAACGGTCATCGCCAACTACGACCCCGATGGCTCGCTCGTCACCACCCACAAGGAACAAGGCACCGATCTTGGCCTCTACAGCGGGATCCTGGGATGGGAACCCGACGACGAACGTCTCCCGAGCTACCCGAAGGTGCTGGAGGAGCAAGGCATCGAAACCGTTATCAACTACCTTTCCTACGATGCTCCCCATCCCAACTTTTACCGCCTTAAACTCATCGGACAAAGCGGCACCTCTTATCACCTCGATGCCACTTCGACCGGCGGAGGGATGATCGCGATGCAAGCCCTCGACGGCTTCCCCTTTCCGGGGCAGGGAGATCTTCACGACATCGTCTTCTGGCTCGATCAGAAACCAGAGGAGGCCAACTACCTCAACTCACTCCTCGCCCACGCTGCCGAGCACACGGCCTGGATCGAGGGTGCAGATGGCCATGGTCTCCTCCGTTTCAGTTCCCGCACTGTTTTACCGCAGGAAGAAGTCGAGGACATGGCTGCGGAACTGGGAGCGACCCGCACGCGGGTGCTGCCTGCGGTGCTTCCCATCCTTTCCCGAAAAACGGTCACCGTTCCTTTCACCCGTTGCGGCGAAATGCTGGACCACCCTGATTTTGGCGAACGTCCGCTTTGGGAATCGGCTGCGGCCTACGAAGCGGCCCGCGGAGGAATCTCGCAAGAGGAAGTGCTCGAGAAGATGAAAGCCCTCGCCAAAATCATGGCGGGCGCCGTTGCCAACGGACTGGCTGGCACCGAATATGGCGACCGCATTCTTCCCGCCCAAAGCCCGGGTTTCACCAAGGCCGAAGAAGAAGGACGTCTCATTCCAGCTGACATTAACAACCGGATCATCCGTTACGTTTCCGCGATCATGGAGGTCAAGTCCTCAATGGGGGTGATCGTGGCGGCTCCTACCGCCGGTTCCTGCGGCGCCATGCCTGGCGCCGTCCTGGCCATCGTCGATGCCATGGCCAAGACCGAAGAAGACCGCGCCAAGGCTCTCCTCATCGCCGGACTCATCGGCGTCTTCATCGCCCGCGATTCCACCTTCGCGGCCGAAGAAGGGGGCTGCATGGCTGAATGCGGATCGGGTTCTGCGATGGCTGCCGCCGCGATTGTTCATCTCGCCGGAGGCACCACCGCCCAGCAACTCGCAGCCGCTTCGACCGCCCTTCAGAACAGTTTTGGCATGGTCTGCGACCCCATCGCCAACCGGGTCGAAGCCCCCTGCCTTGGCAAGAACATCATGGCGGCAAGCAATGCCCTCTCCTGCGCCAACATGGCCCTCGGGGGATACGACCACCTCATTCCTTTTGACGAAGTGGTCATCGCCATGAGCAAGGTCGCCCACCAGATCCCGCGCGAACTTCGCTGCACCAATCTTGGAGGCCTCTCCATCACGCCCACCGCCGCCCGGATCGCCCAACGCCTCGCCGGTGGCGGCTGCGGCTGCACTTCCAAGCCCCAGGACTCCCCTCCCAAAAAGTCTCCTCAATCCCAACCTTCGACTCAATTCCAGAAGGTCTAAGGAGCATCGAGATCAGCATCCGGAGACTCCCTCGTTAACAGACAAGTTCTCGATGGCTTTCTCGGCAGCGTTTGTCCATGCTCCGGCCTCATGAACAGACGACTGCTATTTTTTCTCAGTGTCATCGGGTTCGGCCTTCCCAGCCTGGGTGCGGCCTCGCCCGAACCCGTCCGCGTCTTCATCTTCGCGGGACAATCCAACATGGTGGGTTCTGACTCCAAAGTTGCCGACATCGCCCGTTTTCCACCCTTCATCGGGTTGGAGAACCCCCAACCCAAGGTCAGGTTCTCCTACTGCATTGGACGCGAGAACAAGATGCGCTCCGACGGCTGGGTCGACCTCCAAGCTGTCGATCAGGTCGTGGGACCCGAACTGAGCTTCGCCCGCAAAGTCAACCAACACCTCGATGCGCCCATCGCCATTATTAAATGCGCCGCCGGAGGAACCCACCTCGGAGGAGACTGGAATCCCGACAATCCCCAAGGCTTCAAAATGTATCCCCTCGCGCTCGATCTCATCCGCTCCTCCCTCGCGGAGTTCGACAAACAAAAGATCCCTTATCGCCTTGAAGGCTTCATGTGGCACCAGGGCGAGAACGACATGTTCAACGAGGAGTATCAGGAAAATTACGGAGCCAACCTCGCAAACTTCTTTGCCAGAATCCGCCAGGATCTCAAGACCCCGAAACTCAAGTTCTACGTCGGCGAACTCTGCACCAAAACGATCTGGGGCATGGACCTGCGGCCCCGAATGTATGCCATCAGCGAAGGGCAGAAAGCGGTCACCACTGCCGACCCTCTCGCGGAATACATCCCGACTTCGCACGTCGGCGTTGAGATCGGTGGCGGCGTTGGACTCCATTACCACTACGGCACCCTCGGGCAACTCGAACACGGAGTGAACTATGCCGACGCCTACCTCCGCACCATTGGCAAACTCCCGCAATCCCGCCGTCCGCTCGAAAAATGGCCCTACGAGAAAGGCCAAAAGGTAACGCTCTTCATCCTTGCGGGTCACCGCAACATGGAAGGCGAACGCGCCTTCATCCAGCAGCTGAACGACCTGCAACCCGAACTCTTGAAAGATGATCCCGGCATCGCCTTCCGATACAGCCTCGGCGGTGGCGTCAAGAAATCCCCCGACTGGGAACCCCTCGGACCGGCCGGATACTACGACACCTTCGGCCCCGAACTGAGCTTCGCGCAAACCCTTCGCAAGTCCCACCAAGAACCTCTCGCGATTGCCAAGTTCACCCACAGCGGATCCCAGATCATTGACTGGACACCCGAAGGAAGCCCCGCAAAATCGCGCAATCTCTACCCGGCCTTCATCGAATTCGTCAAGGAAAGCATCGCCTCCCTGGAAGCGAAAGGCCAGACCGTCGAATTGGCCGGCATCTTCTACCACCTCGGCGAGAACGACATGTCCTTTCATCCCTATCGCAAGGATGCCGCTGCACGCCTTCAGGCCATTATTGCCCAGAGCCGCATCGACCTCGGCCAACCTGCCCTTCCCTGGCTCGTGAGCCAGCAACCGCCAACCGATGACGAGAGCGTCAATTCCATCGATGTCACCGCGATGATTGCAGACGTCGCTCAAGGCGACCCGCATCTCACCCACCTCAAGGCTTTTGACCTTCCAAAGCAGGACAAGAAGCTGGTGCTCGATACCGCAGGAGTTCTCGAACTCGGCAAGGTCATCGCCGAACGCTATCAAGCCAAGTAACGCCTCATGAAGTCTGCCCTCCTCACCCTTTTTATCGTGGCGATCCCGTTCACGGTCCTCGCGGAAACTCCACCAGCCAAGCCCAACATTCTCCTCATCCTTGCCGATGATCTCGGCTACTCCGACCTCGGATGCTACGGTAGCGAAATCGCCACCCCCAACCTCGACTCGCTCGCGAGCAACGGAATCAAGTTCACCCAATTTTATAACACGGCCCGCTGCTGGCCCACCCGCGCCGCTCTCATGACGGGCTACTACGCCCAACAAGTCGGGCGCGATGCTCTCCCGGGCCAGGGCAAAGCCGGCGGATCACGGGGAACACGCCCCCACTGGGCCCCTCTCCTTCCCCGCCTCCTGGAGGCCGCAGGATACCGTTCCTACCACACCGGAAAATGGCACCTCGACGGCATGCCGGTCGCGAATGGATTCGACCATTCATACTACCTGAAAGACCAGGGCCGCTTCTTCAATCCCACCCAACACTGGAAGGATGACAAGCCCCTCCCCGCTGTCAAAAAGAACTCCGGCTTCTACGCCACGACCGCGCTCGCCGACCACGTCATCGAAGTCCTCGCCGATCACAACGCCAACCACAACGCCGCCCCCTTCTTCCACTATCTGGCCTTCGCCGCGCCTCACTTTCCTTTGCATGCCCTCCCCGAGGACATTGAAATCTACAAGGACACCTACACCGAAGGCTGGGATGTCATTCGCGAACAACGATGGGCCCGTATTCAGAAAATGGGGCTTCTCCCCGAAACCCCGCTCTCCGAAACCGAACGCGACCTAGGTCCGCCGTATGCCTCTCCAAAAGCACTCGAAATCCTTGGCAACGGCGACGTCAACAAGCCACTCCTTTGGAAAGACCTCACCGCCCAACAACAGAAATTCCAGGCCACCAAAATGGCCCTCCACGCCGCCATGATCCATCGCATGGACATCGAGATCGGGCGCGTCTTCGACCAACTTAAAAAAACGGGCCAATGGGACAACACCCTCATCATTTTCCTCTCGGACAATGGTGCCAGCGCCGAGATCATGGTCCGCGATGATGGCCACGATCCCACCCAGGCGATGGGATCGGCGGGCACCTATCTCTGCCTCGGCCCCGGTTGGTCGACCACCTCCAACACCCCCTTCCGCCGTCACAAAACGTGGACCCACGAAGGCGGCATCTCGACTCCCCTCTTGATCTCCTGGCCCGACGGAATCAAATGCAAAGGCGAGACCCGGCGAACTCCCGGCCACGTCATCGACATCGTCCCCACCCTCCTGGAACTCGCCGGAGCAACCCCTTTTCCCGGGGCTCCTCCGGCCCCTGGTGACAGTCTCGTCCCCCTGTTCTCCGACGATCAAGCCGAACATCATCAGACCTTCTGGTGGTTCCACGACAAACACAAAGCCATCCGTATGGGTGATTGGAAGGCCGTCGCGCCCGCCGGACAAGCTTGGGAACTCTACGACCTTTCCACCGACAGGGCCGAATCCAAAGACCTCGCGAAAAGCCAGCCCGCGAAACTGCGCGAGCTCGTCGAAGCCTGGAATCAACAGACTCAATCCCATCGCGAAATCGCCAACCGCGCACTCAAACCCGCTCCCCCAAAAACGGACCAGGTCCTGCTTGGAGGTGAGACTTTTCTCCTCAACGGAAAGAATGCTTTCCTCATGTCCCCCGGGAAGGCCGGGAAAAACCCCACCGGAAAACCTTGGATTTTCTATGCACCCACTCTCAACAACCTCCCCGACAAAGTCGAAAGCTGGATGCACCAAAAATTCCTCGACGCTGGAATCGCGATTGCCGGAATTGATGTCGGAGAAACCTACGGCAGCCCGAAAGCATTCCCCCATTTCGAAGCCCTCTATCAGGAAATGATCTCGCGGGGCTATTCCAAAAAGCCCGCTCTCCTTGGCCGCAGCCGCGGCGGACTCTCGGTCACCAGCTGGGCCCTCGAACATCCCGACCGGGTCGCCGCAATTGGCGGAATCTATCCCGTTTACAACTTCACCAGCTACCCCGGAACGAAGAAAGCCGCCCCGGCATACGGTCTCACCGAACAAGAACTCATCGCTCAAGTGGACACGCTCAACCCGGCAAAACGAGTGGCAGAATTGGCCCAGGCAAAAATCCCCGTCTTCATCATCCACGGGACGAATGACAAAGTCGTTCCTCTGGAAAAAAATTCCGCCCTGCTGGAAGCGGCCTACCAGGCCAACGGAGCGAAAGACCTGATCGAAATTCTCCGCATCGAAGGCCAGGGCCACAACCTCTGGCCGGGCTTCTTCCACTGTCAGGAACTCATCGACTTCCTCATCGCGAAAGCCCAGGCAAACTGACGTGCGTCCGTGGCGCTACTCCTTCTGGTAATCCTGCCCGTTGAGACTTCTCACCACGGAGCGCATCCAGGCATCCAACTCTGTTTTCATTCGGGCGAGTCGTTCGGCATGCTCCGGATCATCGGCCAAATCCCTGCTCTCCATCGGGTCGTCACTGAGATCATAGAGCTCGAACTGGCTCCCGTTGATCCGATGGAGCTTCCACGGCCAGTCATTCCAGGCCGCATGCCCGGTCGTCGCCTCTTCTGGAAACTGCGGAAACTCATCGACATCTTTCTTCATTCGGGAAGGGTCATGAGGAAGAGACGCGCCGGCTTGTTGCTTCGCCATGATCTCCTTCAGAATTCGATCACTCCAGGTCGATTGCCCAGGTTGAAATTGATGCCAAAATCCCATCGGCTTGCCGCGCTTCAAAACCTTCCCTGAGAGAACCTCACTCACATCGACGCCATCGAGCGGATGCGGCGGAGCCTGCTCCACTCCCGCCATCGCCAGCAAAGTCGGATACATGTCGGAGGTCATGACCGGAACCGAAGTCCGCCCCTTCAGCTCGCGCGCAGGCCATTCCACAATCGCTGGAACACGCAGGCCTCCCTCGTAAATACTCCCTTTCTTCTCGCGACCACCCGACGACTCCTTCACCAAGCCCCCGTTGTCGCTGCAATACCAAAGCACGGTATTCTCCGCGATTCCCATCTTCCGAATCTCCCCTCGCAAGCGCCCGAGTTGCTGGTCCAGCAGAGTGATTTCACGAAAATAGCCGGCGCGCGGCTTGCCATCGTAAAGCACAGGACCTTCGGGAATTTCCCGATGGGGATCGTGTGGCGAAGGAAACCAAATCACGGTAAACATGGGTTGATCACCTCCGTGATGCTTCTTCAAAAACTGAAGCGCCTCATCCATCAGAATTACCGAACCCTTGCCCTTGAAATGTTCCACCTTTCCGTTGCGACTCAGATAGGGATCGTTGTCAAAAAAGTTCAACCCGATGACCCATTCATCGAAGCCCATCCCCGTGGGATTACAGGGCGAATCAGGCTGCCCCGAACCCAAATGCACCTTGCCAAAAATCCCCGTAACATACCCGGCTTCCTTGAGAGTTTCGGCAATCGTTTGCTCATGCGGGCGCAGATAACGACCGTGATTCGTGACCTTCCCACGGATGGCATTGCGTCCCGTCATGACACTCGCGCGGGTCGGCGAACACACCGGAGCACCGGCATAAAACCGATCCAAAACCAGCCCCTCCTCCGCCATGGCATCGAGCGCGGGCGTCTTAACAAAGGGATGCGCGTTGTAGCCCACATCGCCCCACCCTTGGTCATCGGCCATCACGAGAATGATGTGAGGCGCGTCGGGGTTCCGAATCTTCGCCGCGTAAACCACCCCATAACCGGGAAAGCAAAGCAGCCACCAAAAAATAACATTCTCCATATTGATCATTCTACGCAAATTGTTCCGAGTTTTCGGGTTGTAGACCCGAGAGTCGTTGATCGGCCTCGAAGTTGCCAGCACGAGCACGAATCGCATTGAGCAGACGGTAAATGCTTCGCGGACACCCTGCAATCCGAATGACAAGAAGAAGGGATTCTCGCTTGCCAGCACCACCCCTTGCTGATCAGTGTCCGCAACAAATGATCGCAAACTTGAAAGGCGCCCTTTTTCTTCTTCTCTGTGCAGGCTTGGCAGGAGCTGCAGAACAAGCACCCTCCGTAGGCCCGGAAAATGGAACCCTCGTGATCATGGGTGGAGGTGGGAAAGATCGGACCTTCGAGCAGGTCTTCTCAAAGTTTGTGGAGTTGGCGGGAGGCAAAAACGCGAGGATCATCATTGTCCCCACCGCCGCTTCCAGCGATCCCGATTTCAACTATTTTCAATCCGGGGCGGCTCAATACGCCAAAGAAAAACTCGGGGTTGCCGACGCCACCGTTTTACACACCCACGACCGGGCGGAAGCTGACACCGAAAAATTTGTCGAACCCCTCACCAAGGCAACGGGCGTTTGGTTCGGAGGGGGAAGACAATGGCGCTTCGTCAAGGCCTACGGGGGAACACGGGCCGAAAAGGAATTCGCCAAGGTCCTGGAAAGAGGGGGCGTCATTGCCGGGTCGTCTGCCGGAGCAACCATCCAAGGCTCATTTCTGGCCCGCGGCGATACGGGCGGCAACACGATCATGATCGGTGACGTGCAACGCGGCTTTGGCTACCTCCGCAATACCGCCATCGACCAACATGTCGTCGCCAGAGGACGTGAATGGGATCTCATCAAAGTGCTGGAAGATCCCGATGAAAAAATGCGCCCGGAATTTGATCGCACTATGATGCTTGGCATCGGGATCGATGAAGATGTCGCCATCGTCGTGACCGGTGACCAATTCGAAGTCATCGGGAAAAAGAAAGGTGCCGTGCTCGTCTACGACCCACGGAAATGGAAAAGCAATCCTCCCGATGCCAAGAAGTGGGAGACGGTGAGAACGGGTGGAAGCTACGATCTGGCTCAAAGAAAAATCCTTAAAGCCGGTCATTAGCCGTTCCGGAAAATCCCTATTTGCGCCCCCGTTTCTTGGCAAATTTGTAGGGCGCCGGGGCCTTCTTCTCATCGCTCGATTGGTCCAACCCGGCCCGTTTCTTGAGTTCTTTGATCTGGTCACGGAGGTGGGCCGCTTTTTCGAACTCAAGCTGGGATGAGGCCTTCTGCATCTCGTCCTCCAGTTCACGAATGACCTCGACGGCGTTGTAGACCATCTCGTCTTCGGCGACGAGGGAAGTCGTCATCCTTTGGGCAGCCTGCGCACTGGCTTCCCGGTCATGGAGGCTCTTTTGCACGGCACGCTTTACGCTGGTGGGGGTAATGCCATGCTTCTCGTTGTGAACCCGCTGAATTGCGCGGCGGTATTCGGTAACATCAAGGAGACATTGAATCGACTCCGTGATGGTGTCGCAAAATAAAACGCACTCGCCATTCACGTGACGGGCGGCACGACCTGCGGTCTGAATGAGACTCGTCTCGTTGCGGAGGAAGCCTTCCTTGTCGGCATCAAGGATGCAAACAAGGGACACTTCAGGGAGATCGAGGCCTTCCCGGAGGAGGTTGATCCCAACGAGAATGTCAAACTCGGCGGCACGGAGCGCCCTCAAAATCTCGACCCGTTCGATGGCATCGACGTCAGAGTGAATGTAGCGAACCTTAAGATCAACACCCTGAAGGTATTCGGTGAGATCTTCCGCCGTCTTTTTAGTGAGCGTCGTAATGAGCACCCGCTCATTCTTCTCCACCCGCTGCTGACAAAGCTCAATGGTGTCATCGATCTGGGCCTTGAGCGGCTTCATGATGAGGACAGGATCCAGAAGTCCGGTGGGGCGAATGATCTGCTCCACGATGAGCTGGCCTCCGGTCCGGGAGACATCAAAGTCTTCGGGATCCTCGGCCGAACCGCTGGCTTTAATGGTCAGACGCTTGAAAAAGGTCGGGTCAAAATCAGCTTCCTTGCGTGACTTGACCGGAAGGTAACTCTTGTTATCAGCGCGGGAATTGACGATCTCAAAGGGACCGGGAGTGGCACTGACATAAAGCCGGCGCTTGGTCATTTTCATGTATTCGTCGAAGCGAAGAGGGCGGTTATCCATCGCGCTGGGAAGCCGGAACCCATGATCGACAAGGACGGACTTGCGACTCTTATCGCCTTCGAACATCCCCCGGACCTGCGGGAGCGTCGCGTGGCTCTCGTCAGCGAGTAGAAGGTAGTCATCGGGAAAGAAGTCAAGGAGAGTATAGGGCCGGTCGCCCGGCTTTCGACCGGTAATATGACGCGAGTAGTTTTCGATTCCCTGGCAGAAGCCCATCTCCTGCATCATTTCGAGATCGTATTCGGTGCGCATCCGAATGCGCTGGGCTTCGATGAGCTTGCCGTTTTTCTCGAACCACGCGATGCGGTCATCGAGCTCCTTCCGGATCGCCACCATGGCGTGCGAAAGCTTCTCCTTCGAACTCACGAACTGCTTGGCCGGATAAAAAACGTAATGGGTCACCTCGTCGATGACGTGCCCGCTCATGGTATCGATGGAGGTGATACGGTCGATTTCATCGCCAAAAAACTCAACCCGGATCGCGGTATCCTCCAGGTAAGCCGGACGGATCTCCACCACGTCTCCCCTCACCCGAAAGTTGCCCCGCTGAAATGCAATGTCGTTGCGTTCGAAGAGAAGATTGACGAGAGCTGTTAGAAATTCATCCCGGCCGATTTCCTGCCCCTGGGTGACCCCGAACATCATGTCTTTGTAATCTTCGGGATTTCCCAAACCATAGATACAACTCACGCTTGCCACGACGATCACGTCCTCGCGCGTAATGAGGGAACCCATCGTGCTCAGACGAAGGCGCTCGATCTCCTCGTTAATCGAGGAGTCCTTCTCAATGTAGGTGTCGGATCTCGGGATGTAGGCTTCGGGCTGATAGTAGTCGAAATAGGACACGAAATATTCCACCGCGTTCTCGGGAAAGAAGGCTTTGAATTCGGAATAGAGCTGGGCCGCGAGAGTCTTATTATGGCTCATAATGAGCGTCGGTCTCTGGATTTCCTCGATGATATTGGCCATCGTGAAGGTCTTGCCTGAGCCCGTGACGCCCCGGAGAGTCTGATGACGATTCCCGGCCTTGATTGACTTAACCAGCTTGGCAATAGCCTGTTCCTGATCCCCTTTCGGGCCAAAGTCGCTAACGAGTCGAAAATCCACGTCGGGAACCTAGGGTAAGTTTTCAACTTGTCCAAGGGCACCCGTCAGTGAACCGTAAATCCTAATTATCACGAACGCGAAAGTATCCCCCCTTCTCTTCCTTGCCGCGTCCCCGGCGCTGGCCGGATTTTCTCCGCTCTTCACGATCAGAGATAAAAAAGCAGGACCCCGCTGCCAGGGTCCTGCTTTGAAATTGTTGATTCAATCGGCTTAGCCGAAGACCGCCGTGACTGGTTTGCCCAGCTCGGCTTCGGCACCCCCCATACGGAACGGGCGACCGCTCGGAGAACTGACAACCTGGGCGTGGTCAATCCCAAGAGCATAGGCAATGGTGGCGTTGAAGTCCTGGATGCTGACCGGATCCTTGGCGACACGGGCGCCGTTCTTATCAGACTCTCCATACTTGATTCCCCCTTTGATTCCACCACCGGCCATCACGGTCGAGAAGCAGGCAGGATGGTGATCGCGACCGTTGCTGTGTTCAGCAACAATCTTCGGCGTCCGTCCAAACTCGGTTCCAATAACCACAAGAGTGGACTCAAGAAGACCGCGCTCTTCGAGATCAGCGACGAGAGTTGAGAAGCCCTGATCGAGAACCGCAGCGCGGCTCTCCACGTTGACAAAGTTATCATAGTGGGTATCCCATCCACCGAGGGAAACCTCGACGAAACGAACGCCGGACTCGACAAGACGGCGGGCCAGAAGGCATCCCTGTCCAAAGCGATCTTTCCCGTAGGCAGCTTGCACCTTGGCAGGCTCACGACTAATCTCGAAGGCTTTGAGATCTTCACTCTCCATGAGCTTCACGGCCTCTTCGTAGAGGCTGTCGTAGGCTTTTACCGCAGGTGTCTGGTATTTCTCGTGGAAGGTCTTGTTCAGCGCATCCGCTATCGCAAGGCGACGCTTAAAGTCGTCTTCCGTCACCGAATCTGCGCGGGTTGAATTCTTGAGACCTTCATCAGGGCGGCCGAGAGGCACGCCCCCGAATTCAGCACCAAAGAAACCAGGCGAAGAAACCCCGGGGCTGGTGTTCGCCGTTACGAAACCAGGAAGTGTGGTGTTCTTACGCCCCTTCATGCGCACCACCCAGGCCCCGATCGCCGGGTGAACGATGGTGCCACGTGGCGAGTAACTCCGGTGAAGGAGATACTGACCCTGGCTGTGGGCACCCTGCTTTGAGGTCATCGAATTGAAAACGCAGAGGTGTTTCGCAATTTTGGCCGATCCGGGGAGATACCGGGAAAGCTGGAAATCGCCGCTGGTCGCAACCGACTCAACAGGTCCCTGCACCTCCTTGTTGCCGGGCTTGGTGTCCCAGGTATCCAGGTGGCTCATCCCGCCGCCCATGTTCAGGAAGATCACGTGCTCGGCTTTGGCCCCACCGGCGTGCTTTTGGGATTGTCCAAAAGCAGATCCTGACAGGCTGGCACCCAGCATGGGTGCGACGCTTACCCCGAGATAGGTCCGGGCGGCGTTGATCATGAACTGACGGCGTCCGGGCTCGTCAGAGTGAAAGAAAGGTCTTTTATCCATTGGTCTTAATAGGGTTGGTTTTGGTGTGACTGGTTACTGGATGAACATGAACTCGTGGGTGGCGACAAGGGCAGAAACTAGGTTCTGGTAACTCTCGCGGCTTCCATCAATGACATCACGCATCAGCATATTCATTTCAGCGTCGCTCGGGGGGCGGCTCAGGATGGCATAGTAAATATAGCGGGTCTTGTCGGCTTCAGTGGTTCCCTTTTTGAGAGCGTCATAGACAGCGGCTCCTTGGTTGGAAACGACCATGCGCTCGACGTGGCCATTCATCATTTCCAGGATCTGGGCCATGTTGGCTTCAATGGTGCTGGCTCCGATCAAATCGCGATCAGATTGACCAAATTCGCGAAGCAGGTGTCCCACAGGCGCGGGAGCAGAAAGCTCGGAAGCACGTGCCAATCCCGTGGCAGGACCCGGACGGCTTTTGGCGGCCATCATCATCATCTCGCTATCCTTGGAGGCACTGCCACTTCCCGCTTGAAATCGCGTCAGAAGATTCGAGGCATAGGAACGATACTCGCTCGGATCTTGAATCGAGACCACTTCACGAGCCAAATCTGCCATCGTCATTTCACCCACGAGAACGGGCTTGTTATTATAGTAAATGTGGTCGCTGAACTGGCGCTTGGCGAGCTTGTCCGGTTCATCGGCAACGAGGGTCACCAGCGAATCCCATATTTGCTCGGCGCTCATGCGCTCAAGCTGGCGTCCGTTGAAGGCCTGGGGAACGCCGGCTTCGAAGGCCTTGGGGTTGGCTGCAAACTGAAAGGTCTTCGTCAACAGCAGGACGTTCTGAAAGGCCTTGAGATCGTAGTCAAGATCCACCATCAAGTTGGTGAGGTAACGCACGAGGCCGGGAGAAACCGCTTTTTCAGGCTCCACAAATTCGTCCACAGGGTAGGTCAAAGGGCTGCCCATCACGCGATCCCACATCCGGTTCACCGCAATGTAGTCAAAGTTGGGGTTTTCCTTGGTCATCCAGTTAGCAAAGTCGAGTCGGGACTTTCCGCTGTCGCGACGATCCGAGGAACGGATGCGATTCCCAAACTGGGTCTTTCCACCCACCATCTCGCCAGGATCTCCGTCCCTGTATTGATAGTCGCTGGGAAGTTTGATCCGTCCATCACCCTGACCCTCTAGGGTTCCGTAGTGAATGTTATCGCGCATCCAATACATGATGTTACCAAGATCGGAGCGACGGAAATCGGGATCATCAATCGCACGGACAGTCTGATTCCAGACTCCTTCATTGATTTCCCCCTGACCATGGGTGAAGGCCGCGAGTTCGTAAAAGTCCATTCTCTCCCATTTGTTGGTGGGGCTGTCGTGACACTGGGCACACTCAAGACGCTCACCGGTGAAGATTTGCATCGTGATCGCCAGATTATCGAGAGGCATCCCCTTGTCGCGAATGTAGTAACCGACAGCACCGTTCCCTTTCTCCCAGGCAATTCCACTGGCTGAGACAAGCTTATGGGCAAACTGGTTCCACGGCATATTCCCGGCCACCGATTCCTGGATGAAGCGCATGTAAGGCGGAGCGTAGGAGCCAGCGTTATCTACGTCATCCTTGGCACGCAAAAGGTCAAAAATATAATTCTGCATGTGGCTCCGGTAACCATCGCTTTGCAGAAGATATCCGGTCAGCATCTCGCGCTTGCTCGGATCATCGATTTCGAGGAAGCTGGAGGCTTCTTCAAGAGTCGGAATACGGCCCGCAGCCACAATGAAACTGCGGCGAAGAAAAGTGGGATCATCCACCACGTCGGGAACGGCGAGCTTCTTTTTACGGAAAATCTCCGCGACGAACTTATCGACATTGTAGGCAGCCTTCTTCAAGGCCTCGGGGCTTTTTTTGCCTGACTGTTGCGCCATCAAGGGCGAAACAAGGCCTCCAAGCAAGAGGGCGCAGAGAATTTTACTCTTCATCTTAAGGGATAACGTGGTGTTTAGTAATTCCATTAGGGGAATTTCATAAAACTTATGAAAAAATGCCTCCCGGTGTCAAATCAGGATCACTTTCATTTCGAAACAATACCAATTTTGATCCGACCACCCCGCTCAAAGCAAACGACCGGCTCCCTCTCGGAGGGCCGGTCGTCGATCAAGCAGTGATTACAAGGTCTTACTCCTCACCGCTTTCCTCGGCCACCTCTTCGACGTCGTCGCCGAGGTTTTCGAGATCAACCCACTCAATGTAGGCCATCGGTGCCGCGTCACTCGTGCGTGCACCCAGCTTGGTGATCCGGCAATATCCACCGGGACGATCGCCGACGGCTGGCGCAACGACATCAAAAAGGCGCTTGACGCTCCCTGCCTGGCGGAGAAAACGGAAAGCCATCCGGCGTGCGTGCACTCCGTCTTCTTTTTTGGTGAGGGTCACAAGCTTCTCGGCAATCGGACGGATCGCCTTCGCTTTGGCGAGGGTGGTGCGGATACGACCGTGCTCGATGAGAGCGCAGGCTTGGTTGGCAAGCAGAGAGCGGCGGTGGCCGTCTTTGCGCTGGAGTCTTACTGTTTTACGACGATGTCTCATCAGGATAATTCTTTCTAAAAGGGCTGTTTAAAGGCGACGCTTACTGGTCGAGGTTCTGGGCAATGAGGTCGGCAAGACCCACGGGGGCTTCCTCCTCGACACTGAGACGAGGTGTTGGAACACCAAGGGTCGGGCCGCTGAGGAGGGATGGGTCGAGGTTCATTCCAAGACCAAGGCCAAGCTCTTGCAGCTTGTCCTTAATCTCGTTGAGAGACTTCTTACCAAAGTTGCGATACTTGAGCATTTCAGCCTCGGACTTCAGCGCAAGCTGACCGACGGAGGTAATGTTCGCGTTGTTCAAGCAGTTGGCGGCACGAACCGAGAGCTCGATTTCGTTGACGCTCATGTTGAGAAGCTTCTTGAGCGCAGCATTTTCTTCGGACTGCTCGGCGGGTGCCTCTTCGAAGCCCACCGCATCGTCATCGTAGTTCACGAAGACGTCGAGGTGGTGACGGAGAATGGCGGAAGCCTGAAGGAGGGCGTCATGGGGTTCGATGCGACCGTCGGTCCAGATGTCGAGAATGACCTTGTCGTAGTCGGTCATCTGCCCCACCCGGGTCGCTCCCACGGAATACTTCACGCGGGTCACAGGGGAAAAAATGGAGTCGATGGCGATGACGCCGATAGGGGCTCCCTCGCGCTTGTTTTCGTCACCGGTCTGGAAACCACGACCCACCTGGACTTCAATTTCGCAATCGAATTTCACCTTCTTATCGAGGGTGCAGATGATCTGGTCCTTGTTGACGACCTCATACATGTTGTCCTCCTGGATATCACCGGCAGTGATCACCCCTTCCTTTTCAGCCTTCAAGGTCAAAACGCGGGGCTCTTTGCCGTGGGCAATGAACTTCACCTTCTTGAGATTGAGGACGATATCAGTGACGTCTTCGATGACGCCGGGGAGAGTGGCAAATTCGTGCTGCACGCCGGCGATCCGCACGGAAGTGATGGAGGCTCCTTCGAGCGATGAGAGGAGGACCCGGCGAAGCGAGTTCCCAATGGTGTGACCAAATCCCTGCTCGAATGGCTCGGCAGTAAATTGGGCGAAGGTCTCGGTGGCGGTATCCTCGTTTTTAACAAGGCGGGTGGGCAGTTCAAAGCGGTTCAGTTTGACTGGACCTTCTTTTTCCTCAGCAGTAGTGGTTTCTTCTGACATTTTTTTGTTCGGTTGCCGGGTTTCCCTCTCGCGAGTGAAACGCCCCAATATCGGGCGATTCCAGAGGACCTACGGCGGTTTGAAAAACTCGCGGAGGCGGAAAAGACCAGCTTCGGACGTTGGATGCAATCCTTTTTTCAAGGGATTTCTGTGAACCTCCTGCCTTTTTGCAGAATTTTAGATGAAATCCCAAAAAGCTGGATTACCTAGTAAGTAAATCAGTTAGAACCATGAAGTCCCGTAAAAACCTTACCCGTTTCACCTACGAAACCACCGCATTCGAAGGCTGGCGCCTCTGTCTCAGCCGTGCGGGGACGACCTTCACCAAATATTTTTCCGACAAGGTCTACGGTGGCCAGCGGAAATCCCTGGCCGCTGCCGAAGAAGTACGCAGCGCCCTGATCCAGTTGGTAGACAATTCCCGGCGGGTGAACGGCAAACTCAGCAAAACCACCATCGCCAAGGGGCAAAAGCTCCTCAAAGGCTCCTGACCCGTTCCCATGGCCTCTTCTCATACTTGTACCCGGGCGATCCACTGGTTCCGACGAGATCTGCGGCTGACCGACAACAGCGCCCTGAATGCCGCCTGCACCAACTCGAAAGAACTAGTTCCGGTCTACATCCTGAGCGACTGGAAAAAGTCCCACCTCTGGACCGGCCCCAAGCGGCAAAAGTTTCTCTGCCAATGCCTCGATTCCCTCTCAGGAAACATCGCCCACCTCGGCGGTCAACTCATCATCCGCCAAGGGGAGGCCATTACCGAACTCCTAAAACTCGTTGAGCAAACCGGAGCCGAAGCGATTTACCTGAACCAGGACCCCGATCCCTTCGGGCAGGCCGTCGAAAAATGCCTCCGCCAAAAGTCCCCGGTTCCCGTTCACCTCTATCAGGATGCCGCCCTTCATGGCCCTGAAGAAATCCTCAAGGGCGACGGAAGTCCCTACCGGGTCTATACTCCCTTCTCAAAGAAATGGCTCGCCGCAGACAAACCGAAGCCAGGCGGGCGGCCCAAGGCTCTTGCTTCGCCCGCCAAGATCACCTCACTCCCCCTCCCCACCCTAAAAACATGGGGACTGGACGACGACGACCCGGACATTTTCCCGGGCGGTGAAAAAGCAGCCCGCGAGCGGATGAAGACCGCCCTCGCAAACCGCGTTCACCACTACGATTCCACCCGTGACATACCCTCGATCCCCGGAACCAGCCGGCTCTCCCAGGATCTCCGTTGGGGCACCCTCTCCATTCGCGAACTCTACCAAAAAGCCCGCGAATGCCAGTCCCAGCAGTATTTAAAAGAACTCGGATGGCGGGAATTCTACTTCCAAATCCTCCACCACTTCCCCGACGTGCTCAAACTGGAGTTCAATCCCGACTGGCAGGGCCTCCCCTGGCACCCACCCGATGAACAATTCGAAGCCTGGAAGAAGGGCCGCACCGGCTTTCCCATCATCGATGCCGGGATTCGCGAACTTCTTCACACCGGCTTCATGCACAACAGGGTCCGCATGATCGTGGCCATGTTTCTCACCAAGGACCTCCACCTTGATTGGCGTCTCGGGGAACAATTCTTCGCGCAACACCTCCTCGATGGCGAAATCGCCTCCAACAACGGTGGCTGGCAATGGAGCGCCGGCACCGGAGCCGATGCCGCCCCCTACTTTCGCATCCAAAATCCCTGGACCCAGACCAAGCGATTCGACCCGGAGGGAGACTACATTCGTCAATGGGTTCCCGAGCTCACCGACGTCGATGCCAAGTTGCTCTTTGAACCCCCGAAAGACCAGAGGCCCATTGCCCCCGACTATCTTCTCCCCATTCTGGACCACTCAAAAGAGCGCGAGGTGACCCTCGCCATTTTCAAGAAACACCGGGTCCGGCAACAGTGATTACTGGATTCCCGCCGAGATCTTAAGCTTGGCCAGCACCTTGCAGAGATCCTCCACCGGAATGGCAAAACTCTCCACCCGGTTCGCGGCCGCGATATTCATCCCCAAAAATCTTCCCTCAAAGGTAAACAACGGACCTCCCACGCTTCGCGCGGATAGCATGGTCTCATGCTGGAGCACCATCGGAAAACTCTCCCGCCGTTCCGAAAATTCCCCGCTCATCTGGTCATTTCGACTTTGGGGACCACCAAAAAGCTTGTGGCGGGCGCTCAGCTCAACCTCCAGGTCCAACTCCCTCGATCCCCGCAGGATCCCAAGTTTGATCAGGTCCCCCGGTGCCTTGGCACGCAGGTATTCGATGAATGATTTGTCATCCACGATCTCTTTTCCATCCACCCGGACCATCACGTCACCCTTCTTCACTCCCGCCTTCTGGGCTCCGGACTCTTCGGTGATGGCATTCACTTTCATTTTCCCGTCCTCGAACTGAAATTGCACCCCGAGCACGGCCGGACTTCCGCCGGGAATCTCGCGCTTGTTGGCGCTGATGATTCCGGGGCGGGGACGGCGAAACATCCTCTCACTGGCACCATTCGAAACCACCCAGGTTCCGTGGGAAATCTCGCTGTTTCCCGTCAAATCGACCGGCAAGAGCCCCTCGGCCTCCACCTTCACTAGGGCCACATCCCAGTTGGAATCGCTTGCCAGCACCTTGAAGGAACGATATTTTTTCTTCCCAATCCGAATGAGGTAGTCTTCCACGTCCTCAAGTTCACTGGCCTTGGTCAGGACCAAACCATCGGAGCTGACAACCGTGCCATAAATAAAATTCTTGTAGGTCTCGTTGTCGTAAAAAACCGCACTGCTCTCCTGAAGATATACCTGCACCGGAGACAACACCTCCTGAATCAAGGGCCCGTTCTTGCGCTTCTCCGAAGGCAGCGTGTTCGCAACCACAGGGAAGCTGCACAATAAAAATAGCGTGATTAATTTCATGGTCGTTCTCCCAACTTCAAGGTTTCTTCTTTCGTTTCTTCTCCGCTGATCCATTTCAACTTCAACTTGTCACCCGCCCCCAGCTCGGCAAGCTGCGCGTTCAAAATCTCCTCGCTTGCCTCCTCCCCTGCAATTTCAAGAATTCGATCCCCCACCCTGAACCCCGCCTTTTCGGCGACGCCGTCTTCCCAGAGTTCGACGACCCGGAGACCGCCCTCGCTCGCGGGCTCGCTGAGAAGCCCCAGAAACCCGGTTCCCGCCTCGCTCTTTTGCGCGAAAGGCCCTTCCCCGAGAAACTGACTGGCTGACAGATCATCCCAATTTTTCTGAAACTCGCGCAGCGGCACATGCATGCTCTCCTCCTTCGAGGAACCCACCCGGCTGTGAATTCCGATCAACTCACCCCGCATATTGAAGAGTGGACCACCGGAATCTCCACCAATCAACATGCAATCCGACTGAATCGTGTTCTCCGCCTCGCGCACCAAACGTCCCACCCGCACATTGACACCCCGTGCCTTGTCGAAGCCACCCGAGTGCCCCAGCGAGAATACCCAGTCACCCAACTTGGTGGAATCCTCCCTGTCGTATTCAACAAACGGAAAGGGTCCCTGATCGGTAATCTGCAACATCGCGGCGTCAGTCTCGGACTGCAAACCCAGCGAAACGCCCTGATATTCCGTGCCATCCTCCATGACCACCGTCATCTCCTCACCCACGCCCGCTGTCACGTGCGCAGCCGTCAAGATCAACCCTTCGGCACTCACAATGACCCCGCTCCCGGAACCCTCACCCAGCTGTAGGCAAATCGTCGCAGCACGGGCCTTCTCCAGATTCGCCTGCAGGGCTTTCTGAATCTCCCGGAAATCATCGAGGGTCTCCGGAACCTCTTTTTCGTTGAAGGCCAGTGAGTCCGCAACAAGCGTTGCCGGGAAGCACCACATCAAAATCAGAACGCCTTTCCTTAAGATCATCGGCAGACCCTAGAGCCAAAACAAGATCGTAGCAATCTGCAATGATTGCTCATTTTCATGAACGCCCAAGGCACCCCTCCTGAAAAACACGAAAGCCCGACTGACGGTCAAACAGGAACCCCCGAACCTGCATGGAATGAACAGCCAGTCGAACTTTCAAAGTCTCTCCTTGCGGAGAACCCAAAGCTCATTTTGAGAAGTGTTTTTTTCAAGGAAAATTCAGATTTCGCGACTTCCGACTACATTCGTTGCAGGTAATTCGGGACCGCTTCACGCTGACTCGATGGAGGCAAACTCACTGACGCATAAGAGATTACCCCACCGACCCCGGCGGCATGCGGGGCACCCAGAAGCGGATCCCCCTGCGCATCGGGAAAGATGTATTCACGTTTTCGTTCTGCGTAATAACGACCAAGAATTCCCAACAACACGGCCGGAACGAGAACCCCGCCCACCATGAAGCCATAGAGTATCAGCGGGTTATCCCCCAAGCGATCAAAGAAGCCCGACTCCCCCTCGACAATCTCCTCCAGTTTGAGCAAAGCGGCCGAATCCAGGGTCGAGCCATCGGAGCGGTTTCTCGCCACCATTTTCTCCAGCCAATAGAGCCGGATCGAAAACTGAACCGAAAAACTCTCAATCTGCGAGGTCGGATCAGACTCTTCCAACGCTTCCTCCACCGACATCTCGAGAATTTTGTCCAACTCCCCTGCCGACACCGACTCCCTCACCTTCTTTGAAAACCCAACCCCGGTTCGCTTCGGCATCTCCAGGTAGTAAAAGACGACCGCTACCGCCCGCTCTCCTTGAAATAAATCATTCACCACCCGTTGGGCGGACTCTCCCTCGGGAACCTCCTGACGTCCGTCAAAGAGGTAAAAATAGAAATCAATCGCGGTGTCCCCGGCGTGGTAATTCAGAAAACCCTCCCGGTCCCGATACTCCTGCGTCGTCAGTAATTGCTGGGGATCGACCAAAAAGCCCCCAGGCCGGGTCTGGAAATAGCGGTCAAGAAAGGTCGGATCGATCGAACTCACCAAGAAATCCTCCCCAAGCAATACCTCCTCGGGCAAATCCCGCACCGAGGGATCCAGCACGATGAGCCCGTCATTCTCCGACAAAAGATAATCCCGGGCCCTTTGCCCCAACAGACTGGATCCCGGAATTAAATGCCCGGACTCCAGATCCTCCAACTCATTCTCATCCCACCCGGGCAACCCAAAATCCTGCCCCTTCGATAAAAGAGCACTGGCCACAAAAATCCACCCCCACTTCATGATCGCTGGATTTTTTTTGTTTTCTCTCCGGACACCCGGTTTCCCTCGCGAATCTTCTGCAACAACTCCCCGGCCGGCTTCGGCATTTGCCCTCCGACCGAAAGGATGGACTCGGGGTTCCGTCTCACCTGCCGCCAGCCTTTCTTCAACGTCTTCTCCAAACGCCTCAAAACCACGCGAAGTGCGCCGAGATACTCACTCTGAAGTAACGAGGGATGCGCCGCCGAAAGTGCCTCAAAGGTCGAATCCTCGCTCAGATAAGGCATCAGCGAATAACCAAAGGTGATCCCCACACTCTTCGCCTTCACATCAATCACCACCAAAACCCCGTTCTCATTCGGCCTCTCCAGATCAACATCCGAAAACGCCGCCCGGTTCAGCAACCAAAATCCAAACTGCCTCAGGCTCTGCAATTCCTCAAACGCGCCAATGTAAACCGCCACAAACAACTGCGGGAACTTCGCCTCAAACCTCTCCAGAAGCCTCCTCATCGGCTCCCGCTCCTTCATTCGCAGAACACCCGCCGCGTCGGTGAACTTTTGCAGCACCACGTCATCCGATCCAAAAAGCTCGTCCGCGTGCTCAACCGTGAATCCGCAATGCGGGCAGGATGAGGCCGCACGGTGGATGCGTTGCACACATCTGGGACACTTCATAACAGATACTACTTAACAGGTCTTAACTAAACGGATCGACGCCCATCGACCAAGCCAATTTCACCACATCTCAAAAAAAAGTCTCCAAACCCTCACATTTAGGCGAAAAAAACCTTGGCAAAGCTCCTTCGACCTACCAGATTCCGCCCCCCACCACCAAAACTATGGTAGCACTTCGTCTCACTCGCCAAGGTTCCAAGGACCGTCCTTACTACAAAATCGTCGCCGTAGACAGTCGCGTTCGCCGCGACGGTCGTTACATCGAGCAACTCGGTACTTACAACCCCATGGCTGAAGGTGAAAATTACACCCTCGACCTCGAAAAAGCCGACAAATGGCTCGGAGTCGGGGCCAAGGCCAGCACCACCGTTGCCAGCATCATCAAAAAGGTGCGCAAGGCCAGCTAGGTTTTCACCAGCCCAAAATTTTCCAAATCCCGCCGTCTTAAGACAGCGGGATTTTTGGCGTGCCCTTTCCTCCCTGCGAAGCAGCCTCCCATCTCAACCCTCTCCCGTCTTCCAGCCAAAGGCCATCTTCCTTCTCCCAGCAAAGCGGTCTCCCAGCAAAGCGGTCTTCACTCCCCCCCCTTCCGCGCCATCAACCAAAGAAGATCCGAGAGCCGATTCAAAAAAATTCGCAAATCGCCCGAAGCCACCTCGTCCGGAGCCTCCCAGACCCTGCGCTCCGCCCGACGGGCCACCGTCCGGGCCACGTGCAACCTCGCCGCCAGCTCCCCCCCGTTCTCACCAGGCCGCAACCACCCTTTAAATTGACGATCCGCCTCAATCTCGCCGCACCACTCCTGCAGACGCCCAATCTCCACCTCCCCCATCCGGCCAAAGCCCGCCTTCTCATACTCCGCATCCTTCCCCACCGGCATCGCCAACTCTCCCATCAAGGTCACCAGCCACGCCTGAATCTGATCAATCGCCTCCGCGCCTTCCCCGTCCATCACCACCCGCGCCATCCCCAGCACCGCATTCAATTCATCAACCGCGCCCAGCGCCTCAACCTGCGAATCGGTCTTCCCAACCTTCCCCCCAAATAAGAGATCGGTGAATCCTTGGTCGCCGCGCTTCGTGGTAATAGTCATGAGGAAGAGAACTTTCCCCTTTCTTTCCCGTTCGTCCACCCTGAAACTGATCCAATGAAACGCCGCTCGTTCATCCAGTCATCTCTCGCCGCCCTCGCTGCCCCCGCTTTCGCCGACCACCACCTCAAACATGGAACCAAAGCCGAAGACCTCTTCAACATCTCCCTCGCCCAGTGGTCCAACCACCGCGCCCTCCAAAAAGGAGAGTTCAACAACATGGCCTGGCCCGCGCGCACCAAAAAAGAATACGGCATCACCGCCCTCGAATACGTCAACCAGTTCTTCAAAAACAAAGCCAAGGACACCGCCTACCTCGGCGAACTCAAAAAACGCGTCTCCGATCTCGGCATGACCAACGTCCTCATCATGGTCGATGGCGAAGGCAACATCGGCGAAGCCACCGACGCCAAACGCCAAGAGACCATCGACAACCACAAAAAGTGGGTCGAAGCCGCCAAATTCCTCGGCTGCCACTCCATCCGCGTCAACTCCCACGGCGAAGGCAAAGACGACGACGAAAAAGCCGCCAACTGCGTCAAAGGCCTCACCGCTCTCTCGACCTTTGCCGAAGACCACCAAATCAACGTCATCGTCGAAAACCACGGCGGCCTTTCCTCCAATGGTGCCTGGATGTCCAAGGTCCTCAAGGACGTCGGCCTCGACAACTGCGGCTCCCTCCCCGACTTCGGAAACTTCCACGGATACGATCGCTACAAGGGAATCGAAGAACTCATGCCCTTCGCCAAAGGCGTCTCCGCCAAGTCCCACGACTTCGATGCCGAGGGCAACGAAACCAAGACCGACTACATGAAAGCCCTGAAAATCGTCCTCGACCACAACTACCACGGCTACGTCGGGGTAGAATACGAAGGCGGCAAACTCTCCGAAGACGAAGGCATCAAAGCCACCAAGGCCCTCCTCGAAAAGTGCCGCACCGCCCTCTTCGCCGCCAAGTAAGCGCTCCCAATCTCTCACTCACCCAAAGCCGCCCACCGCAAGGTGCGCGGCTTTTGTCGTCGTGGCGGCGGTTTCCAACCGCCACGCCAATCCTCAGAGCACCTGACTTCGACGGAAGTGGTTATGATACCTTCTTGTAGATAAGGCGCAGTTTTGTGCCGGGGTAAATTGTTTGGGTTTCGGTCAGTTCGGCGCAGAGGTGTTCCAGTGCGGTGTTGTCGCGGGGAGTGCTCAGGCTGTCGATTTCCACGGTGAGGGTGCCTGCTTCGGGGTCGGGGCGAAGGTTGGCTTCGGTCGCCATGATCTGCTACGCTAGGCCCCAGGCTTCATCTCGGTGATGGGCGTGCATGGTCTCTGCCAGGATCTGCGCGGGGCCGCCCTTGCGCGAGCGGAGCGGAGCGAGCTTCCGCTTTTGAGTGCTCCGAGAATCGGAGCTTTGAACCGGAACCCAAGCCGTGCGCCCTGCCGTCCGATTGAAAGCGGCGATCCTCGCCGCAGTCAAAAGTTCTGCCAATCCTTCGCTCTACCGAGTGCTATAGATCCTAGTCTCAGAGCAGCCAGGCCTCGGGCTTCATCCTGGTGATGGGCGTGCATGGTCTCTGCCAGGATCTGCGCTAGGGCCGCCCTTGCGCGAGCCGAGCGGAGCGAGCTTCCGCTTTTGAGTGCTCCGAGAATCGGAGCTTTGAACCGGAACCCAAGCCGTGCGCCCTGCCGTCCGATTGAAAGCGGCGATCCTCGCCGCAGTCAAAAGTTCTGCCAATCC
>Ga0335398_10001909_pt1 | contig 34076 bp, 39 predicted proteins | sample BON03_FD_205742 | JGI IMG/M metagenome (GOLD analysis project Ga0335398, IMG submission 205742) | Freshwater microbial communities from Lake Bonney liftoff mats and glacier meltwater in Antarctica - BON-03 (spades assembly) (version 2) | ecosystem: Environmental > Aquatic > Freshwater > Ice >... | reverse complement strand
GGCGGCACCCGGTCAGGATCAGCAGCCGGGCCGCCAAAATGGCGGAGGGCAGTTCGATGCGTTCGCTTCCCATATCACGCAGCACTTCGCCAATCCGGCGCAGCTCCGCCGCACTCAGGAACCGCTCACGCTTTTCCTCGGGGTATTTCCGGATGTGCTTGCGCGGGTTGGTCCCGTCTGGACGCAGCCCCCACATCTCGGACAGGCTGAACATCTTCGACACCACTTCGAGGCAGCGGTTGGCCTGATAGGGGATGTGCCGCAGGTCGTGGTGGAACTTGGCAACATCCGCCCGCGTGATCCCTATGACCGTCAACTGGCCGAGGGCTGGCAGGATGAACCGCTGCAGGTTCCGGCGATACTCTTTCCCTGTGCTGGCCTTCACGCGAATGGCGATGTGTTCCTTGTCAAACCTTTCGGCCAGTTCTTTGATGGTGATGGCCTTGCGCCCGGCGTCCCGCTCGGCTGCAGGGTCCTGCCCGTTGCGTGCAGCGGCGACGATGGTAATGGCCCGAATGCGCGCCTGCTCGCAGGTCAGGACAGTGCTCGGCCCAAGGCTGATCCGGCGGGAACGGCGTCCGGCGCGGTATTGCACGACATAGCCTTTGCGCCCGCTCGGGAGCACCCGAAGGCCGAAGCCGGGGATGTCGCTGTCCCAGATGAACTGTTCAGTGGCTTGAACCTCGGCGGCGTCGACGATACGTTTGGTGAGTTTGGGCATTTGAGATCAGCTTTTCGGTTGTCTGGCTTCCACAGTGCGCAATGCGAGGGTCTAGTCAACGAACACATTGATATTGCGTTGAAAAAGGAATGGGCGCGCGGTTCTGCGTAGGCGTCGCAGCGCGCTGGTGCGGGGCAGGGGTGGCGGGATCGAATCAGAATACAGGCTGGGAGAAGGAAGTATGTCCGCTTCCATTTGCGTTTGGCGAAGGATGCCGTCATCGGCGCGATAGTGCGCACCATCCTCGCAGCTATCGTCAGGCGCATGACCGTGATCCAGGCCCAAACTAAACGAAAACGGAAGGATAGGTCTGCCTGCCGAGCTGAAAAACACCGCCGCCGGGCCGGGATGCTGCGGGTTTACGGGCCGAATCGCCCAACTTCGGGCGTTTGCGCGACCACAGATACCGCTCGGGGGCGGAAAACGCTTGATCAGCTGGCGCAGTCAGGCGATCTTGACGTCAGAAGGCAGGCCACTTGGGGAATGTCGGTCAACTCTTCGATTTAAGGAGGCCCAATCGGTCATGCTAGATTCTCAATGGGGCGTAGATGTCTGACAAGACAACCGGAAAGAACATAGTCCCTTCAGGTAAAACCGATTTGGTCCCATCCGGACGTGGTGAAAATAGGCTGATCCGAAGAGCTGCCTCAGATGCGCTGATCCCGATGAGCAGTGTGATGAACAGACCGGAGGAGATCCTCCATCGAATTGGAACACGCGAGTTTCACGAGGAGGATTTTAGACAACTACAATTATGGGCGTCGGAGCTTGGAGTAGATGTGTCAAGATTAGTTGAAATCCTTGACGCTGAATGGGTAGAATATTTAAAAACAAGGAATTTTTTTCGTGAATGGCTCGAATCTTATAAAGAGTCTAAATCTAATGATTGGAATAGTAAAGGTAGGATAAAATATATTGTCAATGAACATCAAGCAGATCTTAGTTTGCCGAAGTTATCAAAACTAAGGTATCTTGATTGCTCTGATAGGCAATTGACCGATTTGGAACTTTCCAGCCTGCCAGGGCTAGTAGGGCTGCGTTGCTGTCATAATAAACTGACTGATTTGAATTTCGCGATGGTGCAAGACCTTTCGATGCTCATGTGCTCCACAAACCAACTTACGGATTTAAACCTTTCGCTGGTTCCAAGGCTGACTGAGCTCGATTGTGCTTCTAACCATTTAAACCAACTCAACCTTTCGGCAGTTCCGCGCCTTAAAAAGCTCGATTGTTGTTACAATAGGTTAACTACGCTAGATTTGTGTTCAGTGCCGCGTCTCACCAGCCTTTGGTGCGAAGCTAACGAGTTGACAGAATTAGACCTTTCAGGCGTGCCGGAACTGATGGAACTTCAATTTTTTTATAACGATCTGACTGATATAAACCTATCATCAGTACCCAATTTGAAATGTCTTGCGTTCGAAGGCAACAGAATAGAAAAAATTGATCTATCACCCGTGCGAGAGCTAACCGTTCTTGCCTGTTCTTATAATAATTTGGTCGACTTAGATTTAGCCAGCGTCCCCGCCCTAAAAGAGCTATATTGTCAGGGCAACCAGCTGGACGAGCTGGATTTGGTTACTGTTCCATCCCTCACGGAGCTTCGGTGCAGCGGTAATAACCTAACTGAGCTGGATCTGTCCGCCGTTCCGGCGCTTAGGAAACTCTGGTGCTGTAAAAATAAGCTGACCGAACTCGACATACGCAACTCATGGCATCTCAAATCCGTAACGGTCGATCCTTGGGTAGTCGTCCATAAGCGACCTGACCAAATCGTTGAACACCCGGAGTAGATGTGGAATGGAAAACACCGAGTGGATCATCCTCGATACAGAAACCACGGGATTTTCCACGCTGATCTTTGAGGCAGACATTGCTGCGCCCTTAAAGATGGGTTGGGAGGCAGCCCTACATGTCTGACAAAACCAGTCAAAATAGTCTAGTTCCTTCGGAGAAATCCGGTCTGGACCCGTCTGGCCATAGCGGAAACAAGCTGATCCAGAGAGCGGCATCAGACGCGCTGGTCCCGATCCAGACAATGATGAACCAGCAGGCGTCGACCCTCCATCGAGTTGGCTCGCGCGAATTCCACGATGAAGATTATCAACAACTTCAGGTATGGGCGTCGGAGCTTGGAATGGAAGGAGATCTCGATAAATTTGTAGAAGTTTTTGACAGTTTTTTTCGAGAACTTGTGGCCAAAGGTGATCCGCAGGTTTCGACATATTTCCGACTGGAAAACGCGTTGGATTGGCTCTGTAATGGTGGCATCAGATTCTTTGCGGATTTCGGCGGAGGAAAACTTAGCTCACCACGACTTCCTAAGCTGAAGCATTTCTGTTTGATGCCGGAAAACGGGTCAACTTTAACAAAGAAACTTAACCTGCCAGGTGTCCCGGCCCTGACGCACCTTGGGTGCGATGGCAACCAACTGAGTGAACTGGACTTGTCTTCCGTGCCCATACTGAGGGTCCTTGTTTGCCACCATAATCAACTTAGTGAACTGGACTTGTCGTCTGTTCCAGCCCTGATGCACCTCTCGTGCCACAATAATCAACTGAGTGAACTGGATCTTTCGTCTGTCCCAGCCCTAAGGTACATTAATTGCATCAGAAACCAACTGAATGAACTAGACCTGTCGTCCGTTCAAGCCCTAGAGTACCTCTTTTGCGGCGCCAACCAGTTGACTGAGCTATACCTGCCATCTGTTCCGGCCCTGACGAACCTTGTGTGTGACCATAACCAGTTGAGTAAACTGAATTTGCCGCCCGCTCCAGCCTTGGTGTTTCTTTCCTGTAGTAACAACCTGTTGAGCGAGCTTGACCTTTCGTCCGCCCCCCACCTGCTCGATCTCAGGTGCGAGGGCAACCAGCTGAGTAAACTCGACATTCGCAACTGCCTATATCTCAAATCCGTAACGGTCGATCCTTGGGTTATTGTCCATAAGCGACCTGACCAAGTTGTTAAGCACCCGGAGTAGATGCGGAATGGAAAACACCGAGTGGATCATCCTCGATACAGAGACCACGGGTTTTTCCGCGCCCATCTTTGTGGTGGAGATCGCTGCACAAAAAATGAAGGGGTGGGAGACTTCTGGTCCGCCCTTTAGGCACCTAGTCAACCACGGCACCGAAATCCCACCCGAGGCGGCCCGTGTTCACGGATATACCCGCGAAATTCTCGAACGTGACGGTGATCCTCCCGAAGAGGTTTATGCTGCGTTTGCTAGATATGTCGGGAACCGGCCGCTGGTCGCTTACAATCTGCCCTACGATTTGGATAAAGTCCTGCTACCTGAATGGGCTCGACTGGGTATTCCACCCATCGGAACGGAGGGTTTCTGCGCCCTCGCGGTCACCCAACGCTTTCTCGATCCTGTCCCCGCTGGAAATTGTAAGCTCCAAACTCTTAGGCAGTTCTATCGCCTACCTCAACGTGGCGCCCATACCGCTCTGGGAGATGTTGAGACGGTGATTGATCTTATGAAAAGGGTCATTCGCCCCCTTGCGGAAAAGAGGGGTTTGAACAGCTGGGAAAAAATCAGCGCGTTCAGCACCCAAACCTGGTACCCACGAAGGATAGCCTTCGGCAAACACAAGGGGCGTGACTTCGAAGACGCCCGCGATGACGCTGATTTACGTTCGTGGATCGAGTGGTTGTCAGAATCCGCAAATGAACGCAGCGCCTTAATGGGTCGTTGGTACCTGAACCAATTGTCGGAAGCCCCAAAGGAAACCGATCGATCTCATGCCTTCCCATTCGATCTCGATGAGACAGAAGGGGACAGGCTGCGAGATGCTAACCACGTTATTGGTGGTCTTGTTGAGTACGTCGACCCAAACATCAAGAAATTACAGGACCTCATTCAGGTCGCACGCAATAGGCTTGCGGAGCTATCTGCAGAGTTCATGTCAGAGAGCAAGGCAGTTAACGCTACAAGCTCCGCCTTATTCACCCGCCTTAAGGATGAATATCGGAGGCGCGATCAAATTGCGCTGATCGTAAGCTATCGCAAACGGTTTATCGATACGCTGCTTGATAAAGGTGAAGATGACGCCGAAGCTTTGTCCGGTGATTTTGAGCGCGAAAAGAATGAATCCGAAAAGGAATATGAGAAGGCGATACAAGAGGCGGGGGAGACCAAAGACCTGACAGACGCTGAGCGGACTGAGATTAAGTCTATTTGGAAGAAGCTGGCCCGAGTGTTTCATCCGGATCAATCACGCGACGATCTGGAGCAGAAAGTGGTCCATGAGAAACTGTTCGCCGTCATAAACAACGCCAAAGACGCTGGGGATATCGATCTCTTACGTGAGATTTCTGATGACCCTAAAGCGTATATGGCGCGTCAGGGTTGGGATGCCATCCTATTAGACGACGGTGACGAAATTGAGGATTTGAGCGCCCTTTATGAAAATATATCCTTGGAAGTAATCCAGCGCATCGAAGACCTTTACAGGCTAAAGGAGAGTAACGGATATGCGATCCTCGTATTTTGTCAAAACCATCCCGATGGATTTGAAAGACTCATCCAGCAGCAACGGGAAATGCTCTTGGAGGAGATAAGAAATCTGGAAGTCGAGGCAGAGCGGAGAAGTGTAGAAATCGAAGAACTTCTCGGTCGCGCCCCACCTATCTAATTCGAACTGTAAAAGATAATCATCCGCGATGTTCACCGCGGTCACAAGGTACATGGCGAGTAATTCTTGAGGACCCGCTATGGTAACTTTTCTTCCTCCGCGGTGCTATGATTGCGGTGCATTCCCGGGGAAAGCGCATCTGTCGTGGTGTCCAGACTCAGGTCCAGGAATCTTGCACGAGTCGTCAGTTGAGCTTGAACTCAAACCTGAGAAGCCGCGCAAAGGGGCGAGTGGAGATGCTTCGGCCTATCGGGTACCGACTGTTTCTATTGACCGCCAAACGCTCGACCTCGAAGCGCTGCGCCCATTTTTCACCAAAGAGGCTTTGCGGAACGCTGTTCGGGGCCATTTAGGCGAGTTCGGATATCGCCGAACGATTTCCGGTGTGGTCTATGAAGATCCTGAAAATTGAAAATGATGTGCCGCTACCGGAACATCAACCTTTGCCCGTGTGGAAGCATAGTGGAAGCAAGAGGGAGAGGTTCGCAGCGGCTTCTTGCGAAATCCCGCGTAAGGACGATCCGGGGCAGGGGGTTGCAAGCCACGGAAAACGCGAAGGATAGCGCAGTTCTGAGGGGTTGTTCATGGTTCGTTCGCCACGGCTCATAACCTGAAGGTCGTAGGTTCAAATCCTACCCCCGCAACCAAATATAACAACGATTACAAGATGTTACTTGCCGCCCTCCGGGCGGCTTTTTGCGTTCCAAATTCCAGGTCAACAATAGGTCAACAAAAGAGGGCAAGTTGGGACTTTGAACCTGTGTTTGCCAAATGCAGGACTTTAATACGCAATCATCATTGTTAGAAATGTTCGGACAGACCTAGCTTTTTTGGTTTCGCAAAAAAAACAAGGCCCTCAGGACAACCGGCCGCCCTAACTCAACGCGCAATGACCAGCCATCCCGCCATTTCCGCCAACTGCTGCATCGTGCCAAGAACGTCTCCCGTTTGCCCACCGATTTGGTGTATTGCAATGCGCGCAAATGCGCACTGCACCACAATTTGCGCGCACAACACCCACAGCGCCAAAACCGGGCCTATCAGCAAAGCCATTGTGATATATCCAAGCGCCAATCCTGCGATCGCGAGGGGCAGGGTGGTAGCTGACGCAGATTGGCCCATGCCCTCGGCGCGTGCAGCTGGCATCCAAAGTAGGGCGAACCCCAGGGCCGCCCGACTGGAAATCGCCAGTGCAATCAATGCCAAAGCTGCAAGTTGCCAACCTTGCGACGCCAATATAGCCAGTCCTTGCCAACGCAACCCGACTGACAACACCAGCGCCAGCCCGCCGTAGCTGCCGATCCGGCTATCGCGCATGATCTCTAGCTTTCGCGCCCTGTCACGGCCGCCGCCAAAGCCATCTGCGACGTCGGCAAGGCCGTCTTCATGCAGTCCGCCACTGGCCAGTATCCCCGCTGCAAACGCCAGCCCTGCCGCCAATGGCGGGGCCACCCCGACAGCCATTGCAGCTGCCAATATTGCGGCCGAAATACCACCAACCAGCGCGCCCGCCAATGGGAACGCCCATACGGCCGCGCCTATACTGGGTGCCTCGGCAATCCGCCCCGCGGGCAGTCGGGTCAGCAGCATGATTGCAAGCTGCACCTCGGCCAATCGGCTGCGCAGTGGGGTCATGCCTCCGAAACCCCTGCCTCGCCAAAGGTCGCCATGCCGTTATGACATTCCAGCGCCGCGCGCAGGATGCCCAAGGCCAGTGCCGCGCCGGACCCTTCACCTAGGCGCATGTCAAAGTCCAAGACTGCGCGTTTGTCCAAGGCAGCCAATAGCTTGCGATGCCCCGGCTCGGCGCTGCAATGGCCGACAAGGCAATGATCTAGCAGCGCAGGGTTTGCGACGTAAAGTGCCGCAGCCGCCGCCGTGCAGATGAATCCGTCCAGAATGACCGGAATGCGCGCCGCCCGTGCCGCCAGCACTGCGCCGCAAATCGCAGCCTGCTCGCGCCCGCCCAAAGCCGCCAGAACGCCCATTGCATCAAGGCCTTTGTGGCGCGTCAGACCCTTTTCAATCGCCGCAATCTTGCGCGCGATACCGTCCGAATCCGAACCGGTGCCGGGCCCGACCCATTCCGCGACATTTCCACCAAACAGCGCACTTGTCATTGCCGCCGCGACAGTTGAATTGCCAATCCCCATCTCACCCAGGATCAGGACATCCGCCGTTGCATCCACCGCGTCCGCACCAGCCTGCATCGCAGCTAAAGTTTCGGCTTCGGTCATTGCGGGGCCTTGCGTGAAGTCAGCCGTAGGCCGATCCAAATCTAACGCGACCACCGACAAATCCGCACCATTGACGCGACAAAGCTGGTTGATCGCGGCACCCCCGGCTTGAAAATTCCCGACCATTTGCGCCGTCACAGCTTGTGGGAAAGGGTTGACCCCTTGCGCGCAGATGCCGTGATTTCCTGCAAAAACAATCGCTTGTGCCCTTGAAATCACCGGCTTTGCGATTCCGCGCCAGCTTGCCATGAACACCGCCAACTCTTCCAGCAGCCCCAAGGATCCCGGCGGTTTGGTCAGGCTGTTTTGCCGCGCCACAGCACCAGCAGCGGCAATAGCATCAGCCACGGGCAGGTTTGCGGCCATTCCAGCCACGGCAGACAAAGCGGTCAGTTTCATCATTTCACCTTCATTGGCAGGCCCGAGACTGCGAAGATCACTTCATCCGCCTCTGCTGCGATCCATTGATTAAGCGTGCCCGCCGCATCGCGAAACGCGCGGGCAAGGGCGTTGTCCGGCACAATTCCCATGCCGACTTCGTTCGTTACAAACACTACCGGGCTGGACTGTAGCGGCAAAGCGGCCAGCAAATCCCGCCCTGCGTTGCGCCAATCATGGTCGCCCAGCATCAGGTTTGTCAGCCACAAGGTCAGGCAATCGACCAAGCGCGGCCCCTTGCCATTGGTCGCCGCAAGCGCGCCCACCAAATCCAAGGGTTCGGCGTAAGTCACCCACTCGGCCCCCCGGCGCGCCTGATGTTCGGCAATCCGGGCGCGCATTTCGTCATCCCAAGCCTGCGCCGTGGCGATATATTGCGCGGGCTGGCCCATGTCCAAAACCAAACCTTCCGCGATCAAGCTTTTGCCAGAGCGCGCGCCGCCAGTGATCAGGATGGTTTTGTGCATAACGCCCCTTGCTCCTTGGCGGATGTCAAAGCAGAAACGAGGCCAGCGCGAAAGGAGAAATGCGACCGTGCCCGACGATGCCCCGACAGTTACTGCGACAGAATTACTTATGATCCGTCATGCCCCCGCGCTGACCGATGGCCGCATGGCCGGACGCCGCGATGTCGACGCCGATTGCAGCGATGCTTTGGCCTTTGCCACTTTGCGCGGGGCGATAGGGCATTCCGATCACATTCTTGCCAGCCCCGCCCTACGCTGTCTTCAAACCGCAGCGACACTTTGGCCCGATCTGATCCCGCAGCAAGACCCGCGCCTGTGGGAGCAGGATTTCGGGGTGTGGGAGGATGTTGCCTATGCCGAACTGCCCGACCTCGGCACGCTTTCCACCGCCGATCTCGCCGCACATCGGCCCCCGAATGGCGAAAGCTTTCTTGACCTGTGCACCCGGACCAAACCAGCGCTGCAAGACGCCATCGCTTTGGGTGGCAAAGTCGTGATTGTTGCCCATGCCGGGGTGATCCGCGCCGCCCTTGGCCTTGCCCTTGGTGCCGCCGCCCAAGGCCTGTCCTTCCAGATCGCCCCGTTGTCGCTGACCACAATCACCGCCCTTCCCGGAGGGGTGTTCTCGATTTCAGGCGTCAACCGGATGCGGCGATGAGCGTGCAGACCCTGCGCGTTGCCGGCCATTTTGGTGAACTGCTGCAAGGCCGTATTGGCCCGGGTGGCCCTTTGGCGTTGGTGACTTTGCCGTGCTTGGCGCTGGGTGTCTGCGTGACGCGAGCCGTGGGGCAGGGTCTTGCCTTGACGGATGCCAGCGCGGCTGTCATTCCGATGGACCGTGTCCGGAACCTGCTGAGATTGCTTGACCTTTCCATCGAAGGCACGCTGACGTTCCAGGCTGAAATGCCTCCGGGTGGAGGGGCTGGCGTGTCTACTGCCGCTTTGGTTGCCCTTGCCAGATTGGCTGGATGGCAAGGCGATGCATTGACTTTGGCCCGTGCCTGCATTGCGGTTGAAGGCGCGTCTGACCCGTTGATGTGGCCCAAGCCCGACCAAATTCTGTGGGCCTCGCGGCAAGGCAAAATCCTGCTGACGCTGCCGCCACTCCCCGCGATGGAAGTTATCGGCGGCTTTTTTGGCCCGCTATGTCGCACCGATCCGAGCGACATAAACTTCCCCGATATTGCCGATCTGATCCCGCAGTGGCGCACCGCCACCGCCGCCCAAGATCTGCCGCAGGTCGCCGCCATTGCCAGCCTGTCCGCCCAACGCACCCTGAACCATCGGGGCGCACAAACCGATCCAACCGCATCGCTTGCCGCCGACCTTGGCGCGTTGGGCTATGTCATTGCTCATACCGGAGCGGCGCGCGGGCTGATATTTGCGCCAGGTCAGGTTCCACCAAATGCCACCGCCGCGCTACGCGCAGCCGGCCTAAATGGCATTGTCCAATTCACGGCCGGAGGCGATACATGAGCTTTGCTGCAATGATGCTGGTCGCCATGGGCATAGACGCCGCAATCGGCTGGCCTGCCAAGCTTTACGCGGCTATCGGCCATCCGGTGACATGGATCGGCGGGATGATCCGCTTGCTGGACAGCACCTTGAACCGCGACGGCGCATCGAACACTGTGCGCCGCAGCGCTGGGTTTATGACGGCTCTCATCGTGATAGGCCTGACCACCGCAATCGCGTTTGCTTTGCAATCCGCGCTTCCATCCGGCTGGTTGGGCACTGTTGTCGGTGGCGTGCTGGTGTGGCCCTTTCTTGCCCTGCGTTCAATGTATGCGCATGTCGCCGCAGTGGTTTTGCCTTTGCAAAACAACGATCTTGCCAAAGCCCGCTTTGAGGTTTCGATGATCGTCGGCCGCAACACCGCTGTGCTGGACGAGGCTGGCATCGCCCGCGCCGCGCTGGAGTCTCTGGCAGAAAACACCTCGGACGGCATCGTCGCCCCGCTGTTTTGGGGGGCGATCTTCGGCCTTCCCGGCATCGCCGCCTACAAGGCTATCAATACGCTGGATTCGATGATCGGCCACCGTACCCCGCGGTTTGAGTGCTTTGGTTGGGCCTCGGCCCGCATTGACGACGTGGTTAACCTTATCCCCGCGCGCCTGACCGGGGTGATCTTTGCACTTGTCTCAACCGCTCCGCGCCGGGCACTGACGGTGATGTGGCGCGATGCGGGTCTGCACCGCTCTCCCAATGCGGGCTGGCCCGAGGCGGCGATGGCTGCGGGCCTGAACGTCCGTCTGTCTGGGCCGCGCGTTTACGATGGCCACACGGCAGATGAGCCTTGGGTCAACGCGGGCGCGCCCGATCCAACGGCCGCCGATTTGCAACAAGGCCTTGCGCTTTATGTCCGCGCAATGTTTGTGCTGGGTGCTGCGCTGCTGGCCTTGGCGCTGATCTAAGGGGGGCAGATGCGCGATCATGGTGGCAATATCGACGGCGCAATCGCGCGCTTTGGCGGGGCTGATTGGATCGACCTGTCCACTGGCATCAATCGTGTGCCCTATCCAGTTCCAGCGCTGATGGCTGAGGATTGGACCATGCTGCCTACCCAGACTGCCAAACAAGCGCTGTTGGATGTCGCAGCCCGAACCTATCGTTGCACGGCCCCGATGCTGGCTGTCGCAGGCGCGCAAGCGGCGATTCAGATGATCCCGCGCCTGACCAAACCGGGCTGCGCCCGCGTGCTTGGCCCGACTTATAATGAACACGCAGCCGCTTTGCGCGCGGCTGGTTGGCAGGTGGAACAGGTCAGCCAATTCGGCCAACTCGCCGGGGCCGATCTGGCGGTTGTGGTTAACCCAAACAACCCCGACGGCCGCAGCTTTGTCGCTGCCGACCTGTTGGCCTTGGCAGTACAGGTTGGTCGACTGATCGTCGATGAAAGTTTCGCTGACGCGCAACTTGCGCTTTCTCTAATGCCGCACGCAGGCCTACCCGGTTTGCTGATCTTGCGATCCTTTGGCAAGTTCTACGGCCTTGCAGGGGTGCGTCTGGGGTTTGTTGCGGGCTGCGCGGATGATATCGCGGCGCTGCAAGACATGTCTGGCCCGTGGCCCGTGAACGGCGCCGCCCTGCGCATAGGTTCGGTGGCGCTGACAGATACCGCGTGGATACAAGCCACAACCAAGCGCCTGCGCGCCGAGACAGTTTTGCTGGATGCAATGGCCGCCAAATCAGGTTGGAGCCTTGTGGGCGGCTGCGAATTGTTCCGCACCTATGAAACGGCCGATGCAGAAACCGCGCAACTTCGTCTTGCAAAGCACCAGATTTGGAGCCGGATCTTTCCATATTCAAACCGTTGGGTTCGGCTTGGCTTGCCCGGCACACCTAACGAATGGGCACGACTTTCGCGCGCAATGGCCGTGTGATGGAGTTCACTCAAGACCAATCCGCCACGCTGCAAAGCATCTTGCGCTGGCGTCGTGACGTGCGCCATTTTCGCCCTGATCCGGTGGATGAGGCAGTGCTGGAACGTCTGCGCGCCACGATGGATTGTGCGCCTTCGGTCGGCAATGCGCGGCCATGGCGGGTGATCCGCGTCGATGATCCAGCCTTGCGCGCCAGCGTGCGCGGCAATTTCAGCCGCTGCAACGCCGAGGCCGCCAAGCTGTATTGCGGCGACAAACATGCCGAATATCTGGCGCTGAAACTGGCAGGTCTTGAAATGGCCCCGGTGCAACTGGCCGTGTTCAATGTGGTCAACCCAGACGAAGGCCATGGCCTTGGTCGGCAGACACAGCCCGAAACCCTGCGTCAATCCACTGCGATGGCCGTTCACACGTTGTGGCTGGCGGCGCGGGCGGAAAACCTGGGCCTTGGCATGGTGTCCATTCTGGAACCGCAAGACATCGAGGCGCTGCTGGACGTGCCAAAAAGCTGGGAATTTGCCGCTTATCTTTGTATCGGCCACCCGGAGTTCATGGACGACACGCCGCTGTTGCACCGGACCGGCTGGCAGGAAAACGCCCAGACCGAATGGCAGCGGCGTTAGCGCGCCAAAGCCAACAGGGCATCGACATCAACATGCACCTCAAGATGTGCCGCCAAAGCGTTCAGTACGCTTTCAACCTCCGCACCATAGTTCAGATCTGAGGAGCGCGCCCCGATCTGCTGTAAAAACCCGGCGCGAAAAACATCATTGGCGAACATGCCGTGCAAATAGCTGCCCATCACGCGACCATTGACTGAAACTGCGCCTTCCGGCTGGCCGTCAACATAGGCAAAGGGCCGCGCGCGATCCGCGCCTTCGGTGCGCCCGATGTGAATTTCATAGCCCTCGATCGGCAGATTGGTCGCGGCATGCACTGCCGTGGTCCGCGTCAGGCGCTTGTCCGGCGTCATGACGGTTTCAACATTCAAAGCGCACAGGCCTAACGTCTCACCTGCCAAGCCCTCTATGCCATCCGGGTCGCGCACGATCTGACCGAGCATTTGATACCCCCCACAAATGCCCAAAATACGACCGCCGCGCCGCAGATGGGCAGCCAGATCAACATCCCAGCCTTGGGCGCGCAGAAAAGCCAGATCGCCACGGGTGGATTTTGAGCCTGGAATGATCACCAGATCTGTGTCGCCCGCGATAACCTCGCCCGCCCGCACCATCTGCAAGCTGACGCCAGGTTCTTGCGCCAGAGGATCAAGATCGTCGAAATTCGCAATCCGCGACAGCACAAGAGCTGCGATCTTATACCCACCCACGCCGCCGCCCTTCGGCAAATCCAAAGCATCTTCGGCAGGCAGTTTAGAGGCATCTGCAAAATATGGCACCACGCCAAAGCCGCGCCAGTTGCTGCGCGCCTCGATCAACCGATAGCCGTCGTCGAACAGCCTTGGATCGCCACGAAACTTGTTGATCAAAAACCCTGCAATCATTGCATTGTCGCTCGCGTCCAACACCGCTTGAGTGCCCACAATCTGCGCTATCACCCCGCCGCGATCGATATCGCCGGTCAGGATCACCGGACAATCGGCCGCGCGCGCAAAGCCCATATTGGCAATATCGCCCGTCCGCAGGTTGACCTCGGCAGGCGAACCCGCGCCTTCGACGATCACCAGATCGTAGCGCGCTTTCAATCGGTTAAAGCTGTCCAAAACCGGCGCCATCAACGAAGGCTTCAGGGCTGCATAGTCCCGCGCCTTGACGGTCGCAATGCGCTTGCCCTGCACGACAACCTGACTGCCGGTTTCAGATTCAGGCTTAAGCAAAACCGGATTCATGTCAGTGTGCGCATCCAGCCCACAAGCCAAGGCTTGCAACGCTTGTGCGCGGCCAATTTCGCCACCATCTGAAGTGACAGCGGCGTTGTTTGACATGTTTTGTGGCTTGAACGGCGCCACGGAAAGACCGCGCAATTTTGCCGCCCGACAAAGACCGGCCACCAGCAGCGACTTGCCGACGTTAGAGCCCGCACCTTGGATCATCAGGGCTGTCATTTTGAATGTCCAACGCTGCGAGGGTTGAAGTTGGAGGAGCCTCCGGCGGGGATATTTGCCGCCATTATGAAAGCCACAGAAGGGTGCAACACTTCGGGCCGATTTCTCGGGGGAAGTGCTGCACTTTCACACTGGGCGCTCATCGGGATCACTCCCTGTTCCGCCACTCCATGCTGGCCGATAATGATTAACACTTCGTCGCTTTCATACTGGGAAAAATATCCCGGGAGTGAGCTTGCGTTTTCCAACGGAAAACACAAGCGAGGGGGCTGGCCCCCATGCGCCGCCTCAACCAGCGCGCCGTGTCAAAACTCTACCCCCGGCTGAGCCTTGATGCCGGATCGAAAAGGATGCTTGATCAGCGCCATCTCAGTTACCAGATCGGCCGCCTCGATCAACTCGGGTTTCGCGTTGCGGCCGGTCATCACCACATGGGTGAGGGGTGGCTTTTCGGCAGCCAAAAAAGCCAGAACGTCGGCAATATCCAGATAGTCATAGCGCAGCGCTATGTTGATTTCGTCCAGCAGCACCAACCTGTTGTCTGGGTCGCGGATCAGTTCTTTTGCCTTTTCCCACCCCTTCGCTGCCATCGCAATGTCGCGGGCACGGTCTTGGGTTTCCCAGGTGAAACCTTCGCCCATGGCATGAAACTCGCAAAGGTCAGAGAAGTGAGTTTCAATAATCCGCCGCTCACCCGTATCCCATGCGCCCTTGATGAACTGGACTACGGCGCAAGGCATCTCATGCGCGATGCAGCGCAGAATCATCCCAAAGCCGGATGAAGATTTGCCCTTGCCCGCCCCTGTATGGACGATCAGCAGGCCCTTGTCGCCCGCTTTGCCCGCCATGATCTTATCGCGCGCGGCTTTCTTCTTGGCCATTTTCCGTGCGTGACGGGCGTTTTCATCGGCCAATGGGTCGGTATCGGATGAAAGTTCAATCAAGGGAAGCTCTGGGTCGGCCATCGGGTGTTTTCCATTGCTTGACAAGGGGCGCGGTTGTGCCATCAGGTGGCCTTGTGTTGGTTCCTGTTTATGACAGGCGAAGAGGGAATGCGAAAGGGGGCGACCCCAAAAGCTGCCGCCCCCGCGACCGTGACCGGAGAGGTTGCCCAAAGCCACTGGAGAAATCCGGGAAGGTGGGCCGCCGTGGGGGGCAATCCCCGTATCCGCAAGCCGGGAGACCTGCCAACGCACGACTGAACGGGCGAACGGGGTGTTTCGCAACCAGCAGGTAATCGCCGTTTTGGCGTGTCCTCTGGCCATCCCTTTGCCAAATTTGGATAGGGCTATGACCGTAACTTTGCATGTCTGCACCACCTGTAAATCTGGTGAAATTGTTGAAGAAGGCCAGCCCGTGCCCGGCGCGCGGTTGCATGCGGCGTTGATTGCCGGGGAAATCCCGGCGGGCCTGCGCATCATCGGTGTTGAATGTCTGTCGGCCTGCAATTCGGGTGCAGCGGTGTCGCTTTCCGCCCCCGGTCGGTGGTCCTACGTTTATGGCCGCCTGACCGAGGCGGATGCGCCAGACATTCTTCTGGGTGCGTCAGCTTATGTTGCCGCCCCTGATGGTATCGTGCCGTGGCGGTCCCGCCCCGTAATCTTCCGCAAGCAAAGCCTTGCCCGTATTCCCCCTCTTGGAGGCTTAGATGTCTGATCTGTCAAAAATTCCCGTTACCGTCATCACCGGCTTTCTGGGCGCGGGCAAAACCACGTTGATCCGGCATCTGATGCAGAACCCGCAGGGCAAGCGGCTGGCGATTATTGTCAACGAATTCGGCTCGCTTGGCGTTGATGGCGACATTCTAAAATCCTGTGCCGATGCGAACTGCCCCGTCGAAAACATTGTCGAGTTGGCCAACGGCTGCATCTGTTGCACTGTGGCGGACGACTTCATCCCGACGATTGAGGCTCTGATGGCACTGCCCGTGCGACCTGATCACATCATCATTGAAACCTCGGGGCTGGCGTTGCCAAAACCGCTGTTGAAGGCGTTCGACTGGCCTGCGATCCGCTCTAAAATCACTGTTGATGGCGTGATTGCGCTGGCCGATGCCGAGGCGGTGGCCGCTGGCCGTTTTGCACCCAATGTCGAGGCCGTGGATGCGCAGCGCGCTGCCGATCCGTCGCTGGACCATGAGACACCGCTGTCTGAGGTGTTCGAGGATCAGATCGCCTGCGCTGACATTATTCTGATGTCGAAGGCCGATCTGGTGGGAGAGGCTGGCCTTGCCGCTGCCCGCGCCGTGATCGTGGCGGAATCCCCGCGTCCGATTCCGATTTTGGCGATGTCGGAGGGCATTATTGATCCGGCGTTGATCCTCGGCCTTAACGCGAAAGCAGAAGATGATCTGGCGGCCCGCCCGTCGCATCACGATGGCCACGACGATCACGAACATGATGACTTTGATACCGTGGTGATTGATCTGCCCGAGATCAGCGATATTGACGCTTTGGTCGCGGCCATCCAGCGCCTTGCCGATGAGCAGCAAATCCTGCGCGTCAAAGGCTATGTCGCGGTCATGGGCAAGCCGATGCGTCTGCTGGTGCAGGCGGTGGGCGCGCGGGTGAGGCATCAGTTTGACCGCCCTTGGGGGGCATCTCCGCGTCAGGGTCAGTTGGTGGTGATCGCGCAACATCATCACATCGACCTTGCCGCCATCCGCAGCGTGCTGGGGGCCTGAGCCATGCACGTCGTCTTCCGCGAAAGCCATGGGCTGGAGGATACACAAACCCCGTTCGATCTGGGTCAGACCCCGGCCGAACTGGTGGTATTGTCTTTTTCTGACAGTGACTTGGGCGCTTTCGCGGCGGGCTGGCATCGTGCTAATCTGGGGGCGAAACTGCCCACCCTGCGCCTTGCCAATCTGGTGGCGTTAAAACATCCGATGTCGGTTGATACCTATGCCCAGCAGACCTTGCCGGGGGTCAGAGGCATTCTGGTGCGGCTTATCGGTGGCGAGAATTACTGGCCTTATGGGTTGATGCAGTTGCAGGATCTGGCGCGGCGTCAGGGCATCGCTTTGGCCGTGTTGCCCGCCGATGGTCGCGAAGATGCGGCGCTGGACGCCTATTCCACCCTGCCGATCAGCACTCTGCGCCGCCTGTCCACCCTGTGCGACGCAGGCGGAGCCGTCGCTGCCCAAGCCGCTTTGGCGCAGTTGGCGCTGGCGGCTGGGCTTTATGCCGGCCCGGTTCTGGGCGATAAAACCGTGCCGGAGTGTGGCTGGTATGACCCGGATTTGGGTGTGATCGACCAGCCTGCCATCACAGGCCCCGCAATTGCTGTCACCTTCTACCGCAGCTATGTGACCGCTGCCGATACAGATCCCGTTGATGCCCTGATCCGCACCTTCCGCGCCAAGGGGTTCACCGCCTACGGTCTTTTCGCCCCCTCGCTTAAGGCATCTGGAGCCGACACCTTTCTGCGCGACGCCCTAGCCCACCTAAACCCCGCTGCCATCGTCAACGCCACTGCGTTTTCGGCCCGAGCCACTGACGGTAGCACGCCACTGGATGCCCCCGGTTGTCCGGTGTTCCAAGTTGCCCTGTCGACCGCCCGCAAGCGTGACTGGACATCATCCGAGCGTGGCCTCTCGCCCGCTGATCTTGCCATGCACGTCGTGTTGCCCGAAGTAGATGGCCGCATTTTTGCCGGTGTGATCAGCTTCAAATCTCCGGGCAAGCGCGACCCCGATCTGCAATTCTCGCGCTTTGCCCACCGCGCCGATCCGATGAGGGTGCGGGCGGTTGTGGACCGGGTGCTTGGATGGACTTCGCTCGCCAATACGTCCGCGCCTGATCGCAATCTGGCAGTGATCCTGTCGACCTATCCCGGCAGGCCCGACCAAATCGCCCATGCCGTCGGCCTTGATGCGTTGGCCAGCACCGAAGCCCTGACTGCCACCCTCGCCGCCGAGGGCTACACGGTTCAGCCCGCGCAAAACCTTGCGGCAGCACTGACGACCGAAACCCTGACATGGCCGCTTGATGCTTATAAAGCCGCTCTCACAACCTTGCCAGAGCCCCTTCAAACTGCGCTGCATGCCACCTGGGGCCAGCCCGAAACTGATCCTGCCGCACGAAATGGCCAGTTCCATTTCGCGGCCACCCGCGCGGGTCAAACCCTCATCGGCCTACAACCCGAACGCGGCACCGTTCAGCAGCGCGAGACGGATTACCACGATTTGTCCCGCACCCCGCGCCATGCCTATGTCGCGTTTTACCTGTGGCTGCGCGCTCAGAGTTTGCAGGCCCTGATCCACATCGGCGCGCATGGCACCCTGGAATGGCTGCCGGGGAAATCGGTGGCCTTGTCTAACGATTGCTGGCCCGAGGCGCTGACCGGCGCTCTTCCCGTAATCTATCCGTTCATTGTTAACGATCCGGGGGAGGCCGCCCAAGCCAAACGCCGCATCGGGGCGGTTACGCTTGGCCATGTCCCCCCTCCCCTAGCGCAATCCGCCACGCCGGAAAACCTGCTGCGGCTGGAACGCCTACTTGATGAGTATTCCACCGCCGACGGCCTTGACCCTTCGCGCCGCAACCGCCTGATCGCCACCATCCGCGATGAGGCGCAAGCGTCAGGTGTTGAAGCCGACCTTGGCCTTGATGCGCAAGCAAGCCCAGCCGAGGCGATCACGCGGATTGACCGTTTCGTCTGCGATATCAAGGAAAGCCAGTTCGGTGACGGCCTGCATATCTACGGCCAATCCCCCGGCGAAACCGATGGCCTGCTGGCAGCCCTTGCGGGAAAACGCGTGGCGGCTGGCCCCTCAGGCAGCCCGTGGCGGGGGCGGTCTGATGTGCTGCCTACCGGGCGCAATTTGTATTCGGTTGATCCGCGCGCGGTACCGTCACGTGCCGCATATACCCAAGGCGTCAAACTGGCCGAAGAACTGCTGCGTCGCCACCTGCAGGACAAAGGCGACTGGCCGCGCGGCTTGGTGATTGACCTGTGGGGGTCCGCCACCATGCGCACAGCGGGCGAGGAACTGGCGATGGCCATGCACCTTGCCGGGGTCGCGCCGAAATGGGATGACGGGTCCGAGCGGGTATCAGGGTTTGAAATCCTGCCCCTTGCCCTGCTGGACCGCCCTCGCATTGATGTGACGTTGCGCGTCTCGGGCCTGTTCCGCGATGTGTTTGGCGGCCTAAGCCAGTTGTTCGATGCTGCTGCCACAGCCCTTGCGGCGCGCGACGAGGCCGCCGATATGAACCCCTATATCACCGCAGGCCCGCGCGTGTTTGGCCCCAAACCGGGGCTTTACGGCATGGGGATGGAGCCTGCTTTAGAAGATTACACCCCCGAAGGCCGCGCGGCGGCGGGTGAGGCTTGGCTGTCAGGTTCCGACTGGACGGTTGATGCCAAGGGCGAAACCCAGCACAACCGCGCCGCTTTGGAAGCCCGTCTGCGCGCCGCTGATGGCTATGCGCATGTGCAGGATCTGGTGGAAACTGACATCCTGTTGGCCCCCGATTACGCAGCACATGAAGGTGGTTTTGCCGCAGCCATGGCGGCGGTTGGCGCGGCAGAGCCTGCACTTTACCACATTGACGCCACCCGCCCCGATGCCCCAAAGGCCCGGCAAGTGTCCGAAGAAATCGCGCGGGTCGTGCGCGCCCGTGCGGCCAACCCTGATTGGGCGACAGGCATGATGCGGCACGGCTTCAGGGGGGCGGCCGAGGTGACGGCGACGCTTGATAACCTTGCCGCCTACGCGCACCTGACCCGCAATGTGCCCGCGCATCTGTTTGATTTGTATCACGAAGCCACGTTAGGCCGCGCCGATCTGGTGGCGTTCATGGCGCAAGAAAACCCTGCCGCGCTTGCCGCCCTACAAGCGCGGTTTCAGGCATTGCAGGACGCAGGGCTGTGGATCACAAGGCGCAATTCCATCGCCGCAATGATGGGGGCAGGGGAATGACCACGTCTCCGAACATCCAAGGCCCGATCATTCAAGGCTGGTGCCCCGGAGCCCTGCGCCCGATGCTATCCGGTGATGGCTTGGTGGTGCGGATACGCCCGCGCGCGGGCCGTTTGACCCCTGATCAGGCGCGTGGCATCGCCGAACTTGCCAGCCAACACGGTAACGGTCTGATTGACCTTTCAAATCGCGCCAACGTGCAGTTGCGCGGCGTGACCGAAGCCAGCCACCCTGCCTTGATCGAAGGTCTGCGCGCGCTTGATCTGGTAGACCCAGATGCTAGCGCCGAGGGGCGACGCAATATTGTCGTCTCGCCATTTTGGACGGAAAGCGAACCAACCCAAGCATTCGCCCATCAGCTCGCAGTGGCGCTTGGCGCCCCCGGTGCACCCCAGATTTCCAATAAGTTCGGCTTTGCGGTAGACACTGCCGCCACCCCCTGCCTGCGCGATACCGCCGCCGATATCTGGCTGGAAACAGGGCCAGAGGGCCTGCTGCTGGCCAGTCATTCCGACCTTGCGAAACCTGTCACCGAGACCAACGCCGTGTCCGAGGCTTTGGCCTTGGCGCAGTGGTTCGTGGACAACGGCGGTCTTACAAATGGCAGGGGCCGGATGGCGGACCTGCTGAAACGAACCCAGCTGCCCGCAGGTTTCAGTGCAAAACGCCTTCCCTCGGCCACCAAAGCGTCGCCCGGTCCGACCGCACGTGGTCAACTTGTCGCGTTTGAATTTGGTCAAATGCGGGCGGAAACGTTGGCAGCTTTGGCGGGTCTTGGCCCGTTGCGCATCACCCCTTGGCGGATGCTGTTGATCGAGGGGCTGACCGAGGCTCCTCATATCCCCGGCCTTATCACCGATGCCAATGACCCGATGCTGCGGGTGATCGCATGCACGGGCGCGCCCGGTTGCTTGCAGGCCCATTCCAGCACCCGCGATATTGGGCGGGCACTGGCGCAGCAAGTGACCGAGACCCTGCATGTTTCCGGTTGCGCCAAAGGGTGCGCGCATCCTTTGGCCGCCCCCATAACCCTGACCGCCACACCCGCAGGTTTCAACCTGATCCGGGGTGGCACCGCTTCTGGCCCCGTTATCCGCGCTGGGTTATCCGCCTCTGACTTGACCGAAACCCTACTGAACGAGTGCCCCTGATGCCGCATACCTACATTACCGATGGTGCCGAGATTTACCTGAGGTCCTTTGCGATGATCCGCGCCGAGGCAGACCTTGCGCGGTTCACGCCTGAAGAGGAAATCGTTGCTGTGAGAATGATCCATGCCGCCGGAATGGTTGGGCTTGAGGCACATGTGGAGTTTTCCCCCGGCATGGCAATTGCGGCGCGGGCAGCACTTGAGGCCGGAGCTCCGATCCTGTGCGATGCGCGGATGGTGTCCGAAGGCGTCACCCGTGGCCGGATGCCAGCGGCCAATCAAGTGATCTGCACGCTGCATGATGCGGGCGTGGCCGATATGGCCAAACAGATGGGTAACACTCGATCAGCGGCGGCGCTGGAACTGTGGCGGCCGCATCTGGCGGGCGCTGTGGTGGCGATTGGCAATGCGCCGACGGCCCTGTTTCACCTGCTGAACATGCTGGAAGATCCAAGCTGCCCGCGTCCTGCCGCGATCATCGGTTGCCCGGTCGGTTTCATCGGTGCTGCCGAATCCAAAGCAGCATTGATGGAGGTGCTGCCGGTGCCGTCGTTGATCGTGCGCGGGCGGTTGGGCGGCTCGGCTATCACCGTGGCCGCGATCAATGCGCTTGCAAGCCGGGTGGAGTGAATGGGCAAAATCATCTGCACAGGCCTTGGCCCCGGTGACCCTGGCCTGATCTCGGTCAAGTCGGATCGGCTGATCCGGGGGGCGCGGCATGTCGCTTATTTCCGAAAGGCAGGGCGGGCAGGGCAAGCGCGCCGGATTGTGGATGGCATGCTGGCCGCGAATGTTGTTGAATATGCGATGGAATATCCGGTGACGACCGAGATGCCGTTTGACAGCCCAGAATACAACGACGCACTGGCGCGGTTCTATGATGATTGGGCGACCCGGTTGGCAGACCTTGCGGCAACGCAAGACGTGATTGTGTTGTGCGAAGGCGACCCCTTCTTTTACGGGTCTTTCATGCATCTGCACACACGGCTTCAAGGGCGCGCCGAGGTTGAGGTTATTGCTGGCATCACAGGCATGACCGGTTGCTGGAACGCTGTTGGCGCGCCGTTCACTTGGGGGGATGACGTGCTGTCGATCCTGATGGCGACCCTGCCCGAGGCTGATTTGGTCCACCACATGCAAAGGTCAGACGCGCTGGTGATCATGAAGACCGGTCGCAACCTGCCGAAAGTGCGTTCGGCGCTGGATGCAGTGGGGCGGCTCAGTGATGCATGGTTGGTCGAACGTGGCACCATGCCGAACCAGCGCATTGCGCGTCTCTCGGACGTCGATGCCACCGATTGCCCGTATTTCGCCATCGTTCTGGTCCACGGCCAGGGCCGGCGCCCGGAAATTGGGGGGCTGGAATGACAGGCTGGCTGACTGTCGCGGGTCTCGGGCCTGGAGCAGAGAACATGGTGACGCCCGAGGTCCGCGCGGCTTTGGGTGATGCGACGGATGTGATCGGCTATTTTCCCTATGTCGCGCGGGTGGCCCCACGGGCAGGTATGACGTTGCACGGTTCTGATAATCGGGTTGAAATTGACCGAGCCGCCCACGCTTTACGTCTGGCTTCCGATGGGGCCAAGGTTGTGATCGTATCATCGGGTGACCCCGGTGTGTTCGCGATGGCCTCGGCTTTGTTTGAGGCGTTGGAAAAGCGCCCTGATCTGCACGGTTTGGATATTCGCATCCTGCCGGGGATTACCGCGATGCTCGCCGCTGCGGCCCATACGGGTGCGCCCTTGGGCCATGATTTCTGTGCGATCAACCTCAGTGATAATCTGAAGCCGTGGGCGCTGGTCGAAAGGCGGTTGCGGCTGGCCGCTCAGGCGGATTTCGCCATGGGGTTCTATAATCCGCGTTCCGCCAGCCGCCCGCACCAATTTGCCCGCGCTTTGGAAATCTTGCGTGAAGAATGCGGCCCGGATCGTCTGATCACGTTCGCCCGCGCAGTGTCTACAGCCGAAGAACACATCCAAACCGTAACTCTGACGGAGGCCACGGCTGACATGGCCGATATGCGCACGGTTGTTATCGTCGGCAATTCCGCCACCCGCCGCGTCGGCCGGTTTGTCTACACGCCACGGTCAGCATGAGACAACCACGCCATCACCTCGGCGACCGATCCCACCACATGCCGCGCGGGCAGGGCAGGGCGGTCGATCAGAATGACCGGTATGTGCAAGGCGCGGGCTGCTTGCAGCTTGGCGGCAGCCCCTGTGCCTCCGGCATTTTTGGCAACGATATGGCTGATTTTGTGCCGGACCATCAGGGCTTTGTCGGCCTCCATCTCAAACGGTCCGCGCGCCAGAATGATGGTGCAATCCGGCAAAGGGCGGGCGTCCGGGGCATCGACCAAGCGCAGCAGATAGTGGTGCGGTTTGGCTGCAAAACCGCTGAGGTTTTGTTTGCCGATGGCGAGAAACACCTGCGCGGGGGTATCGGGCAGCGCATGCACAGCCGCGTCAATATCGGGAACGTTAATCCATTGATCGCCGTCGCCTGCAACCCAAGCCGTACGCTGCAGGGTGATCAATGGCACATCGGCCAAGGCACAGGCCTGCAGCGCATTGCGGCTGATCTGTGCGGCGAAAGGGTGCGTTGCGTCAACGACCGCGCCGATGCTTTGCGCCCTCAGGTAATTGCGCAAGCCGTCGACTCCGCCAAAGCCACCGATCCGAACCGGCAACGGCTGGTCCACCGGATGATCGGTGCGCCCGGCGTAAGAGAACACCGCTTCCACACCCACAGCGGCCAAAGCGCGGGCCAACAAGCTGGCCTCGGTTGTGCCGCCAAGCAGAAGAATGCGCGTCATGGATAAGCCTTGGGTCACGATCATCGGTCTGGGGGAAGATGGCTTGCCGGGACTGTCAGATGCAAGCCGCAACGCGCTGGCGCGTGCCGAAATCATCTTTGGTGGCCCGCGTCATTTGGCGCTGATCGTTGCGGGGCCGAAGGCGCGTGCTTGGCCCGTGCCGTTTTCGGTGGTGCCGGTGCTGGCATACAAGGGACAAAACGTGGTGATCCTCGCCTCAGGCGACCCGTTCTGGTTTGGCGCTGGCTCTTGTCTGACAGCACACCTGACTCGCGTTGAATGGCAAGCCTTTCCGATGGCGTCCACCTTTCAACTTGCCGCCGCCCAGCTTGGTTGGCGGATCGAAGATATCACCTGCCACGGCCTGCACGCGGCCCCCTCCACCCGCCTGCGTCCGGTGCTGACCAAAGGCGCGCGCGCGATTTGTCTTGTGCGCGACGGTGCTGCCCCGCAAGATTTGGCTGCTTGGCTTACTGCCCAAGGTCTCAATGCAAACCTGACAGTGTTGGAGTGTATCGGTGGCCCAAACCAACGCATCCGCCAGACCACCGCCGCCGCGTTTGACGTAGCTGACATCACCGCCCCTGTCGCCGTCGCCATCGAGATCACCGCAGGCCAAGGTCTGGCTCGCACCTCTGGCCTCGACGACGCCCTTTTCGCACATGACGGCCAGATTACCAAGCGCCCGGTCCGCGCGCTTACCCTCTCGGCCCTTGCTCCGAGGGGTGGGGAACTGCTGTGGGATATTGGTGCGGGTTCGGGGTCTATTTCTATCGAATGGTGCCTTGCCGGGGGACGTGCTTTGGCGTTTGAGCTGCGCGCCGACCGGGCGGCGAACATCCGCACCAATGCCATGCAATTCGGTTTGGATCATCGCCTGACCTGTATCGAAGGTGCTGCCAGCCAGAACCTAGCCGACCATCCAACGCCGGATGCTGTGTTCATCGGTGGTGGTGGCAATGCGGCGCTTTATGATCAGCTTTGGCAGATACTGCCCGAAGGCACGCGGGTTGTCGCCAATGGTGTGACGCTGGAAACCGAAAGTCTGCTTGCGCTTCAACATGCCCAACGGGGTGGCACCTTGCTGCGCATTGACCTTGCCACAGCTGCCCCTTTGGGCCGGATGCGCGGCTGGGACGCCGCCCGCCCTGTTGTGCAATGGAGCGTGATCCGATGATCGTCGCCGGTTTGGGCTTTCGCACAGATGCCAGCGTTGACAGTTTGCGCGATGCGCTACGTGCCGCTGGCGGTCATGCAGCACAGGCGCTGGCAACGGCTGAGGATAAGGCCCGCGCCCCCCAGATCCGCGCTTTGGCTGCGGAATTGGCACTGCCACTTCACGCCATCCCGCGGGCCGCACTGCAAAATCAAACCTCCCTCACCAAATCCGCCCGCGTGCAGTCTCTCTACGGCACTGGGAGCCTTGCCGAAGCCGCAGCGCTTGCCGCCGCCGGTCCCGGAGCGCAGCTTTTGGGCCCGCGCGTCACATCCCACGACGGCAAGGCGACCGCAGCGCTTGCCGAAAGGAGCCTCACATGACCATCCATTTCATCGGCGCTGGCCCCGGCGCACCTGACCTGATCACCCTGCGCGGGCGCGATTTGATCGCCGCATCACCCGTTTGCCTTTACGCCGGGTCGTTGGTGCCACAGGCCCTGCTGGCGCATTGCCCACCCCAAGCAAAGATCATCAACACCGCGTCCATGTCATTGGACGAGATCATCGCCGAACTTGCCGCCGCGCACGCTGCGGGCCAAGACGTGGCGCGCCTGCACTCGGGCGATCTGTCAGTTTGGTCCGCGATGGGAGAGCAGTTGCGGCGGCTGCGTTCGCTGAATATTCCCTATGATGTCACCCCCGGTGTGCCGTCTTTTGCCGCCGCCGCTGCCGCTTTGGCGGCTGAATTGACCCTGCCGGGGCTGACGCAATCGGTGGTGCTGACCCGCACTTCGGGGCGTGCAACTGCGATGCCTGACCGGGAAAGTCTGCCTGCCTTTGCCGCAACGGGCGCCACTTTGGCAATCCATTTGTCTGTGCATGTGCTTGAAAAAGTTGTTCAAGACCTGACACCGCACTATGGCCCCGATTGCCCTGTCGCGGTGGTCTGGCGCGCGACATGGCCGGATGAGCGGATTGTGCGTGCCACGCTGTCGACCCTGCAAACCGCCATTGGCGCGGAAATGGAGCGCACGGCCTTGATCCTTGTTGGCCCAGCCCTCGCCGCCGAAGGCTTTGACGAAAGCCGCCTTTACGCCGGCGATTACGACCGCCGCTTCCGCCCTGTCGGCACCGAGCCGCGTTTTCCGGAGGCATCATGAACACTCCCGGACTTTTGATATCTGCGCCCGCCTCGGGCACCGGCAAGACCACGCTGATGCTTGGGCTTCTTGCGGCGTTCCGCGCGCGGGGGCTGGTGGTGCAGCCCTTCAAATCCGGGCCTGATTACATTGACCCGGCCTTTCACACCGCAGCCTCAGGCCGGGCTTCGGTCAATCTGGACAGCTGGGCGATGACGCCCGCGCGGATTGCGGGCCTTACGTCGGTCGCCGCAGACGCCGATCTGATCTTGGCAGAAGGCTCGATGGGGCTTTTTGACGGCGTCGCCAAGCCGGGGGAATTTGGCAGCGGTGCCAGTGCGGATATCGCGCAGATGATGGGCTGGCCGGTGGTTCTGGTGCTGGATGTTTCGGGTCAGGCCCAATCTGCCGCTGCCGTTGCCAAGGGTTTCCAACTGTTGCGCCCGGATATGCCCTTCGCGGGTGTCGTTCTGAACCGGGTGGCCTCGCCCCGCCATGAGGCATTGGTGCGGGCGGGCATGGCAGAGGCTGGCATTGCGGTGCTGGGCGCGCTGCCCCGCCGCGCGTCGATTGCGCTGCCAGAGCGTCATCTGGGGCTGGTGCAGGCCGAGGAGCAGCCGCATTTGCAGGCGTTGCTGGCAGAGGCGGGGGCGTTCATTGCCGAGTATCTGGACCTTGATATGATGCGCGCCGCCGCCCGTGGACATCTACCGCCCCAAGAACCGCTGCCTATTCGTCCTCCTGCAGCTCGGATTGCACTGGGCCGCGATGCCGCGTTTTCCTTCATCTATCCGCATCTTCTGGCCGGATGGCGCGCAGCGGGGGCGACAATTTTGCCGTTTTCTCCGCTTGAGGATGAAGCGCCTGATCCCACTGCCGACGCTTGCTGGTTGCCCGGCGGCTATCCTGAACTTCATGCCGGAAAGCTGGCCGCCAACACGCATTTTCGCCAGTCGTTGCAGGCCTTTGCCGCCACCAAATCGGTGCATGGCGAATGTGGGGGCTACATGGCGATGGGTGCGGGGCTGGTTGATGCGCAGGGTCAGCGTCATGAAATGGCCGGGCTTTTGGGGTTAGAGACCAGCTTTGCCAAGCGCCGGATGCATCTGGGCTACCGACTTGCGCAAATCCATGCCTCACTGGCAGGCTACCCCGCACAAACCCGCTTGCGTGGTCACGAATTTCACTATGCCACGATCCTTGCCCAGCCCGACGCAGCAATTGCGCATGTTACCGATGCCACGGATACAGGTGTTGCTGAAACCGGCTCGCATCGCATCCAATCCGGTGGTGGACAATCGTCTGGCACCTTTTTTCATCTGATCGCAGAGGCGACATGACCGGCTTTGTTTCTTTCGTATCTTCCGGCCCCGGCGACCCTGAATTGCTGACGGTCAAGGCCGTGCAGCGTTTGGCCGCCGCCGAGGTGGTGCTGTTTGACGATTTGTCCTCTGGCCCGATTTTGATACACGCGGCAAAGGCTGATCTGATTGCGGTGGGCAAGCGGGCAGGGCGGCCTTCGCCCAAGCAGGACCACGTCAGCCGTTTGTTGGTCGATCATGCGCTGGCCGGACAAAAAGTGGTGCGGCTGAAATCCGGCGATTGCGGGATGTTCGGGCGGCTTGAGGAAGAAATCGTCGCCCTGCAAGCTGCGGGGATCGGCTATGAAATTATCCCCGGTGTCACCTCTGCCTCTGCCGCCGCCGCTGCCGCTGGCATTCCGCTGACCCGCCGGTTAACGGCGCGTCGGGTGCAGTTTTTCACGGGGGCGGATGTCACTGGCAGCCTGCCAGAAAATACCAATATGGCCGCATTGGCGGACCCGATGGCGACGACAGTGGTCTATATGGGGCGGCGCACTTTTGCCGATTTGGCCGCGCGACTGATCGCCCATGGCCTGCCAGCCGATACGCCTGCCATGCTGGCCGAGGCGGTATCGACCCCCAATCAGCAGATCACGCGGCATACCATCGCCAGTCTTGCCGCCCATCTGCAATCTGCGCAAAGTCTGCATCCGGCGCTGATTTTTTACGGCCCGATTGCCGGGTTTCCAACGTGAAGCTGCACGTCTGCACGCTTTGTTCGTTGGGCCGCGCAGGCTTTGCCGACACGTTACGCGCGCAGATGCCCGCTGGCGTTGAGGTGGTTGAGGTGGCCTGCATGTCGGGCTGCACGCACGATCAAACTGTGGCGTTTCGTGCCCCGGCCAAGACCGCCTACTTGTTTGGCGACATCACTTTGGCCGATTTGGCCGATTTGCAAAATTTCGCGCGCCTTTATGCAGCGTCGTCTGAGGGTAATTTTGAAGATGCCCGCGTGTTGGGCAAATTGCGCAACAAAGCCGTCGCGCGCATCCCGGCCTAGGGCAATTCCGCCACGCTGTCGCTTAACAGCCCTGAGCAGCCGCATTTTCGCTTGACCCAAACCGGGCTTTAAGGGACTGCTGGTCCGGCATGGTGTTCTACAAAACGCAAAGCGTCTGGACTGAAACGAGAATGAGGAATGGGTGGACCAATCGGCACCCCAAGCCTCAGCCGCCCCCGCGACTGTATGCGGAGAGTGGGTTTTCATAATACCACTGGCCCCCAGGCTGGGAAGGTGGAAACCCGCATCGACCCGCGAGCCAGGAGACCGGCCGTGCAAAGAAACGCTAAACTCCGTCGGGTGTGACGGTATGGAGAATATGATGACAACCAAGACCCTCGTTTCCAGCAAGGCCACAGCACTGATGTCGGTGCTTTTTGTGGCTATGATTGGCGCCTCGACCGTGTTTTTGACCGGTTTCGCGCATTCGCAGACCTTGCATGATGTGGCACATGATGTGCGCCATGCGTCTGGCTTCCCCTGCCACTGAACCCATGATCCAACGGATGGTGACCAGCGCGGTGTTCGCTGGTTTTGCAGCAGGCCTGTTCGCGGCACTGCTGCATTTCGCATTCGTGCAGAAGTTGATTCTTTTGGGCGAAGACTATGAAACTGGCGCATTGGTGCATTTTCAGGGGGTTGTGGCTGGCCATGATCATGCGACGCATGAACACTCTGACCAAGACGCCGTCCCGCCTGAAACGGCACATGCTACAACCGCAGAGCCGGTGGAAACCGAAGCTGACGGCCATGCTCACAGCCACGCTTTAGAAGACAGCACATTTGCGCGCAATTCTCAGACCAGTCTGTTTTTTGGTTTGGGCTATGTCGGTTATGGGCTGATCTTGCTTGCCGGATTTGGGCTGGCAGAAGCGTTCGGCAAAACCGTGGCTTTGCGTGAAGGTTTGCTATGGGGCATCGCGGGCTTTGCGGCGGTGCAACTTGCGCCGGCGCTTGGCCTTGCCCCCGAACTGCCAGGCACTTTGGCCGCTGATCTGACAGCGCGTCAGGTGTGGTGGGTTGGGACTGCCATAAGCACCGCTTGCGGGTTGGGCCTGCTTGGCTACGGCAAAGGCGTCGCTTCTGCCGTTGGGGCCATTGCGCTGTTGGTGCTGCCACATGTGATCGGCGCACCCGAGGTGGACGGATATGCTGGTGTGGCACCGCCCGAACTGGCCTCGGCTTTTGCTGCCCGGTCATTGGCGGTTGGCCTGATGGGGTGGTCAGCCTTGGGTGCCATGGCGGGCTGGCTTTGGTCCAGACCGCACCCGTGAATTAAACCTGAATGCGCGCCGATCCTTTGGGTTGGCGCGCGTTTTTCTGCGTATCGCCCTGACCGGAGGCCCCATGTTTGACCTGACCCTGATCGGCATTGGCACCGGAAATCCGGATCACCTGACCCTGCAAGCGATCAAGGCGATCAATGCGGCCGATCTGATTCTGATACCGCGCAAGGGTGAGGGTAAAGCCGATCTTGCCGAACTGAGGCTGGCGATCTGCCGAGATGTGTTGACCAACCCAACCACTCGGATCGTCGCGTTTGATTTGCCCGTGCGGGACGAGACCATTGCGGACTACAAGGCCCGGGTCGAGGATTGGCACGACCGCATTGCGCAAGTCTGGCAGGCAGCCATTGGTGCTGCGACGTCGGTGGCGTTGCTGGTTTGGGGCGACCCTTCGCTGTATGACAGCACATTGCGAATTGCAGCGCGTCTGGTGCCTGCTGACCGGGTTCACGTAGTGCCGGGGGTGACGTCCATCCACGCCCTGACTGCGGCGCATAGCATTGCGCTGAACGAAATTGGCGCGCCGTTAGTGGTGACTACCGGGCGGAGGCTGCGTGACGAAGGCTTTCCGCTGGGCGTTGATACGGCCGTGGTCATGTTGGACGGAGAATGCTCATTTCAGTCAATCGACCCCACAGGGATCAGCATTTGGTGGGGGGCCTATGTCGGTATGCCCGAGCAGGTTACTATCGCAGGTCCGCTGGCACAAGTGGCGGCGCAGATTGTCGACCTGCGGGCCGCTGCGCGCGCGCGGCACGGCTGGATCATGGATATTTATCTGCTACGCCGCAGCTGTGTTGAGAGCGGGGATGGCAGCGCTTCGTGATCCGCCTCATGGCAATTGCACTTTGCGCACTGCTGACTCGGAGGCGCCGCGATACGCCGCACCGGCGCGACGTGAACGTCCCATGCTGTCCCTGACTGCCTTGATAATATTCTTGAAAGGACGCCTCCTGACCCAACGACGCGGAGCAAAGGGTGTGTTTCAGGGCGTAAGAAGCCGCGTCAGCATATGGCGAACATGATCCTGGCCGCCGAAAAAGATCGCCAGGATGCGGACCCGCTGTTCCGTTTCGTTCACTTCGAACCAGTAGATCGCCCGATCGATCGTCAAATGTCGCAGACCTGGTAGCAGGTCATCGTGACGCTCACCTCGATACGGCGCCGCACCCAGCCGGTCGGCGCCCGTGCGGATCTCGCGGATGCGGTCTTCGCAATGATCCAGCGCCGCCTCTACGCTTTCGCCGAAGTTGCGGTAACTCTCAAACAGGTGGTCGAAGATCAGGGCGAAATCATGCTCGGCTTCCGCCGAAAACTCAATTCTGAACCGCATGTGCGCGGCGTTTCTCAGCGATCATGCGCGCGATGGTCTTGTCCATCTGGGCGCCGCTGACAAACGCACCGGCAGCGCGCTGGTCCAGCAGCGCTTTCAGCGCTGCCCGTTGCAGATCGTCGTCTTGCATGCGCTGCCGCAGCAGGTCGATCCCCTGTTGCAGCACCGCGCTGACGCTCGAATAGCGTCCGGCTTCGACCAGTTCCTTGGCGAAACTGTGCTGTTCGTCGGTCAACGAGATCGAGGATTTTACCGTCATTAGGACACTCCTTTTGACGCAAAGTAATACCAAGTAGCACCCGCGTCAACCGCCCCGATTGGTGGGCGGGCAATAGGCTTCCAGCGATGTCGGCGCGCTAGCATTGCAATAAATCACTTTTAGTCAGTGACTTAGGAGTTGCTCTCTTTTGGTCTCAACCGCTGTCTGCAGCCATCGCAAGGCAACGGAGACCGCCATGAAGCCCCTGACAAGCCACGAGGAATTCTGCCTCAAGAACGCCGCGCACTTTGTTGCCGCCCGCGGACGGACGCCCGCCACCCGCACGCGGGAGCAATTCGCGACCCTGCCCGAAGCGCAGGCTTTCGGGGCCGCGATCGGCGACGGCCGCACGATGATCTACGCGGTCACCGGCCTCGGGCACTCCGCCCACATCACCAACGCCTGAAGGAACGAACCCATGAAAACCAAAGCCCTCACCGTCGCGCAGATAGACACGCTCGCCCAGCGCCTTTCTGAAACCCCGATCGAACCGGCCACCAGCGCCAAGAAAGCAGGCGACACCTTCGCCCGCTTGCTGGCGGCAAGGATTGGCAACGAGCGCGCCGCCCTTGCCTTCACCTCGATCATGACGGCCGACACCTTCGATCAAGCGGAGGCCCGGCTGACCTTGGTGGTGAACTATGGCAACCCCGATCCTGCGGGCGAGCCGAGCTCGGCGCCGATCGATCAACCGGCTGCTGCGATTCCCCCGGTCATTGGCAAGCGACAAGCCATCCGAGATCAAGCGCAGAGCGATGCGCTGCCGCAGCCGCCGGATTTCTCTAAGCCGACCCACGCCCGGTTCCGCGCAAAGCTGGCCCAGATCGTGGCCTTGGCCGAGACGGGCGACATTGCGGCGCTAAAAGCTTTCGAGATCAATCCTGTCTCGTCCAGCCCGAAGGCGATGGCGCGCTATCGCGACCTCTGCGTGATCGCGATAACGGCGCGATCGGCGGTGACGGCATGAAGATCACCCGCGAATTCTGCCCCGGCGATCGCTACGTCTATGATTTCGGGCTCTGCAGCTACGAGAAGGGCTGGGCGCAGGTCGATACGGCGCAGGACGCCTCATACTTCGGGACATGGGCCAACCCGACCCGCCTGATGATCTTCAACTATTGCGAGGGCGACACGACCTTGAAGGAGGCCGGGTTGCCCGAGGAGTTCGCCGCTGAGTTACGCGAGATTGATGCTTGGAACCGGGCGCATGGCTATGGTCCGGCGCGGATCGATCCGGGGTTTGATCCGGCAATGAAGGCGGCATTGGAAGGGCTTGGACTCGCGGACATGCTGCACTGAATGAATGCTTGGACGCGTGTCCCGGATACGCTACACTGAACGTCAAGGAGCACCAGAAATGTCCGTGCAAGATCGCGTCAAGCGTTACAAATCGACCGGCGGCGGTGTGGGCCTCGTACGGGTCGAAGTGCTTGTGCCGACCGAGGATCGGGAGGAAATCCTGAAGCTCGCGGCGAACCTGAGGCGGCAGCGACGCGAAAAGTCGTCGACCATCGCTCTGAAATCCACTGTGAACCGTGAAACCGTCAATGACCGGGCAAAGCTCATTCTGCACCGGCTGGTTGCACGCAGCTTGCGGGCCAATCCTGCACTGCTGGACGAAGCGCGGACGCGTCTGCAATCGCTGGAGGGGCCCGCCCCGGACTATGTGATCCATTGGGTGCGGGTGCTGGATCGGCCCGCAGAAGATGTGGCAGACCTGATCGGATCGCGGTCGGACCAGATGACCCATCTCAGGGTTTCGTCGCCATTTCGTCTGCCGGAAATGTTTGATGACGAGGCATGGCGTCGCCGGGTGTGGAAGAAGGCGAAACTGGGTGCCGCTTCGTGAAACCGGTTCGGGATCGGGATGATCTTTTGCGCGCCGCGCGCTCGGTCGCCGAGCATTTTTCGGCGGAGCGCGTGATTATCGTCGGCAGCCAGGCGATCTTGCTGACCTGGCCAGATGCGCCGGTTGTGATGAAGATCACGCCTGAAATTGACATCTACCCCGAAAACAACCGGGATTGGGAAGCGCGCAATCCAGGCTTCGAGGCATCCGAAGAGATCAGCGTGCTCTTTGGTGAAATGTCGCAATTTCACCAGCGGTTCGGCTTTTACCTCGACGGCGTTGACGAAAACACGGCGCGGATGCCACCGGATTGGATGGACCATTCCGAAACAATGGAAATTGACGTTTACGGCAGGACCGTGATTGTCGTCTGCCCGAGCATCGAGGATGTTATTGTCGCCAAGTTGCACCGGCTGGTGGAAAAAGATGTCAACTTCATCAAAGCCTGCGCCGCAGCCCGGCCGATGGACCGCGTCCGAATTCTTCAACGGTTCCGGGCGACCGGCCCGGATCAGGTGCTGATCGATCGGGCAGAAAGCCTGTTTGCGTCCCTCGTTTCTTGATTTCATCAGTTAGCGCGAATTTCCGGATGTCTGCCCCCGTTCAATGCACGCCCCGCGCCCGCAACCGCTCTGGCGTGACCAGCCCGCGTGACAGCATGGCGTCGCGGATTGTGTTGCTGATCGCGTTGGCGGGCAGGAACCTGTCCGAATTGACCATGTCGGCGTAGAAGGCCGCGAGTTCATCGGCGCTGGGTTGGGCGACCTCTGTGCGCTTGGATTGGCACTTGTCGGCCGGGGCCTTCGGCGAGGTTGCCGCGACCTGCGTATCGCGCTTGGCGGCGCG
>Ga0335398_10001898_pt1 | contig 34239 bp, 33 predicted proteins | sample BON03_FD_205742 | JGI IMG/M metagenome (GOLD analysis project Ga0335398, IMG submission 205742) | Freshwater microbial communities from Lake Bonney liftoff mats and glacier meltwater in Antarctica - BON-03 (spades assembly) (version 2) | ecosystem: Environmental > Aquatic > Freshwater > Ice >... | reverse complement strand
ATTTATTTTAATTCTATTTAACTAGTCAAAGACTAAATTAACTGATAATCAGTGTATTTAAATAAAATAGGGTTAGTTTAAATTAAGGGTTATTTAGCCCTGTTCCCGCTACATAGAGCCGATCAGAAATGATCGGTTTTTTTGTTTTAGTCCATCAGGCTGACAACCCGAAAGACAACGGTTCGACCGGCGATGGCTATCGGGGCTGTTCCCGCTACATAGAGCCGATCAGAAATGATCGGTTTTTTTGTTTTAATTCGTTGGGCTGACAATCCGAAGAACACCGGTTCGACCCGCGATGGCTATGGGGGCTGTTCTCGCTACATGGAGCCGATCGGATGTGATTGTTTTTTTGTTTAACTCGTCGGTCTCACGATATGGAAAATACTGGTTCGAATCTCAGTGGCTATCCAAGGTATTATATTTTCAATTGGCTGGAAGACGCACACGGCAGAAATTGAATTAGATAATTTAGGAGAGCTATATTTATGAATAAATTGAACTCCGATCCCAAACCGAAAAAAAGCAAAATACCGCTTTACCTTTCTCTTCTTTTTATATTCATTTTGGTGATTTGTTATTTCGCAATTCCTGCGGTCAATCAATTTTTCAGCGAAGCTTGGAATGTACTAACGAGTGATGATGAAGCACGAATTAAAATTTGGGTTGAAGGATTCGGTTGGTTTGGCCCCATGATTATTATTCTGGCGATGGTGGTTCAAATGTTTCTGCTGATTATTCCCACAATATTGCTCACTATCGTCGCTATTCTTGCTTATGGTCCAATTTGGGGTACTATAATTAGTTTTATTGCTGTAATCACAGCTTCAACCGTTGGTTATTCGATCGGGCGATACGTAGGTGCAGGATTAATTGAAAGCCTATTGGGTAAAAAAACAATAAAAAAAGTAAGTCTATTTCTCGAAAATTATGGTTTCTGGGCAGTGGCTATTACCCGTGTTAATCCATTTCTTTCCAATGATGCAATCAGTTTTGTTGCAGGTATTTTAAAAATGAAGTACTGGAAGTTTATCAGCGCTACTTTGCTTGGGATTTTTCCCCTTTTAATTTTGATTGCATTTATGGGGACAAATACAGACTCATTGAAAAGTAGTTTGCTGTGGGGTTCCATCGCAAGCATTATAATCTTCCTGATCTATATTTGGTGGGACAATAGCCCAAAAACATCCAAGTGAAATTGCTAGCATCTCAATAAAAGGAAACATGATTGAAAAATTAGAACGGAACATCTGGATAGACTGGGCAAAACTCCTGAAAGGTCGTGACCACAACCGCTACAGAAATACAGGATATGTTCAGTGATCACCTCATGATTGGCCTTCATCTCCAGGGTGCGGCCGGTATGGCCTGGTTTTCCGCCTGTTTTTCTTTGCGAATCCTCTTTTAAACTTTGCGCCTTTTTCGGATGATTCTCGTCTTTGGAAGAGAGATTTTAACTGTTGATACTGTTCTTGGGATTCTGATATCGGGTAAGATTATTTTCAAGCTGCAAAATCCGCAACTCGAGAAGACTGATCCTTCCCATAATTTTAGGGTTCATGTTGATCAAATCCTAAATCTTTTTATCCCGGTTATCCAATATTCGGATGCATTAACGAATGAATATTGAATCTTAATTACTCATATATCAGTATTTAAAAATTTGTTTACTCACTATTAATGTGGATAGATTAGCCTATATCTTTGATATTCAAATTCTCAAACCAAAACAATTCAACAAAATACATAGAGCACTATGTCAGTCAAAAAACCTGACTGTGGGTTAATAAAAAAAAGAATCTGAGTAGTTATTAAACTTTTAAACAAATCTTCAGCGAGAAAAACCTTAGTCCTATCGCTATTGAAAAAGATTGGTGGGTAACTGAAATCCTACATCAAATTTTTGAGCTGGATATGGCGGAGACATTGGTTTTCAAAGGCGGTAACATCCCTGAGCAAGGATTGGGGTTTGATCGAGCGACTTTCAGGGATGTTGATTTGGCTTTAGACCGCAGGTACTTAGGCTTCGACGGACCGATGGGTAAGAATCAGGTGGACAAACTCCGAAGAGCATTTTACAGATTTATCAGGGAGATGTTTTAACACAGCTTACAACAAAAACTGAGAGATTTGGGATTGGATATGATCATATTCCCGGAAAATGGTCCAAAAGCAAGGATCCGTAATTGATAGTACTCCATTGCCCTTGTGTTTTCAGACAGGCTTGGGCATATATTTAGCCTAAAGCTCTGAATGAGATAGGGAGTAGGTCTTTGTTTGAGCCCCATACTACTATGCCGATTCAGTCCATGGTGAATGAGAACTTTCCGGAAAGATCTTTTGAAGAAGCCCCAAGGTCTATCCCATAGGTCAATTGTGAGCGGACTTTTTTGGAAAAGCTATTTCTGCTCCATGAAGAGTTTTAAAAATCCACTCAAAAATCCTAACTCGTAGATTGAGCCGGCATCTGTACGATTTTGGTCGGATTTAGGAATCTGAGTTTGTAACTAGAACACTTTAAAGTCCTGAGCAGTATCTGGATATCGTGCAGCATAAACGAGTTCTGACCAAGATAAATGGGCTTGATTATTCCAAGTATGCTCTCAAGTACCTGAACCCCATTCCTCCAAAGCGCATGCAGGATAGTTGGGCAATTGATTATCAGATTATGCAGGAAAAATTAATCTATGGCGATTCACTACCTTTCCAACGATTGCTGTATAAGCTGACGGAGCTCAAAGCGAAAATCAATCAACTCGGTTGGGCAATTGATGTGAAAAGTGAGCATTTTAAGATGCATAAGCAAATGTGATACCCAGCCATCTACTTAGCCCATTTTATGTGATTGTAGGGAAAAGCATGATTGATTATATGCTCAATGGATTCGTCAGCTTTCGATGGATAACCCCTACTTTCCCTTCTTAAACCCCTTCGACCAGACCAATGCGCCCTTGATATTGCGCCAGAGATCTTGTGCAAAAAATGAATAAACGGTAGCTTCATCCTTGCTTCCTAAAATGTAGGAGGTCCGAGCGGAAACTTTATCTTTTTTGGAGTTAAGTTTGGATACCACATAGGAGTTCGAGTTTACCGCGATTTGCATCATCTTATTCGCTTCAGGAGAGGCACCTTCGCTTTTGTATTGGGCTAGCGCTCGATTGAAATTGGAGGAAGTTCTGTCTTCAAAGTCAAAAAGCTGATCGTAGTGCTTGAATTTTTTCAGATCGCCAACCTCTAAAATCGATATTCCGAGCTGAGCACGAACGCCCTGATTGTCGCTTGAATTAAGCTTGATCATTTTTTCGTAGGTTGCTATCTTCTCTTCACTTTTCCCCATCAAACCCAAAATCTCAGCGGTCATCTGCAAGCAGCGCATGTAAGGACGTGTTTCATGCATTCCCCAGAAGTCACCCTTGTTGTCTTCCAAATACTCGCCTCCAAATTGCTTATCTCCCAGCGCTACGCCCTTTTCATAGAAAGCAAGGCTGATCGCAGTATGCTCACCCGTATTCCCCAAATATTCGTAGCCTTCGATAGAGTCCGGGTCAAGCTCAAGAGCTTCCAAGACATGCTCAAATCCATTGTCTGGATCCATTTCGTAGGCCTCAAATATCAACTCCTTGGCCCACTCGGCAGGAGACATATTCTTTTTGGAAGGGGGAGGTAATTTTTTACCAACCAACTGATTCATATAAGCATTCAGTTCATCCTCATTTTTGAAGTCCTGCTCAGCGAGTAAGCGCTGAATATCGTGCATCATTTTTTCGTGTTTCATCTTTTTTTCTGAAATTGGTATTGAATAAATCTAGGTCTAAATGATAAAATTCGAAAGTATTTGCTCGTGATTTTTATAATTTAGAAGAGTATTGTTTCCAATAGCTTATTTGATTTAGTACATCCAATTATGCCTAGTGCTTCTCCGATTACCATCTCCACTTTCGTAGCGGTCCAACTTGAAATTGTCTGGAAAGCATGGATTAGGCCTGTCCATATCAAAAAGTGGAATACTGCATCTTCGGACTGGTATATGCCTTTTGCAAAAAATAATCTACACGTAGGTGGGACGTTTAAATATCGAATGGAAGCCCGTGATGGTAGTTTTGGGTTTGACTTTGAGGGTAAATTTTTAAAAATAGAAACCGAAACGTTGATCGAATATGTGCTTGAGGATGGACGAAGAGTTTCAATAAATTTCGAAAAAGAGGGAGAGGGCGTTCGAGTTACGGAGACGTTTGAGCTAGAAAAGCAAAATTCCATAGAATTCCAAACCCAAGATTGGCAGTCGGTTTTGGATAATTTCAAAAAATACGTCGAGGCTCTTTGACGTTGGGGATCTTGATATCACAAAAAACACATGATTTTTACGATTTGATTTACAAAATAATAGTGTTTCTTGTAAATCAGCTGTATTTATTTTAAGGCGGGCCTGCCCTTAATTTTGCGGAGGATTACTCCAATGATTAAGGAATGTCTGATCAATAAGAAAAAGCTCTGGTAATTTCGAGAAATTCCTTAAAATGAATACCTCTACTGATTGAATACACTCGGTTTTCAGGCAAACCTTCCAACTTCAAAACCCTGAATCTCCATTGCAGTAGCCTTTTGCTGATGGAGTTCGGCCAAGATTTTTCCGGTGGCTGGCGCCAAAGAAATCCCCATCATTGAGTGGCCACTGCCGACCAGGACATTGCTGTACCCGGGAGCCAAACCGATATAAGGTAAGCCATCAGGGGAGCAGGGACGCAAGCCTTTCCAGATTTGATTTTCGGCTGGAAATTTAGTCTCGAATGCTGGATAGAATCGGTTGATCGATTCAAAAATTCCCTTTACACGATTCAGATTGATGGACTGATTGGTGCCGGCAATTTCCATCGTTCCACCAAAGCGGACGGTTTCGCCATATGGACTTACTGCCACTTTCATCTCGGTGAGAATAGTGGCCTGTTTGATTTCTGGGTTGTTTTTCTGGGTAAAAGAGTACCCTTTTCCACCCATCATTGGCAGTGAAAAATCCAGCATTTTGGCCAACTCACCAGACCAAGAACCTCCACAAAGCATGATTTTATCTGCCCCGATTTTACCTTGATCTGTCAAAATAGCTTCCACTTTAGATCCAGTCTTCTCAAAACCCAAAACTTGTGTGTTGTATTGAAACTTGACTCCTCTTTCCTCTAAATATTTTTTCAAAAAGCCATACAAAGCTCCTGGATCCAAGTGAGCATCCCCTGGAAAAAGTACTGCTCCTCGAGCTTTGACTTCAAGATTGGTTTCTATGTTTTGGATATCAGCAGGAGTTAGGATTTCAGCTTCGAGGCCATGTTTTCGAGCCAAGTGTGCAAACTCGATTTCCTCTTTTTCCAAGGCGCTGGTTTGGTAGGCCATCATCAATCCTTTTTCTACCAAAGCTATGGCAGATTCTGGATGCTCGATTTTAAACTCCTGGTAAAGTGCTTTGCTAAGCAGACTTAGATTTTTGAGAAACGGAATTGCTTTTTTGACTTGAGTTTCATTGGCAGCTTTGAAAAATAAGAGACACCACTGCGCAAGTTTGAAGTCCAATCTTGGATTAATGTAGAAGGGGCTTTTGGAAGAAAACATCCAACCGATTCCCTTGCTAATCATTCCCGGAGCAGCTAGTGGTATGATGTGGCTTGGCACAATCATTCCAGCATTGCCCGTGGAGCAATTATCCTTCAGGTCTGTGCGATCAACGATCGTGACTTCAATTCCTTCTTTTTGAAGGAAATAAGCCGAGAAAAGTCCGACGATGCCGCCGCCGATGATGATTGTTGGTTTCATTTTTAAGTATCAAGTGGCTAGTATCAAGATTTAAGACTTTCTGGAGCAGAGTCTTTATACTTTTGTCTAATATTTTTTTTTAAATTACCTGAAATCCATGTACATAAGGATCATCATCGTCTAGAATGATCGTATTGTAGCCATAGATTTTTGCCCAGCCTTCGATGCTTGGAATAATGGCAGGCTTACCGGCGATCTCGGTGACTTCTTCTATTCTTCCAGTAAACTTTGATCCGATAAAACTTTCGTGGATAAACTCAATGCCCGGCTTTAACCATCCTTTTGCATGCCATTGTGCCATCCGAGCGGAAGTGCCAGTACCGCAAGGAGATCGGTCAATCGCTTTATCTCCGTAGAAAACAGCATTTCGAGCGGTACTGTTTGGATCCAACGTTTTTCCCGTCCAAAGTACATGGGAAAGCCCACGGATCTGATCCTGCTCGGGATGCACAAAGTCATACCGCTCGTTCATCTTTTGACGAAGTGAGCGAGCCATGGAGATGAGTTGCTCGGCTTTATAATGTTCCAATCCGGGGAAGTTTTCCTGTGGGTCGACGATGCAATAAAAGTTGCCTCCGTAGGCGACATCCACGCTGAGTTTCCCAAATTTGTCGGATTCGATTTCTAAATTTTCTGCAGCCAAAAAGCTTTTTACATTAGTCAATTTGACCGATTTCACTTTTCCCCCTTCTTGCTTATATTCGATCAGTACCAATCCAGCCGGGGCTTCCATTCTTAGAAATCCCGGAGTTTTTGGGTGAATTAAGCCCTCTTCAATCGCTATGGTGATAGTGCCAATCGTGCCGTGACCGCACATGGGCAAGCAACCGGAAGTTTCGATAAAGAGCACTGCCAAATCATTTTCAGGATTGTGCGGAGGGAAAAGCATGGAACCCGACATCATATCGTGGCCACGCGGTTCGAACATCAGCCCTGTACGGATCCAGTCGTAATTTTCCAGAAAATACTGCCGTTTTTCAAGCATCGTATTTCCTTTGAGAAATGGAATTCCGCCCGAAACTAATCGGACAGGATTGCCACAGGTATGTGCGTCAATGCAGGTAAAGGTATTTCTCATGGTGATGGGACTGTTATACAATAATAAGCAACGCTTAGGATTTTTAGATAGGTTTGGAAAGTTAAACCTACTTTTTTGAGGTAAAGGAATTGGTGTATTCGCTATTGCGCTGGTGTCTTTATTACTTGATTCCCCGACTAAGTCTGATTTGTGCACAGCTTTTGCAGTTTTATTCCAAAAACCAATATGAAATCTTCAAAGAATAACTTCGAAATAGTATCAACAGCACTCTTCCTTGGTATTTCCGCATTGGCGAAAGCCGCTGTGGATAATCACTGAAAATCCGCCACAGGTGAATCTGTCCCAAAAACGCTGATGCTGATGAAGCCTCATTTACTAAAGTGGTCATATATCCAGCTTTGACGGCTTCTGTGTAAATTTCGGTAAAAATGCTGGTGAGGAAATTATTGATCAATCAGTGGAAAAAAAATATACGGCGAACTTCCCGATCACATTCGCTAATTCTTTTCAACCCAGATTATTCTATATCATTGCGTGGCATTCACTTCCCTGATACCAAAATTAAGTTCCAACTAGTTTCTTTCGCGCTCAAAGAAATCCATGCAAGGGAAGATATACTACAATTAGTCAAGTAGATCTTCCCGATTTTGGTATCCTAGAGTTGCTTATTTTCCCCAGTTTCCATCCATCTGCCTCATAATTGCAAGTGGATTTCCATCTTTTAACGCATCTGGAAGCAGATCACTTGGCATATCTTGAAATGCAATTGGTCGGGCAAAACGCTTGATCGCATTTGCTCCGACTGAGGTGCTTCTTGAATCTGTTGTAGCAGGAAAAGGTCCTCCATGCTGCATTGCATAGCCGACTTCTACTCCGGTGGGAACGCCTTTGAAGAGTATTCGACCACACTTTTCTTCCAATAGATTAATCAATTCCTTATGGGTGTTGAATTCGGTACGATCTCCCCAAAGCGTGATAGTTAGCTGACCTTGAAGTTTGCCTGCTACAGCCATCAGTTCGGCCGTATTTTCATACACCACCATCAGTGCAAAAGAGCCGAAAACTTCCTCCTGAAAGAAATCATCCGCCATCCAATCGGCAGCAGAGATTTCCGCCAAGGCTGGACTGGCATTTATCAAATGCTTAGCATCTGGCACTTTCACCCATTCCAGTTCTGACCTCAGCTGAAGTTCGGTGAGTGATTTATAATAGGATTCAGTGATTCCCTCATGAAGCATCGGTGCTGCTGACACGTCTTGCATCGCATCTGAGACGGCATTTCCAAATCGCTCTGCTAATGTTCTCGGCACGAATATCAATCCAGGGTTGGTGCAAAACTGACCCGCACCAAGCGTCAACGACCCGACAAAGCTGTGTGCTAGTGGAACTAGTTCATTTTCCAATCGCTGAGGGAAAACGAAGATTGGATTGACCGAACCCATTTCTGCATAGACAGGAATCGGTTGATCTCGGTTGCCTACGATATTGAAAAGTGACTTACCTGCGCGAAAAGATCCAGTGAATCCAACTGCTTTTGCCAAAGGATGCTTGACCAAATCCTGGCCCATCTTTACGCCACCTTCCACATGCGTGAAAATTCCGGAAGGCAGGCCAGACTTCTGCTGCGCCTGTGAAATGCAGTTACCTACAAATTTTGAGGTATCCGGGTGTGCAGGATGACCCTTGTATATCACCGGACAGCCTGCCGCCAAGGCTGAAATCGTATCGCTACCAGCAGTCGAAAAAGCCAAAGGAAAATTACTTGCGCCAAAAACCACAACCGGTCCAAGTGGAGTAAGCATTCTACGAATATCAGCTTTGGGTAGGGGCGAGCGATTCGGATCTGCGGGATCTATGGTCGCCTCGACCCAACTTCCTTCACGTAGCAAATTGGCGAAAAGCTTGATTTGACCAGTTGTCCGACCCAATTCGCCATTGATTCTGCCTTCCGGAAGGTTTGATTCACGAACAGCCAAGAGAACAATTGCACTTCGATTTTCTTCTAGGATTTCGGCTATTCTTTCCAGAAAATCAGCCTTTTTTTCTCCTGAGAGGTTTTTATAGCTTAAAAATGCCTCTTGAGCGAAGTTGAAAATTTGGTCTAGATTCATTGGTTCAGATTTATAATTGTTTGTTGATGGATGATTGATGTCAGGTATCCAATGTTGGATGCCAATTCCGAATTTAAGAAATCCTTCGCAAAGGATCGTTTCAAGAGATTATTCAAAATAATGCTAAAGATCCATTTCAAAAATACGAAATCAAACCGCACCTTTGGTGCTATTCTCGTAGTTCTAGATTCTTGATACTATGACTGTGCCTGAATTTGGTTGTCACTATTCCGTCTAGATTCAAATTTCCAATATCCAGCTACTTAATACCACTTTTTTGATACTAACATGTCGCTACTTGATACCTGTAAAACAGGTCGTTTGATTATACCATCCGTAATAATCTTCTCCACTCTTTCTCGTTCTTCCCCGATTAAAGTTAATCGAGGTGCACGAACATGCTCGCTTCCTATGCCGCAGTGGGTTTCTGCCAATTTGATGTATTGAACCAGCTTAGGATGAATATCGAGTTCCAGAAGAGGCAAAAACCAACGGTAAATCTCTGTTGCTTCCTTGATTTTCCCTTCCTGAACTAGGTTGAAAATGCTCACAGTCTCCTTCGGAAAAGCACAAACCAAACCTGCCACCCAGCCATGAGCACCCATAAGGAGTTCTTCCAAAGCCAAAGTATCCACTCCGCAAAGGATTTTGAAACGATCGCCAAAGCGGCTGATCATGCGAGTTATATTAGAGATATCGCGTGTGGATTCTTTGATAGCTTGGATATTTTCGCACTCTGCTAGCTCAGCAAACATGTCGATAGTTACCAAAGTCTTATAATCCACCGGATTGTTATAGATCATAATTGGTAGATCAGTACTGTTGGCGACAGCTTTGAAATAGGTCACTACCTCACGGGCATCCGCTGCGTATCGCATTGGAGGCAGGATCATCAGTCCTGAGGCTCCCAGTTCCTCGGCTTTTTTTGCCCAATTAATTGCATCTCGAGTAGCGCCTTCGGCAATATTCAGAATTACAGGCACCCGTCCGTTGATGTAATTCACTGTCTCTTGGGTGAGCATTATTTTTTCTTCCTGCGAAAGTGCGGAGCTTTCTCCTAACGTACCACCGAGGATAAATCCGTGTACTCCCGATTCAAGTTGGAAGTCAAGATTTTTGAAAAATAAATTCATGTCAAGACTTCCGTCTGCATGAAATTTTGTTGTTAATGCAGGAAATACGCCGTACCAGTTCATATTTTTACCTCAAAACTAGCTTTGTTTCCAAGGCAATTCTTCCACTGTGTTAGTATTTTCTAATACGATATTGACCAATTATGTAGAAAAAAGTTGGAATAGAATTAATTTGATATCATTTTTAGACATGGCGAAAGTCATTTCCTTTCAGATTCCGAAATCCCAAAAAGAGTTTATCCGCTTTCAAGAAGATCTTGGTGCTCACTTTTATGATAAACTACATCAGCATCCTCAGATGCAGTTGACGTTAATTTTGAAGGGGAAGGGCCAGTTTTTGAGTGGAGATTATGTAGGGAGATTTCATCCGGGAGATGTCTTTTTCTTGGCAGAAAATGCACCACATGTGCTTCGTAGTGATCCGGAATATCTTGAAAAAGACAGCGAATTGAGGGTTGCCGGAAATACGATTTTCTTTGACTTTCTAGCTTTGGGAAAGGCCGTTCTGGAAGTGGAGGAACTGAATTCCCTACAAAAATTTCGGGAGATGGCTGGAACTTGCTTTCAAGTTCAAGGTAAGATTTTGGATGAATTGAGGGGGATTTTAAGCCAATTCTCAAGCATTCAAGGCTTAGAACGTTTTCTAAATGGAATAAAGTTATTCATGCTTTTAGAAAATGAACATTGCGAATTGATTCCATTAAATCACGGAAATCCTAATTTCAACGAACGAGATGGTATTCGTATGAACCAAGTCATGCAATTTCTTTTGGAAAATCGATTTCAAGCGATCAGTTTGGATCAGGCCGCAGAAAAGGCAAATCTCAGCAAGGAGGCATTTTGCAGGTTTTTTAAGCTTCGAACAGGAAAGACTTTTACGCAATACCTGCAGCAGCTTCGAATAGCAGAGGCTCAAAAGTTGCTTACTGAAACAGACTTGGGGATAGCAGAAATTGCTTTTCAAGTGGGTTATGAAAATATTTCTTACTTCAACCGCAGCTTTAAAAATCAAAATAAAGTTTCTCCAAGAGCTTATCGATTGGGGCAAAGAAATGGGTGAGTTAGGATCGTTCTGAGTTTAATACAAATTCAATTTTAGATTGATCTGAGGTCAAAACAATAAATTTATAATCAGATCATTTGAGATATTGAGCCACTTTTTTCTAAATAAATTTTTTAGTTTTTGGCCATGTCTGGCCCTTAAGACTGACTGGATCCTCGCTTTCTTCAGCATCTGAGAAATAGGAAATTGCCTGTGGTACAGAAATAAGGAGATTTTGTGTACTGAATTTTTCATGATGAAAGTCTATAAAATCTTTAACCTTATAGTGCTTTAGTAATTCTGCCACATCCCAAAAGTCTTTCTTCTTGGCGCGACCTAAAATCGCTTGAACTTTGATGGCAATGATACCCATTGGAATACATCCGGATACCGGCAATGGTCTCCAAAGGTCGAATCAGCGGATGAGCATATCTGATAATATCGACTTTTACTACTTCAATGAAACAAAAAATACCAAACATTGGAGTACTTGTTCGATTTTCAAAGTCAGAACCAAAAATTCTAGTTAGACAATTTTCAATAGTCACATTTTCAAATTTCTCGTTGGAGAATAAATCTAAATCCACTGAAATCCGGTGACCAAATTTTAAGGACAGCGCAGTTCCTCCAACCAATCCAAAACTCCTGAGCTCTGGAATATCCATCAGTCTTTCTAATAAGGAAAGAGTTCCGGGTTCGACTGTCTGAGTTTGTAGCATCTAAAATCTTTTAAAGGTCGATCAATCACAGCTGCTGCAAGGTACATAGTGACTTTAGATAAAAACTTTGCATTTAATAATGAATCAGTTACTTTTTCGTCTCCATAGTATCTGCGGCAATTTCGAATATCCGGCACATCACCCCGCTCAAATACCCGCTCAATAATGAAATTGGCTTTCTTATCGTAATCAAGGTTTTCAAAATTGACATCCCAAAAGATGCGTTTATTGAAAATAGGTATTACTTTTTGAGGCATTTTAACTTGATTTATAGTTCTTCTCTCAGCAAACGAAGTGTATTGTCATGGCCGTTGGTCAATCATAAATTTAGTGTAGATTCGGTCCTTTTAAAGGATTTCTCAAAAAATATATACTGCGGGAGAAGCGAAATCTTACATCCGCTTGATATTCATCCCGCCATCTACAGAAATAATCTGCCCGGTGGAGTAAGGCAAATCACCTCGCACCAAAGCAGCAACTACCTTCCCTATATCCTCTGGCTGGCCCATTCTAGGTTCCAGTGTCATCCCGTTTTTTACATTTTGATGATAGGTATCACGGACAGCCTCAATCATATCTGTTTCGATAACTCCTGGTCGAATCTCATATACCGGAATCCCAAATTCTGCCATTTTAATCGCAAAAACGGTTGACATCATTGACGATGCCGACTTGGACATGCAGTAAGCCCCTCGCATCACAGAGGCAATCTCCGCCGAAACCGAGGTGATGTTCACAATGCTTAACTCGGAATGCGGACTGGAGATCTTCAACTCTGACATCCACTTGGCGATCTCCTGAGTGAGGAAAAAAGTCCCTTTTTGATTGATATCCATTAGCACGTCGTAGTCTTCTTCGGAAATATCAAATACATCACAGCGGGTTCGAGGTGCCACTCCAGCATTGTTGACCAAGACATCGATCTTACCAAACTTCCGACGTAGACCCGATATTATTTCTTCCCGATCATTCTTCAAAGCGATATTTCCTTGTAGATATTCTACACGCACGCCAAGAGTTCGGATTTCCTCCAGCGTTCTCATGGTTTGAGATTCCTCCCGCACTCCATTAATTGCTAGGTTATATCCCTCTTTGGCCAACGCTTTGGCTATTCCAAGCCCTATTCCTCGACTTCCACCTGTGACTAATGCTACCTTACTCATTTTATTTATTTTTAAATAACGATTGTTTAATGCTCGATGTTAGATGCCCGATGCCCGATGTCCGTGCTTTCCTAAACAAACCTTCGAGGTCAAAAAGTATCTCAAAGGTTAGCAACTGCCTACTGCCCACTTTCCGCCTTCAATTCCTTCAGTCTTCCAAATTCTTCCATTTTCTTATAAAAAGGATCCAGAGGAAAGCATCCTGAGATCATTCCATTTCTGGGTGCGGTGGTGCAATCCGAAAAGGTGCGGCAGATTTTCCCTCTTTTCATCGAATCCCCAGCCAAAAGATCCGCAGGCAGATCCGGATAACTAAGCACCATTCTACCCAATCCAATCGAATCAGCTTTGCCTGTTCGGAGTACTTCATGTGCTACATTTGGAAGCCATTCTTGCAGATACGAGTAGGCGGAACCCACTACATAGAAATTGGGAAAAGCTTTTTTGACTTCAGCTGTGGCCTCGATTTGTCGAGCGACGCCTGCTAGCGGATCTTCAGGCGGCATATAGCCATCCGAAGGTGGGAAAAGCGCCGGTCGCTGAATGTGTGGATTGTAATAAGGGCTACCCGCAGTGGTGCAGAGGAGTTCGATATCCAGTTTTTTCAGCTCTTCGAGAAACCCAAAAGGCTCGGTGAGATCAGTGGTTAGGCCGGTTTGGTCTGCACCAAAGGCAAATTTGTACCTGCCTTCAGCTGCCGGAATTCCGCTTCCTTCGGGCCCTTTTTGGAATGGCATCCAATCAAAAATACTCATCCGTACCCCAATTTCCAGACCTGGTGCCTCCGAGCGAATCCCTGCGACAATCTCCCGTAGAAAACGGCTTCGGTTTTCCAACGATTGACCATAGATCCCCTCCCGATCATACGCAGTCAGCAATTCGTGGCCCAAATAGCCATGGCAATGTTTGATATCGACAAATTGAAATCCTGCCTTTTGCGACAGCACCGCAGCACGAATGTAATCGTCCACCAGCTCGTTGAGATCTCCGTCAGTCATGATGGGATAGTCCTCAGGAATCCCAAATTTCTTATCCAAAACAGGATGCCGATAGAGAATTTTAGGCTCCATTTGGGTTTTTGAATTCGGCTTGCAAAAACGTCCGGAATGGGTGAGTTGCAAACCAGTAAGCAAATCCTCAGTATTTCCATATTGCTCATAATGAGCTTTCTCAACCAGTTGATATAGTCCCTTAAAATCAGGCAAATTTGACTCATTCATCAACAATTGATTGGGATTGGCTCGACCTTCGTGACTGACCGCTACCGCCTCACAACCCCAAAGTAGCTTTGCACCGCTGATCGCAAAGTTTTCCCAGCGCCTCTTCGTCAGATCAGAAGGTCTCCCATCGACGGTTCCATCCCAACCTTCCATTGGGAGAATGCAAAAGGAATTTCCTATTCGGTTTCCCGAGCGGAGTTGATGGCCCTTGGCAAAAGGAGATGTTTCTCCCGAGATCAATTCTTCGTCAATGTTTAGATTGATTTCTTGCCCCTCCAAGTGATTTCGAAATTGTTCTGCCGTTTTTAGCTGGGCCACTCGGGGAAATTGTGGTTTATATTTTCCTGTGCTCATGGCTTTGGGATGCAATTAATGTAACTATAATATCTGTCTCTGTCTTTCATTCGCTGTAGCAAAAGCGCCAACTCTCGGGCATGGTAATCTCCCCACATGCAGGATTCGCCGTAAGGTGCTTTTCCGGGCTCGGGTTGGTAATCCCAGCCATTAGGCTGGTGATAAATTGCATGCAAAATCAATCCCTGATGCTTTTCATCGGTGGAAAGGTAAGGTGCCTGAAAGAGATTTGCTGCAATCTGAATTCCAGCTTGGAGATACTTTTTGGATCGATCCGGATCAGTTTTTTGGAGGAAATTCCCAATTCTGATTAGTCCTTGTGCGGTGATGCAGGCAGCCGAACTATCCACCGGCTCTAATCCATTATAGGGATCTGAGGGACGGCTAAGATAATCACCCAATTCGTGCAATCGAGGTGCTCCAGTGTCCCAATAAGGAATTCCATCTGTAGGCGTATTTTCCAGATAAAAGTCTGAAGTAGCAATCGCCGCCTTGATCATCTCCAGCACCAAAGCTCCTTTGGAAATAACTTCTTTGTAATCTTTTTCATCGATCAAATCCAACACCTCCAGCGTCTCTCCCAATCCGCTGATTGCCCAAGCCAAGCCTCTCGTCCACGTGCTAAAACCGGTATAGCCTTGCTGAGTATTGGGACAGCGGTAGTTTCCATCGTTTGTATTGAAGATCGTTTCATGTGCTGTTCGTCCTGATACGTCATAGCTATCTCTGCTATTTCCATAGAAAATAGAATACTTGACCGTACTCAGAATATGCTGGACTGCTCGCTGAATCAGAGAAATCCGCTTATCATTTTCGCCCTGAAGTATATGGCCCAAAGCATGAGAAACCACCAAAGCCCTGCAGGATCGTATCGTATCCACAAAAAGCGAGTGCGGTCCATTGAAAGAGTAGATAAATCCACCACCGGGAATAGTAGTCCACCGCATGGCTTGTACCGCTCCACTGACCTTCAGCGCAAGGGAATAAAACTCCTTTTCCCAATCCGAAGCATCAAGCTTGCCTTCCTGAATCAACCGAAGTAGATTTCCGTAAGTGCTTACATTATTAAAACCGTGATCGTGCACGCCTGTATGAGTGAGGTGCGGAGCCATTTTGTGAACTGTATTTTTTCTTCCGATTTCCAAAAATTCGATATCGCCAGTAGCATCAAACTGGAGCAAAGCGGCACCATATTGAAAACCCTGAGTCCATTCCGTCCAGCCACGGCTAACGTACTTGCCATTTTCGGTGAAAACAGGAGCTCCACCTTTGGGATCAAATGAGTGCTCAATTAAATGTATTTTTTCTCCTGAAAGCTTCCAGAAATTGGCTAGAGAAGGACTTAAGTCTTCAAGGGAAATGGTTGATTCAAGCTTCATGTGTATTTTTTTGTTTGAAATGATGAATGACCATGAGACCGGAAGTGAAAAGCGTAAGGATTCCGTACATCACAAAATCAAGTGCCTGCCCCAAGATTTTGTCTGGAACAATTCCAATCAGCGATAGGATAAAATAGCCTAAAGCAACAGACGAGATGACCAATAATCCTTTGGGAGGATGCTTGAAAATCACCGCTCCAAGCACCACAGGTGCGACCATGGAGGTACCGGTAAAACTCACTCTTGCCAATAGCACCAACTGATCCGACATGTAGGTGGAAAACAACAAAACGATGACTGAGAAGAGTAAAATTGAGATTTTGGTCGCCCGCATTTTAAAGGAATCCGACCCTGTAAGTAAGGAGCGTAACTCTGTGCCTAAAGCAAATATTTGGGCATTGGTAGTGGAAAGGCATGCAGCAAATAAGCCGACTACCGCCAAAGCGGCTACAGGAACTGCCTGATCGAAAAGCAACGATTGCGTAAGGAAATCAGCGGTGCTTGCCTCTGGATATTTAATGGCTCCATACAAACCTATAAATGCGGTAGGAAGAATCACCAAAATGGCAAAAATCCCAACCGCATAAGCCATTCGGTGCACAGATTTCAGATTTTTCATCACTATAAGTCGGGTGGCGAACTGTGGTTGAGAGACTGGAATCAGCACAATGGCGATGGCCGATGCGATCAGGAATTGAGAGCTAAATAGGCCTTTTGGACCAGGGAGACTGAGCAAATCGGCATTTATTGCTTGCACTCGTTGTGAAGCCAGCTCAAATCCTCCGGCCATTTCCAAGCAAGTCAACCCGATAATCCAGATCACTACTAGCATGATGACTCCTTGAATCGCGTCGGAGTAGACAATAGCTTTCAATCCGCCGATTTGTGAATAGATCAACATGATCGAGACTAAGATTGCCGACCAAGACCAAGAAGGAAGCATGACGGGAAAGGCAGCATCCAAAAAAATGGATATTCCTCTAATCTGAATGGATACGTAAGGAATCAGAAACAGAAAGGAACTTACAAATAGCAAGTAACCGGCATAGCGGTTTCCATAGCAGGACTTCATCAAACCTGCTACGCCTTGATATCCCACCAGTGCCGCTCTATTGCGCAGCGCATAGCCGAACCAGATCAAGAAAAAGACCATCAGCGCATCTGAGAGTCCCAAAAAGATCCATGCTCCTACGCCATGAGTTCGAAAGAAATCCGGCATTCCCATAAAAGTAAAAGCACTAAAGAGCGCTGCCGAAAATGTCAGAAATCCTAAAACAGCTCCAATATTTGAACCACCAAGAATAAAGTCGTCCGAAGTTCGGTCTTTGCGATAGGACAAATAAGAGGCATAACCGAGCAATGCCAGGAAGATGGAAAAAAAGAAAATCAGCCAGAAGATCATGGTTTTTTGGGATCTTCAAACGGGAATACTTTGGACGCTACATAGGTAGCCACTACAACCAAGAAAGTGACTAGAAAGCCCGTCCAAAAAACAAATGGAATACCAAAGAGCTTGGGTTCAATTTTATTTTGTTTGAATATAAACAAGAATGCGATGATGCTAAATGCTGATACCACAAGGACCAACAGGTTCCAAATTTTTAGTTTCATGGGCTACGGGATATTAGAAATAATTCTTTGTGACAATTTCCTATTGAAAACTGTCATAAAGTAGCAATTATCTATTTGAATGCTAGCCTGCGGGATACTACTTTCTCAAAACTTACTTTGTCAGATTCTTTCTGATCTTGAGATGACTATTTACACCTAAAAAAATTAAATCATAGATCCATTTATGCCAAATAGTATAGTGCTTAAAGAGGAATTTTTATAATAGTTCACCTATTTTCAGGAGCTGGAAGTAGCAATTTACTATTATGTCATTTAGTTTTTAATTGACTTTAGCACAGGCGGTACGATTTGTTAAAAACCGTAACCATCCAAATGTCAGACGCCAATTGAGATAAAATCGCTTTTCTGAAACTTTTGTGAATAGGCTCCTCGATTCTGAAATAAGGATGATTCTCTGAAGCTTTGAAACAACAATACATATGTTATTAATTGTCCGAAAAAATCTAAGTCTCGACATAGATATCAATTTGATAAAAAGGTGTCGATATGAAAGTGTAGGAAAGCTTTTGATTTTTTAGCCAAATTTCCGGAAAACCATCCAGGCTCAATCTATTCGGAAATCTATTCCCCGTTCAGCGTACAATCATTGATATTATAGAGGCTTTATTTTTTATCAATCACTGCAAAATATAAAAATAAAACTCGTTATCCATTGTATACTAATAGAATAACAAGATTTATTAATTGATAGGTATTTTAGGAATCTCTTTTGAAAGCCTGGATTCTATAAGCCAACATACTATTATGAAAAAGTTTTTACTATTCGTAGTGTCTCAGGAATTTTCTTCGTTTCTATTCACGCACAACAAGTGACCGAACTGCAATATATCAATGAAGATAATCTATGGCTCAAGCTTAGCTTGAACCTAGGTGCGCCTGTGGGCAATCTAAAAGATTTCTCTTCAGTAGCTTTTGGCGTGGAGGCTGCTGCACAATTTATGCGATCTGACAATTATGGATACCGAATCACTACCGGATATACCAAGTATTATGATAAGGATCATGCAGTTTTGGATGGTTCTACAGAAGGCTTTGGAGTAATTCCAGTTGGATTTATGGGACGATACTACCCACAGTCTTCCGGATTCTTTGTAGGTGCAGATGTCGGATATACCTTTTTTACTGATTTTGATGCAAATGAAGGAGGCTTTTATGTACGCCCGGTGGCAGGATATCATAATTACAACTTCAAATTTTTTGCTTTCTACAATCAGGTATTTCAAGGTGATCCTTCCATTGATGTTCAAACCATTGGAATAGCGGTTACTTATAATTTAAAATTCAACTAAAACTATCAGCGTATGAAAAATCGCATCACTTTACTTCGATCAGTTTTTGTAGTTGGCCTGTCAACACTCCTTTCTTGGGGGCAGGCCATTGCACAGACCGCTGATTCTAAATCCAGATTCCATGTTTCGGTGGAACCGCCATGGTTTTATAAGCCAATTATTTGGCTGGTGGCAATAGCGCTTACTGCTTTGGTTATTATACTGACCGTCAAAGAGCGATCTGAAAAGATATAAGATTGAAGACTCTGATTTTTGAAATATTGATTCCTGTTATTCTTCTGTTTTGGATTATAATATCAAACCAAAATTTACAGTTTCGGGAAAAGATAATACCGATTGGATTCGATGATCCTTAACAGGTGCTTCGACAATTTATTGGTTTGCATATCCTTATCAGAAGCAATATGCCGCTGGTAATCCGTTTATTTTAAGGTAAATGAAATCAACTTCCAGACTAGCAGCAAGAAATTAGCTATATCTATATAAGATTAATTGGCTGCTAAGGGAATCCGGTCAGCATCGAGAAAAGCATCTAACACCAATCATCCGACCTCCCTCTTCCATTATTCTTCATGCACACTCTCCAGAAAGCGAGCTTTCTCGGCCAGTTTCACACTTTCACTTATTGCATTGAGGATATCCATCAGTAAATCATCGACATGTTCGATTCCAACAGATAGCCGGATCAACTTATCACTGATCCCAAATTCTGCACGTGCCTCCGGTGTCATTCCTATATGTGTCATCGCTGCGGGTAACTGTACCAGACTTTCTGTACTGCCAAGACTTACAGCCAGTTTGATCAGATGTAGATTGTTTAAGAATCGGAAAGCTTCAGTTTCGCCTCCTTGTAATTCAAATGCGATCATGGTGCCAGCAGATGAATATTGTTGCGAATAGATTTGATGCGCTCGAGTTCCAGCTTCTAGATGTCCAAGGAAACAGACTTTTTCGACTCTTGAGTCATCCTTTAATACATCGGCAATCTTTTGAGCATTACTAGCTTGACGCTCCATTCTCACTTTAAGAGTTTCTAGACTTCGTAGCAACAGCCAACAGGTATGAGGGCTGGCCATATTTCCCAAGAACGTCCGCATCACTTTCATGCGCTTGAGCAAATGGGCATTTCCGAGCACCGCTCCAGCAATGACATCACTATGACCACCAATGAATTTTGTAGCAGAATATAACACGAGATCTGCGCCATGTGCAATAGGATGGGACCAGAGCGGGCCCATGTAAGTATTATCTACAGCAAGTGTAACAGGTGCATCTGGATTGCTAAAATGATCTGCGACCGCTTTGTACATCTCGATATCGAAGAGATCATTGGTCGGATTGGATGGCGTTTCCAAGTAAATCAATTTCAATCGGTCAGCTAGTCCAGAGGCATTTACCATAGCGATTACCTTTTCCAGAGTATCAGTTGCCCGAACGGCAATGTTTTGGATTCCGGTTTGACGGAGGTAGTGCTCTATGAAATGACTGGTGCCCCCATAGGTAGGCATGCTATAGATGAGCAGATCTCCAGGCTTCAGCAGCTCTAGAAATACCGTGCTAATCGCCGACATGCCACTTTCGAAGATTGCACAGTCGTCAGCTTGATCCCATAGGCAGAGTCGCTCTTCCAGTATTTGAAGATTTGGATTGTTGATCCGGCTGTAGATCAGACCGAGATCTTCTTGATCGCTTTTCTCTCTAAGGCCATAGGCTACTTCAAAAAATGATTTTCCTTCTTCTGCAGTCTTAAACACAAATGTCGAAGTCAAGAACATTGGTGGCTTGATGGCTCCTTCCGAGAGCTCTGGCTTGTAGCCGTGAGACATCATCAGACTTTCAGGATGCATAGCTTTTTTCATAAGAAAAGATGGATTTAAATTTCCCTAAAGTTCCTTCTGCCTAGCTTCAAATCCTATGGATTTGCGTTTTACAGGAAAACGAACTGTCAACTGTTTAATTATAGAATTCAATTCCTGATTTGAGTATATTTACGTGCCAAATCAGGAAGGAATACGCCATGAAATTAGATGAACTCGATAAAAGACTACTCCAACTTTTGCAGGCAGATTCCAAGGCCAATGCAAAGGAACTCGCGGCTGCACTCGGCTTGACTAAGACGCCTGTCTATGATAGAATTCGAAAGTTGGAAGAAGCGGGATTGATCAAGAAATATGTGGCTGTCCTGGAGCAGTCTATGCTTCCTTCCTACATGGTCGTATTTTGCTCCGTATCCTTGGAAAGTCAGAAATTGGAAGCGATCGAATCATTCAGCCGAGCGGTCTCCGACTTCCCTGAAGTGAAGGAGTGCTACCTGATGGGTGGAGCTAGTGATTTTTTATTGAAACTCATTGTGAAGGATCTGAACGATTACCATCAATTCTCCTCCGGAAAGCTGGCAGCATTGCCCAATATTTCTCAGATCCAGAGTTCTTTTGTCCTGCATGAGATTAAGAATTCGACCGTGGTACCGATTTATTAGAATGGTACACGAGTCAATTCTGCAAAAACACCAATTCATCTATTATCCAACTATTTACTATGGGATGTACCTATGGCTGAGGGATTTCGAGTCTGAAGCGCTTTTTTGTCAATGACAATTATCAAATTAGTCTGTCAACTTCTGCAGGTAAACAATGCTTACCATGTGTTCGGTGCGGTGAAAAGAATGGTAGAATAAGCCAAGTCCAGCTTCTGAAGAAGTAGGAAAGCCTTGCGGTCTTCCGCTTTATCTTTGAAATGAAAAGAATTTAAGAATAGGGGAAATCCAGCTTCTGTAGTAAAACTATTTGTACCATGTTTTCTATGCGGTAAAAAGAATGATAGCTAAAAGTCCAAGTTGGAAGACCAATCTACCGTAGGCAGGCCAAAATCAGATTTTTCTTTGCGTTCAATTGCGAAATCTATGTGACCTTCTCGGTTTAAAAATTGATAGGAGGGGTAAAGTCCAGCTTCTGCTAGCAAACTATGCGCACCTTGTCTTCTATGTGGTAAAAAACTAATATCAATGTGGTGAAGGAATGAAAGATAATACTCCAAGTCTGAAGTCCTCTTTAAGGTAAGGCAGACTTTAAGTACTTAGACTAATTTTCTCATCCGCAAAAATCAATGTTAGCATAACGGTTAAAAAAACTAAAAAAAAAGAGCCCCGGACATCCGGGACTCTTTTTTAAAATTAACCCATCAACAATTTTATAATTTGTGCCGGTGCTTGCACAGCTTCCACCTTGTCATCAGCTATTTGTTTTCTCAGTTCGTATTCCAGCTCAAATATCAAACCAGAGACAAATACTCTATCCATTCTCAGGTCAGTTTCAAAAGAAGCATATTTTCTTTTCCCAGTCAGGTCAATTCCATATTGATGGAAAACCTTTGAAATTTTGCGTAAATCACTGTAATTTTTCATTGTGTGTTATTAAAAGCCCTTACCAATCTTGCGGATCAGCAAGGAATGTATGTTCTATTTTAGTTTAGACGTAAGCGGCTGCTTCTGATTCAAACTCTTCCACATTTGTGTCTTCGAGTTCGATATGCTTCTTCTCTGCTTTGCCGATTTTTACCATAAATCTGTCAAACAGATAATAGATCACTGGTACCACTACTAAGGTCAAGAACATGGAAGAAAGCAAGCCACCGATAATAACCCATGCTAAACTGTTTTTCCATTCGGCACCAGCCCCAGTTGCCAAGGCAATGGGCATCATCCCAATTACCATCGCAATCGTAGTCATCAAAATTGGTCGGAAACGAATCTTTACAGCTTTTTCTAAAGCCGCTTTCACGGCTACTCCTTCTGCTTTCAACTGATTGGTGAAATCGACCAATAAAATCGCATTTTTCGCTACCAGCCCCATCAGCATAATCAGCCCCATGATGGAGAAGATACTCAGCGTTCCTTTAGTCAGTGCAAGGGCAAGCAAAGAACCTATCAAAGCCATTGGAAGTGAGAACATCACAACCAGCGGATAGATGTAAGAATCATACAAGGCCACCATGATCAAGTAGATCAAGATAATGGATGCCAAAAGCGCAAGCCCAAGTGATCCGAAACCTTCGCTTTGATTTTTCATGTCACCATCATAGTTGATCTGAACGTGCTGCGGAAGATCCATCTGATCAATCGCTGCTGTCAATTCTGCGCCGACTGTACCTGAAGGAACACCGGCAACCTGTGAAGTGATTTTCACAGAAGAAACACGGTCTCTTCGTTCCAATTTAGTTGGCCCTTCTGACTGATTCACTGTCGCAAACTGCTCTAGCTTTACCAGCTTCTTGCTTTTATTAAGGAAAGTAAGGTTTTGAACGTCAGAGATAGATCTCCTATCGAACTCATTCAGCTTCACTAAGATGTCATACTCGTAGTCACCATCCGTGTATTTGGAATCATCGTTACCGTTGAATGCCACTTGAAGTGCTCCACCGACCATATCCATGGAAAGACCAAGCTCATTCATTTTGTAGCGATCTACTTCCACACGGATTTCAGGATTTCCGTCTTCCAATGAGCTTTCGACCTTACGAGTACCCGTCAAGCCTGCTAGAATTGCTTCTATTTTCTCTGAAACCATGCGTATAGAATCCTTATCAGGGCCAGAAATAATCACCTGAATTGGTGCATCATTCGCAGTACCCATGATGGAAATTGGAACACCTGTATATTCAGCTCCAGTTATATTCTCCTCCAGATAGTTTTCGAGATTTCTAGCGTAGTCAGGACCAGTCATAGACCTAAACTCAGGACCTACCAATTTTACTAATATTTCCGACGTAAAAGGAGAAGACTGTGAACCTATATACTGTCCACTTACTATACCCACTGTAGTAAATACCTCTGTGACTTCTGGCAATGTTCTCAGATAATCTTCCACTTCACGAGTTTTGAAGTTGGTCTGCTCTAGGGTTGCATCTTTTGGAAGCTCCAGTCTTAGCAGAAATTCTCCTCTATCACCTTCGGAGACAAATTCTGAACCGATAAAGCCTTTGATCACTAGCAGGAAAGAAGAAATAAAGAGTACAAATGTGAATCCCAATAAGGCAAACTTATGAGCGAATCCCCATCTTAAAATTCCAATCAACCAATCTACAAAAGCATCTAAGCCAGCTTCAAAACCATAGACTATTTTCCCAAAGAAAGAATTTTTATCCAGATGCTCCAGCTTCGAGAATCTTGAGGTAAGAAGTGGAATGAGCGTAAAAGCAACCAGCAAACTAATAATAGTAGCCGTAGCCACAGTAATACTGAACTGAGCTAAAATGCCTCCTATCAAACCTCCAGCCAGAGCCAGAGGTAAGAAGACCACCACAATTACCAAGGTGATAGATATTACCGTAGAACCGATTTCACGAATACCATCATAAGATGCCTGAGCGATGGTTTTACCCATTTCCAAGTGACGATAGATGTTTTCAATTACCACAATAGCATCATCCACAAGGATACCTACCACAAGTGAAAGCGCTAGTAGAGACATCAAGTTCAGCGTAAATCCTGCCAAGAACATCACGGTAAATGTCGCTACAATAGAAGCCGGCACAGCCACCATTACGATGATCGCATTTCGAATACTGTGCAGAAACAATAGCATAATAAAGGCTACCAACACAATCGCAATTATTAAATCTTTGATCACATCATTGGCAGCTTCCAGGGTAAACTCAGATGTGTTCTGAGAAATCTGAAAAGAAACGCCTTCCTTAGTGTAAGTCTGTTCCAACGTTTGAAGTTCGTGTTCCAAAATCTCAGAAACTTCTACCGCATTGGCATCGGATTGCTTTTGTACCGTCAGACCAATCGCTGACTTACCATTTAGTCTGGTAAGGATAGCCTCATCTTTGTAAGAATCAGCTATCTCAGCTACTTCTTTCAGTTGGATCGGAGATTCATCCTCACGGTAGGCAATGACCAGATTTTCTATATCCTGAATGGTTTGGAATTTACTTGCAAGACGGATCAAAACCTGCCCTTCATTGTCTTTCAATCGCCCAGTAGGGAAATCAAGATTACTGGCATTGATAGTCTGCGCCACTGAAACCGGCGAAATTCCGTAACCATCCAGCATATTTCTGTCCAAGTTTACTTTGATTTCACGCTCGGTACCACCTAGCATATTCACTTGAGCTACACCTTTGATCTGAGCCAGAGATGGCTGAATCTTATTTTTGATCAAATCGTAAAATTCGGATGGATTCAAGCTGGAATAAACTGCCAACTGCATAATCGGTAAATCGTCCAAATCGATCTTGCCCAGACTTGGGGGATCAGCATCTTCCGGAAGATCACCTAGGATAGCATTAATTTTGCGTTGCGCATCCTGCATAGAATAATCCACATCTGTCCCAGATTCTAGTTCTATAGTGATGATCGAGACGCTCTCCTGCGAAATTGAGTTCATGGACTTGATGCCTTCCAAAGAAGCTACCGCATCCTCAATCTTCTTGGTCACGGAAGTTTCCACTTCAGCAGGCGCTGCGCCAGGATAAACCGTAGAAATGGTTATCAAGTTAGTTTCCAGTTTTGGCAAAAGTTCGTAGGACAGCTGTGTGTATGAGAAAATTCCCATTAATGTCAGAACAGTAAACAGTACGACCACTATGCTGGACCGTTGTATCGATATTTTAGTGATTTGCATAAGTTACTGAACTTTGACTTTTGTGCCTTCCTTCACATTGATCAGACCAGAAGCGATCACTTCGTCGCCAGCTTTCAGGCCGTCCAGAATTTCTACAAACCCATCATCCAAAGGATGGATTTTCACAGGCTGGTAAATTGCTACACCGTCTTTAATCAGGTAAACACCCGGGTCTTTCAAGCTTCCTGAGATTGATTTTCTATCAATCATCAATACTTTTTCTTCCTGAGAAAATTTAAACTGAGCCGTACCGAACATACCTGGCTTAATCTTATCCTGATTTTTGCTGGTCATGATCAATTCCACCTGGTAGGTGAAAGAGGCATCTGCTTTGTCCGAAATGAAATGAACTTTACCAGCGAAATCTTGGTCAGATATTGCATTCACTCGTACCGAGATCTCATCACCTTTATTCACTTTGGCGATTTCACTTTCAGTGACATTTACAACTAATTTTAGAGGACTCTTATTAATGATTTCTGCCAACGCCATTCCCGGACTTACCAATGTTCCCAATTCGTAATAGTCTTCATTTATGAAGCCTGCAATTGGAGCTGTCACCTGAGTATCGTCCAGTCTCTTTTTCAAGGCTCCCAATTGTGCATCAGCGATTTTGAATGCATTTTCATTTTCTTCCAGTTGCTTTTTTGTGATTGCATCGGTTGCAGCAAGATTCTCAAATCGCTTCAAATCCCTCTCAGCTTGATCTCTAGTTAGCTTTTTGATAGTGTATTCTGATTGGATCAGACGGTCATCGATCTGCACCAGCAGATCTCCTTTTCGAACATAATCTCCTTTTCTTCTTTGGATTTTTACGATTGTTCCAGAAGCCTCAGACATCAGCTTCAATTCTTGAGACGGTTCAAATATTCCGTTTGCTTCAAAATTCCTGTCAACAGTCTTTTCCTCCACCTTTTCCACAGTCACAGAGATGTATTCACTGGACTTCATGGCGAGTGTAGCAGCTTGGTTCATCTCTTTCTTATTGTTATAAAGCGTGAAAGCTACTGCTCCTCCACCTACCAGGAGTAGCGCTATAATTATTAATTTTTTCATGTGTTTATATTTTTTTGGTCACATGAAGTCTTGCATGGCTGCTCTGATATACATCGGGGTACCCCGGTTTGGGTCGCCTGAGACATGCTCGATTTCATCGTTGGTATGAGTTTTCTGTTACAGTAAAAGGGTGCTGATTTTTCCCGATGAGTTCAGAATCTCCAATTGAGCTATTCTCACCTGTATGATTTGATTATTGTAGTTGGTCTGAGCTTCTCTCTGCGTGGTTTCTGCATTCAGCAGGTCAGTCAATGGGCTTAGTCCTTCTTTATAAAGCAATGTTGTTTCTTTAAATATATCATCTGCGAGATCCAGATTGCCATCCAGAGACTCCAGCGTACTTAGTGAATTGTAGTATTTGTTAATTGCATTTTTGTATTCTAATTCCGCAGCATCTTCTGCTTGAAGACGATCAAGATTTAATTGCTGTGCATTCACCTTAGACTGTGCGGCTTTGTATTTGGTCTGCATCCCATCGAAAATCGGAATCTGCAGTCTCACTCCGATTAAGAATCCTTGATACCATACTCTATTCTGATTTAAAAAATCAAAATCCTGAGAGAAAGCATTCTTGTTGAAATCAGCAAAGCCAACCAATTGAGGTTGATTCGCAGCTTTGATATTTTTGTATTCGTACTCGTACAACTGCTCCTGCACTCCCAACACCTGTATATCTTTTCTATCGAAAATATTGAAATCCTGAACTTGGAATTTCTTCACTTTCTGGTCCATATCAGCCACTGACTGATCTAAATTGATCTCTGTATCAAAGGGAATCCCCATCAAGAGCTTCAAGTAACCTTTGCGTTGATAGATTGCGATGTCAAGATTATCTTGCTCAGATTTAATAGTCGTCAAGTTTACCTTCACTCGGTTCAAATCGACTTTACGAGCCAGATCATTGTCGTATTGTGACTGAAGAATTTTCTCCAGGCTTTCCAATTGGTCGATATTTGCTCTCAAATTCTCCTTCTGAAGTACTAATTGAATCACGCCTAGGTAGTTCATGGAAATCTCATGGATTACATTTTCCTCAGATTGCTGAGCAAGAATTCGGTAAAACTCTTCACCGGTTTTAGCAGCTTTCAATCCTATCAAATAGGAATTACTGAAAATCAACTGATTTAATTCAAAACCAGCTTGCAATGATTGGGGGACACCCAGTGAAATTACCTGAATCTCGTTTGGGTCTCCTCCAAAAATCCCACCGGGTACTGCCTGTGGAAACACATCCAAGAAATTGTTGTATTGGCCATAGGCAGACAGCTGTGGAAGGCCAGCACCTCTGATCTCATTTCTCTGATACTTTGCTTTCTCCTCATCCAAAATAGCTTTCTTCAGCGTCCAGTTGTTTTCCAGTCCGATCTGAATACTTTTCTTCAAGGTAAGTGTATCAGGAAGGCTAAATACTTGTGTTATTTCCTGTCCTATAGCCAGGGCTGGAGCTATTAAGAAAAAGGCATACGTTAAACACTTCTTTAACATGATGTTGAATAATAGTTTGTTATAAAATGCATAGTTGGTTCTGTTTTTTATGAACTAATTACCTAAATTTTTTTATGCCCGTTGTTTTTGAAATCGTTCAAACAAGCCTGGAATTTCCTTTTTGAAGAATCCCAAGAAATCGGAAAAGTCTCTTATTCTACAATTGAATTCGACATTCTTTTCGGTTCTAACTTCCAAAATTTCATCAATGAATTTTTGAATCTCAGCAAGATTTTCAAGCTCCTGTTCAAAATCCTCTTTCCAATCACTTACTTTCAAAGCAAAGTATCTTTTTCTATCACCGGGCCTAGTAGAATAAACACAACGACCTTTGGCTTGCAGAAATGTCAGTGCATTACTTACTGCACTTTTACTTGCTCCAAGGTTCTCCACGATCTTATCGAAGTAAACTTCACCTTCCTCGTGCACTAATAGCAATCCAATAATTCTACCTACCAATGGTTGCATTCCTTTGTGCTCATGAAATACCCCTATTCGCTCAATCAGTTCCTTATGTTGTTCTGTCAATACCATCTTCAACTATTTTGGTTTACGTTCTGGTAACGGGGCAAAGATAATGAAAGTTCATTTGGTTCTGTACATACAGAACAAAGTATTTTTTAAATCATTCACGAAATTTAAAACACTATGTTTTCGCCTCAAAAATAAATTCCTGAAAAGCATGGTCGATTTTTCTGTCGTTTTAGTTTTGTTCTTCATTGCATCATTAACCTTTTTTTCTAGAGACTCTTTTTGAGTTATTTTTTTACCGATCAGTCCTTTTCTTTCTATGTCAAGTGTCAAATTGGATTTCAACTTCCGCAGTCAAACTATGTGCGCTATGATTTCTATTCAGTAAAAAGCCGATATCAATGCGGTGGAACGAATAAAAGCTAAAAGTTCAAGTCGAAAGATCTATCTACCGTAGGCAGGCCTAGACCAGATTTTCCTTTGCGTTGCTTTGCAAAACCTTTGTGATTAAATGAATAGCTAAAGTTCAAGTCGAAAGACCTACCCACCGTAGGCAGGCTTGAACCAGATTTTCCTTTGTGATCCTTCGCAAAACCTTCGTGACCTTAGTGGTTAAAAAAAAGCTAAAGGTCCAAGTAGAAAGACATACCTACCGTAGGCAGGCCTAGACCAGATTTTCCTTTGTGATCCTTCGCAAAACCTTTGTGACCTTCGTGGTTAAAAACAATTCATAAAAAAGCCCAACCGATCTGGCTGGGCTTTGAGTGATTATTCAATTTCTACCGAGATGGTATTATCATCCGGAAGTCGATCAATCAGTTTATTCAGTGGTTCAATCCCTGCTTTCGCAGGTTCGCCCTTCACACGAATGGTGAGCGAGCTTTCTCCAGGCTTGATCTTATACTTTTGCATGTAGAGAGGATTCATCCGGTCTTTTCCTTGCGCGTCTGTATCATCTGCCGCAAAGATTCCTATATCGATGCATCCCTCGCTGAATTATCATTCAATGCCTTTACTTCATTGGAATAGGTCTTTGAAAGGTTTTTGATAGTTAATTCCATTTTCAAGATAATAAATTGTTTTTTAACAGTTTACTTCTCAACAGGAATGCACATTTTGGCGTTTGTTTAAGGTTTTTGCCTCGGTGGCTTATTTGATAAAGAGGTCTCGAAACCCGATCTTCACCAATTAGAATCTTAAAAACGCCTATTTATGAAAGATCCCCTTCGGTATTTAGCTCTTACAATTTTTAGTATTTCCCTTTTTTCCTGCGAAAAAGTTGAGTTTCAAAAAGAATCTGGATCGCTCGAAGTCTTTGCGGAGATGGTACAGGCTGGAGTGAAACCAATAGCCTTGAGCCATCCAATGAGCTCAGTTGAAGTTCAATTATTTTTGCCGGAGGCAAAGCGATTATCAGAGAAGTATGAAGTTGAGTTTTTCAGGGAATCAGTATTGATCGATACCGATTTGTTTGACGATTCAGTGATGACAGGCAAAGAAGTCTTGGTGATCTACAAAGGCAATAGTCTCGTAGTCTATCAAATGCTAAAATCTCAAGCAGCAGAATTGACGAAGACCGGTGAATATCCTGGTGCGAAAAGGGAAGCGATTTCCAGAGCTTTTGGAAGATTACTTGGTTATCCGACTTCGAGGATCAATGATTTGCTTTCAGAAAATTCAGATTTCCGAGATCTTCAAGACTTTGGAATTCAGGGGCAAGAGTTGATCTGGTTTTATAAAGATTTGCCAAAGGCGAAAGACTTTTATGGCAAAACGCTCGGCTTGAAAATGATCTCGGAAAATGAGAATTCCGTAACTTTTCAAATCGTCGGAGATTCAAAATTGGTATTGAAATCTGTTGAGGGTAGCGAATACACTGGAAGAGAAGCGAAGTCAGTTGCTTTAGCTTTGCTGACAGATAACCTGGAGGATTGGTATGCACACCTACATGAGAAAAAGGTAGAAATTAAATACACACTTAAAGTAAAGCCTGAAGGTGCGCATGATGGTTTTGTGGCGGTGGACCCGGAAGGATATTTATTGGAGTTTGAAATGTTCCGCATGCATTCCGAGAATGAGCGATTTGTTCCCCAATTGAAAAGCTTGGAGCCGCAGGCAACTAGCTTGGGCACGGAGTTTAATTTTTACGCTAGCATCACCTGGTTGTATTACAAAGACATGCTGCCGATGGAGAATTTTATGACTGAAAAGTTGGGGTTGGTTTTAGCTGCCGATCAAGGCTGGGCTAAGATCTACAAGGTGTCGGAAAACAGCTATTTAGGCTTAGTGGATGAGAAGCGGGGGATGAACACCTTTTCAGCCGAGAAATTGGTGGAGGTAAAATTTGAATTGGAGGAAGCGAAAGGCTGGGAGAAATATTTGGGAGGGACCTCAAAGGACTCTACTAGGGTGATAAGTACATTCAAGGATCTTGGTGGGTATTTGTTTCGGTTTTAGGATTTATTAGTTCACTATAGGAAGTACTAAAGGGCATAGAGTTATGTACAAGTCTGCGTCTATCGCCTGAAGTATTAGCCTGAATGATCTAGCTCTTTTCTTTTAGAGGTTTTTTAAATTGGCCAAACTGAATCGTGCTTTTTTTCGAAGACTGTTTCAAATAGTGGATAATCTCGTCCGTCGTTTTTCCTGATAATATTTCCCCAATCTCTGCACGTCTTTTTCGTTGAAAAGCTACAGCATCAAAATCATCTTTAATCTTTTTCATAATGGTTAAATTCACGTGGAGATCTAATATCTAATACTTTATGTCCAAAGCCTAAATTTATGGAATTAAAGCCATGTATTCGTTGAACGTTCACAATGTGTTTGAAATTCCAGCTTACTAAAAAATCTGCCTCGTTTACGGTTGCCATTGCAATGTGTTGGCAATCTGGTAAGCTAGTTTTTCCAACGACTTTTTGGTTAATGTATTCATTTGCCAAGTTTGATGAAACATCATCTAGCCCTATAAATTCGACCAACTTAATATCTATGGTTTTCAGTAGGTTTTTGACTTTTTCTGGAGCAGGTTCTAATTCAAGTCTTGTCAGTGAAGAAAAAAGAATAATAAATTCTCTAGCCAAAATCAATTCAAAAAAAGGAATTGTGAATTTGGCAAACTCATGGTCAAAGTATCCTCCAAATACCGAAGTGTCCAAATAAATTCTTGGTTTCATCTTATAAAGTTAATCGAATCAACCTTTTCTTAGAAAGCTTTTTAGCATTTTAGCGCGCGGTTTAAAAAAAAATATTGAGTATGAAAAAAGCCATCTTTGTAATCTTCTTGATTTTCTCCGGTTTTTTGGCAAATGCCACCGAACTCGTGCAGCTGATCAACACCTACCAAGCGGATTATGGCGCTTTGCGAAGATTGTATTCCAATTCGCTTTCGCCAGAATATTTCACCCGAATCCACGAATTTAACCAAGACTATCTCGATGCACTGGGAAGCCTCAAGTATGAGGACTTTTCTGAGGATGGGAAAATCGATTATGTTCTGTTTCGGAATTATTTGGAGAAGGAACTCGTGGAACTTGGGTTGGATCGAAAAGCATTTGTGGAGGTTTCTGCAGTTTTGGCTTTTGCTCCGCCATTGGAAGAATTTATAAAAGAGCGAAGACGTGCAGTTCGACCAAATGCGCAGGAATTGGCAGCTAGCTGGAATCAGATGGCTATGAAAGTCGATCAGCAATTGAAAGCTTTATCTTCACAATCAAAATATACCAGTTGGCAGAAAGCCGATCTCGCGGCTCAGGCTGTGGAATCCTTGAGTAAGGTGACTGCTGAAGCATACAGTTATTACTACGATTTCGATCCGGAATTTACCTGGTGGATGCCTGCTTCCTGGAAAAAACTCGATACCAGCATGGAGGGTTATGCTAAAGCTTTGCGAGAGCATTACACGAATTCGGTGAAAGATGATGGAAGTGGAATCATCGGTCGACCGATTGGACGAGAAGCGCTGGAGAAGCAATTGGCCTTTGAGATGATTGCTTATTCTCCCGAGGAGCTAATCAAAGAAGCCGAGAAGCAATTTGCTTGGTGCGAGAAAGAAATGCTCAAGGCTTCCAATGAATTGGGTTTTGGAGATGACTGGAAGGCAGCTTTGGAGATGGTCAAAGAAACCTATTTGCCAGAGGGAGAATGGCCAGCCGAAGTGATTCGTTTTGCAGAAGAAGCTACTGATTATGTAGAGTCCAATGATTTGATTACCGTTCCAGCTTTGGCCAAAGAAACTTGGCGAACGATTATGATTTCTGCAGAGCGGCAGAAAGTCAGCCCCTTTTTTCTTGGTGGTGAAGTGATTCAGATCGCTTATCCAACTTCAGAGATGAGTTTCGAAGAGAAGATGATGTCCATGCGAGGTAATAATCCACATTTCTCTCGGGCAACCGTGCAGCATGAATTGATCCCCGGACATCATTTGCAGCAGTTTATGAATCAACGCTACATGACTCACCGTCGGATCTTCTGCACGCCATTTTGGACGGAGGGCTGGGCATTATATTGGGAGTTTTTGTTGTGGGATCGAGATTTTCCAAGAGATGCCAAGGATAAAGTGGGAATGTTGTTCTGGAGAATGCACCGATGTGCACGAATCATCTTTTCTTTGAATTACCACTTGGGGAATATGACTCCACAGGAATGCATCGATTTGCTGGTGGATAAAGTAGGGCATGAGCCGGCAAATGCTGAAGCGGAAGTTCGCCGCTCTTTTGAAGGAAGCTACGGGCCACTTTATCAGATTGCTTATATGATTGGAGCTTTGGAAATCTATGCTTTGCGGGAAGAGATGGTGAATTCTGGGAAAATGGGAGAGAAGGAATTTCATGATTTGATTCTGATGCAGAATACCATGCCGATCGAAATCCTCCGAGCCAAAGTCACTGGAAATCCGCTAAAGAAAGATCATCGGGCGAGTTGGAGGTTTTTGGAATGAAACAGATTTTTAAAAAAAAGCGTAATTTCGAATAGTTCTCAATTTTAAATGCAATTCCTATGAATAGAGAAAAACTGAAGCTGAATCTTATCCAACGAGTCATGAAGATTAATGAAACAGCGATGCTAGAAAAAATAGAGGATTTGATCATCCAAGAGGAAATGGAGGCAAGATTGAAGGAATCTTTGGAGGATATTAAAGAGGGAAAGGTTCATTCTTTGGTAGAATTTAAGCAAATGAATGAAGTATGGTTCAAGGAGAAAGGTTTGAAATAGTTCTTACTAGATCCTCAATCTTGAGATATCAGGATGATGTCTATCCTTACTTAAATTCAAACTTTAGCCCTAGGAGAGTTTTCGAGATTGATGTTGAGATTTTTAAAAGTGTGGAATCTCTTCAGTATCAGCCACACCGATGTTCAAGGGAGCCGATGTTCATAAAGAGCTCCAAAGCGCTACGATTTCTGCTCTATCGGGCTAGTGATAGATTTGAACTTAAGATCTTGTTTTTCATAGATGAATTGCCAAAAAAGGTGTTCGTTGTAGATTTTTTTCCGACCAGAATGAACCCCACTAGGATGAAATCAAACTAATCAAAAAAGGAAGCCCATTTGGGCTTCCTTTTATTGATTTATATGATTATCCGCTACTTTGTCAATAAGCAAAAAAGACAAGAATATAATTGATACCAAATTGATATTTGGGCGTTTTGGTCTTCCCTGCCTACGGCAGGCAAGCGTCTTCTGTCCCAATAAGCAAAGAAAATAAGGCTACTGGTGCAAT
>Ga0335398_10001896_pt1 | contig 34268 bp, 30 predicted proteins | sample BON03_FD_205742 | JGI IMG/M metagenome (GOLD analysis project Ga0335398, IMG submission 205742) | Freshwater microbial communities from Lake Bonney liftoff mats and glacier meltwater in Antarctica - BON-03 (spades assembly) (version 2) | ecosystem: Environmental > Aquatic > Freshwater > Ice >... | reverse complement strand
CTACCTATCGGGGCAGCGCCACTTCGGGGCTTGTTCTCGGCGTAAGCTTTGATAACGACTGTGGTTATCAGCCTTGATGTGGGAGCCAAAAAGAAACGACCCTCCGTGTGTTGATTGGTTCACGACGAAACCACGAAAGGTCGGCTGAATGTCGTTGCAAGATATCGCATCGCTGGGAAAGCTGCTCGCCCATTTTCCGGCCCTGTTCGCGGATTGTTTCCACGGCGTCAAAGGCCGACGTCTATTCGCCGCGCACGTTCACGGACGGCTTTCGGAACTCGGACGCAACAACGTCGAGGCGACCGCACTGAAGCAAGGCGTGGCTCCACGTACGTTGCAACGCTTCCTTGAGTTCCTCCGATGGGACCACTGTGAGTGTCGAGGCTGGGTTTGCGTGCATCGACACATGATTGTGACCATCGTGGCTCAGTTGTTCTGCGCTCGCGTTCGGCCCCAGCCATTTGCCGGCGAAATCGTCAGCGACGCAGAGCATCTGATGCTCGAGCAGGTTCGTCGCGCGGCCGACGTGTCCATTCGCTGCCTCGGTCTACCACGTCGGCTGGCCCAGCAGGAATACGAAGCCCAGCTGGCACGCATCGCCGACCATCAACGACGCAACGCCGAAGCGAGTCGTAGTCATCGGGAAAAACGCATCGCCGACTATCACGCGATGGACTTCAACCCTGATGAAATCAAAAGCGTTGCCCCAGAAATTACCCTGGAAATAATTCGAACACCATCAACGTGCCGCTGTCCAGCTATGGTGTCTTTGTTAAAAACGGAAGGCGGTACGTCGTGGTGGCCAGTGTCGGACCGAATGACACAAAACGATTTCCATGTGTCTCCAGGCAGGCTTCTGGAGCCGAGGCTGGTTTCGTGTTTGTTCCTGGTGGAAAGCTGATCCTAAAGCGTTGGCCGAGAGTTTTATCGATTTGAGACCGACGATGCCGACAAGATGGTCGCGACTAGCTGCTTGTCCGGGAATTGAATTTCCGCAGATTGCATAGCGGAGCTGAAAGTTTCAGATTTTGGGTTTGACCGCTCCCGGTGAGCGACATCGCACGCGAGCGTGGAAAAGGGGGCGACAACGCAGCTGCGGACGAATCATTCCCGAGCGATTTCGGCCCAGATCGCTCCGGCCGAACACTTTCAACTGGTTGTCAGCGCACCGCTTCTGAATAACTTCAGCAAGTTGTGCGTCAGGCACACCAGATTCCATTCCCCCTGCATCTTATCGAGGCCTCGCAGGAGGACTTTGCGAAATCCCATCGACAACTTGATCTGGCCACTGTGTTGAGAGAGAACGTGGCCGGTTCGCTGATCCTCTTCCGTCGCGCATATTCCGTTGGCCTTCACTTTCGTGCCGTCCAGAGACAACCGTCCAGAGACAACCGCCCAACCTGCAGCAGCCCGGCACCGCGACACAGCATCAACACTTCCACGAACAACAGCTGCAAATGTTGCAGATGCCGAGCACGAAATTCAGCGATGCGGTGGAAGCCCGGAATCTCAGAATTTCTTCAGCAACGATGATTCGAAAGGCCGCTGCGGTCGTGGAACGTCGCGTCGGTTGTGGATCGTTGCCTGATTTCACGCGACGAAAAGACGCCCTGATTGTACGGATACAGCAGCAGCATTCGCGGATGAAAGGGCGGCTGGCCGCTGGTGCTGCCAGCTTTGCCCGAGTAGTCGTCAACGATCGGGAAATACGATTTGCGGCGTCACAGCCAGCAGACAGTAAACCAGATGGCCTTCGGGCAACCCGTCTCGCGGCGACGGAGGAAACAACCAACTCGCATCCGTCTGCCATTCACAAATTTTACGACTCATCCCGGAGACTCGATCAAAAAAACGAGTGAACAAAAATGCCCAGTCAACTCACCACGTAATTCGACATTTTATCAACGAATACCAGGCGGGAACTGGTTTCCGGACAGGCTGCGAGCTGCGTGTTGTCTGAAGAATTTGTGAGTCCAGTTTCGGCGGCGAGGTTTTGAAGTGTCTGCACGACAGTGGGGATAAACTTTCGATCGTTAGAGGGAAGTTTTATTTTCATCGTGTGCGACGTCACGCAACTCAGCCGTTTGTTTTCGTTTTTCTTCTGGATGGCCGACGAAATTACGGCGGCGAGCACTTCGTAGAGGTCCATTAGGACCTGAGTCTTGGGTACATAACTGGTGGCTCCGGCACGGATCGCCTGAAGTGCGATTGCTTCGCTGCCGTGCGATGTTGTGATAACAACCGGAATTTTCGGATCGAGCTGCCGGATTTTGCTCAGCAGTTGCAGGCCATCAATCCGTGGCATACGAATATCGCTCACGACCACGTCGAATGGAGCGGTTGCCAACATGTCCAGAACTCGGGAGCCATCACTGGCATTGGCGACAAACCAATCTGCACGTCCAGCCAGAGCGCAACTTGCCATCATGGCGTCTGCTTCACAGTCGTCAATAATCAGGATTTGTGGCATCTTGAATCACGGTGTCATATTGCGATCGTTTGTGCTGCCGAGTCACATCGCCGGAAGTTGCAGGGAGCGGACTTGATATGTTGAATTTCTATCGCAATTCGCCCCATGCATCTGTCAATAATAGTGTCCGTTTCTTCATGTTCAGAAGAAGGGCGATTAAGTCGTTCGCAGTCAAGAAATGTTGTTCGCAAGGGAAAAGGGAAAGAGGAGCGGCAGACGACCAATTGGGGCGGTATTCCGGGTGTTTTTTTGAACGTGAGTATTCTTCCTCACCATGCTATGCCGGTTTTTGGCGTGGCCGGTTCCGCTAATATTAAAACATTTTTTCAGAGTATTGCGACAGCCATTCGCAGGGCGGCCGATGTGCCTGAGCCTTAGATCTTTGCTGCATCAGAAGCGGCGTTGATTTCTTGCGTCTGGTGCACTCGATCGTGACACACACACACACACACACACACACACACACATCCGGTGCAAATTGTTTTGAACGGTGTTTGAACCTTACGCGTTCTTAATGCCTGGTCGGTTGGCGTCCAGGTTGGCCTGCAATTCAACTAATTCGGCGACCGTCAGCAGTGTTGCTTCATCGTAAAGCTGTCCCGTCAATGTGCTGCAGGTAGGTTGAGAGTGTGTTTTTGACTCGGACATGACTGTTGGAAATACGATTGTTGGATGTCCGGTCAGGTTACAGATGCCAAGGTCATCACCACCTACATACAGGTCAACTTTCGTGAAGACTTCGGCCATCGCTTCCATTAAGCGAACTCGCAGTCGTGAGGCATGTAGATAATCCACGGCAGGTAGAAAGTGGACCTTTCGGAAAATGTCCGGCCATTGGTTTAGTCCCTCAGTATCATTAGCGACGATCAGGTCGTGAAACACGGTGGCTGCTTCGACATCCAGCATGATGCTAATCGCCCATTCCGGAAACTCGTTGGGCAACGTAATGGAAACTATTGTTGCGCCAAGATCTTTTAGAATCAGCAGGGTTGCTTCATCGGCCGCAGAGGTTTTCGCAACTTCGACTCGTCCAATCTTTATGCCGGAAAGGTCAAGCTTCATGGGCCAGTCAAACCAGCGATCAACGCTGCTGGGATCTCCGTGATCGGCTCCGTGGATCGCGTTAAAGACAATTCCACAATCGTCAATGCGCCGTGCTATGGGGCCAATTTTATCCATCGTCCATGAAAGTGCCATGCAGTCTTTACGACTTACGCGACCAAAAGTTGGACGAAGCCCCGTCACTCCGCAGCGACGGCACGGAGAAACAATGCTTCCTAAAGTCTCGCTGCCTAATGCGAAAGGCAACAGCCCGGCTGCAACGGCAGAAGCTGAACCGGCCGATGATCCGCTCGATCCTCGCTCGGGATTCCATGGGTTGCGCGTCTGGCCGCCAAACCATTTGTCGCCCATGGCTAACGCTCCCAAAGACATTTTGGCGACCAGCACAGCACCTGCATCAGCCAGCTTTGTGGCGATTGTCGCGGTGCGTTCAAGTGTCCGTTCTTTAAACTGCGGTGCTCCCCACGTAGTTGGATAGCCTGCAACCGCAATCAAGTCTTTTGCTCCCCAGGGAATTCCGTGCAATGGACCTCGGTCTTTTCCGGTAGCGAGTTCGCGGTCAGCCTGTTCGGCCTGTTTAAGGGCAAGGTTTTCAGTAAGTGTGACCACACACTTCAGCAACTCGTTATGTTCTTTCAGTCGAGCAATGCATTGAGTCGCCAGCTGAACTGCTGTTACTTTTTTTTGTCGGAGTAATTGGCCCAACTGGCGAATGCTACAGAATGCGTAGTTGTCAGAGATACTATCAATGGTTGCCGGTTCCAGAGTCGTCTTAGTCAGCCATTGAGGTTGGCTTAACGACTTCTGTCCAATTTTCGAATTACCTATTTCCGGATCGAATCTGACCGCCGGCAGCGTGTCGTAATCAACGTTGATAGTTCGCAACTGAGCCCGCTTTTGGAGCACATCGTTGACGGCAGAGATTGCAGTCTGGCGTTGCTCTTCAGTCAGTTCGATTCCGGCGATCCATTCGGCGTCTCTGATGGAATCGGCCGTCAACGCATTTGTCTTTTCAGCCTCCTGAGCGACTGCCCGCTGAAACGTAGCCGTGCCAAGTGCCGTGGTTGCCAGAACGCGAAGCAGTTGGCGCCGTGTCGACTGTGCGGTCACTGTGGCCGACAGGTTTCGTTGCGGTTCAGTCGTCATGACAGGAAGCCTAGGGAATGAATGAAGTCTGGTCGTCGATTGCCAGACAGAATTCAGCAATCAGTTTTGCCGCTTCCTGCAGGTCGGATTCTGCCACAAGTTCCACGGGACTGTGCATGTATCGATTCGGCAATGTCACAAGGCCCGTCGCGCAGCCACCACGACTGACCTGAATTGCCGCTCCATCATTGCTTGCCGGGCGAGCCAATGCGTTTATCTGTACCTTGATGTCGTGTTTGCCAGCGGCTTCTATGAGCAGGTCGAATACCCGAGGATTCGCGTTGGCTCCTCGGACAACAACCGGCCCACCACCGATGGCGACGTTGCCGAATTCATTTTGATCAATTCCGGGGCAGTCTGTTGCGTGTGTCACATCGACGGCAATTGCGACGTCTGGATTGACGTTATAAGCGCTGGTCTGTGCGCCTCGCAGACCGATTTCTTCCTGAACGGCAGAGACTGCAAACACGGCGGCCTGAGGCTTACCGGCGGCAATCATTTTCAGGGCGTTCATAATGACCCAGATACCGGCTCGGTCGTCCATTGCGACTCCGGCTAGTCGTCCATTGCGAAGTTCACGCAGACATGGTTCCGGAGTGACCGAATCGCCGATCTGAACGACTTCCTTTGTTTCGTTGGATGAGAGCGACCCGATGTCGATCCACATTTCGTGAATCTTCGGAACGGTCTTCCGTTCGGTTTCGTTAAGTAGATGAATCGGCTTGCGAGCGATAATCCCGGGGATCGAGCCGCTGGCGGTGTGAACAAGCATTTTCTGGCCAAGCAGAATTTGCATATCCCAGCCTCCAACTGCACTAACTCGCAGAAAACCAGTGTCGTCAATATGCCGAACGATTAAGCCAATCTGGTCGCAGTGAGCGTCCAGTAAAATTCGTCGCGTTCCGGCTGGGTTGACCGCTGCGATCACATTTCCGTGAACGTCGGTCTCCGTTGAATCCGCAAAGCCGGTGGTGAATGTCCGAACCACCTTCTGAACGTTTTGTTCATATCCTGAAGTTCCAGGCGTTGATAGTAAGTCCCTTAAAAACTGATCCGGCATTCGATTTTCCTGGCAACGTTCTTTGAGAAAAAATAATTATCTGCGCTGCTATTTGGCACTGGCGAAAGTTTCAGCCAATACTCAGGTAAAAAACGCCGCAGTCTCAATTGTGCGGCATGTCTCTGGGCCTATTCAATTGATCTAATGCAAGGTTACCTGTACTCCGCGGGAAAGAACAGAATGCGGTGAAGACTTCCGGCATTTAGTTCGCGCCACTTCAGCGGGAACGCCAGATGTCAGTCTTGGCCATCTTAAGCTGCGTAACGGTTTTTTCGATGTCGGCCCAGAAACGAACGGCATCCTGGGGATAGCCTTTTGTTGGCTTCAGTTCTGGAAGATGCTGTCGCCAAAAACGATTAAACTGGGCCATAACCACTTCGCGGACGTATTTGGAGACCATCGACGCCAGGGCAACGGGAAGAATTGCTTCGGCTTTGGTACGAAAGCAGAATTCCAATTTGCCCACGCGATACAGCGACTGCGGGCCGCTTTCTTCGATGCGAAACACAAAACAGTCATCGAATGCTTCTGAGATGATGTCGTCGTAGCGATTGCGTCCACCATGCTTATCGCAGATTACCCACCCTTTGATAGCGTTTGTTGTACCTGCCGCCTGTGCAGCGTCGACAGACGACTTTACCAGCTGCAATGTTTCGGCCGAAAGCACCTTGCCCTTTGAGTTTGCCAGTTGAACTTTGTGATTGAATTCGGTTGGAAACATGATGCAGCTTCTCATGCCAAGCAGCCGAATGTCTTGAGCCTCTAGAGTTGTGGTCAAAGTTGCAGCGGCATTTACACAGCCGGCGCGGTCGCATTCGAGAGGCAGCCGAATTTCTGCAAGTGACCTGCTGCCGTTCGCCTGGAAATCGTCAGCGAAACTTGTTCCCGACAGGCTGGTGCCCAGTTGGGTGCCGTTGTCACAGGGCAGGTTGAGGTGGCTTAGAAACGCCAGCACGGCTCGTTCCAACGGCGCGAAGGATTTGCCCGCCGAATAGACTTTTTTGCTGTCGGAAACGTGCAGCCTCTTGTCTCGGCGAGCAGGCGCGTCCGTTAATGCTGTAGCAAGTGCCTGCCACATGTTTTCCGGTTCGAGGCCGTCCGGAATTTCCCAGGACGTGGCCGTTATTACCAGAGGCCCCAGATTAGGGCCATATCCAGCTTCGTCAGTGCCAACGACAATGGGCATAAGATTCGATACGTTTCGTAGACGCGTTGCAGGGGCGTAAAGCTGAGAATGCCTGACCGTGAAAAAATGCTAGTTGCGGTTACGGATGAATCTTAGCAAACCAAAGCCATCCGCGCCTGTCAGGTCGCTGGGACGATCCTTATCTTTTAGCGATTGTTGCACTACTCCCGGTACTGTTCGGCGAGCTCGAATTGCCCACAACCCACCAGCTCGCAGCGGCTGATCCAGAAGCTCTTTCTGAGGAATCGCGGCTTCGAATCTCCATACTTTGTCGTCTGCTTCGGCAGCGACAAACCATTCTGGATTCCAGTTACCGGATCGCCAGCAACGTTCACTTGTCTGTCCCGTTTCGTCGATTGCAAAATGGAAACCCGTTGTGTAGTCGCGGTCAGTGTCAAACATGAACTCTACGCGATCATGCGTTCCGTGCGATGCGTCGTGGCGGCGTGGCGTGGCCTGATCCATTCTGTTATCTCTGTTAGCGGGGCGTTCGATTCGTCCGGCAATGTATAAGTGATCTTCATCCCAGGCAAACATAATCAGGCAGTCCGGAGCATCAGGCTGGTCGCTTGACGACTGCAGATGGACCTCCATTGCGTGTTCCCAGCAGGGTTCGATTAGATTGCCATCGAGGAACGGTCGCGATTCTGCTCTGGGAAGGTTCAGGATCGGCACAATTGTTTCGGCCGTTCCGTGCATTGACTGCATCTCGGCCCGCGCTAGCAGCGAAAACAAGCCATCACCGGCAGCGGCCTGGGTCAGAACGGTCCGGTTTTCGCCATAGGTTTCCTGTCGCAGCAGATTCGCTGCGTGTCGCAGCAGTACTTCTGGCGAACTTGCTCGTTGCGGCGCGATGCGATTGAGTGTGCGCAGGGCCGTGTTAGCGTTCAGATCCCAATTCGCGTCAATTGCCAATCGCTCTCGTCCCGACGAATTCGGAAGACTGGTCCCGACTCCGGCGTTTACGACGGGAGAATTTATCACCGCACCCGGAATATTTGCCCCAACCTGCTGAATGCCGGAATTCATTCCAGCGGTCAATCCCGGAATGCGTGCCACAGTAGTTTGAATTCCGTCGGCCGATTCAGAACTGCTGGTGCGCCTTCTTAAGAGTCGCAGTTCTGCGGATGAGTAATACTGAAATAGCTTTTCTGCCGCATCCGCGTTTTGTGGCGAGTCTGGAAACCGCTGGCTGATTTCCTTTAGCACGGCAATCTCACCTTCCAGATTCTCAACCGATGCGTACAGAGTGGCCAAATGCTGCAGCTGCTTCAACGCCAATGGTGCCGGCAGTTCGTTGCCCATTGTCTGAAGGTTAGCAATCAAACTGAGTGGTGTGCCCGACTGGTGAAGATGCCCAGTCAACGCCGCTCGCTGAACACGGTCACGTTGAGCCAACTGCGTCAGGCTGGCGCGATCTTCTGCGGATCCCGCCGCCATTTTTCGCCGACAGTCACTGCCGGGTGCGTGAGTGGTGCCAGCCATGAGCTGTGCGGGCGTGGCGATCGCCTGCTGTGTGGAATACACAACATAAGCATCGCCTGCTGGTTGGGTTGTGTTGCGTTCCGGTTCGGTCACGGAAAGTTGCCGCTGGCAGAAATCGGCGATCAAATCAGTTGATGTTCCCAGTGCTGTCAATAATTCATCGCCTTGAAATGTGAGTGGAGATTTCGAATCTCCGGCAATGCGCGTGACGATTCGTGTTAGCTGCACAGGCTGCAAGCCGCATGACGAAAGGAATGCGGCTGGGCCGTCTGTGGTGGTGTCTGCTGCAATTTGCAGGGCTGGTTCGAGTGCCTGCAGCAATAGTGGCGCGAGCTGATCGTCGATGTCTGAAAAGTCGACGCAGATAACATCCGGCCGCCAGATACGGATAAGTTCAGCGAGTCTTTGTGGTAGTAGTTCTCCAACGCGTCCATCTGTTTGCTGTGCCCACGCGTTGATGATTTCTGTTCGAACTTTATCCTGCATGGGTTGTGTGCGAGCAAACATCCAGTCGAACTCGTAATAGTTTGCACCGGCCTGTGATGTTGCGACCGCCATCTGTTCGGCAGCGTGACCGTCATCGTGATGCAGTTGCGGCAAACGCGATGAAGGCTGCACCACTACAGAACGATAACCCTGCTCGCCACTGGTAGCGGCAAGCATCCGCATGGAAACATCATCGGGATTGGCAGTCAGGCACAAAACTGCAGCTCGGTAATTTGCATTTCGGATCGTCTGCCAGGTCAGTCCACTGTCGTCAGAACGATGGATCACGCCGAAGGCTCCCACTGCCAGGACAAGTGAGTCGCTGACAAAACGAACCTGGCTTAACGGCACGGGACTCTGTGTTCGACGTATGTTCCATGTCTTTCCCAGATTATCGCTGGACAGGATCGCACTTCCGGGACGGCCGACCACGCAGACATTTGCGCCACGCTGATCAACGCTGCGAAAGTCGAAAACTTCGTTGAACTTTGCCGGCAACCCCGTTTGTGTGGGACTCCACGTAATGCCGCTGTTTTCACTTTGTAGAAGAAATCCACCATCGCCGGCCAACCAGCCGGATCCATTCCGAGCAAGGCTGGCTCCGTTGATTCGTCGAAGCGTGTGTTGAGGTTGTGCGAGAGCGACAACCTGATCTGATACGACTGCACCGTAAGAGCTGCCGCCGCCCGCCAGGATACCATCACGAGGTGAAAGAAAGTCGCCCGACAGCCAGCGTGTCAGTCTGATGTCTGATTCCAGTTTTTGCCAGGTTAGTCCCCCGTCTTCTGTTCGAAGTATTTGACTGGGAGTGTTTGGCTGGTCAGGTTTACAGATTGCGATTGCGTTATCGAGGTCAAAGAACTGCGCTTGTTTCACCGGAGGCACTTTGTCGCCCTTGATGAGTCGCCATGTGCTGCCTCCGTCTTTTGTTGCAAGCAATACTCCCTGATGTCGACGTTCAAATGCGTCGTAGCGTGAGCCTGCAATGAATCCAATCTGGTTTGTGAGAAAGCAAACGCTCTGGAGGCTGCATTCAAACGGCAGAATTGAGGTATTCCAGCTTAATCCAGTGTCATTGCTGCGTAGTACAACGCCCCGTTCACCGACCGCCCATGCCTGTTGTCCGACACCGCAAACATCATTTATGGCCGCGTCGTCGGCGATGAAGGTCGATCGTGTTACGGGCCCTGAATAAAACGCAGTTGGATGAATGTCGTCTGCGATAAGTGAAATTTGGCTGCCTGGATCTCGGTCCGGGTTCGGGCTACTCTGCGGTTCGATAGGCTGTCCTGCCAGTGAATTCGCGGCTAAAGTGAGGCAACCGATGATTCGGGCAACCGGCATTGCCAACCCCTGAAGCCGTCGAGGCATCGTGATGCTAGTTCCGAGGCTTTTGAAAACGTGACAGTTTGTTGGGGCAGTCGTAGTTGGTACCGCAGTGGCGCGGCGCGTGTTTTCAGTGTGTTGCGGTTCTGGCACCGACGAATTTGGAATCATGATTCCGGTATTCATTGCTGTGGCAAGTGTGTCCGTTTTGCTGTTCATGGTTGAAGGCTAGCAAAGACAGGCGAATGGCAGGAGACGAATCGTCATGTCAGCAAAATGTGCCGAAAAACGCTCGGCATTCATGTTGTAAATTGAATTCTGCCAGTCAATTTGACCAAAGATCTTGACCGTTGCGGGCTTGTATGAGACATTTCGGGCTCGCTTAGGCGTCTCACCTTCAAAAAACGCAATCCGCGAATTCACCGCCCCAGGGATCGGGGAAGAATCTGGCAAAGGAGTGCCCACCTGTGAAAAATCTTGTTTTCTCGTTGCTCGCTTTAACAGTCCTTAGTACAGGCCCTGTCCAGGCTCAAGGCACCCCAGCAGAGTCGACCGGACACCGTATTGGTCTGATTGACATGGCCCACGTGTTCCAGAACTACAACAAGTTCGAGGGTCTGCGAAATGGGATGCAGGCTGAAATCGAACAGAGCGATGCCGAAGCTAAAGGTATGCTTGAGCGACTGCAGAAGATGCAGACGGAACTTGCCAAGTTTGATACCGGCGGTGCTGAGTACGAAACTGCTGAACGAAAGATTTTGGACGAAAAAGGCAAGTTTGATTCTTTTCGTGCGTCAACTCAGCGACAGCTTGCTCGCCGAGAATCAGAGATGTTTAAGGTTATCTATAACGACGTTACGGCTGCTGTAAAGTTGTATGCTGAATATGCCAAGTTCGACGCAGTCATGCGTTTTAACAGCAAGGGTATTACTGATGCCACGACGCCTCAGGAAGCTGTTCAGACAATGAACAAGACATTCATCTACACTCGGCCTGAAAATGATATCACGAACACTGTTCTTGATTATCTGAACAAGCAGTACACGAAATCCACTGGTGCAGCAGGCACTCCGGCAACTCCGGTAAGTCGAACGACGACTCCTGCTAGAAACTAGTGTTGAGTAAAGCGTTCATCCTGAGTGCCTCAGGTTACTGAGGCACCTTTGGGTCCGGCAGCGGTTTCTGCAATAGCGGCGGCCTAGTGCCGGTTTTGTTTCGTCTGAGTATGGGTTGTGTTTTCATGGGTCAGCTTGCTTCCAATCTGTCAGGTTCTCGATCAAGGCTGCAAGCCACGATCACTAAGCCTGTTCAGTTCACTGGGCGCGGGTTGTTCCATGGCCTTGATGTGACGGCCACGTTGATTCCTGCAGGCGCAGGTGTTGGTGTTGTTTTTCGTCGTGTTGATCTTGATGGTGAGTCTGACATTCCTGCTACATGCAGTTATGTCACAACGGTTCCGAGACGGACTGTGTTGGCTTCGTCCAAAGCAGCGACCGTGGAAACGGTTGAGCATTTGTTGGCAGCTTTGGCTGGCCTGGGCGTTGATAACTGCATCGTGGAGATTAATGCTCCGGAAGTTCCAGCCTTTGATGGTTCGTGTCGTGATTTTTGCGATGGCATTCTGAAGGCCGGAATTCAGAAACTGGATGATCCGGTTGACTGTTTGAACGTGAATGAGGTTGTTACGGTCCGGACTGCGGACGGACGTCAATCGCTGACTCTTCGTCCGTATTTATATCCATGTCTGGCCGTCACGTATCATCTGGACTACGGTTTGAATTCTGCGATCGCGTCTCAAGTGTTCTCAGCAGAAATTACTCCTGAATATTTCTACAGCGACATTGCGGCGGCTCGAACGTTCATTCTGGAAAGCGAAATTAAGGCCCTGAAGTCAATGGGGTACGGCAGGCATCTGACCGCAAAGGACATCGTTGTCGTTGGCGATTCAGGTGTAATAGACAATCAGTTGCGTTGGGCGAACGAAGGTGTTCGGCATAAAATACTGGATTGTATTGGAGATCTTTCGTTAAGCGGTAAAGTGCTTTCCGGGCATGTTACAGCCTATCGTAGTGGGCATCATTTGAATCATGAATTGGCTCGAAAGCTGTCGACGATAAATAAGCTCTCTGCGCCACAACGGAACGTTGCTTAAAATAATCACTGAGTCTGAATGAATCAGACTCTTTCTGTATTTCCCGGGTCAGGATGATCAACATGGAACCACAAATTTCTCCGCTGTCGCAGGTTGATCCTGCAGCCCGGCTTGGTAAGGGAGTTGTGATTGGCCCTTTTTGCGTTGTTGGCCCGCATGTTACTGTCGGGGATTTCACGGAACTGACCAGCCACGTGGTGTTGGTCGGCCGCAGTTCGCTGGGTACGCACAATAAGCTTTATCCTGGATGCGTTATCGGCGGCGAACCGCAGGACGTCAGTTATCAGGAGTCCGATACCGAAGTGATTATTGGTGACAGTAATATTTTCCGCGAAGGCGTCACGGTTAACCGCGGTGCTGAGAAGGAAGATCATATTACTCGCATTGGCAACCGCAATATGTTTATGGCAAACAGCCATGTCGCCCACAATTGTCGTATTTTCGACGATGTTATTCTGGTTAACGGTGTCTTACTGGGTGGTCACGTTCACGTTCATGATCGTGCGATCGTCTCGGGAAACACTGTTGTTCATCATTTTTCAACGATTGGCCGCTTAAGCTTTATCAGTGGCGGATGTCGGGTTCCACACGACATTCCTCCATTTATGCTTGCAGCTGGCAGCGACAATCCTACGTTAAAAACAATCAACATTGTTGGAATGCGTCGAGCCGGAATTTCAGAACATTCCATCGAAGTCGTTCGCACCGCGTTCCGCATGTTGTTTCGAAAACGTAAGACTCTCGCGGAAGTCTGTGAGCACTTTGATGAAACACTCGAAGGTATTATTCCGTTCGAGCTGTCTCAGCTGTTGAACTTCATCGAAGCTCAGCGTGCTGGAAGACTTGGGCGTGCTCGGGAAGTTATCCGAAACGTTTCCCAGGAAGTTGCAGCAAAGGATCGTAAGGCAGCATGAAGTCGCTTCGAATGGCAGTCGTCGGCGTAGGTTCACTGGGGCAGTATCATGCCGCAAAGCTCGCCGGTTTTGACGATATTGAACTAGTTGCAGTCGTCGATCCCGGCGAACAGCAGGGGCGCGCTGTCGCTGACCGTCTTGAAACGAAGTGGGTCGCCAACGCTAAAGATCTTCCGTCGGGACTTGATGGCGTCGTTATCGCGACCCCGACAGTTTTTCATCTGGACGCTGCAAAACACTTCCTTAGTGCTGGCGTGGCTACGTTTGTGGAAAAGCCACTGGCCACCAATGTGGCTGATGCCCAAACGCTGCTTGAGCTTGCTCACGAGAACGACTGCATTCTGCAGGTCGGGCACATCGAACGATTTAATCCCGCATTTGTTGAAACATCGAAGCGATGCGGATATCCACTGTATATTCGTAGTCAGCGTGTGAGTCCGTATACGTTTCGTTCAACAGATATCGGTGTTGTTCACGACCTGATGATTCATGATATCGATCTTGCTCTAGCCCTCACCGGGGAAATGCCAACATCTGTTGATGCCTTTGGGGCAGTCGGAATCGGACCACATGAAGACATGGCCGTGGCTCGGTTAAAGATGCCATCAGGTACGATTGTGGACATCACGTCCAGCCGAATGTGTCCAGCGTCAGAAAGAAGTCTCCAGGTCTGGGGTACAGATGGATGCGTCGTCACGGATTTGCAGTCGCGAACTGTGCAACACTGGAAGAGTAGCGGGGCATTTGCGAGCAATCCTCAACTTGTCCATGCTATTGCTGCAAGTACTCCGGATCCACGTACTTTGAAAGATTGTGTTTTTGGAGAGTGGATTCAGTCGGAAGAAATTCAGGCAGACAATTCAGATGCGATGTCTCTTGAACTCCGAGAATTTATTTCCTGTATTCGAACCGGGGGCGTGCCTCAGGTATCCGGCACCGAAGCAGTGAACGCGATGATGGTTGCCGAGCAGGTTCTTGAGGCACTGAGAGTTTGGTCCTACCAGACCGGTTCAATGTCCGGCGGTAATGTTCGTCGAGTTGCATAACACGCGGGTTGTTAAGTGTTAGTGCCGCTCGATCAGAATTACCGGTGAATTCATGTTGGTGTTTTGCCGGGCGGTTTAAGTCGGCGATTATTATTCTGCAGATCATTTTCTCGGTCGGTGCGATGTAATCGTTCAGCTTCGCGGGTGAGGCTCGTCCTACATGAGTGAATCGCGAGCGACTGAATTTCCAGCGACTGAATTTCCAGCGACTGTGGGACTTATGTGCGGGTGTTTCTTGCTCGTGGACTCTTCCGTTGGCAAACTGTGCCGCTCTCGTGACTTTTCAGACACGACTTGTGGTTAGAGTTCGATTCACACAGAATCTGCATTCACTTGGCCCTTGACGCAGAGGATTCAATGCTCGACGACGCCAACTCACTGTTGATGCTTGCGGTAATTCTTGTCTCGGGGACAGCTTTCGGCATTGTAGCCAAGCTGCTGCACCTGCCATCGGTGACCGGGCAGATCGTTGGTGGCATTCTGATTGGCCCGTCGGCGTTCAACGTTCTGGGTCACGGCAGCGTCGTGGTATTTGAGCCTTTAGTGGACTTTGCATTGGGCCTGATGGCAGTTGCCGTAGGAAGCCACCTTAATTTCCGCAGACTTTTGGTTGCCCGTCGCAGGCTCACGATTTTGCTACTTCTGGAAGCAACGCTGACTCCATTATTTGTGTTTGGCGGCTTGATGCTGTTTCCGAACAATACAAGCTGGACGACTGCTCTTCTGTTATCTGCGATAGCGATATCCACCGCGCCGGCGACGGTGCTTGCGATTGTCAAAGAAACGGCCTCGAAAGGCGCTTTCGTGACAACGCTGATTGCTGCCGTGGCGTTGAATAATCTGGCGTGCATCATTCTGTTTGAATTGGCTCGAACCATCGCACGAACTGCGGTTTCGCCGACGGGAGAGTTCACCTCAGCCAGTTTTATTGCGCCTTTGACGGACATAGGTTCCAGCCTGCTTCTGGGATTTGGCATTGGAGTATTGCTGATTTTTTTAACCAAACGCGTAGTGCGTATGGATCGTCTTTCCGTGCTTTCCCTGATTGCGATCCTACTGACGACGGGGCTTACCGAACATTTAGGGCTATCTGTTTTATTGGCCTGCCTGTGCATGGGCGTGACTCTCGCAAATCTGAGTCCCGATAAAGAAGAAATTGGCCACCGAGTATTCGACAGTTTTGAGTCAGCAATCTTTGCTGTGTTTTTCACTATCGCGGGTATGGAACTGCACTTTAGTTCGCTGGCTCAGGGCGGATTGCTGGCAGCGATTACGTTTTCGGGGAGGCTTGCCGGAAAAGTTGTCGCTGGCAATCTGTCAATGAGACTCGCTCATGCAACGGATCGCTTTCGTCGGTGGATTGGTTTGTCTTTGGTACCGCAGGCCGGGCTTGCTGTCGGGTTGATGCTGCTGGTCACAGAAGATCCGGCGTTTGCTGAGATTAGCGAGATATTTCTTGCCGTTGTTTTGGCGATGGTGCTGCTGAATGAAACGATCGGCCCAATTTTGACTCGGATGGGACTGAAGCAGTCCGGTGATTTCGGGCGAGACAGAGCTCGCGTGCTGGATTTCCTTTCTGAACAGAACATTACCACGGATCTGTCTGGCCCCGATAAGCAATCGGCGATCAGGCAACTGGTCGATCTGACAGTGAAGGTTCACAAACTTTCGATCGATGCCGACACGTTGTATGAAGCGGTGATGCAGGGTGAGGCTGTGTCTTCGACATGCGTAGGCGAAGGTCTTGCGCTGCCACACACAAGGCTTGATGTGGGCGACAAGATTATCGGCGCTATGGGGATTAGTCGTGAGGGACTGTCAGTGGACACGCCTGATCACAAACCTGTGCACTGCATGGTGTTGATAATCACGCCGACATCAATGCCAGAGCGTCATCTGGAAGTGCTGCAGGCGCTGGCTGCGTCCATTGGTCGCGATCGCGCTATTCAGCAGCAGCTATACCACATCAATTCGCCAGCTCATGCAGATGAATTGTTGCACCTTGACCGGCAATTTGAAGATTTGAACTATTACCTGGATCCGGAAGAAGCGTAGTGGATTTTGGTTACTTGTCGCTGGTCGCTGGTCACTGGTCACTGGTCACTGGTCACTGGTCACTGGTCACTGGTATTGGTATTGGTATTGGTATTGGTATTGGTGTTGGTGTTGGTATTGGTGTTGGTATTGGTATTGGTATTGGTATTGGTATTGGTATTGGTGTTGGTGTTGGTGTTGGTGTTGGTATTGGTATTGGTATTGGTATTGGTATTGGTATTGGTATTGGTATTGGTATTGGTATTGGTATTGGTATTGGTATTGGTATTGGTATTGGTATTGGTATTGGTATTGGTATTGGTATTGGTATTGGTTTTGGTTTTGGTATTGGTTTTGGTTTTGGTTTTGGTTTTGGTTTTGGTTTTGGTTTTGGTTTTGGTTTTGGTTTTGGTTTTGGTTTTGGTTTTGGTTTTGGTTTTGGTTTTGGTTTTGGTTTTGGTTTTGCGTTTTGGTTTTGCGTTTTGCGTTTTGCGTTTTGCGTTTTGCGTTTTGCGTTTTGCGTTTCTTCTGGTGTCGTCAAACAAGGCTAAAACAAACCGGGGCTGTAGTTCAGGCCTCCGGCGTTTGTGTAGCTGGCGAGCACAGATCTCGCTTCTTCACGGCAGACGTCAATTTCGACTTCAACGGGAAGCAGCGGCTGTCGATCTGATAACTGCTGCCGCCACTTGTCTGGCAACGGGCCTTCTCGGAATTCAGTGAGTTCTTCAATATCCGTTGATCGTGCGCCGACAACCAGCCGGCTAAGTCCGGACCACCATGTCATGCCAAAGCACTGAACACATGGTTGGCCTGAAGCGAACAGTTCAAATCCTGTTTTGGCCGCCGTCGACAGGTCATGAGTCGCCAACGATTTTTGAGCCAAAGCGATCGCTATCGCTTCTGCGTGAGCCAGGCTGCAGAATTGCGGTACCACGCGATTAAGTCCGATAGATATTAATTCGCCTGACTGACGTTCGAAGACTGCCGCCGCAAACGGTCCGCCCGTTTTGTTGTTGATGTTCCATTGGGCCAGGCCAAGAACAAACTGCATCCTGTCGACATCATTTGTCAAAGGCGACAATGGAATCTGTTGCCGCCACCCGTCCGGCAAAGAAAGTTCAAAACGATCGGCGAGTTCAGTCACAGGGCAATCCATTTGTTGAAGGCAATCGCCCACTGGACACATTTCGTTCGACTATTGCAACTGTCCGACCTCCATTCAGCAATCGTCAGCGTTACGTGGAGCCCCTTGCTCTGCAATTGGAACAGACACGGAGCGGGGCTGCTTTGCATGATCGCCAATCGGAATCGGCCAATCACTTTACTTCTGAGTAGCCAGTAACTCGGCGATCTGGACGGCGTTTGTTGCGGCGCCTTTGCGGAGATTGTCGGATACGCACCAAAACGCTAACCCATTGGGGCTGGACAGGTCTTTGCGGATTCTACCGATGAATACGTCATCGCTGCCATCGCAGATGGACGGCATTGGATACAGACTATTTTGCAGGTCGTCGATCACTGTGATACCAGGTGCGTTTTCGAACAGTTCACGAGCTTCCTCAACGCTGATCGGACGTTCTGTTTCGACCAAAATGCTTTCGCTGTGGCAGTTCGCGACCGGCACTCGCACACACGTTGGGCAAACCATAATCGAGTCGTCGCCGAATATTTTTCGCGTTTCGTAAACCATCTTCATTTCTTCACTGGTGTAGCCCGCTTCTTTCAGGCCGCCAATTTGAGGAATGGCATTGAAAGCAATTGGATGGTCAAACGCCTTGTATTGATAAACGTTACCATCCAGCGCAGCGCGTGTCCCTTCTTTTAAGTCGACTTTCCCCTGCAGCCCTGCACCGCTGGTCGCTTGGTAGGTGCTGACGACGACTCGTTTTACCCGAGACACGTCATGCAGAGGCTTCATGGCCAGAACCATCTGCGTGGTAGAACAGTTGGGACTGGCGATGATTCCTTTGGCATTTAAAGCTGCTTCGGGATTGATTTCAGGAATCACCAAAGCGACATCAGGGTGCATACGCCAATAGCCGGATTCGTCGATTACACGGGCACCGGCTTTGACGGCCAATGGCAGGAACTCGGCGGCCGTGTCATCAGGGGTGCTGGCAATCACCAGATCGACGCCAGCGAAGCAATCGTGAGTCAATTCTTCGACCGTGATCGTCTGCCCTGCCAGTTGGATTGTTGTTCCGGCGCTACGAGCCGATGCCAGAAGACGGTACTTCCTTGCAGGAAAGTTACGTTTTTCAAGTAATTCCAGAATGATGGTTCCAACGGCGCCAGTGGCGCCAATGACGGCAACGGTGTCAAACACGACAAATCCTAATTTAAAAACAAAGAGTAGCGGAAAAGAACCTGTGATCGAGCCGTCAAAACCGTTTTGGGGCCGTTCAGGAATCCTGAATGTCAGTAGCGTCCAGCAAATGGCCGTGTGTACACTCGAACGGCGGACTGCTGCCCGCTGGCGGTATTCTGCGACTCTGGCTGGGCAAAAGTACTGATTCGATCAAAATTTTCGATTTCTTTCAGACAAAGATTCCCGATTCACATCTCGAGATACCTGCCGTGTCTACAGAAACATCAATTAAATTTCACCAGCATTTTCGATTCTGCGTCAGTCGTCTGACCAAGGACACTCAGAATGCGCTCGGTGATTTGTTTGACCTTGTGGCAGTGCGATTGGTTCGCCTGTCGACAAGTATAACGGGAAATCAGTCAGATGCGGAAGATGCGGTTCAGGGGGCCTTTTCAAGAATTGCGAGCAAGCCGGTTCTACTTGTTCGAGCAGACTTTCCCTGGCCGTATTTAATTAGAACCGTCAGAAATGAATCACTGCGGATCATTCAAAAACGTCGCACGATCAGTCTTGGTGAAATGGATACTCAATGTGGCCAGGACACGACGGAATTTGTACTTCAGCGGGAAGAAACCGCGGAGAATGTACAGAGGATTCTGAGAACGCTGCCGAAGGCTCAATACGAAGTTGTCATCTTGAAACATTGGGAAGACCTGACTTTTGCCGAGATCGCAGAAGTGCTTGGAAAGTCTCAGAACACGGTGGCGAGCCGATATCGATATGCGATGGAAAAAATGCAGAGAAGCCTGGAGCCGATTATCGAACGGCAACAAACATCTGCGACCGACCCCTCACCCGTTGGCAGCACAACGGAATCACGCCGTGCTGTTCAATGAGTAGTTGATTATTTTTTACTGCGAAAGATCATGTCCAACCCCAAACTCAACCTGCCTGAACCAGTCTTCCCCGAACACGCATTAATTCGCGATTGTGCTCCGGTTCCGAAATTGTCCGGCGGATTTAAGTCGCGGGTAATGTCTGAGTGTCATACCAGCGCAGTTCGCGCCAAACAGACGCGACGCTGGAAGATTGCTGGCTGGGCGGTCGCGGTCTGTTGTCTGGGCCTGGTCGTTTGTCTATCGATTCCAAATGCAGAACAGCGATCGTCCAATCAGGTGACGCAGCAGCCTGCTTCGGTAGCGCCATCGACGGAAACTTCGCCGTCCTCATTCGGAATGCCGTCCGATTCGTCGCAAATGGCGGTTGATATGCCTAAGCCAGCCTCCAACAGAGATTCTGAAAAGTCGCAGATGAATCAGATCATTGAGAAGTTGAAAAATCGATCAGAGATTATTCCGGCGGATATGCTGAAATTCTAGCGAAGGCGGCTTCGAGCTTAAGCGAGTTTCTGTTTGGAAACGCTTTGCTGACAAATGTACTCCTGACTAAGTACAGCTTTGTTTCGTGCAATAGAAACAGTCTGAAAGCAGCCATGTTTCAGCGCGGTTGCCGCCGTCGGGACTTTGGTTGCAACATCGAATTTTTGGGGTCGGTTCAATATGGACGGCCGAGTTGACTGTAAGCCAGACAGAAATAAACGAGCTCCCCTGTATGCATCAGGCCTCCATAGCTGAACAGTTTTCCGCAGCCCTGCGAGAATTAAAAACCAAAATTGATGATTACGTTCCACTGTTGGTTGATCTGCTGCTGCGGGAAGCTCGACAACACCGCGCCAGCGACATTCACCTGACTCCGGGAAAAGATTGTCTGCTGATGCAATGGCGCATCGATGGCGTACTTCATACTGTGGCCAGTTTCGATGCGGAACTCAGTCCTCGAGTTGTAGCTCGACTGAAAGTAATGGCCGGGTTGCTGACATATCGCACCGATGTGCCTCAGGAAGGTCGTGTTTCCCGCGCACAGCCGCAGGCCGGAATCGAAGGCGAAATACGCATCACAACGTTTCCGACATTGCACGGCGAAAAGGCAGCCGTCCGCCTGTTTGGTGAATCAAATCAATTTCAGCATCTGGGAGATCTTGGATTGCCTGATGACATCGAGGCTTCGCTACGAAATATGTTGCAGGCGACGTCGGGAGTTGTATTGCTGACGGGGCCATCCGGCAGTGGTAAGACAACCACCATCTATGCATGCCTGCGTGAGATTGTGGAAATGTTCGGCGAAACAAAAGGGCTCATGACGCTGGAAGATCCGATTGAAGTGGTCGTGGCCGGTGTCACTCAGTCTCAGGTGCGACCGCATGTCGGCTTTGATCTGGCGACGGGGTTGAAGTCGATGATGCGTCAGGATCCTGACGTCATTATGGTTGGAGAGATTCGCGACCCGGAAACAGCTGAATGTGCGTTTCAGGCCGCGTTGACAGGTCACCTTGTGCTGACAACTTTTCACGCCGGAAGCAGCGTCGAAGCCGTGACGCGTTTGCTTGATCTTGGAATCGAGCCTTATCTGCTTCGCAGTACTTTACGAGGGGTTGTTTGTCAGCGTTTGCTGCGGCAAACGTGTCCCGATTGTGCGGGAATCAGTTCGGGTTTGGCAGGATCTAAAATTTCCGAGCAATTCTTAGACAAAATGGAACACGAGGCTGCTCGTTCAAAAAGTTGCTCAACGTGTGGCGGCTTGAAATACCATGGTCGGTTTGTGACAGCTGAATTACTGGACCCGAATCGGCCCGAAATCGCATCAGCGATCCTAACCCGGATGGATGCTCATACTCTTCAAACGATCGCAAACGACAACGGAACCGTTACACTCCGAACCAGGGCGGACGACCTCGTGCGACTTGGCAAAACTTCTCAGGAAGAGGTTTTCCGCGTACTGGGCAGCCACTGAGTTAAACTTTGATATTTCCTTTTCAAGCGTGAGAAAGCCGGTGTGTTAGAGCATGTCTGTGACTCTCGAAGACATACAGAACCTTAGTTTCGAAGTGAAAGCTCTGGTGGACGCAGGGCTTCCGCTGGAAACCAACCTTGCTCATGCCGGCAGTGGGCATGGGCATCGTCTGCAGGATCTGACGGAATCTCTTTCCAACAGTCTTAGCAAAGGCGATTCTCTGGATGACGCTATTCGGAATAGCAAATCGGGAGCGCCCAGAATGCTGGCTGCGGCCGTCGCGGCAGGCATTCGTTCGGGGCAGTTGGGTGCATCTATTGAGATGCTGGGCGACATGGCAGACGACATTGTTGATCTGCGGCGAAACATCCTGCAGTCGATTTCGTATCCAATCATCGTGATTGCGATGGCACTCACTATGTTTGTGGTGTTTATCCGCACCTTTCTGGCCAGGGTTCGGTGGGTGATGCGGGATGTTGAAATCGACTCGTCGCCGTTGCTGGCGTGGTTGATTGATCTGGATGCTGAATACTGGTGGTGGCCGCTTCTGTTTCCGGTGTTCTTTGCGGTGTTGGGGGTGTTTTGGTTCACGTCCGGACGGGCAGAATCGCTGTCGTTTCAAGGGCCGGAAAGACTTCTGTTTCTGCTTCCGGGCGTTGGTGGCATGATTCGAGATCTGCAGTTTTTCAATCTGTCAAGAATGTTGTCGATGCTGGTGGAGCGACAGGTTCCACTGGACGAGTCGCTGTTGCTGGCGGGAGCGTGTTGTGGCAGCGAATCGTTGGATGCTGCGTGTCGGCAAGCCGTTCAGCAAGTCAGGAACGGAACGTTGCCGACGTCTGGTAAAGACGCGGAGTGGATGCCTGGTCAGATTCCCCCCTTGTTACAGGCATGTCTGCGTCGTCCACCACATGAAGCAGAATTTCAGCAACGGCTTGTCAGCGTGGCGGGATACTATCGTCGTCGTTTGCAGATCAGTATGTCATGGCTCAGAAACATCGTACCAGTCGCAATGTTTATCATTCTGGGCGGTGGCACCGTTCTGTTGTATGCCCTGATCGTGTTTTGGCCCGTTGTCGAAGTTTATCGTTTTTTGACTCCCAACTAACTCTTGTTGTCATCCGCTATGCCTCGTTTTCGCTATGAAGCCATTGATGCACACGGCTTCCCAATTCATGGGATGATAGACGCCGTCGATGTTGCTGCGCTGCAGGAAGTTCTTGCAGATCGTCGACAAAAGCTGGTCAGTACAACAGAGCTTTCTTTGGATTCGTTAATTGGACAAAATCGAGAAATTCTGCCAAGGCTGTACCAGCTTCGACTCGGTGAACATTTGCGAGAAGCACTGTTAACCGGGTTGCCGGCTCACGAAGCTGTTGGCGCTGTTGCTGCGGAGCCTTTGACGCATCCGGTGCTGGGCATCGTTTCCTGGCTGCAGGCGACTGCAGTTCTGGTCTTTGTTTTTGCTTCAGCCTTCTGGCGATTGACAGGCACCTATCAGTCGCTTGTCTGGGCGACGGGAATTCTTGCCGTCATTGGAATTCCATTACTTCGTGTGGTGCTGACGCAAATCTATCAGACTCGACCAAGAGCCTTGCTAAGGTCATTGGCAAACAGGTTGGAAGCCGGAGAAAGTCTTCCGGGAAGTCTGACCACGGGGATGCCAGCTGAACTTAGGTGCGTAATGAATTCGCAGGTTGACGATTCCCGCAAAGCTCGCGTTGCTGCGGAACTTGTTCCCAGCGTACTCGGTGGCAGTCTGCTGAGTCAGCAATTTGTACTGACGATGGTTGGACCGCTGGTAATGATGGCCGTGATATCCATTGGGATTTATACGGGCCTGTTGTTTGTTGTCACCAAGTTCGGTCGGATTTTTGACGACTTTGGTACCGAACTACCTTCGATGACATCGGTTTTAATGTCACTTAGCAGCCTGCTTGAAAGTTTTGGCATTGGAGGCTGGTTAGCGTATATCGGCTTGATGATCTCGATGGTTGTTTTTTCTGCGTTTTGTCTTTCGAGCAGCCGAGGGGCAGAGCTTCTTGAAAAGATTCCCGTTGCCGGGATGGCGTTTCGGTGGTCGATGCAGGCCCGGGTGGCTCGAATTCTGTCCGCCATGATTCGCAATGACTGTTCCTATGCCGAATCGCTGCGAACGGCAACGGCTGGCAGCGGCTTTCAGTCTGTGAAGCAGCACGGAGAACTGCTGGCGACAGAACTGGATACTCGTTCCGGTCAGGCCCTGGCAGCTCGCAAACTTTCGGGGCTGCCACTGTCTATGCTGTTTGTGTCGGATTCCGGGCAAAATGAAAACGAGCGTCGAGCTGACTTGTCGGCGACGTTCCTAAGTATTTCTGAAATGCTGGAAGCCGCCACGCTGGGACAGGGCAGGCTTCTGGCTGTCATCGTTCAGTTTCTTGTAATTTTATTCACCGGTTTTGCGGTGGCCTTTGGCGTATTGGCGATGTTTCTGCCACTGATCAAACTGCACAACGACCTGTCGTAAACATTATTTCAGGTAAACCAGGTAACAACACAATGGGCGGCGGCTACTTACAGGCTTTGCTTTTTCTGATGAATCGCTCAGAACCGATTCGGCAGTCGTCGTTGCTGATGGTGCTGGCGACAGGCATGGGTGAAGCGTCGACATTGCTTAGCGGTCTGAAAGCGTTGGCGGCAGAATCCGGTGCTCCGTGGTGTAATCGAGTTCAGCATCTGGCTGCTTTGCTGGAACAGGGACAGACGTTGTCTGAGGCGCTTTCGACCGCGAATGGTTTGCTGCCTGAACCAACTTTGATTGCTATTCGTGTTGGTGAACAAACAGGAACGCTGCGTCAGGTTCTGGCGGATGAGGCTCAGCGGTTGATGCGTCAGCCCGCCAGTAACCCGGCCAGGGCGACACTGCCGAGCACCATCTTGTGGGTGGTGGCAATCGGGGTAATCACCAAGTCGATTGTGCTGTATATCATGATGTATATCATCCCGAAGTTTAAGAAGATCTTCGAAGACTTTGGGACGGAATTACCTACCATGACCAATTCGTTGATCGGCATCAGCGATTGGGTGATGGGCTATTGGTATCTGGGTTTGTTGCCGTTGTTAACGATGGCTGTCGTTACGCTTTTCTACTTTTTTCGAGGCTGGTTTCAGCACACGTCTAATGGTCGAGTGCTGCTTGCCGAACACTTTCCTCGCTACTGGACACCGCTTATTCTTCGACTTTTGAGTGTCACTGTTGCGGCGGGAGAATCTATCGGCAACGGATTACACGCCATGTTGACCGAAATTCGGCCAGGCCGTACTGCGAACGCACTTAGTGCCGTTCGCATGCAGGTGAATGGTGGCACTGATTGTCTGGAAGCACTGCGACAGAAAGGCTTTTTGAAGGATCGCGAAGTCACATTTCTGCAGTCGGCTCGCCGAACGCGGCATCTTGACTGGGGAATGATTCACTTATCCAGAACGGTGCTGCGTCGTCGAGAGATCTGGGCTCAGCGTTTGGCGTCGCTGATCCAGCCATTAATTATTCTGGCCGTTGGCTTAGTTGTTGGGTTTATCTGTATTGCCCTGTTTCTTCCGTTGATCAAACTTTTAAACGATCTGTCGTGATCGGGGTTTCCGTGTATTTGCATTCACAAAAAATATTTGATCGGTCAGGAAATCTTGCTCCTCAGAATGCAAGGTCTGCCAGCAGTTTGGCGAATGACAACCACCGAGTATCAGCGTTGCGGCAGCCTTCTCGTCAAATGGCTACGCTTCGGCGCGGATCATTGATGGTGGAAATGGTGGTGTGTACTGTACTGCTGTCGCTGGTTGCGACGATTCTGGTGCCAGCCGTGCATGCGATTCAGAAACAACGCAAAACTGCACGCTGCGAAACATTGACGCTGATTGAATTGAACAACCATGCAGCTTTCTTGCAGCAGTCAAACGGCGTGTACGGTGAAAACCCAACGTTGTCGCCCTGGTTTTCTGAACGGTACCCTGAGACGGAATTGACGTTAACACCTGTTTCTGAAGCGGAAGTCAAAGTGGGCTCAGCCACTGCAGTGAAGATCGCCATCCGCCATCCGCTGGAAGAAACGGGTTTTGGAATTAACAGATCCCTCACCGTTTGGGTAGATTTGTCGGAGGCGGCTCAATGAATCGCAACAGCGAAAAACTTCAACAGGGCAACTTCGAGCGGCACAAATGGTTAGCGCGTCGTGGCACATTGTTTCACTACTATCTGATCTATCTGTTTCTCAGCAGTGTGATGCTGACATCAGCCGGACTGTGTATGCACACGGTTCTGAAAGCGGACCGGTTTGATAGCGAGGTATCCGCCTACCTGAAAACTGTCCTGCAGCTGGAACGTGCTTTGCGCCGTGATGCCGAATTAAATTTGGCCAGCGACGTGCAACCAACGACACTAATGTTTTCGGATGTCGAAGCTGGGCAAATTCGCTGGGCAGTGGACAAGAACGTGCTGCGCCGCGAACTTCGCAATCAGGACGAACTGCTGGCTACCGAACGGTTTGTTTTTCGGAAGGGAACGGATATTTCGTTTTCGGCGAAAGATGGTCTGATCGGGATAAATCTCACAGAGCTGCCGCAATTGACGCAGACTTCCGGCGGTCTGCCTGAAGCGTCGACTGCCAGGCCGGTCGTGGAAATTCTGTTGTTTTCGAAACCAGTTGCTACGTCCGAAGCGAGCGAGTCAGCGTCAGCAAAACAGCCCTCGCTGGATGCTGCTGAAGCGGGTGTAGACGGTGTTAGCCCGAAAGCAGCGACTGAGGATGCTGTAACTGAGGATGCTGTAGAGGAACGACCGGCGGTTGACGCAGAAAAGTCGGGAGAAGCGTCATGAAGAAAATTTCTGATTTGTCCAATTTGGCTGCGACTGAATTCAGCCGTTGCAGTGTCACAACGTATTCGAAACGGCGAGCTGTTGTGACGGTGATGGTTTTAGTGGTTCTGCTGCTGATGTCGGGCATGATCGCTCAGTTTATTCGTCGTGCCGTCGGGGATCGTCGCCAGTTGCGTCAGGAGCTCAGGCAGCAGCAAACGCAGCAGCTTGCAGTGGCGGCGCAGGCTCGAGTGCTGCGTCAACACTCTAAAGATCCAGCATATTCGGGTGAGACCTGGAATATTCCAGCCGGAGTAATTGATCAGACAAATACAGCGCAGGTTGTGATCACCGTTAAAGATGATATGGCCACGGTTGTTGCTAAATATCCTGTAAATTTAGACCTACCCATTCAGGTCACCAGAACAATAAGGCTTCCCCAATGAATTCCACTACGACAATTTCAAAGCGGCCTGGGCATCAGCAGGTACAGGCGGCCGCTTCTTCGCGAATCGCAGAAGAAGCATCTGCGGTATCGCAGAATACTTCCAAACGCCGGACGCGTGGTTTTACGCTAATTGAGTTACTGGTGGTGATTGCGATTATCGCCATTCTGATTGCACTGATGTTGCCAGCGGTTCAGCAGGCGCGAGAAGCCGCAAGAAGAACTCAGTGTAAAAATAACCTGTGCCAGATCGCTTTGGCCATTCACAATTACGACATGTCGTTTGAAATGCTGTCGCCGGGCACTGTCAATCTCACTGGTCCTATTAAGAACACGCCGGAAGGCTATCAAATTAGCTGGCTGGTTCAGCATTTGCCAATGCTTGATCAGATGCGGACCTTCAAGAGTATTGACTTCACGCAGGGCTCGAACGGCTCGGCCAATGCAACGATTCGGGGTATACAAATCCGCGTAATGATGTGCCCATCAGATTACAGCTTTCAGTACACAGTGGATCCCATCGGAGTTGTACAGGCCAGCAGCTATGCAGGATCCTTCGGAGGCGACGACGTTCCCATTGATGTTAAAAATAATGGACTGTTCTACCTGAACAGTTCAACGCGATTCAGCGAAATTCGTGATGGGGCCACAAACACAATCATGGTTGGCGAAAAAATCAATCCTCGCGATACCGATGATCTTGGCTGGATGTCGGGCACTTCAGCAACATTACGAAATACGGGAGTTTCGATAAATCAGGGCTGGGACGTTGTTAATTATTTTCAACGTCAGAGTGCAGTGGTTACTCCGACGATTGCACCTGATGATATGTCGACCAGTGGCTTCAGCAGTCAGCACGTCGGTGGAGCACAGTTTGCATTAGCAGACGGTTCTGTTCGCTTTATCAGCGAGAACATCGATACCAAGGTGTTCTCCTTTCTGGGCAACCGCGAAGACCTGGAGCTTACTGGCGATTTCTGATTGCGACGCAGCGTTATTGAAGAATGAATCGGTTTGTAGTGCCGCGTTCGGTGGCCTTGCCGTTCAGCATTCGGGCTCTATTACGACCCCGCCGAAAGTCTCAAAAGAGAGTGTTGATAATGTTTGACGAGCCTGCAGAAAACGACTTAAGAGAATATGGCTCCACAGTCCGCAGAGTTGGCTGTCGTGAAATTCGCGGTTTTACATTAATCGAGTTGCTGGTCGTAATTGCGATCATCAGCATTCTGGTGGCGCTGCTTTTACCTGCGATTCAGCAATGTCGAGAAGCGGCTCGACGGACTCAGTGCAAGAATAATCTGGCGCAGCTGTCCATTGGCTTATACAACTACCAATCCGCTTTTCAATGTCTACCGCCCGGATGTGTGAATGAAACCGGGCCGATTCGTAACATTGAAGAAGGCTATCACATGAGTTGGGTGGTGCAGCTTTTGCCAATGTTCGAAGAGACGCCTTTGTTCCGTCGAGTTGATTTTTCCATGTCTGCGTACAATCCAGTAAATGATTTGGTACGAACGATGCATCTTTCAACACTCACCTGTCCTTCCGATCCTCAGTCATACGCCGGCTTGGCGGGGACCTCCTACGTTGGAATTACCGGGGGAGACGATGTTCCGGTCGACAGAAAAAACAACGGCCTGTTCTTTCTGAACAGCAGTGTTCAGGACAAAGAAATCCGCGATGGTGCCAGTAACACGATCATGCTGGGCGAACGTCGGATGGACGATTACTCAGGCGCGCAAGACCTTGGCTGGATCTCTGGTACGTCGGCATCACTCCGAAACACATCGAAGGGGGCAACGTGGCTGGCATTGAATTCTGTTGGCGACAGTAATGATGGGCAGTTGCTGGATCTCGACCTGGCCACGGGCAGCCTGAGCAGTTACCACACTGGCGGATGGCAGGTTGCTGTCGCGGATGGGTCTGTGCGGTTTGTGAGTCAGAACATTGCGGCAGAGTTGTTTTCGTGGCTCGGCAACAGGCACGATGGTCAGATGGTTAGCGAATGGTAGTGCTGTCTTTGGCAGTTGTTTTTTTTTGAGAATACCTGCAACAGGTTCAAATGCTATGAGACGCGTTATTCGAAATCATAAGGGTTTCACTTTGCTGGAATTGCTTGTAGTGATTTTTACAATCGCGCTGCTGATCGCGTTGTTGCTGCCAGCAATTCAGCAGGCTCGTGAACAGGCTCGCAGAACTCAGTGCACCAACAATATGATGCAACTTGGAATCGCTCTGCATAACTATCAGACCGCGCATCTGGTTCTTCCGCCGGGATGCGTCAATAAAACGGGGCCCGTGCTGGAAGGTCATCCGATGGAACCCATGGATGACTATGGTATGGGTGGCGGTGGATACAGCGAGCCCGTTCCTGAGGCTGCGAGTGCCGCAGGTCAGGAAATTACAGTGGTGGATTTCGGCTATCGCATGAGCTGGATTGCTCAGATCCTGCCGCAGCTTGGTGAAGGTAACACGTATCGCAACGTTGACTTCAACAACCCCGAACGCAGTTTTCTGTCTGCGGAAAAGCTTGAATTTTACAATCCGATTCAGATGCCGGCAGCCGATGATGACGCTGGCGGTTTTGGAATGGCTGCATCAACCGCTCCGTTAGCAGATACGGTGACCCTCAGTATTCTGGAGTGCCCTAGCTCGCCAGCTACCGCAGCACGCAACGGAGCGTCGCATTCCGACTATGCGGGGTGCCACGCCAGTCAGGCAGTGCCCATCGACAGCGATAACGATGGTTTGCTGTACCTGAACAGCAGCGAGTCGATGTACGAAGTTCCGGATGGTGCGTCGACAACGATATTGGTCGGGGAAAAGAGAAAAACAAGCTTCGACATCGGCTTTCTGACGGGCGACTACAGCACGCTTCGAAACACTGGTGTACCGACGAATATACTGGACAGACTGCCCGATACCGAAAATCGCAACACCGGTTATTACGACGCTCAGACGGCTGACGTTATGCTGGACGATAGCGGAAACGAAATCTTAATCCGAGGGTTCTCAAGCTTTCATGGAGCCGTTTGCAATTTTCTGATGGCCGATGGTTCGGTTCGCACTATTGGAGACATGATCTCATTGGACGTGCTGCAACGTCTGGGCAGTCGCAACGACGGCAGCCTGATTTCGGGCTCAGATTTCTAACTGTCATGAACGGGGTCTCTTACGACATGCGGAAGTCGTGTCTGAAGCAGGCAGGATTCAGTTGTTATGATTAGACTTTGCATCGGACGACATGCATTGAGGTTGCCGTTTGTTTACAGCATTAAGACGAAAGTTTATTCACAGTCAGGCAACAAACCAGGCATTGGTACCGGGGTCGTAACCTCGCTCTACAATGTGGTTCCATATTAGATCGCGGGCACCGGCTGCCCCAACGGCGATAATCAATGGAACGTTATCGCTGGTTTGCATGGTGTCGGCATCCACGATTGGCGTGTTGTGTATGACCTTACCAATTTTCTTTGGGCTGACTTCAAAGGCCTGGCGGACGTGGATTTTCTGTGTCTGCAACCATCGCAACCATGGCTTACCCGTCTGACCGACGCCCCACAGATCAACGGTCGGCACGTCGGCGAGTGGGCCGGTTTTAAGATACAGGCGTCGACAGCTCATGAATGCGTCGGTCGAGTATCTTGGGTCGTTGCGAGTCAATCGTGTGGGGCCATCCATCCAGTCGAATAGCACGTTCTGGACTTTTCCAAAACGCATGCCAGCGGCTGCAGCCTTCAGCATCAATTGATAATCTTCGGGAAGATCATTGTCTGGGAATCCGAGTTCGAAATACTTTCGGCGAGCCAAAATAGTTGGATTAACAAGCGGCAGTTCGACAAATCTCAGGGCCTGAATTCGGTCAGTCGTAGCGGTGTCGTGATTGATCCATTGCTGATAACGCTGCAGCGTCCGGGTCGGGTTACCTTCTGCGTCGATAATCTTCACCTGGCAACCTACGACATCCAGGTCTTCATCATCCAGCAGCTGCAGTTGCTTCTGAAGTTTCGTAGGGTGAGCAATGTCATCTGCGTCCATTCGAGCAATATAGGCGGCTGTCGAATTTTGCAGAGCAATGTTGGACGCAGCAGCAACGCCCCTATGTGGCAAGGTGATTACTTTTAGCCGTGTGTCGTCGATATCTGTGATCCGCAACATGGTGTCGTCGGTCGATCCGTCATCAACCACAACCAATTCCAGATCATCCAACGACTGCGTTAGAATCGATCGAATGGCACGTCCGACCGTGTTTTCAGCGTTGAATACCGGCAAAATAACAGAAACACGAGGCATCTTGAATTGGGGGCCTGGAAACGAAACGGGAAGTGGGGTTTTCAGGGTATCGTATCAGCCGCATGAAACGGTTACGGAGGTTCCGATTTGCCGGCCCTTTTTGACTGATTGCTTCGCCAGATGGCATGGCGGATCAGATTCCGTTTGCAGTTGTGGCTGGCGCGGTAGAGAATGGCATTGTGTCGTCCTCAACTTTTTCTAAACGTCATGATTTCATGGAGCGTCCTTTGGCAAGATCAGCGATTATCTTATTTGCGTTACTTGTCGTTGCACCGTGTGAAGGAATGGCTCAGCGATCTCACGGCGGTTCGCATGCCCACGGCGGTTCGCATACCAGCGGCAGCCGAGCAGGTGGTGCGTTTGGCGGAATGGGCGGCGGACAGCGATGGGGAACACCAGCAGCCAGCGGGTATGATTCTCAGGGGCACGGATCTTCGTCGCCACCATGGACCTTGCATGCACCGAATTCATCTTCACATTCGGGGCTCAATTATTCGGCGGGTTCCGGTCGTGCTGTAGCTTACGGTGGATATGGAGCCCCGGTTCAGTACCACAATCATGGCCATCAAGACTACGGGTCTTATTCGAACGGGGTGAATTTATATAACCGACTGCCAATTTATAATGGTCTGTCTATTCAGTATTCGTCTGGTTATGGTCTCGGGAATGGCTACGGTTATGGACCCGGACTTGGTTACGGCGTGATGGGAATCATCGCTCCGCCGATTGCAGTGCCCTATGGAAGTTATAACACAACTCCATTTTTAGCACCGCTGCCATCGATAGTTCAATTGGCTGCTCCGCCTACGCCAGCGGAAGTGGCGGCGCAATTTTCTTCAGGCAATGTCGCGACCGGAACGCTGCCGCAGGGGTTGGCAGCCGATATGTCTATGAATGGTGAGTTGCTTTCTCAGCGATTGGCTGCGGATGAGACACCGATTGTGAATGAGTTTGGTAACGACTTTAAGGCAATTTCGGAAGCCGAGGTTTCTGCCGTCAATCGTATTCGAAGCCTGCGTTACCAGACATCCGGCGATAATGCATTTCGTCAGCAGGACTATGTGTCGGCCGAAGTTTTCTATACGACCGCCGCAGAAACCGCGGCCGTTCGTCGAGCGCCGTGGTTGCGCTTGGCATGGGTGCAGGTAGCACAGCAGAAGCACGCCGCGGCTGTTAGTAGTTTGAAGACGGCATTGCATCTTCACGACGACCCGACAAGTTCGTGGGTGAGCGGTGAAGATCTGTTTGGTTCTGGGTTCGAATCCAACAGCATCGCACAGGATGAAGATTTGTGGATGTGGTTGCAGGTTCGCCCGAATTCCACCGATCGCCTGTTGCTGGTGGCGGCGTTTCAGCAGCTTCGCGGCTACCCGGGAGTTGCCAAAGAACTGCTTGATGCCGCGTCGCGAAATGGTCTGGACCGAACTGTTGTGACGGCACTTCGTGAGATTTCAGATGTTCAGAATCGTCCTGTTGGCGATCAACGTCCGCCAGGCGAAGAGGCTGGACGGCCGCAGAGCGGAACGCGACCTTCAGCGAATCCGATTGCGGATGACGGCGGTATTCGAATGCGTGGGCGTGACGTGGTTCCTGCGTCGTATGCAGCAGAAGAGGTCGTTGGGCTGCCCGAGCCATTGCTTTCAGGGGAAGATCTTCCGCCTGTTAACAGCGAGGCAGATGCGCAGCCAGTGAAAGAAATGTCAAGGTTTGCGCCGCCGGTATCGTCTGGGCAATTGCTGACTATTCCGCCTATGAAGTCGCCTTCTCCTTAAAACCGTCAACGTTAGTGGTTACTTCCAAGACGAGCAGTCTCTTCTGGCGACTGCTTTTCAAGTTGGACTTCCGGAGGATTGGCTTTTTGAAAGGAAGGGGGATGGTGAAACACTTTCGCTGCCGTCAACCGCCGCTGAGGAAGCTGAGTGGAGAGGTCGGCCGCCGTTGTTTCACCGCGTGCTGCATGATGTGCTGGATCTTTTAAGAATCGCTCGAGTGTTAGCGAGCGGTCTGCACGACTATGGTTCTGCCGATATTAAACGCCGCGTGCAGACCGGGGTGGCTGTCGACATATTACCACCGGAGGAGTCGCCTCTTGAGCAACCGCAGGTAGCTGCCAGTCTGTTGGAATCCCTGCGACACGATCCGGGTCTGAGCGGATTCGCCAAACTATCTCGCCATCTGATGGCGGCAGTCACGCTGCCACGTTCACTTGAATCAGCGACTGACATCCCGACTGGCGGTGTTTCGGACATCAGCAATCGTGGGCAGCTGCATAAGTTGTTGTTGAGTGATCTGGCATTTGATGAATTTACGTTGGCTGTTCGTATTGCGTCGAACGAGGCGATGTACATTCGTCGAAAATCACCGCCGAATCCAACAGTAGAAAATCGAGCTGTGCTAATCGACAACAGCCTGCCAATGTGGGGCCTGCCGAAGTTGTACGCGACTGCGACTGCGATGGCACTGTCTGCGGACGCGGACAAAAATCTGAATGTTGTATGTTTTCGCCCCAGCCAAAGTTCAGTGGTGCAAGTTTCTCTGGGAACTCGCGCTGCTGCGGATCAGTTGTCTTCGCTGTCTCCGGCGGAACACGCGGGCGAGGCGTTGCATGCCTTCGAAACCGCAATTCGGCAATTGGAAGGTGCGGTAGAACCGGTTGTGATTACCACCAGCGACACGCTGGGATGTGCTGCATTTAAATGTGCAATTGATCAGACGTCATGGCAGAATCTTTGGATTATCGTCGTTGAACGCGATGGTGGATTGAGCGTTCTGCAGCGAACTCGACAAGGTACGTCACTTCGCAGACGGATGAAATTGCAGTTGGAAGACATTCTCAGCCGCAACGAACAGGCTTTGCAGCGAGCATCTGTTTTAGAAAATCTCCCCGACATATTTCGTCGTCCTGTGTTTCCGTTTCGGTTTGGTCAACCGCCGCTGGAGCGTGCTGTCATTCAGCGGCAGCGAAATTGGTTTGCAGAATTGCCACGGGCGTTTGTCGGAGCAAAGGATGTTATCGAACTGGACTGGCGTGCTCCCCGAATTCGGTACCCGTTAGAATGAGAGTCTTCAGAGCCCAATACTGGGCGCGGAGATTTTGATGAGTAATTCGAAGCGAAAACGTCGCAGTCCTGAGCAAGTCGTGAAAGCCCTAGCGGAAGGTGAGTCAATGCTTGCCGC
>Ga0335398_10001893_pt1 | contig 34288 bp, 21 predicted proteins | sample BON03_FD_205742 | JGI IMG/M metagenome (GOLD analysis project Ga0335398, IMG submission 205742) | Freshwater microbial communities from Lake Bonney liftoff mats and glacier meltwater in Antarctica - BON-03 (spades assembly) (version 2) | ecosystem: Environmental > Aquatic > Freshwater > Ice >... | reverse complement strand
TTCGCCATTTTGATATTCCTCAATCAAAGCCCGCATACAAGCCTGTTTTGATTCTCTATTTTTCATGCACGCAAGTTCTTGCGTGATGATATGTCAATGCAAGATGTGCATGGCCGGATGCTTACGTCGGGTGCAACTTCTTTCCTTTCAAGCCACTGGTTCATATAAAAGAAATATAATCTACGGCATTGTTTCTGGCATAAATTATCGGTCACCAGAAACATTGGATAGCAATAGACAAATTCAGAATTCAATGTTTTATGAACTGGCTTTTCGCAAGTTCAAGCTTCGTAATGGACTTGAATATGCACAAATTGGTACACATAAAAAGCTTTTCAGTCAGCAAATTAGCGTAAAGTCAAATTTCCAAGGCATAGAATGGTTATTGGGGCTCAATATCGCATGGCTAAATGAGTCGTTCTATATTGACGGCAGAAAGCGTACAGTGATATTTCAATCCCAAATAAGTTATACTTTTTGAATGGTAATCAATTCATTATTGAGGCCATATTTTATGAGCCCTACCATATTCTTTGCGCCAACTTTCTCCATCATCTTTTTTCTATACCATTCTACTGTACGAACACTGAGGCAAAGGTTTGCAGCAATTTCCTTGGCTGAATATTCTTCAAAAATTAGTTCGAGCACTTCAACTTCTCTTCTTGTAAATAATTCTCCAGAACCAAGTCCAACCTCATGCTTGCCCAAAAGGTAAGTCATTAACGAAGGCTGCAAATAATAATTTGTCTCCCTTAATGCCAAAATACATTTGATAATCTCCTCAATATCATTCCATAGTACAGCAGCAGAACACCCTAAATCAATTAATTTTTTAGCTGCAGAAAGGCTGAAAGTGTCAAGAAGACACATAACTCTACAACTTGCCAATTCACCCAAAATCGAACCCAAATGATCGAATTGGTCTTGAATAACTTCCCTGCTTAATATAATAACAGCAGGCCCGGAATTTACTAGCTGAGAAGACAATTGAGAGAGAGAATTAACTCCACAAATTTCAATCTCTTGCTGCTTTGCCAAGGATATAACTCCTAAAGATATTACTGGGTTTTCATCATAGATAAAGAACTTCATTCCGTCTATATATTAACTTGTTAGCCACCCCTAGCATTTGCAACTTACACTAGCTGATTTATATTTCCAAGTAAAATAACGAAAAATCGTCGACAACTCCTAACTCCTTGCCTTGATAATAATAATAAAGCAATATAACGAATAATTAAAGTCTTCACTCATGTAAACGGATAGAATAAGCGTTTCCTAAACGTTTGATCTCCGCCTTCGCCAGGTGCCTGACCTGTTTCCCCAAAGACCTTTAGAAATGGCTTCGGCGGACAGGCATTCAGCCTCCGTTTATTCCCATTCTTTTGATTAATTTCGCAGCTCTTTAAAAGGTCCCGTAGTTCAACGGATAGAATAAGCGTTTCCTAAACGTTTGATCCAGGTTCGATTCCCGGCGGGACCACTAGCAAAAAAAGCTTCTCAAAAGGAAGCTTTTTTTGTTTGAATGAAAAGGGTGTTAATTGCGAAAAGCTTCTCACCGCAAGAGTGTTAAATTTCCTTTTAGGTTATGTCCTTTGCCAAAGAGGTCTACAATATGAACCTGGTAGACATAAACTCCCTCCATACACGCAACGCCTTTATAGGTGCCGTCCCAGGTTTCGGTTAACTTGTCTGTTTCAAACATCAGCTCTCCCCAACGATCATAAATCCGCATGCGGTAGTTAACATAATACGCGGATGCGCGTGGTGCAAAACCTTCATTCTTCTCGTCCTTATTAGGAGAAAAGGCATTTGGAACATAGAGTAAAAATTCAGGGAGTGCCCATACGGTTTGTATGCTTGTGTCGAGGCAATTCAGCTGATTCGACACGATGAGTTGAACGAGGTAATGGGCGGTATCAATGTATTCTATGATGGGGTTTGCTAGCTGACTGATTTGTCCGTCGCCAAAATCCCAATCCCAGGTAATTGCATCGGTCGACTGGTCACTATATTGGAATTCTACCGTCTCAAAATCATAATTAATACGCTCATAGCCAAATTTTGCGATAGGTAGCGACTTCACCCATGCTGCCGATGAAATGAGGGAATCATGAAAGCAGTTATTATGCGATTCAACACGCAGCAAAACATCATAATAATTTGCTGCCTTATAATAATGTATTGGATTCTGCTCGTCGGAAGTTCTTTGGTCGCCAAAATCCCAGAACCAACTAATGAGCGTATCGTGCGTGATAATCGATAAATCCGTGAACAAGGAAGCCTGTTTCATGCAGGTTTCAGGTACTGAAAAATTAGCCGCTGGCGACTCAAGCACAATCACTTCACTGCGAATGGAATCCTCACAGTTCTCGTTGCTTTGCGTTATCAACCATACGGTAAATGTATCAAAATCAGCAAAGCGTTTGGCTGGGCTTATCAAACCCAATCCTGTGGTATTGTCCTCATATTTCCAGGTATAGCGTTGTATAGTTCCCAATGGAATACTGCTCGCACCGGCATTAAACACGAACGCGTGTTCATTAAAGCATTGCGCTGTATCGGGGGTGCTAAAGGATGGAGTCATCGCTGGATAATATAAGACCTGTCTTCCCGTGGTATCTCGGCAGCCATCTTTTGTCTTCACCTGGAGCTCTATGGTATACACTCCTCGGCTACTGAACGCTTTATTCAGCCAAAATTGTCCGCTATAGGCATCCGCATCACTGGAGATCCAGTTAAACTCCGTAATGCCTGCCCAAGGACTAGGCACTGAACTGCTTGTTGCATCGAAGCTAAAGTTCTGATATTGATCAAAGCACTGAATAGAGTCGTTCACCACAAAACGTGCGGTAGGTTGCGGATAGACGATAATTTTCCGGTAAATAGAATCGCTGCAAGCCTTATCGGAAATGGTCTTTAGCTTAATATTAAAGGTATCATAATAAGAGAAATTCTTGACGCCGATATTGACTCCATTCTGTGTATTTCCATCATCAAAATTCCATTGATATGCCTGAATACTTCCATAAGGAATGCTGGAGCTTGAGGCGTTAATATCGAAATAATTGCCTCGCACACAAACGAAGGAATCGATGATTTGAATAGCGGGCTTCATTTGCGGATAAATAATGATTGGATGGAAGCTCGAATCTCCGCAGCCCAAAGCACTCTCAATGCGTAATTTAAGCACATAGCTTCCATTGGTCGCATAGATTTTATTGGGTATAAGCGCTGTATTGCCGGTATTTCCATCGCCATAATACCAGGCATATTTTGAAATACTTCCTGTGGGGATGGTGCTGGTGGTGGCGTCAAATCGGAAATTGTTTCCCGACAAACAATGTTGGTCTTCATTATAAAGAATGGCCGAAATTGGCTGAGGATGCACTACGACCTCTGAATACACTGTATCAATACATCCATAATTACTGGTGGTAATTAGGCGCACATCAAATGAATCGGGGGTGGCAAAGGAATACGCAGCGGGTTGTATGCCATTCAAACTTGCACCATCCTCCAAATTCCACTGATAGTCGGCAATACTTCCCCATGGAATTTGTGACCCCGAAGCATCCAAAGAAAACGCATGGAAACTAAAGCAATGGTCGAAATAATTCGCTTGAATCTGCGGACTTACCCTCGGATGAGCGACCCTGATTTTATACATCGTATCTCGACATCCATAATCACTCACCCCTACTAATTGAACCGAATTCGGACCAGCGCTGGCATACACAATTTGTGGAATCGTCCAACCCGTATCGACTTGCCCATCGCCGAAATCCCAATACAGACTATCTATGCTTCCCCAAGCGATATTGCTTGCGCTCGCATCAAAAGAAAAACTATTCAGGTTCAAACATTGAGAATCTGCATTGGACATAAAATCCAAGGATGTTTGCGGGTGAATAATGACCTTTTGCCAGGCCGTATCCCGACACTGCAAGGCACTTAGCGTAATTAGACGCACTATGAATGTATCCGGATTCGAAAATCCATGACTCACCTGGGAGCCAAAATCAAGCTGGCCATCGTTATAATTCCAAAGATATTGAGTAATACTGCCCGAGCTCACTACACTGCCCGACGCATCAAAGCTGAATTGATTGCCCGTTAAACAATCATCCGTGCTATCCACGAGTAGCTGAATTTGGGTTTGGGGATGAATCACTACTTTTTGCCAAGTAGTATCTCCACATTGTTGATCTGATAAGAGGGTCATGCGGACCAAAAAAGTATCAGCCAGTGCATACGTATGCAAGGCCGGCACCCAACCGGTATCGGCATTTCCATCTCCGAGTAACCAATCGATGGAGCCGATATACCCATCATCCACATAAGAAGCTAATGCGTTTAATTGCACCTCATTTTCATTCAAGCAGGTAAGTGAATCATTGATGGATATTCTCGCAATCGGGTTTGGATTAACGCGTATTCTTTGATAGACCGAGTCGAGACAGCCGCTTTCTGTTTCAGTAGTCAAGCGAACATCCATATACCCAAAACGCGAATAGTCTTTTAGGACCGTTTCTGAAGTATCGCCAGTGGTATCGCCGAAATTCCAATACCATTCTACAATACTTTCATACGGAATGGTGCTCGATTTTGCATTAAAAACATAGGCGTTTCCCCATAAACACTGCGCTGAATCGTTTACCTGAATTTTAGGGATGGACTGCGGATGCACCCAAACAGAATCTGAAGCTGTGTCTTTGCACCCTTTATCACTCGTGCTATAGAGTATAATTAAAAATGTATCGGCATTGCTGTATGATTTCGCTTGTATAGCCTGACTGCTTGTATCCCCATCACCTAGCAGCCAAATACGCGCTAATTTTCCAATGGGAATAGTGGTGGAATCGGTAAATAGGAATGTATTCCCGCGATAACATTGTTGAGTCTCGTTTATGTGAATGCGCGATTCTGGAAGATCCCAGGCGATGGAGGAAACCGAATCACGGTGATAACAGCCAAATTTGTCGGTTACCGTCACAACCAATAGCGTGTCCCTATCAATAATCAGGTTCAGGTTTGAATTGGTATCGTTGCTCGATGTATTCCAAGAGTAGCGCAAGGGAGCAACGCCTCCGCTTACTGCCGAGCTAAGCTGCAAGGGCGAATATTTACAAACGTTTGTATCATTGGGCAAGGAGCTTCGAACCACGGGGTAAGGAGCCACATTAAAGCTGTCGTAGAATTCCGTATAACACGGAAAACTCGTTTCAATCTTGTGATAGACATAATAAGCACCAGGGTCCAAAAAGGAATAGGCATTTTTAGCCAAGGAGACCGATTGAAAGACTGTGTCTTGCGAAGAGTCGGTTAGTATCCAGGTATAAATAGGGTCTATATAGGTTGTCTTGGGGGCTGATTTCATTTCTATCAGCCCACAGGTATCAATCGTATAGGTCATGACTGTCTCGGGCTTTAATCCTACCTGAATCGCGTAGGCCCGAGTAGTAGAACCCGGAAAAGGACAGGCATTGTCGCGCGCCGTTATGGTAAATGAATAGGGGACTGAAGACGTGTCTTTTACCGCCGGGCGCCAACAGATTAGGGCAGTATCCCTTTTACCTCCGGGGTTTGCAATGATAAAGCTAGCCCCAGGAATTCCATTATTCCATGATAATCGCACCGTATCAGAGGCATCCGTATCGCTCACCACAATTTGCATGCAAACGGAGTCTCCCGAACATACCTTGGCCGTTGCTTGTGTGGCCAAGCTGGGTAGTGCATTCGGGTCACCATTGGCATTTACGCAATTAATCACAATCACCTGCAAATCCCGCCTCGATTCACCTATCTGCTTCCAAGTACCAGTGCTATCCTTTCGCCATTCCTTAACCTTAAATGCTACCACCGAAATTTGATTCACTTGGGTTGGACGAAAAGCCAAATCACCTGTTGTTGGATCTAGGTGAAAGCCATAGGGCAGGGCCTGATTTGCATTTGGGAAACCTAAAAAAGTTAAAGGACGGTAATAATTAAAACTACCACTATAGCTAACATTACTCGTTGCTCCGGTGAGCGAGGTCGTTAACTCATAACTCAGCGAGTCTCCCACGTCAATCGTATCGACGGCTCCACTATTCAAAACAACATCTTGACCCTTGCACACGATAGCCACAGGATAATTCGTGTATTTTGGTGAGCTATTGCATGCGGAAAGGCATTTGTTGATGGTCATTTCTGAATAGAAATTTTGACCAGCAGCGCCCGTTGAAATGCCGTTATTTCGGCAACAAACACTGTAGAAAATGGTTATTTCACAACAATTTAGACTCGATAAATTCACCGTATCCACATACACATGTTGTTCAATCCCATAACTAAAATTAGAATTCGTATTACAGCGAGAAACCACCCCACATGAAGAATCAATGCCCGTAACATCCGTAACGGCGATTCGCGTGGCCGTTCTTGCTGTTCCATTGTTAGAGGCCCCCTTGCATTTATACCTGTATGTGTTAGTGCTGCTCATGGCAATTCCATTGCAGTCTCTATAAAGATTTAAAATAATTCGGTATTTGCCGTTCCCTAAACATTCATAGGCAAAGTCAGTCCCCATTACATGGGTAGCCTGAGCTGTTCCTGGCAGAAAGTGCAGGACCATCAATAGAACGAATGTCAGATACTTTTTTAGCAAAGCTGTTTCATAAGCGGATACGAAAATAAACTTAATTAAAGTATTAAATGCTGTTTTTACCAAGTCGCTTTTCGAATGGAATTAGTTGCATGCTCAATCTAGGTTTTGAAATAGATTAATTGACATTCCCCCGCCGCTATTTCGTTAAGCAGGTCCAATGCTGGTTTGTTTGTAAAAGACAATTGATTATGCCTTGTTTGTGCGAGCAGGTCGGCGGGGACGTGAGGCGATTGATTATGCCTTGTTTGTGCGAGCAGGTCGGCGGGGACGCCGACCTGCCTGTTGGAACCCGTTAGCGTGTAAAATTTCGATAATGTTATTGAACCCAAGAAGGCTTACTCATGCCATCAAAAAAACACTGCCACGAAATTGGACTGAATCTGGCTCATCCCATCTGGCAAAACAACATTCTGCGCGATGATGTACTCCGCATCAAGAAGTGTGAGTCATTCCTCCAATCACTCCCTAACAATTCGTAGCATGCCCGATTCTTTGCCTCGGCGGTATTGAACCAAGTAGGTGCCGGGTGGGTAGGTGCTTAGATCCAATTGAAGATGCTGTGAGTGAGATGAGTCTTGTTGGTGGATGAGTTGTCCTGCGGCATTAAATACGTGAAACTTAACTGGCAAATAAGTGTCATTTGTCCAGCTTAGATGAACGATGTCTTTGCTTGGGTTGGGCCAATATTTTATCTGTCCTTGTTGCATTACCTCGATTCCCTGAAGGAGATTCACCTTTATTTGGTAGCTCTTCTTGCAGGTGCTGTCCTGTGAAATGATCTGATAATTCAAGACCTTCTCAAAATCATTGGGCGTAATTCCCGACCATTGTGGAACTCCATTCATATACGCTTTTGCACTATCGGATAGCTGGAATATGGCAATGGTCGTTTTTATATCAGCCAATTGTCCTGACTGAACATCCAGGCTTACAAATCCGCCTGTATCCACTTGGATGATGGTTCCGGTGATGCCTTCTTTTGCAAATCCATAACTCTTTAAATCACAGGAATCATTGTCTTGGATTCTCACCTCCACCGAATAGCTTTTCGATTCATTGCCTGAAGCAGAAATCACTTCATACCATAGCGGCGTGTCAAAATCTTGCGTGGATAATCCGCTAGTTTGCACGATACCATTCACAAGGACTTCTGCTTGATCGGATACCGTAAAGAAGGGGGTTAAGCCTTTCATGTCGTTTCCAAAAGGCAATACTAGAACGACCGTTCCACCAGAAGTATCGGCGGTAATTATACCCTGAACATTTGGGCTTTGCATACTAAAACTGAGTAAATCGCAGGCTGTGTTTGGAAGAATCTCCACGCGTACCAAATACCGTCTTTTCTCTAATCCAGATTGAGAAAACACATCATACCACAGACTATCTGTAAAATCATTCCAGCTAAGGCCGCTCAACTGAAGCATACCATTTACATAAACGGAGGCACTGTCGGACGTGGAAAATTGGGTCACCAAGGAATCACGTGATGTTCCATAAGGCACCAAAACCTTCACCTCACCACCCTTGGAATTTGGTGTTATTATTCCACTCGCTACTGGCTTAACCACGCCAAAAGAAAATAATTCGGCACCTGTATTTGCCGCCCGCTGAACATTCACCGTATAGGAGCACTTAGAAATGCCGTCTTGAGCAAGCACTTCATACACAAGGGGTATAGAAAAATCTTGGACACTCGATCCACTGATTTGCCATTGACTATTTACCCGTGCCTTTGCGCTATCTGCCAAAACAAATTGAGCTATAAGGACGCTAATATTGGTGGGATACGGCACGGTAAGGTCAATCACTCCTCCGCTACCTTGTGGTATAATAGTCCCCATCACATTTGGGCTTTGAAGGCTGAAAGTCTTTATGTCGCAGGCTGTATTGGGTAAGCTCTTTACGAAAAGCCACCAAGAATGGGCAATCAAGCCGTCTTTGCTGCGTAATACAAACTCCAAGGAATCCGTAGCATCGATCGTATCAACCCCGCTTCTGAATGTTTTATTTGCACGCAATAAAGTCGCCGTATCAATAGTAGTAAAAGAAGGAATCAGTCTTGTTAAATCTGTTCCATAGGGTACCTCCACGTATATTTTTCCTCCATTCGGAAGCTTCACTAAACTATCCTTTGAACTCAATCCAGGGATAGAAAAGGACTGCAGAGCCAGCTCAAATTCCGTGGAGACACTCAACCATGCATTGCTATTTCCTGCCTCGTCGGAAATGGTATTTGCCGGAAGGGTAATTCCGACCGCCCCATTCAAAATAGGCCGAAATTCTGCCTCATAAACAAATGCTGATGTATGTCTAAAATTCAATAATTTAGCATTGCTCACCTGAATCATTGATTCATCAAAATCAGGCATCCATTTATTCCAAGTAAGCGTCGCTGTAAACTGACGATGAACCTTTGGTTTAGGCAGTGAAATACTCAATTTCGGAACGATGGTATCAATATAAAGGGCGTAATCCTCATGCTGACCATAGCTTAAATTTCCGCAAGGGCCTGTTACATTATTAAAATCGCTTACCACACGTAGGCGAATAAATGTTCCGGAAATAGCCCCCACTGAATCAATGGTGATTTGGGTACTGCGCCTGCCTTTGCCTGCTGCGATGCTCCCGGCTAATTCGCTGTTTTCAAACTGCCCATTATTATTATAGTCGATATAAATTTTGGCGTTTTCGCTATAGCTATTTCCGTTGGTAATGCTCGCGGTATAGGTTCCTCCTTTTTGCACCATGGTACTTTGTGTGCAGGTAAAGTCTTCGCCATTGCTTGTTTGATACAGGGTATACGCTGAACTATTATCGATGGTATTAAACTCGAAACGGTAGATCCCAATAGTATATCCTCCAAGCATACTTGTGCTTGTTCCACAACTTGCTGCGTTATCTAATGTGCTATATCTCAATTCATGAATTTTAACCGAGCTGCCATAAGCATTCCTCACTTCTAAAGTAATGAGGTAGGTTCCTGCTTGCTGAAATTGGACTTCCATCACTCTTGATAGAGAGTCGCTACCATTTATATAACTCCAGCCACTCGCCGGACTAATACTCCATTTTCTGATCGCAGGTGATTGGGTGGAAATATCATTTAATAGATAGAGACCATCGCAGTTTCCGGATGTCTTGTTCACTTGAAAATCAGCAATCGGCGCTAGGTTCGACGTGCGGTATAAATCCGTTTGCCAAATACCTCGTCCGTAGGTGCTAATTCGCAAACGGCTATCGGATGGATGAATTGGATCGAGGTAAATTTCCATATCGCTTATCGGAGCGATGGTGGGCAAAGAACCGGAGAAATTAGTCCAGCTGCTTTGTGTAGCCCGGCGGAAATACACGCCCAAGGCATTAGCCACATAGGTAACAGTATCGTTTGTGCTTCCATCAATAATGAACTTCGTAATCGCTAGGTTCGGTAAGTTTTGGGCATAGTCAATCCATGTTTGCCCGCGATTCGAGGAGCGATAAAGCTTGGCGCCAATGCTGATATAGATACAATTGCTATCCCGCGGATGCGCATAGACCTGCGTAATGGTTCCTGAAGGTTTTGATGTGAGTTGCACGAAATTAGGATTAGAACCTAAGCATGATTCACAACGCCAAAGACTTCCATCATTTCGAGCGAAATAGACATTATTTGGTGCTTTTTCGGTGATGGATAAGTCCCGTATGATTGCCGTTCCGCTCAAACTGCTCCTTTGTGTCCAGGTAACTTGCGATGAAGGGTTTGCTCTTAAATTATCCGTACGATATAGCTGATCCGTTCCATAGAACATCACATTGCTATCCAATGGATGCAGGATATAATTCCCTTCGCCATTGATGTCTTCTTCACCACCGCTAACCTTGCGCTTCCTTCCTCCATTAAAATAGAACAGATTCGAATCCACATAGTCGAAATGAAAGTCTCCGGTCCAGTCGCCACCGCGGATAGTTCGGAAAATCCCCTCTTCAAAGATATTGAGTCCATTGTCTTGAAGCCCACCAATAAGCACATCCTTTCTTAAGATGCTTTGTCCCATTTTATAGAACTCCGAAGCACTCAATCCATCGCTTAAGGTCGTCCAGGTATCCCCGCCATCTTCTGTGCGGTCCATCCCCCCATCATGAGTGATATAGAGTTTATTCGGGTTATACGGAGAGAAGAGCCAGCGGTGTTTATCCGCATGCACGCCATAGGCCCAATGCGACTTCAAAATCCAAGATTGTCCGGCATTGGTGCTTTTCCATGCATTTATTGCTGCTATATAAAGGGTATTAATATCGTTTGGGTCAATAGTTATATCCAGGTTATAAGCCCCTTGTCCATCCTGTGAACTACCGTTCGAACTATAGCCCAAAATATTCGGGGTATCCGATTGAAGGCTAAAAGAATTTCCATCATTATTTGAGCGATAGAGCCCATTGAATTTGTTATTTCCGCCGCTCCAACTTACCGTATAAAAAACGCTTGAGTCAGCCTCAGAAACACCCACCTTCAGGCCACTTGGAGTACCTGGATGAGACAAGGCCGTCCATGAATCTCCCCGATCGAAAGAGCGATAGAGTTCCGTATTGGTAGCAGCAAAGAATACGGTCGACTGGCTATTGGCCTTTTGTTTCAAATCACGATAACTGCCAGCAACACTGCTTCGTTTTACCCAACTTTGGGCGCTATTAATTGTTTTATAGATGCCGTCGCCTGCTGCTATAATAAGCATGGCCGTATCATTTGGGTTGATCCAAATTCTCGATACCAAACGATTGCCCAATCCAGAACTTTGTTGTGACCAAGTTTGTCCGCCATCAAGCGATTTCCAAATACCCAGTCCATTGGCATTATTATAATTCGCATCGCCGGTTCCCAGGTAGATGATGTCAGGATTTAACGGATTAATGCAGACCGAGGCACATTGAGTTCTTGGAAAATAATCATTCATAGATGACCAGGACTTGCCTTCATTTGAGCTCTTCCATAAACCACCTGACGCAGAGACGGCAAAGAGAATGGTAGAGTCGGTGGGATGATAAACAAGATCACTCACGCGGCCCATCCCTGTGGTTTGTACACTGGGGTTTTCAGGAAAAACGACCATGCCTACTTGGGTCCAGTTATCCCTATTTTGGGCCCCCAAGCTCAAGCAAAAAATAAGCGCCAATGCAACTAAAAGCTTTCTCATTGCTTGCCTCTCTCTTTCATTTGACGTTCCCATTCAGCCATCATGCGCGAAGGAGGAAAAATGGTTCCATCCTCATCATGCAGAAACTCATAATAGCGTAACCAAGCCTTATACGTTTTCACTTCAGCCACGTATTTGGTATCAATAATCGGAAGTGATTGATTGGCTGGATCATGAATTGGGCGAACTTCATTTTCTTCACGGACCGGAATGATTTTTCCTGCCCAATAGGCATCAAAAGCTTTTTGTACTTCGAAATAATTCGCGCTGCTATCATCCATCATTTCTATCCACCAAGGATAGTGAACAAAGTCCTTTGATCCTGTTGAATCATAGGCTTTTATATCTTCTTTTTCAGGAGAAATCTGACTCCAAGAAAAGCTGTATATGGAAAGACAAAATAGGAATAATAGACTTCGTCGGGTCATAGTAGCAAGGTATAAATTTTAGCAATAAGGTGACTACCTGCGCGGCGAATCATCCATCATAAAAAAGGGAAACCCCAAAACTGGAGCCTCCGTTTTTCAATATCACTAAACAATTACTTTACAAATCGTTTTGTTACGACTCCTTCGTCCGTTTCAATTTGTATGAGGTATATGCCCTTGCTAAGCATGCTTGTATTCACAAAATGTTCGTTTCCTGCTCCAATTTCCGATAGAATAACTTGTCCGTTCACGCTGATTATCTGAATTCCTTGAATGCCTGACTTTGAGTGAATATTCAACTGATTTTCTACTGGGTTTGGGTAAAGAGAAATGCTTACTTCCAGTGGAGATTCTTTCACCGAGTTCGGGAAGCCTGGGGTGAATACATAGATTGTATTTACGTTCGGGTTCTTCGTTAATCCATTGGCATTTGCGATATCATAGTTTGGCGTGGCAGCCGCTGGGTCTCCATCTAACAAGATTCCTTTCACCCCATCATCGTCATTGATAAAAGGAAAAATATCGATTTCAGCCAATGCACCTTCACTGATAAATGAAGAACCAATATGGAATTCTATGATATGAGATCCTTCATAATACCAAACTTGGTAGTTGGCAAAATCGTTTGGGAAAGAATCAGCGATATCATAGAAAGAAATATTCGGCCATTGCACTTTTAAAACACGCGCATTTCCTGTTCCATCTACGCGATAAGAAATTGGAGATTGATTAGCGCCACGGCTAACAGGGTCTCCGCCGCTTGGGCTCAAATAGTCATCGCCAGTGCCCCAGAAAAAGCTTCCATCATCGGTAATAGTGATTGAATCAACGCTATTCCCAAAGTATTTAAATGGAAAGGGCATCGCAATAGTCATATCAAAATCATCCCACTCTGCTGGAGAAACGACCGTTCCGCTGGTCATTTCGGTATAATTATCCGTTCGTTGCATAAACGAATAGTGGCTCTGAGCCAGTAAACCCATGGCAGAACCCATGAGACAAGTAAGTAGTAGCAGTTTTTTCATAGCCAAATATAAAGGAAATAACATGTTATGTTGCTTTTGAAATAAAAGCGACACAGAGCTCTCAAGAAATTTTACCTTGCGCATTCACCTGCTCAAAAATGAATATCACGCATCCTGAAATGATTGCTATAAGCGATGCTATAGAAAGCGCTACTGGGACGCGTTTTCATAACTATGCTCCTGCCTCCTTAAAAAGACGGATGGAGCGTTACCTGAGCATGAAGCATCAAACGGTAGCAGGTGCGCTAAAGATGTTGAGTCAGAGTCTTTCCTTCGCAGAGGATATGATTGAAGAAATTACGGTAAACGTAACCGAAATGTTTCGTGACCCCGAATTTTTCAAGCAATTACAAGGACTCGTTTTCCCCGTCTTAGCCAAACATCAAGCAGTTTCTATATGGCATGCCGGCTGTTCAACAGGCGAAGAGGTGTTTAGCACAGCCATCTTACTAAAGGAACACGGACTCCTAGAAAATACGACCCTGCTTGGAACAGACCTGAATAAAGGCGTCGTTCTAAAAGCACAACAGGCACTTTATGCAAGCCGGCAACTAAATACCCACCTCGACGCCTATTTCTTGGCAGGGGGCCGGGGGAATTTGCTGGATTATTTCACTGAAGAGAATGGAACCCATCATCTAAAAGCAGAAATTAAAAGCTCTTGTGCTTTTGTCCATAGCCCCATTTTGCGTACCCCTGAACATAAAAAATTTGATCTTATAATGTGTCGGAATACCCTCATTTATTTCGATCTTAGCATGCAGGATGCCGTGATGAAAATTCTTCATCGCAATTTAAACCTGGGCGGATTTTTATGCCTCGGTGAAAAAGAAACCCTTCGCTTCACTGCCCTATCGTTCAAGTTTAAGGAGATTGACCCCATCAATAAGATCTATCAAAAAGTTGACTGACCCAAATACCGATATTAGCAAACAAAACCACACCTATTCACTAATTGCTATTGGTGGGTCGGCCGGTGCAATTCCTGCGGTGATTGATTGGATAAAATTCAACCAAGGCCCCTCCATTGTTTTGGTCATCCATCGCTCCAAAGAAAATAAATCCAACCTAATTGCCCTGATTCAGCATTATACTACTTTTACGGTGAAAGAGCCACTAGCAGGGGAAAAACTACAAAGCAAACATGTGTATATCGGACCGCCTGGTTATCACTTGGTATTGGATGAAAAACAATGTTGGCATCTGCTCGATACCGAACCAGTATGGCATTGCAAACCAGCCATTGATGTGCTCTTTTTAAGCATCGCTGCAAATTTTGCCAAAGAAACAGCAGGTATCTTACTCTCTGGCGCCAATGAAGATGGGGGAATTGGAATGAAGAAAATGAAGGATGAAGGGTGCCTTACCTTATGTGTAAATCCTGAAAAGGCAGAATACGTCAATATGCCAAACTCAGCAAAAAAACATACTGCAGTCGTGCGCTATTTTGATCCAGAAGAAATCCAGGAACTATGTGAACTGTATTTTCCTTCCTAGTTTTCAGCAATATACCGCACCAAGCCACCGCTCAGGCGCATAAGGTCCAATTCCGTCCGCTTCAAATTATATAATGCCGTGGCAAAACGACCTTCTGAGTCAATGCTCACCTGCTGAATATCCCTAAATTGAAAGGCATTGATGCTTCCCAATTTCAATTGCACCTGGGCAAGTTTTACGTTTTCACGCGCTAGCTCCACATTGGCTTTTTCAAAGTCTACAAGGCGCTGTTGCAAAAGATACTCTTGATAAACCTGGAGCAATTCCATTTCAAACTCATAATCGCCTTTTTCTCTTTGTATGGATGCCCCCTTGCGGTTAAGCTTAGCAATAGCCATAGCGCGGTTCACCTGTGAGCCATTGAATAAATTATAACTCAAGCCCACTCCCGCAGAAGGACCAAGACTTTGATTTGATTTAAGAATGCCTACTGCGCTCTGAGAACTCACAAAACTGTATTCAGAAAAAAGCCCAAGTGTTGGATAACGTTGACTTTTTGCCTTACGAATTCCATTGGTAGCCAAGATTTCATTGAGCTTATAATTCCTGAGTTCCGAATTCTGCTCCAAACCATTTACCCGAATTGTTTCATAGGAAAGCGCCGCCATTCCACGCATCGAATCACTCAATTGAAAGGAAAGGGATGGAGATGCACCCATCTGCCGTTTGAGTTGGGTTTTAAGATTAATTAAGCGTGTACTTTCCTGCAGCCAACGGGCACTATCGGCATTGAGATCCAAGATACTTTGCAGGTAATCGAGTCTGTTGGTCTTGCCAAAACCGAGCTTTTTCTTCTCCAATTCCACCCGCAATTGACTAAATCGCAAGGCGCTGTCCAAAGAAGCGAACAACTGTTCTCTCGCTAAAATCTCATAGTATAATCGGGCTGCTTCATATAATTCAGCCTCCATGCCCGCAATGGTTTGCAGCGCTGCTTGTTCCTCTTTCAGCTGCAATTCCTCTTTCAGGCTTTGCACATAAAATCCCTGAAACAAAGTCCAATCCAAACGAACACCAAAAACTAGCGACTGATTCGCAGCCCCCTTTGCTTGCCGCACATCTCCATTAAAAAATTCCTGCTTGGTATTTAATGCACTATTTTGTTGCGTTCCATTCAGACCAACACTTGGAAAATAGCCCGCCTCGCCGAGTGTATTCTGCTCATTCGCAATTTCAGCATTCACGCGAATGAGGCGTAAATCGTAATTATTGGCCAGTACGCTATCCGCCATTTGACGCAAGCTGAGTGGCACCTGTGCAGCACTACTCGCTGCGAACAGGAGTCCGACTAGGAGGAGGTACACACTATTCTTTATCATGGGAAATCTTTTGCATCGCCGATAAACGCGAAGTACGTGAACTAATAAATAAGAAGATAGCAGGAATCACATAGAGCGTTAAGCCCAGGGAGAATATCAATCCTCCAATGATGGCGATACCCATAGGAATCCTACTGGTAGCTGCATCGCCCAAGGCAAGTGCAATAGGCAATGCTCCCAAAATTGTAGCCATGCTGGTCATTAAAATAGGCCGGAAACGTTGCACGGCTGCTTCCATAACGGCCACCTTATTCGACATGCCTTCTTGCTTCTTCTGGTTAGCAAACTCCACAATTAAGATTCCGTTTTTCGTTACAATACCCACCAGAACGATAATACCAATCTGACTAAAAATATTAAGTGTTTGGTCGAAAAGCCAGAGCGAAAGCAAGGCTCCTGCAAGGGCCAAAGGAACCGTAATCATGATGGTTAATGGGTCGCGGAAACTCTCAAACTGAGCCGCCAAAACCAAATAGATAAGGACCAATGCCAATAAAAAGGCAAACTGTAGGCTGCCTGAACTATCGCGGTATTCCTTTGAAGTACCCGTCAAATCCGTGCTAAATCGCTCATTAAGAATTCCCTTTGCCACCCCTTCCATCACCTCAATGCCATCACCTAAGGTCTTTCCTTCTATAGGCCGGGCAGAAACCGTTGCCGAAACAAAGCGGTTATAGCGATGAAGCTGAGGCGGACTACTTTCCGTCTCCATATCCACCAAATTGGCCAGTTGAACCTGCTGTCCATCTTTATTCTTCACATATACTGAAGAAAGGTCGGCAGGTTCGTTCCGGTTGTTTCGAGAGGCTTGTCCGATTACCTGGTATTGCTTTCCATCTTTAATAAAATAACCAAAACGCTGCTGACCAAAGAGCAATTGCATGGTTTCAGCGATATCCCTCACGGATACACCCATGAGGCGTGCCTTCTCTCTATTGATATTGATTTTCAGCTCCGGTTTATTGAATTTCAGGTTCACGTCCATGATTTCAAATTGACCGGTGGCCATGGCGCTATCCATAAACTTCGGAAGGACTTCTTTTAGCTCCTTAAAATTGGGGGCCTTCAAAACAAATTGAAGCGGCAACCCACTCAATCTACCTCCACCAATCGTTTGGTCTTGGACCACGTAGGTGCGAGCAAAACTGTATTTACTCAGCATCTTGCCAATCTCGGTAGCTAATTGCTGTTGGGATTTCTCCCGGTTTTCGGGTTTGACCAAAGTAAGTCGCACAAAGCCCGAATTGATATTTATCGATGAGCCAAAGCCTGGAGAGGTCACACTCAGCAAGGAACGTTTTTCTGGAAGTGTATCCGTTAAGCTCACCAGCTCTTGCACATAGCGGTCCATCAATTCATACGAAACCCCTTCTGGCGCAGTGGCCACGATACGAAGGCGGCTTTTATCTTCCATCGGGGCTAATTCGGAAGGGATATTTGAACCAATCCAATAGATGCCGAAACCAGATACTGCCACAATCAACCATGCAATTTTTGGCCAATGCATAAAGACATTAAGGCTCCGCTTATACAGATTTGTTAATTCGTCAAAAACCGATTCACTCCAAAGGAACCATTTCGCCTGGGAGGTCGATTTTTTCAGAATCCGAGAACTCATCATTGGCGTGAGTGTCAGGGAAACGATGGTCGAAATGATAACCGTTCCTGCTACCACCATACCAAATTCACGGAATAAGCGGCCCGTCAATCCTTGTAAAAAGATGATGGGCAAGAATACTGCGGTAAGCGTAATGGTCGTAGAAATTACCGCGAAGAAAATCTCCTTAGAGCCTTCTATTCCTGCTTGGCGAGGGGGCATTCCCTTCTCCACTTTTGAATAGATATTCTCCATCACCACAATGGCATCATCCACCACTAAGCCTGTTGCAAGAACAAGCCCCAGCAGGGTTAGGATATTGATGGAATAATCCAGAAGATACATGATAAAGAAACCTCCAATAAGCGAAATAGGAATAGCAATAACCGGAATCAAGGTCGTTCTCCAGTTTCTTAGGAATACTGACAGGACTAGCACCACCAGGAGAAAAGCTATCAGAATGGTTTCTTGTACTTCGGTAATGGCACTTCGAATAGACTCCGTGGTATCCAATGCAACCCCAATTTTATAATCGGGAGGAAGTTCTTTTTTGATCTGCTCAACCCGTTCATAGGCCGCATCCGCAATTTCGATATAATTGGTTCCTGGTTGTGGGGTTATTGCAATACCAATCATGGGTATTCCCCCGTCGCCACGTAAAAGAGTTCGTTCGTTTTCAGGAAGCAGCCGCGCCATCCCCACATCCTTGAAGCGCACGAGCCCGTCATCTTTTTCTGAGATGATTAGGTTATTAAATTCTTCTTCGGTGCTTAATCGTCCGAATGTGCGAATGGTCAATTCCGTGGCATAGCCTTCCACTCTTCCTGAAGGCAGTTCCACATTTTGTTGATTGAGAGCATTGCGAATATCTATTGGGGTGAGTCCGAATGCCGAAAGTTTGGCTGGATCCATCTCCAATTTCATGGCATACTTTTTCTCCCCCCAAATGCGTATTTCACTTACGCCGGGAATGGTTTGCATGCGTTCTTTAAAGATATTATTGCCCGTTTCACTCAGCTCGAGCAGTGTTCTTTTATTACTTTGTACCGTAATCGAAAGAATGGTTTCCGCGTTGGCGTCAGACTTCACTACTACCGGAGGGTCTGCATCTGGAGGAAGGTTGCGCACTGAGCGAGATACCTTATCGCGCACATCATTGGCGGCGGCCTCCAGGTCGATGCCCAATTCAAATTCCACGCTAATACTGCTCCGGCCTTCACTGCTTACGGATGTAAGGGCTTTAATACCGGCAATACCATTGATAGATTCTTCGAGTGGCTCGGTGATTTGTGATTCGATTACATCGGCATTGGCTCCAGCATAATTGGTGGTAACGGTAATAATTGGAGGATCCACGCTTGGAAATTCACGGATGCCTAGGTAAGTGAATCCAATGATTCCAAACAGGACAATAAAAATATTGATAACCGTGGCCATTACCGGCCTTTGTATGCTGAGCGTGGAAATATTCATAGCCTAGCGATCTGTTTCAATAGGTTGAACGGGCATTCCATCTCTGGCTTGTAAGATGCCGGTGGTTAAAATACTATCTCCTGCATCGAGACCAGAAACAATTTCAATAAGGCTTGCCCGCCGAATGCCCGTGCCTACAGCCTGACTCTTTACTTTTCCATCTTTCACCAAAAATACCTTTTGCCCATTTAATTCTGGGATTACCGCTTCGGTGGGAACCATTAGCGCATTGGTCGTTTCGTTTAATTCCAATGATATCGCCAAATAGCTTCCAGGCACTCTATTTTTTACATCACCGCTGCAGATGGCGCGTACCTTCAAATTTCTATTCCCTGCATTAATACTGGATTCAAAGGCATAGATAGAGGCATATAAAGTATCTGTGTTTGACGATGAGAAAGCCTTCAACGGCATTCCCTTTTGAATGCGCGAGGCATATATTTCAGGAACTTCAAATTCAATTTTTAGCGGGCGGTCTTGAACAAGGTTTACTAAAGACTGTCCAACACTAATATACGCCCCCTCACTTATTTGTCTCAGTCCAATTCTGCCTGAAAAAGGCGCTCGTATCAAACAGCGATCTATGCGCACTTTTAAAATGTCCAGCTCCGCTTGAAGGCTTGCAACTTTATTCGCGCTGGCATCGTATGCTTCTTGGCTAATCGCTTCCGCTTGCAAAAGAGAGGTATTCCTTTCGAGTTCTTTTTTTGCGAGATTCAGGTTCACTTGGACATTTTTTGCCTGTGCCTGAAAATCGCGGTCGTCAATTTGAAAGAGCGCTGCGCCTTTACTTACTTGTGAGCCTTCTTGAAAGGAAATTTTAATCAGCCGGCCACTCTCCTCTGCCTTCAACTCTACTTGTTCATTGGCCATCACGGTGCCAGTTGCCTGAATAGATTCCAATAGCACTTGGGTTTCCAGCCTCAAAACATTGGCTTCTAACCCCTTATTCGGAGCATTCTTATTGCTTTCTATCGGGCCCTCTCCACAAGCTATTAAACCAAAAATCGCGAGGGCGTAAATATGTTTTTTCATTGAATGAAGTATCTGAAGATAACCATTTAGCTGCCTACATGTTCATGAAGATCTTGTCAACCTCAGCATAAATAAAAGGGCCGCTACAGCGTGTACTGTATGCGGCCCTTTCAAGCGAAAAAGATGCCAAGGATACGATTAACGTAGCTGGGCTAATCTTTTTTCTAATACTTCTTTACTCATAGAAATATGAAAATGCACTTTGAAAAAACGCATCAATACTTCGAGTGAAGTTTTACGTCGGCTTACGGCTTTCGCCAGCTGACGATCGATTAAATCTGTCATAAGTAATTCCCCCTTTCTACAAGTATAAACGTAGCTTTCCATAAAAGGTTGTCTAGGCAATGTAAAAGATTTTAGTTCCTGCATATATTTTTATCTTCGTTGTTCAGCCCTGATTCTTCGACCAATGGCCGTCGCAAATTCGTCATCTCTTCGTATACTTGTATAAATTCAACAATGATGAAAACAAAATTTACAACCCTATTACTTGCGCTAGCAATGGTTGGATCCTCTGTGATGTTAAACTCGTGTAAAAAAGATGATGATCCTGCTGGTGGCGGTGGCGGTGGAAGCACCACTCCAAAAACGAATAGTATTGCAGCTACTATTGGAACAGATGCATTAGACCCGGCTACAGCACCTATTGTATCCTTTGATGGAAGCAATGGAAGTATGAGTATCACCTCGAATGATAAGGACCAATCAACCACCTTGGCCATCTATTTCAGCATAAATGGAGGAAATAGCCAATCCATTGGTGGAACTGCTTTCGCAAATGTGCAATCTGGAGGAAAATTATATACTGCCGATGGCGGAACAATAACCTTAACCACGAACGACAAATCAAATCGCATTGTTGAAGGTACTTTTGTGTTTTCAGCGAAAGACACTCAACAATTCAATATCGACGTATCTGGAGGCTCCTTCTATATCAAATATTAAGCTTTCCGCTTTAGAAATTTAAGACCCGCCATGTGCGGGTTTTTTTATATATCAATCTCTGAATACATCGGACAATGATCCGAATGTTTCGCTTCTGGAAGAATTGATGAAGTCTTCAATTTAGCTGCAAGATTCTCCGTTAGCATGATATAGTCAATACGCCAGCCTTTATTATTGTTTCTTGCATTGGCACGGTAACTCCACCAGGTATATTGATCTGGCTCTGGGTGCAAGCTTCTAAAACTATCTATATACCCTTTCCCTACAAACTGGTCGAACCATTCGCGCTCTTCTGGCAAAAACCCGGAGGAGTCCTTATTTCCTTTTGGATCATGGATATCGATGGCCTTATGACAAATATTATAATCGCCACATAAGATCAAGTTTGGAATTTCCTTTCTGAGCTCATTCACATAGTCCATAAAGAAGTCCAACCAACCCATTTTAAATTCCTGGCGCAATTCGCTGCTTGAGCCACTTGGATGGTAAATGCTCATAACCGAATAGCCCTCATAATCTGCCCGTATTACACGCCCTTCCCTATCATACAAAGAATTTCCAGTTCCATATTCAACATGCTTTGGCTCTTCTTTGCTAAAAATCGCCACCCCACTATAGCCTGCCTTCTCTGCAGAAAACCAATAATGATGGTAGCCTACATGCTCAAGTACGGCAGTTTCCACCTGTTCTTTATAGGCCTTGGTTTCTTGAATACAAATAATATCAGGGGATTCTGCTTGAAGCCATTGAGCAAAGCCCTTTTTCAAGGCTGCCCGGATACCGTTCACATTATAGGTGCAGATCTTCTTCATATTTCTAATAATTGAGCAAGTACTGGATGGCTTTTTGAACTTTATCGCCGTTTGGCAACATTTCTTTTTCTAATCCCATATTCAATGGAACCGCCGGAACATTCGCGGAGCCCACGGTTTGCACTGGAGCATCTAAATAGTGAAAGCACTCTCGGCTTATTCGTCCGGCGATTGCCTCAGCAAAGGAATTTTTGAGTGTTTCTTCTGTGAGCACTAAGACTTTTCCATGCTTTTTACATTGGTCATAGATGGCTTCATCGTCGCAGGGATTTAAGGTGCGTAAGTCCAGAATTTCTACCTGTCCTGGGAAGGCTTTCTCTGCAGCCATGGCCCAATAAACGCCCATTCCATAGGTGATGATCGCCAAGGATTCTCCATTTTCAACAGCCTCTTCCGAAGCTTGCAAAGCAACGCGCGCTTTGCCCAATGGAATCATATAATCTTCAGAAGGCTCCACTGATTTTGCGCCTTCTGTTCCTGGCACCTTACTCCAATACAAGCCCTTATGTTCAAACATTATTACAGGGTTCGGATCATAGAATGCCGCTTTCATTAATCCTTTCATATCGGCTGCATTGGATGGATAGACCACCTTGATACCCTTAATTTGCAGGATACTGCTTTCAACCGTTCCTGAATGATACGGGCCTCCGCCGCCATAAGCTCCTGTTGGCACCCGAATTAAGGCTTGAACAGGATACTGACCATTGGACAGATAGCAGCTTTTCGAAAGCTCAGTCACCAATTGGTTAATTCCTGGCCAGATATAATCGGCAAATTGAATTTCAACGATTGGCTTACACCCTACTGCCGAAAAACCAGCTGTGGAGCCAATGATATAGGCTTCTTGAATGGGCGTATTGAACACTCGATCATCACCGTATTTTTTTCCAAGCGTTGCGGCCTCTCTGAATACCCCGCCTAGTCTGCTGCCAACATCTTGGCCATAGAGCAGGGCCTCTGGATGGTCTTTCAGGATTTCGTCCATCGCAAACAAGGCAGCATCGACCATAATGACTGTTTCCTTTCCTGCGGGAGCACGTTCGCCCACCTCTTCGGTAATAGGAGTCGGGGCAAATTCATGATCAAACAGAGAATCCGCTGTTGGCTCATCTGCTGCTTTAGCACGCTCAAAGTCTGCTTCAATTTCTACGCGGGCCATTTCTTCCATTTCATCCATGGTCGACAATTCCACTCCTAGGTCAAGAAGCACCCGTTTTAAAGCGGGGAATGGATCTGTTTTCGCGTGTTTTTTCAGGTCTTCCTCCGTACGATAAAACTCCTTACGAACTCCCGAGGTATGATGCCCAAGCAAAGGAACGGTTGCATGAACTAAGATTGGTTTTCTTTTACTGCGCACATACTCAATAGCCTTTTCCATTTCTTCATATGAAGCAATAAAATCGGTGCCATCCACGCGTGTGCGTTTCAATCCTTTGAATCCCGCCGCATATTCATAGGCATCCATGGCGCGCATTTCCTTTCCTGTGGCAGAAATTCCCCAGTCATTGTCTTGCACCAAATAAATGATCGGCAAATTATGAAGCACGGCCATTTGAAAGGATTCGGCAACTTCTCCCTCGGTTACAGAACCATCGCCCAAAGAGCAAACAACTACAGGCTTATCGATACCTTCAAGAAGGTTTTGACTTTCTAAATAGGCAATGCCGTGAGCCATTCCTGTAGAAGGAATAGCTTGCATGCCTGTTGCGCTGCTTTGATGCGGCATCTTCGGCATTCCAGCGCGTTTTAGGGAAGGATGCGCATAATAGGTTCTTCCCCCACTAAATGGATCATCGCGTTTTGCTAATAATTGTAACATTAACTCATAGGGAGTCATTCCCATGGCGAGCAACATGCCCTCATCCCGATAATAGGGTGAAGCATAGTCGCATTCCTTCAGCAAGATTCCACAGGCCATTTGAATCGCTTCATGCCCTTTACTTGTTGAGTGTACATATTTGGTAATCTGACGATTAACATCATATATATCAGCCATTGCTCTAGCATGACACATGAGCTGATAAACGTGTAGAAGGGTTTCTTTCTTTACCATTTTTTTAGGACTTGCAAGTATACGAAAAATGGAAGGAAAGGTAGGCTTCGGCCTAAGAGTACTCCATCGATATATCGTTTAGTGCATTTTTAACTTGCATGTAAAGTCTTTTAGTAGAATCTTTGGGACAATATCTATGACACAGCACGTAAAAATTCAAAGCCAGCCAAACTATAGTGTTTTAAGTTTTGAAGGAATCAAAAACTTGGATGCTAACTCTGCGCACCGTGTGAAAGCGGAAATCAAAGGGCTTCTTGATGAACAGGTTATAAATGCCATCATCGACTTGAGTTCTATAAACTTTGTAGACAGCACAGGATTTGGCGCACTCATCTCTGTACTCAAGACGGTTAAAAGCAGAGGCGGTAAGTTAATCCTGAGTGGGGTTTCATCTGATGTCCGCGAATTAATGGATTTAATGCAATTGCTCAATGTCTTTGAATTGAGTGATTCTGTAGAACTTGCCCAGTCTCAATTAAACTCTTAAGGCCTATGCTATTTATCAAAAGCTTTCAAGCTGATATAACGCAAACAGACTTTCTGGCCCAATGGCTAGAAGAAGTGGCTGTTGCCCTAGAAGTGATCCCCTATTACAAGCTGCGATTTGTGGTTCATGAAGCTTTCGTGAATGCGTGCAAGTTTGCGGGGGGTGCGCAATCCTCGATTATCATAGTTATTCGTCATCAAGAAAAATTAGAAATTGCCATAACCGATCCGGGTAAAGGCTTCAAAATTCCTGAAACCTTAGATCAAGTTGATTCGGCAGCCATTGGTTTCCGTTGGAATTTGGTGACCGATAGAGATACGGCAGTTATCGCTGAAATTCGCGATCCGCATACTTTGATCTTTCACTTGAGCACAGAAACTTCAGACCCCACAATCGAGTTGCGTGAAAATCATCGGGGACTAATCAGCATATTAAAAGCTTCTGAGCAATTGAGCTATCACTTTGTGCCTAACTCCTCCAACTATCTGCAAATTACCTGCTAAATCATGCGTGAAAGCTCCTTTTCTACCTCTAACAAATCGCGACTATTAGCGGTAGAAAGTGTGGAAAGAGATCGGCAAACCATCAAGCGCGTTTCCGAAACGCTGGGCTTTGAGGTTAGCTTTTGTAAAGACGATGAAACGGCTCTTATAAAACTTCAGCAGCGCTTTTTTCAGATTATTGTCGTCAACCCTCACCTCACCAAACAACAAGTTTCTTCTTTTATTGGCAATGTTCGCAGCATTCGTGGATATGAGCGTGTGCCCGTTCTTGTTCTAGCGGAACCTAAAGAAAGCACTACCGCCGCCCGCTACCTCGATGAAGGCGCAGATGGATATGTACTAAAACCTTTTAGCGAAGAACTACTCTTCTCGCACCTTAACCTCTTCCTTCGTCGCCAAATATTCCGTCGCTTTCACCAAAGTGAATACCTCAAACGCGACCTAAATACCGACCGAGGCAATATCATCTTATGCTCCACCAGCAAAGAGGTACTGGATATTCCTGTGAAAGGAATCGAAACAGAAGTATTGGTGGTGACCGATGAAAGCGAACTATTTAAAACCCTATTCTCCCATAATATATGGCTCGTTCTAGTGGGTGTACATGCCAAATGGGCGCTCCCTCTTGTGGGTAAAATCAAAAACGATGAAGCCTTCAATGTGCAGGTCATTTTGCTTCGAAATAGCAATGTATTAGACGCAGAAGTGGTTGACTTCTTCAATCAAGGTGGCGACGATATTACGTCCATCAATAAGCCGGCATTTATCCTTACCCAACAGATAAATAGTCGCATTGAGCGCGAACTGTACTATAAAGAAAAGTATGTGAATGCGCTGAGAACGGCAGCCTCTAAATTGCCGATACGCTCTGATAGCAAGGTGAATCTGCATTATGGAAATTGGGCAATAAGCGCTTTCCATGAATACCACGATCAAATACCTGGCGGGGATTTTTATGAGGTGATTATCATCAATGAAAATCAGCGTGTGATCATCATTGGTGATGTGATGGGTAAAAAATGGGATGCTTGGTTTTTCTCGCTGGCCTACCTCGGCTATATCCGCAGTACCATGAGAAACCTAGCCTATCAGAAATTTGTTGATCCAGCCCAATTACTGAACGCTCTCAACGACTCCATTTTTCGCGATTTCAAGCTCTCTGAAGTCTTTACCACCCTAAGTGCTGTATTGATCGACAAAGAAAATAAGACAGCCCAACTTGCCTCCGCTGGTGGATTACCCGTTATCCTAATCAAATGGGAGCAGCAAGCGTTTCAAACTCTTCATCCTAAGGGAACGCTTCTCGGACTTAATGAAAACGAAGAATACGAAAACATTCAAGTGGATCTCGACCCAGGAGATGCCTTATTCCTCTTCACCGATGGGTATATAGAAAGCAATGCGGCCATTGACAAAATGGGACGTTTGCTCTCAGACAATCAGGAGCTGCAGCAAGCTCAAGTGATTGACGAATTAATTAAAAATGCAGGGCTTTATACCTCGGATGACGATCGCACTGTTGTAAGAATCGCTCGTATTCTAAGTGATTCCTGAGCCATTATCTGCTGCAGTTTCAGGCTGAACAAAAATCAATTTTCCTTTCGACTCAGCCATCAAAATCATGCCTTGTGATTCAATACCACGAAGTTTGCGAGGAGCCAAATTCACCAAAACACTCACTTGCTGGCCCACAATATCCTGTGGCGCAAAATGCTCGGCAATTCCCGAAACGATGGTACGGACGTCCATGCCTGTATCCACTTTCAGTTGGAGTAGTTTATCCGCCTTCGGAACTTTTTCTGCTTCTAGGATGGTGCCAACCCGAATATCCATCTTCATGAAATCATCGTATTGAATGGTTTCCTTTTGTGGGCTAAGTATCACCTCTGCCACTGCCGCGGCTGCTTGAGCCTCGCTTGCGGCAGCTAGCTTGTCGATTTGTTCTTGAATCATGACGTCTTCGATTTGAGTAAACAATAAAAAGGCTGTACCAAGATCAGCACCGGCTTCTACTTGATTCCATTTTCCCAAAAGTTCGCTATTGCTTCCGCTGAGATTCAATTGCTTTAAAATATTGGCTGAGGTTTCTGGAAGAAATGGCTCCCCTAAAGCAGCAATACGCACACAGAGGTTTAAGGTTTCATGCAAGATTCCTTCTACCACTACTGGATCTGTTTTCCAAAGTTTCCAGGGCTCGGTCTCTGCCAAGAAACGGTTCCCTTCGCGGGCCAAATTCAACCATTCTGATTGCGCATCCCTAAACTTATACGAAGCAAGTAAATCACTTACATTCTTAGTTATACGACTAGCTGATTCAATCATTACTTTAGCTCTATTCGCACTATTCTGATGGGCCTCAGAATTGCCAAAATTAGCAGGCACTTTTCCATCAAAATACTTCTGGCAGAGCACCATAGCCCTATTAACAAAGTTTCCAAGAACGGCTACCAGCTCAGAATTCACCTTAAGCTGGTAATCTTTCCAAGTGAAATCGCTGTCTTTGGTTTCTGGAGCGATAGAGGTTAGTGTATAACGCATCTCATCATTCCGCCCTGGAAACGCTTCCAAGTATTCATGCAACCAAACAGCCCAATTTCTGGAGGTAGATAATTTTTGTCCTTCCAAATTCAAGAATTCATTGGCTGGAACCTCGGCAGGTAGAATATAGTCGCCATGTTCCATCAGCATCATTGGGAAAATGATGGTATGAAAAACAATATTGTCTTTTCCGATAAAATGAATCAACTGTGACTCTTCATCTTGCCACCAGCGTTTCCATTCCTCCGGATTTCCTTGTTCTATAAAATACTCTTTGGTGGCAGAGATATAGCCAATCGGTGCATCGAACCATACGTACAAAACCTTGCCTTCCGCTCCATCTACTGGCACTGGAATCCCCCAATCGAGGTCGCGGGTCATGGCACGTGGGTGCAAGCCTTCTTTTAACCAAGACTTAAACTGCCCTTTTACTGTGCCTCTCCAATTTTCAACACGCTTGGCATATTCGTGGAATTCGGGCGTTTCAGCAATCTTGTCCATTGGCAAAAACCAGTTGGTGGCCTTACGCAGAACTGGCGCTGCTCCGCTCAAGGCAGAGCGTGGGTTCTTTAAATCCATCGGGCTTAAAGCGGATCCGCATTTTTCGCATTGATCGCCATAAGCATTTTCATTGCTGCAAACCGGGCAGGTCCCTACAATATAGCGGTCTGCCAAAAATTGCTGGGCTTCTTCATCGTAATATTGGTCCGTTTCTATTTCTTCGAAGAGGCCCTTATCATACAATTTCTTAAAAAATTCTTGGGCTGTTTTATGATGAACTTCCCTGCTAGTACGCGAAAAATGATCGAAAGAAATACCGAAGGTTTTGAAGGATTCAGAAATCTGATGATAGTATTTGTCGACCACTTCCTGCGGGGTGATTCCCTCTTTTTTAGCGCGCATGGTAATAGCCACACCATGTTCGTCGGTTCCACAAACAAAGAGTACCTCCTCCCCTTTATTCCTCAAAAAACGAGCATAAATATCGGCTGGCAGGTAGCATCCGGCAATATGACCAATATGCAAAGGACCATTGGCATAGGGAAGGGCGGCAGTTATCAAATTTCGTTTCATTCCGCGGCAAAGATAGTTAGCCTTGCGCTATTCTCCTTTGCCCTGAATTAACGAGTTTTGTATGTGATGATTCTACCTCCTTTTCTTCAAGCTGGCGATCGCATTGGAATAATTGCTCCTGCCAGAAAAGTACAGCGCGAGGAAGCCGAAAAAGCTGCCGCCATTTTCCGTTCATGGGGCTTAACTCCTGTATTCGGGAAAAACCTCTTTGGTGAAGATCATCAGTTCTCAGGCACGGACCAAGAACGGGCTGAAGACTTACATGAATTCCTTATGGATGATAGCATTAAGGCCATTATTGCCTTTCGTGGTGGCTATGGGTCGGTTCGCCTAATGCCCTATCTCGCTGCCAATTATCCTAGTCCAAAATGGCTGGTTGGGTATAGCGATTTTACGGTCATCCATACCTGGGCAAATCAGCAATTAGGCTGGGCAAGTATCCATGGCACCATGCCTGTGAATATGGTCATGGAGGGTCCAGAACGTGAAATTTCCAATCTATCCTTAAAGAATGCGCTTTTTGGAAAGCCTGATAGTCTGACTGTTCCGGCAAATCCTTTGGAAAAAAGAGGTTCCGCACAAGGAGTACTTTGTGGAGGAAATCTCTCGGTATTATTCAGTCTTTTGGGTTCCGACCTTCAGCTTGATAGTACGGATAAACTCCTTTTTCTGGAGGACCTCGACGAATACCTCTACCATGTTGACCGTATGGTACACGCCCTAAAACGCGCCCATATAAGTGAGAAGGCAAAGGCCATCCTAGTGGGTGGCATGAGCGATATGCGCGATAATGCCGTGCCTTTTGGCCATGGAGCAGAGGAGATTATTGCCAGTACTTTGAAGTCGGAGGACGAGGTTTTGCGTTTTGGCCTTGAAGCCGGACATCTTCCCTTAAATCGAGCCCTTATTTTTGGCCTCGAATATGCACTAAACGAAGAGACCCTTAGGCCTCTTCTTTGAGTTTTTGGCAGTCAAAACAAAAAAACATACTCCGCCGAATTTCTTCAACGGAGTTATGCTCTCCCTAAAATCTGTTCTATATTTACCGGGCAATAATCAACCTGAGTGTTTTTATCTCTTCGCCAATTCTTACCTTACACAGGTACATTCCAGGTGCAAGATGGCCGCCATAAAAGGTTACCTTATGCTTACCATCGGGGTAGGTATGAGAAGTAATATGTCCTACTATTGCTCCCAATCCATCATAAATCTCAAATGAAACATTTTGCGTAGCATTCAGTTCAAAATAGAAGGTGACTTCATCAGTGAATGGGTTAGGATAGGCGAACAAACTCTTATCAATCAAGGTGTTCTTCACTATCACTTTTTCATTAGCGTTCGAATCGTTTTTAATTGTTTGCGGTGCACCATTATATACTCGTAGAGAATCCTCTTCGCTCGCTTCCTCTTGCTTTATTGGAATGGTACTTTCTTCGGAACCCGGGCCTCCAATCGTGTTGACATCCATAAGAAAAGTACCATAAGGGTTTAGGGATTCTCCTTGAAACTGTGCGAAGGCATAGCGGCAATTCAGTGGGGAAATGGGTAGTGTATTCAATTCAAACTCAAAATTGATCGTTTCAACTGAATCTGAATCAAGAGCAATATTTCCCAGTTCAAAGGCCGAAATGCTGCTTACTGAAAGTATTCCATAGGAATCGATTAAATATCCAGAACCAGAATAACCGCCATCTTTCCATGCTTCCCAGAGCGCATCGCTCAGAACGGCCTTTATGGTTCCATAGGTAGCAAAACCACAACTCCCCACTTCATAGAGTTTTAGCCGCACCGGATCATCGTCGCCAGCAAATCGTCTAACGGTCAAGCCTACTTCCTTCTTTCCTAATACACTATCCAAATTGGTTACATGGGTATTACGGCCAACGATCTTTCGGTTATTAATAATGTTTTGACGTGTGGCGGCAATCTCTTTATAACTCATGCCAAAGGAATCTTGCGGACAGGTTTCCACTCGAGCCAAGAGGCACATAGGTCGTGGGTTGGAATAATTGTATGCTCCGCTTGTAAAATCATAATAGCGCAATGGATTTGGAAAGGCCGTCCATACAAAATAATTACGGATACTATCTCCCGGTGCAATGGAAGGAACCTCAATCCGGATTTCATTAATAAAGTCTCCATAGGGATACGTTTGCTGATAGGCAGGACCATTGTTTGAATCATCATTATAAAAACGGTTACCTGCAACATCCTGCCAAGCGATTTCCCAATCGGCACCATGCGGACCGCCAGAGGTCCAGTACATTTTTAGTTTAGCTGGCTTGGAAGTATCTGTATCATCAATATTATGAATTGTATAGTACACATAGGCCGTATCATTACCCCAATCGGGAGTTTGATGGATTAGTCCATTGTCCGCTGCACGGCGTATGAGTAAACTAGGAGGATCATACAGGTTTCGCCAATCTGTTGAACCGTTTGGTTCAGTGCCGTCATCATCGTAGTAATCGCGCATCATGAGTTTGGCGAAATTTGTACGCGTAACAAATAAACGGCCTATCGGACTAGATCTATCTTCATCCGTACAGGTTTCATGGTAAACCATTCTGTAATAGAATCCATTCTCGCAATAGGAAGCTGTAAACCTCAGCGTATCCCCGCAGGTATCGTTGATGGTGAACCAATCACTTTCATTGTTTGAGTACTGCCAGTAAACATAAGATCCCGCAATGGGTGGCCCTCCATTACACTGGTCATAATGGGTAATAAATTCCACCGAACTATCTTCTGTAATATAGGTGGTGTCGGGCATCGTAACAGTCCAATCATCTGGATTTTCAGAATAACAACTATGAATTAAAGCCGTATCTGAATGATAATAGCCACAAGGCGTGCTTATTCTAAAGAAATACTCATACGAATAGTGACCAAGTGAATATTCAATTGAGTCTAGCGAATGGCCATAGGGCAAAGCTTCTGTCGAGTCCTCTGTTGAATAATAGAAGCCTCCAATGTCTTCATATTTTTTAACCACAAAATAGGGTTTATATGACCCAAAGGAAGAAACATCCGTGCCCAGCTTAAAAATGCCTTGTGCACTACCATCACCAACGCATTTCGAAACATCTTGAGGGTGTTCAACAATTCTGATATGGGGAGAGATTAGTATTGAATCACTATAATTCTCGCACCATTCGCTCGCCACTTTTCGACGATAAAATACTGAATCGTATGCCGTTATTCCGTTCAGGTATCTCAGAGAATCTGTGTTAGAAGTATTCCTCCAGCCAGTGCTGGTCCATTTCTGCCATTGGTAATGGATGGAGGTATCTTGACCATAAAGGCTTGCCGAATCACCGTCTAGCATAAATGAAGCGCCAGGAAAACACGCACCATTGTCCAATGAAATGGTGTTAATGGCAGAATCTGCGAGTTGATAAAAGTTGGCAGTATCCAGACTTTGGTTGCATGTACCTGTATGTAGAATTGCTCGGTATCGGTCCGCCATCGGTGTGGCGCTTTGATAGAAAGTATCGGTAAAGCCAGCCAGTACCATCCAGTCTCCGTTACCGGAAGTATCGCCCTCCCACTCAATCGTATACGGCAGACTCCAGGGATTATCAATCCCAATATTGACGAAGACATCACCCACACAACTGAAATAATCCTGGGGTTGCTGGTAAATATGCATTTGTCCGGTAACGGGTAAGGTATCGCTATAGGAGGTAAAACAGGCTGTCTGAATAGTACGAGTTAACCAAAGTGTATCATTAGAGCCGATAAATGAGCCAAGAACACCTGAACTATCCTCTCCTGTTGTATCCCAGTCCATTCTGTTTTCACTCAGATACCATGTGTAATTTGGGAATATGTCGTAAGAAACGGAGCCTGACACATCATAATCACACCCCACAAACGCTGGGGGAGTATTCATGAAAATAGTATCCTTAAAGACGCTGTCCGTATTGATCCCGAAATGAATGGTTTGTGTGAAGGAATCAAGGCAGGGTATTCGTTCGTCATTCAAGATCAATTGTATGGTTCCGGTTCCGTTGAACTTAACCGATACCTCAGTGTTGTCATCTGCACCTATCACAGCTCCATTCGTCACTGCCCATTTATACGAGTGCCATTGGTTATAAGGATGATGGAAAGTATACGTTAGTGAAGTATCGCAGATTAGGGTATCACCTTTTATTACCGGGCCAAAGTCAAGCTCCTTTATCACCGTATCTGTTCCAGAAACTAAGCTAACGACATAGCTACCCGGCCTTAAGTAAGCATGGACAGGGTACGTTTGAGTGGAAGTGCTATTGTCTCCAAAATCCCATAATACGGAAGTATCGCAACGAAGAGCTGGGAAAAAGCTAATAGCGGAACAAGAACTTAGTTTGTAGTCAAAATCAAGAAGTGAATTACTTATTAGTTTTGTGTTTACATTGTTTAAAAGACTAAATCCGCCAAATGTTTCAGGATAAAGTTTTGGTTCATTTTGCACGATACCTGGTTTGTTATTAAGCGCATGACCGAAACTATCTGGAAAATTAACGCAGCCAAGGTATTCTTCATCGAAGAAGCCTATGTAAAGCTTACCATCAGGACCAGGTTGAATATCATTGATTCTGGATTCTGATTCAATATTTAGCACAACCTCAGTTTCCTTGATGTTTTTATGGGTTAAGTTGAATTGATATAATTGTTGACCCATCCCTACATACAGGATTTCCGAGTTAGGACTGAAGGCAACGCCACCACCACCTCGGTTAAATCTTTCTTGATGGTTTAGCATGCCCGTTGCTCGATTAAAAGTAAACAGATCTGAAGTTCCATTTGAATATCGCGGGTCATTAGATCTTGCAACAAATTTCCCATCAGAGGAAGAAGTCAAATAATAGTTTCGATAATTCTGGTTTCTCATCCCAACAGGCGGAGTGTAAACCCAGGGCAAACGCATTAAAAAAGCTGAGTTTAAATGTGAGTCAAAGATTTCGTAATTCACAAATAGTCAGTTAATTGCACTTGTTTATTTGTATTTATTTGCGTATATTCCGATAGTAATCAGAGTACTACATAAAATGAAAGATACAGAAAAGATAAGGTCTATTTTTGGTCAAATACCAGACTTTAGACGCCAACACAAGCAACTTTACGACTTAGAGAGCATCCTTCTTATTGGTGTTATTTCGGTCCTCTGTGGGGCAAGTTCTTGGAATGAAATGGAAGATTATGCACATTCAAAAGAAGAATTCCTGCGAAGTTTCCTCGAATTACCAAATGGCATTCCATCTCACGACACCTTTAATAGGGTGTTTTCAAATATAGATAGTGTCTTATTCGAGTCCTGTTTTATTCAATGGGTAAGCTCTCTGGCTCAGCTCACACCTAGAGAAGTAATAGCCATTGACGGAAAGACTATCAAGGGAGCAAAGTCTAGTGGAAAGAAATCCCCGGTTCATATGATCAGTGCTTGGGCGAGTGAAAACAACATGGTGCTAGGTCAAATTAAGGTTACCGATAAATCAAATGAAATAACGGCTATACCAGACTTGCTCAAAGTATTAGCTCTAAAAGGCACCATCGTGACTATAGACGCAATGGGTTGTCAAAAAGACATAGCCGAGGCTATTATCGCAAGCCAAGCGGATTACATTCTTGCTGTAAAAGCCAATCAAGGCCATCTCCATGAAGATATTATAGCAGAATTTCAAGCAGATAGTA
>Ga0335398_10001888_pt1 | contig 34335 bp, 35 predicted proteins | sample BON03_FD_205742 | JGI IMG/M metagenome (GOLD analysis project Ga0335398, IMG submission 205742) | Freshwater microbial communities from Lake Bonney liftoff mats and glacier meltwater in Antarctica - BON-03 (spades assembly) (version 2) | ecosystem: Environmental > Aquatic > Freshwater > Ice >... | reverse complement strand
CGCAAGCGACAAGCCCAACTTGACCCATCGTGAACACTTAGGTTAAAACGCAACCTCGTGATGCGTGGGTAGGTTCAGGTGTTCACGATGGACCGGATTGAGTGTTCACGTTCGCCGGAATATGCACAAAGGGAGCCAAATATGGAAAGGCCCTTTCAAATTGATAAAACAGTATCACGTCTTAGCCTTTAGCGTATCTATTCGTAAAAGGAATTACGATGACCTTACCCAGAAAAGCACTGATCTGTGTGGACGATACGCTCTACTGCCACATTACTTCGCGCTGTGTGCGCGCTGTGTGCGCCCTGTGTGTCAACCTGATCCCATACACTGCCTGTTTGGGATAACATAGATTTCAGGACCACAGTTACTGGGTGCACAGCATGCCAAAATCACTATCAGCATGGCCTGACACACAGGTTACACCGGAACCATTGTTGGAGAAACGTTCACGGCGCACATTCAAACCGGAGTATAAGCTGCGCATTATGGCCGAAGCTGATGCCTGTAAACACGGTGAACTCGGCGCCTTATTGCGCCGTGAAAAGCTGTACAGTAATCAGCTTTCCGCCTGGCGTCGCGAGTATGCTCAAGGCGGCATTGCTGGCCTTGGCTAGTCGAGGCGCAAGAAAGCAGAAGAAAAATATTAAGGGAAATTGAAAGCCCCCGCATGAAAGGCCCGGCTGAACGATATGATTTTTGAGGCGCTGGACGAATGAACCGCTGACGCTCCACCCGCGCAAGTGGGGTAATTTTTCCACGGCCGTCCCAAAAATGTACCGCCGTGAATCAGCGCTCCACCCGCGCACCTTGCCGTCCAAAAAATGTACAGCAAGATTCATGCTGTTCCCTCGCGCACATGGGCAAATGTGGTTAATGCGGTCGGCTGCTGCCACCGCATTGTTGGGCTGTACCCTCGCGCACATGGGCAAATGACTTCTACACCTAACGAAATCATTCCGGAGCGATCAAACTCCCGGTGCCGGGACTTTGACAATTTTGGTTGATCATATAATGCCCTACATTTTGGTGAGTGCATTATATCGGCCTTAGGAATCGGGCCTCCCTTTGCCCTCTCCATCCCAGCTAGCTTTTGGAATGAAGCGGGCTGGTTAATGCGGTAGGCTTCTGCTACCGCATTAAACCGGCTTTTCACACCGCCTGGGCAATCGCGCCCGCCAACCATGAACCCTATGAGTTTGATGTTTTGTTCTATGGGTCGCCGTGCGCGAAGTTCGTTAAGTTACGGCGGGCATCCCAAAGGCTATCGCCAAATGTGCATGGGATGTGCATGGCCTGAAATTCGATGTTTTTGTATTTTGAAAACCGGAGGGTGAAAACGAGAAATAATCTATAAAAAAAGTGGTACCGGAGGCCGGACTTGAACCGGCACACTATTTCTAGCATCGGATTTTGAATCCGACGTGTCTACCAATTTCACCACTCCGGCTTAGAGAGATAGGTGGATGCTGAAAAAGCGTCCCCCGGCAGAGGGTGCGATTATAGCAATCGGCCCTGAAATTTCAATATTTATCCTTAACTCGCGGTAAGTTTGCAGGTACACTCTCGTCCGGTTTCAGTCTGAACCAATAATCTGAATTTCGCCCGCATTTGGGCGAGTGATCTGAGTATCCCGGGAGAAAAGAACATGGCCATGAAATTAGTCAAAAAAACCGACGAATACAGCATTTACCAGCGTGGCGACAAGCGTTATGCCGTTGAAGATGCCCGCAAGAAAGCGATTAACGGTGACGAGAAAGTGCGCATTCTGGTTGCGGAAGATCTTCTTAAAGTGATGACTCCCGCGAAACCAGCGGTCGAGGAAGCTCCTGTGGCCGAAGCGGAAGTAGAAGCACCTGCGGCAGAAGCAGAAGCAGAAGCAGAAGCACCTGCAGGCGACGCAGCGGCTGAGAAGGCCGAATAGGCCCCTCTGCTTGAGTCAGAGCCGGCCCCGCGTCGGCTTTTTTGTCTATGAAGCGCAGCGAATTCCATTACCAGCTACCCCCTGAGCTGATAGCCCAGCATCCATTGCCCGAGCGCAGTGCAAGCAGGCTATTGCGGCTTGAGGGCGTCGGCGGTGCCATAAGCCATCACCATTTTAGTGATCTTCTTGATTTTCTGAACCCCGACGATTTGCTGGTTTTTAACGATACCCGCGTTATCCCCGCGAGGCTCTGGGGACACAAGCTGACGGGCGGAAAAGTCGAAATCCTGATCGAACGTATCATTGGCAGCGAAAGTGCGACCGCACATATTCGCGCCAGCAAATCACCGCCTGAGGGCTCGTTCATTCAGCTCAGTGCGCAAGAGAATGGCGACCCCGGCCCCTATCGGTTGCTGGTCACCGGGCGCGAGGGGGAGTTGTTCACGATTTCATCACAGGACGGTCATGCATTGACTGATATTCTGCAGAGCATCGGCCACATGCCCCTGCCGCCTTATATTGATCGCGATGATGAAGCGGTGGACCGGGAGCGCTATCAGACGGTATATGCTCGTCGCGAGGGTGCGGTAGCGGCGCCCACGGCCGGGCTGCATTTTACGGACGCTTTATTGCAGAAGATTGATGCACGCGGGATAAGGCGAGCCACGATCACACTGCATGTCGGTGCCGGTACATTTCAGCCGGTGCGCGAAGACGATATCGAAAACCATCACATGCACAAGGAATTTATTGAGGTCGATGAAACGGTGTGCGCAGCGATACGCGAGACGCGCGCGCGCGGTGGCCGTGTGGTTGCTATAGGTACGACCGTGGTGCGCAGCCTGGAGTCAGCGAGTATGGCGACAGGGGAGGCGGCACCGCTATGCGGTGATACGGATATCTTTATCTACCCTGGATACCAGTTTCGCAGCGTAGATGCGATGGTGACCAATTTTCACCTGCCGGAATCGACCCTGTTGATGCTGGTGAGTGCCTTTGTCGGTCGCGAGCCTATGATGGCGGCTTATACGCAGGCGATAGAGGCCCGCTATCGGTTTTTCAGTTATGGCGACGCCATGTTCATCACCGCTGCTCCGCAGGCACAGTCCTCCAAATGAGTTTCGCCGATGAGTGCCGCAACATGAGCACTGCACACGGGTACTGCCCATGAACAAGCCGTGTGATATGCAGTTTGAATTGCTCGGTAGCGATGGCCCCGCCCGTCGTGGGTGCCTGCAGTTTCCGCGCGGTGCAGTGCAAACGCCGGCCTTCATGCCAGTGGGCACCTACGGCACGGTGAAGGGCATGCTGCCGCGCGATATTCACGCCACGGGTGCGCAAATCATTCTCGGCAATACTTTTCATCTATGGCTGCGTCCGGGCACGGCAATCATTGAGCAGCACGGTGACCTGCACGATTTTATGGGGTGGGATGGCCCCATCCTGACGGATTCCGGCGGTTTCCAGGTGTTCAGCCTGGGGGCTATGCGCAAGATCTCAGAGGAGGGTGTGGCCTTTCAGTCGCCGGTTGATGGCGCCAAAGTGTTTCTCGATCCCGAAACGTCGATGCGTATCCAAAAGAGCCTGGGCGCGGATATTGTGATGATCTTCGATGAGTGCACGCCGTATCCCGCCACTGAGGCCGAAGCGCGCGCGTCTATGGAATTGTCTCTACGCTGGGCCCAACGAAGCAAATCTGCGCATGGCGAAAGTCCTGCGGCATTGTTCGGGATTGTGCAGGGTGGAATGTATCCGCCGCTGCGCCGCGAATCCCTGACCGGCCTTGAGAACATCGGTTTTGACGGTTACGCCATCGGTGGGCTGTCGGTGGGTGAGCCGAAGGAGGACATGCTAAATGTGCTCGATGCGTTAGGGCCGCTGCTGCCGGAGAACAAGCCCCGCTATTTAATGGGCGTGGGCACGCCCGCAGACCTGCTGGAGGGTGTGCGCCGCGGTATCGATCTGTTTGATTGCGTCATGCCCACCCGCAATGCCCGCAACGGTCATCTGTTTACATCGCGTGGTGTGCTGAAATTGCGCAACGCCCGGCACAAGACGAGCACCCTTCCTTTGGACGAGTCCTGCGATTGCTATGCGTGCCAGAACTTCAGTCGCGCGTATTTGCATCACCTCGATAAGTGCAACGAGATTCTGGTGTCCCAGCTCAATACCATCCACAACCTGCGTTTTTATCAGCGGCACATGGCCGACATTCGCAGCGCCATTGAAGCGGGTCAGCTGGACGAGTTTTCCAAGGGCTTCTATGCGCAGCAGGAAAGAGGTGTGTGATGGTCAAACTGTGTTTCTATGTGCCGCCATCACATTTGGATCAGGTTAAAACGGCAGTCTTTGCTGCAGGCGCAGGCCGCATTGGTACCTACGACAGTTGTTGCTGGCAGGTGCTCGGGCAGGGGCAGTTCAGGCCGCTTGCGGGCAGTCAGCCTTTTCTTGGTCAGAAAGGGACGGTTGAAGTCGTCGATGAGTACCGGGTGGAGATGGTGTGCGAAACGCAACACACAGGCGCTGTCGTGGCAGCCTTGCTGGCGTCGCATCCTTATGAGACGCCAGCCTGGGATATGGTCACCGTCTTTGCCAGCGCCACTGAGTTGCCCTCAGGGTGAGTCCCGCCAACAGCGTTTTGCAACGTATCGAAGCGGGTCTGCCGCTGCTCGAAGCGCCGTGGGACAGTCCCATGGAAGAGGGCGCTCGGCCGCAGGCCGCAGTGTTGGTGGCGCTCACTGATGAGGCCGAGCCCAGAGTGCTTTTAGGGCGCAGGGCGATGCACCTGACCTTTCATCCGGGCGAGATCGCTTTTGCTGGAGGCAAGCGCGAGGTCTTTGACACCTCCCCATGGCAAACGGCAATGCGTGAGGCAATGGAAGAGGTGGGCATACTCGCAGAATTGGTCTATCCGCTCGGCGAGTTGGACCCCTTACTTACGCGGACAGGCTTTGAGGTGCACCCGTGTCTTGCCCGCATACCTGCAGCACCAAATCTGGTGGTTGATGCAGCGGAGTTCGACAGCGTATTTTTTGCGGCGCTGTCTATGTTTGCGGATGCAAGCCTGTTTCGACTTGAGACAATGTCTGATGGCAAGCACGATCGCAAAGTGCCGCATTATCAAATCGGCGATGACAACGTTTGGGGGGTAACCGCAGCCATACTGGCACTGTTAGCTAATGTCGCCTACGATGCTCGTCTAGACTTGCAACGCGACTGGAAGCAATCACCATGAAATACAGCTTGGGAGATAAACACGTCACATTGGTGGGCAATGGCCATTTCATTGCACCCAATGCCGTGGTGATTGGCGATGTCACTTTGCAGGAAAACGCCAGCGTTTGGTTTGGCTGTGTCCTGCGCGGCGACGCCGATCATATCGAGATAGGAGCCGGCAGCAATATTCAGGACAGTGCAGTGCTGCACGCGGACCCCGGCTTTCCTCTCACCGTGGGTCAGAACGTAACCGTGGGGCACCATGCCATGCTGCACGGCTGTACCATCGGCGACGGTTCCTTGATCGGCATCAATGCCGTGGTGCTCAACGGTGCCAAGGTGGGTAAGAACTGCCTCATAGGTGCCAATGCCCTCGTCACTGAGGGTATGGAGATACCCGATGGTTCAATGGTGTTGGGCTCTCCGGGCAAGATCAGGTCGCCGTTATCCGAAGAGCAGATGCAGGGCCTGGCCTATAGCGCCGAGCACTATGTGCGCAATGGCCAGCGCTATAGCGAGCATCTCAAGGAGCAGGAATGAGCGACGCCGAGCCCAAATCGCCTTGCATCTCGGTCTGCGTGCTCGATGACGATGACATTTGTATGGGATGTTACCGTTCCGCCGCGGAAATCACCGATTGGTTTATGGCGTCCAATGAACAAAAGCGCGAGGTTTTGCGCAAGACAAAAGTACGCATGGATGCCAGTTTCGGTACGCGATTGGGCTAGCGTCAGGTTGCCAGCTGTGCCCGTACCGATTGCACGACGTTGCTCTCCAGTGCGAGAATTTCCAGGCGATAGCCGCCGATCGTCAATCCGGCATAAGCATCGGGAAATGACTCCAGATTTTCCAGTATCAACCCGCTAAGGGTCTTGGGGCCATCCGTAGGCAGAGTCCAAGCAAGAGATTTGTTGATATCGCGGATATTCGCAGTGCCGTCGATGATGTAACTTCCGTCGCGCTGCAAAAAGACACTCTCTGTCATTTCAGCCATATTGGATGTGAACTCGCCGACGATTTCTTCGAGGATGTCCTCCAGTGCTACCAGGCCCATTACTTCGCCATACTCGTCGACGACCACCGCTAGCGGCATTTTCTTTTTCTGGAAGTTCAAAAGTTGCGTGTGCAGTGGCGTGATCTCGGGAATAAAATAGGGCTTGTCCATTTCCCTTTCCAAGGCCGTCCGGTCGAGGCCTTCATGGTGAATAACGCGGCTGATGTTGCGCATATGCAACATGCCTACGATGTTATTGATGTCGTCACGCCAGACGGGCAATCGCGTGTGAACGCTGGATTGTATGCGCAACAAGATTTCTTCATCACTGTCGTCAAGATCGATGCCGTAGACCTCGCTGCGCGGCACCATGATGTCATCGACTGATACGTGTTCCAAATCCAGAATATTCAGCAACAGCTCGCGGTGTCTGGCGGGAATAAGGTGGGCGGCATCAGTTACGATAGTGCGCAATTCATCGGCAGAGACGTTAGCGTCGCTCTGTTTTTGGGGGTCGATGCCCATCAGGCGCAACAGGCCATTGGTAATGAAACTGACCATGGACACCACGGGAGACATTACTCTCATCAAGGGCAACAATATCAGGCTGGCGGGGAATGCCACCCGCTCCGGATGCAGTGCAGCTATGGTTTTTGGGGTGATTTCGCTAAAAATTAGAATGACCAATGTTAGGGCGCCAGTGGCAATATAAATGCCCGCATCTCCCCAGATGCGAATGGCGATAATGGTGGCGATGGCAGAGGCGAAAATGTTTACCAGGTTGTTGCCGATCAAGATCAGGCCGATCAGTCTGTCGGTGCGATCAAGCAGTTTGCCAGCACGGATAGCACCGCGGTGATTTTGCTTCTGCAGATGTTTCAATCGATAACGATTGAGACTCATCATGCCTGTCTCTGAACTTGAAAAAAATCCGGAAAGAAAAATCAGTGCAACAAGGATGGAGAAAAGTATTCCCAGCGGTGCTTCGTTCAAAGCGGGTCTAGACCTCGTAAATGATAACGGACGCTAGTTTGAAGAAAAAGCACAGTTGGGGCAAGCCCCTGTATCGGCTTTGTGCCGCCATCTGACTGAGCTTAAGCGCGATGTAATATCAGTTCCAACACGAGTTTTGAGCCGAAGAAGGCCAGCATTAACATCACAAACCCCGCCAGCGTAAAGCGTACGGCCGTCTTGCTACGCCACCCCAGTTGATAGTGCCCCCAAAGTAAGGTGGAAAATAACAGCCAGGCGGCGATTGTCAGCACCGTTTTGTGCACCAGGCTCTGGGCAAATATATCGTCGATGAAAATAGCGCCTGAAACAATGGAGATCGTCAGCAGGCCCAAACCGATCCACAGCAGTTCAAATAGCATACTTTCCATCAGCTGCAGCGGGGGCAGAATCTGGATGATGCCGCGTGTGTGCCGCTGCTTCAGTTGGTGATCCTGCAAGGAGAGCACCGCCGCCTGGATTGCGGCCAGTGTGAGTATAGCGTAGGCCAAAATAGAGCTGCTGATATGCAGTATCATGCCGCCACTGAGGTGGTTCAGCAGTGGCGCCGTATCAGGTGCAAAGGTCGACACCAGAACTGCGAGGGCGGACAAGGGGAACAGCGCGATCAGCAAGTTCTGCAGCGGCCTGCGGGCAATGGAAGTTAAGCACGCAAGATTGATCACCAGACAAAGTAGGGCTGCGATCTTGAAAAACCCAAGATCCAGGCCGCTGCTGGGAAAGACAATTTGCCAGACGATAACAGCGTGCAATAACAGCGCCGCGAGACCCAGCACAAACACACCGCGATCAATTTGCTGACGTCGTTGCGAAAGGCGCAGTAGTTGCAAGCCGGTTGCGGCCAGATACAGCAGAGCGCAAAGCGGGGCGAGTAAAGTGATAGACATCTCTTTGGGGCTGGGTGCAGGGTAACGTATACTGCGCCCTTTTTACCGGCTTGTCACACCAGAAGCAATAGCGACCAACGTTGCCTCCTGTGGCAACAATGGAGAGGAAAAGCATGTTTGAGAGTTTGAGCGATCGACTGACCCATAGCCTGAAAAGCATTACTGGCAAGGCACGCCTGACCGAGGACAATATTCAGGAAACCATGCGCGAAGTGCGTATGGCGCTGCTGGAGGCAGACGTTGCGCTGCCGGTGGTTAAGGAATTTGTGGACGCTGTCAGGGAGCGCGCCCTGGGCCAGGACGTGATGAAGAGCCTGAGCCCCGGACAGGCTTTCCTGAAGATCGTGCAGGCCGAGCTGGAAGCCGTTATGGGTACGGCGAATGAGGGGCTTAATCTCGCGACTACGCCGCCTGCGGTGATCATGATGGCGGGCTTGCAAGGTGCGGGTAAAACGACCACCGTTGCCAAGCTCGCCAGATTACTCAAGGAGCGCGACAAGAAAAAGGTCACTGTGGTCAGTGCTGACGTCTACCGTCCTGCAGCGATTAAGCAATTGGAAACGCTGGCGGCGGAAGTTGGCGTCGATTTCTTTGCCAGCGATATCGACCAGAAGCCGGTGGCGATCGTGCAGGCGGCACTGGCGCATGCCAGGATCAGGTTCAGCGACGTATTGATCGTAGACACCGCGGGTCGCCTGGCTGTTGACGAGGCGATGATGGCCGAGATTGCGGAACTTCATGCCGCCGTCAAACCGGTGGAGACGCTGTTTGTCGTGGATGCAATGACCGGCCAGGACGCGGCTAATACTGCCAAAGCCTTTGGCGCAGTGCTGCCACTGACGGGCATAGTGCTGACCAAAGTCGATGCTGATACGCGGGGCGGCGCCGCGTTGTCGGTGCGCTCGATTACCGGCAAGCCGATCAAGTTCCTCGGTGTGGGCGAGAAAACCACAGCTCTTGATCCCTTTCACCCGGATCGTCTGGCCTCTCGTATTCTCGGTATGGGCGACGTGCTCTCGCTGATCGAAGAGGTTGAACAAAAAGTCGACAAGGAGAAGGCCGCCAAACTGGCGCGCAAAGTTAAAAAAGGCCAGAAGTTCGATCTGGAAGATTTCCGTGACCAACTGCAGCAAATGACCAATATGGGTGGCATCACGGGGATGCTGGACAAGTTGCCGGGCATGGGCAATATGGCAAAGATGGCTCAGCAGAATATCGACGTTAAACTGTTTGCGCGCATGGAGGTGATGATTAATTCTATGACGCCGAGGGAGCGCCGTAACCCGGACCTGATTCAGGGCTCCCGCAAGCGGCGCATTACGCAGGGCTCTGGCACGCAAGTTCAGGATCTCAATCGTCTTCTGAAGCAGCACAAGCAAATGCAAAAGATGATGAAGAAGATGAAGGGTGGCGGCATGGAAAAGATGATGCGCGGTATGGGTGGGATGATGCCACCTGGCGGTGCTGGCGGCCCCGGCGGCGGATTCCCTTTCCGCTGATGCCTAAGTTATCAATTGGCTTAAAAAATTATCGGGGTGGGGTTTCAACTCACGCTCAATTTCCGTATGATACGCCACCTTTCCGGCTTGCCAGCTGGGTTTTGTCGTGGGCGTTGAAGCAAGATCGCTGCAGATCCCACCCATTTTTAGGAAATTACGTCAAATGGTAACAATTCGTCTTGCTCGGGGTGGCGCAAAAAAGCGTCCTTTCTACCACGTAACGGTGACCGATAGCCGTAAATCACGCAATGGACGCTTCATTGAGCGTGTGGGTTTCTTTAACCCGACCGCGCGCGGCCAGGAAGAGCGGCTGCGTATTGATGCGGATCGTGTGCAGTACTGGCAGGGCCAGGGCGCGCAGGTGTCCGACCGCGTGGCCAAGCTTCTGAAGGATGCTTCTGCGGCGGCGTGATAGATCGGGCCCAGCTCAATACGGACATGTTCGATGAGCGGGACTGACAATAGTGGCATGTCAAACGACACCTTAGTCGTAGGAAAGATTACCGGCTGCTATGGCTTAAAAGGGTGGGTGAAAATCTACCCGTACACCGAGTCTCGCAAAGGCTTCATGGAGTTCGGCGACTGGCAACTTAACCGCCGTGGCGTACTCGAAGTTGTCGAGTTTGACGGGGTCAGGCCGCAGGGCAAGGGTTTGGTAGCTCACATCCGTGGTGTTGATGACCGCACGCTGGCGGAACATTATCGAGGTCTGGAAATTGTAGTGCCCGTCAGCGCGCTGCCGGCGCTGCCGGTTGGCGATTATTACTGGCGCGACCTGAAGGGCCTGCAAGTGTGGTGCAGCGAGGGCGCACAGAAGGTATTGCTCGGCACGGTGGATTATCTGATCGAAACCGGCGCTAACGATGTGCTCGTTGTAAAGGCGAGTGCAGGCAGTATTGACGAGCGGGAACGTCTTATTCCTTATTTGCCGGGAGACACGGTCACTCGGGTAGATTTGGAGGAGGCGCTGATCGAGGTTGACTGGTTCGTCGACGAGGATTGACGAGCCGGAGGCCGGAGCGGGACATGATGCACATAGCTCTGGTGAGCTTGTTTCCTGACATGTTTGCCGCCGTCGGCGAGCACGGTGTTACCGGGAGGGCAGTTCGCCAGGGTCAGGTGAATTTGATCTGCTGCAACCCCAGAGATTACGCCGTCGACAAGCATAGAACGGTGGACGACAGACCCTACGGTGGCGGCCCGGGTATGTTGATGAAGATTGACCCCCTGCAGCAGGCGATTGCCGCGGCAAGGGCAGTGGCAGGACAAGAGGCCCCGGTTATTTATTTGTCGCCACAGGGGCAACCGTTCCATCACGGTAAAGCGATGGCATTGGCACAGTTGCCAGGGTTAGTGCTGGTAGCCGGTCGTTACGAAGGCGTCGACGAACGATTGATCGAGGCCGAGGTGGATGAGGAATTGTCCATAGGAGATTACGTGTTAAGTGGTGGCGAATTGGCCGCCATGGTGGTCATCGATGCGGTGACGCGCCAACTGCCGGGTGTATTGGGGCACAAGTTGTCGGCGAGTGAGGATTCCTATGTGAATGGCTTGCTGGATTGCCCACATTACACCCGCCCTGATACCTATCAGGGCGTGAGTGTGCCGGAGGTGCTGCTGGGCGGGAATCACGATGAGATTCGACGCTGGCGATTGCAGCAGTCATTGGGGCGAACGTTTGAACGCCGTCCCGAGTTGTTGCAGGGCCGCGTGATGACGGTAGAGGAAGAAACATTGTTGGCGGAGTATCTCCGGCAGCGGGAATTAACAACAAAGCGCTAGCTGTGAAGCTGCACAGTTTTTAACAGGAGTTCCACATGAGCACTAACAAGATCATATCCGAGCTGAATGCTGAGCAGATGGGCAAGGAAATTCCTGAGTTCAGCCCCGGCGATACCGTGGTCGTTCAGGTGAAAGTGAAAGAGGGTGCCCGCGAGCGTCTGCAGGCGTTTGAAGGTATTTGCATCAGCAAGCGTAACCGTGCGCTGAACTCTGCATTCACTGTACGCAAGATGTCGCATGGCGTCGGTGTCGAGCGGACCTTCCAGACCTACAGCCCTCTGGTTGAGAGTATTTCTGTGAAGCGTCGCGGCGATGTGCGTCAGGCCAAGTTGTACTATCTGCGAGATTTGAGTGGTCGCGCAGCGCGCATCAAGGAAAAGCTCTAAACAAAACCAGTCTAAGCGGCATAGGCATTTTAAAGCGGCTTTCGAGCCGCTTTTTTATGTCCGGTATTTTTCCGTTACGGTGTCCGCTAATGTGGCTGCATCAAGCACCGACGCCGCAAAGCTAAATGCCGTCTGTGGCAGGCATGCGATCTCATTATTCATGATAGGGTAAGTGTATGCCTGCCAACCTTGCGATAGACACCGACCTTGAACGCTACATCGATGCGCTGTGGATCGAAAAGGGCTTGAGTCCGAACACGCTGTCTTCCTATCGTCGTGATCTGGTGCAATTCAATGACTGGTTGCAGCGCACCGAGGGCAGGTCCCTGCTGGAAGCGGATCGCTCCACTCTTCAGGGTTATCTTGGTGCGCGCCTTGAGCAGGGCCTGTCCCCGCGCTCTGCGGCGCGGTTGTTATCCTGTGTGCGCGGTTTTTTCCATTATTGGTTGCGAGAAGGTCGGCTCAGTGTTGACCCGACGCTGGAAGTGGAGAGTCCGCGTCTCGGTCGCCCGCTGCCCAAAGCACTATCGGAAATGGAAGTCGAGCGCCTGTTGCAGGCGCCGGATCTGGACATCGCACTGGAACTTCGTGACCGCACGATGCTGGAACTACTCTACGCCTGCGGCTTGCGGGTTACAGAGCTCACCAGCATGCAGGTCGTTCAGCTGAGCCTGAACCAGGGCGTGGTGCGGGTGTTTGGCAAAGGCAGTAAGGAGCGTTTGGTGCCCGTCGGGGAGGAAGCTCTGCGCTGGCTGCAACGCTACCTGGCGGGTCCCCGCGCAGAACTGCTCAAGGATATTCCCTCTGAGGTGCTGTTCCCAAGTCGTCGCGGGACGCAAATGACTCGCCAGACCTTCTGGTATCGTATTAAAATCTATGCCCAGCGTGCGGAGATTAAAAAGCATTTATCGCCCCACACCCTGCGCCACGCATTTGCCACGCACTTGTTGAACCACGGGGCCGATCTGCGCGTGGTGCAGATGTTGCTGGGACACAGTGATCTGTCAACGACCCAGATCTATACGCATGTGGCCCAGCAGCGCATGCAAGAGCTACATGAGCAGCATCATCCGCGTGGATGAGGAACTAAAGTACTGAATGTCGCTCCAATGGGCGTAATATTAATAATGTGGGTGTGATAAGCCTGCGATGATAAAGGACAGCAGATGAGTTACCGAGTATTGAAGTCAGCATTGCTAGTGATTAGCCTGATCGCGGCCCCATTGGGTATGGCCGGAGAACCCCTGGACAAAGCGCAGTTGGAGAAGTTGCGAACTGCCCTGGAGGCGCCGGGTGTTGGTCTTAAGGTGGGCAGTGCCCAAACCAGCGAAATAGCGGGCTTGTACGAGGTGCAACTCTCTGACGGCCCTCTGGTGTATGCCACGGTGAAGGGCGACTTCTTTATTGTTGGAGATCTCTACTCTGTCACCTCAGAGGGTTACGTCAATCTGGCCGAGAAGCGCCGCGATGTCGAGCGCATGGGGATGCTGGCGAAGGTCAAGAAGGACGATATGATCATTTTCGCACCCGAAGGTGAAACCCGCGCCTTTATCTCCGTCTTTTTCGACGATACCTGCTATTACTGCCAGAAACTGCATCTGGAGGTGCCGCAACTGAACAAAAATGGCGTTGAAGTGCGCTATCTCGCCTACCCCCGTGCGGGCACGAATTCAGATGCATTCAAGCAATTGGCCAGCGCCTGGTGCGCCGAAAATCCTCAGGAGACGCTGACCCAGCTGACCTTGAAGCAGGTGGTGCCGGAAAATATTTGCGCTAATAATCCCGTTGCAGCCCAGTTTCAGCTTGGGCAGGAATTGGGTGTGCGCGGTACGCCAGCTATCATTACGCAGACGGGACAAATGATCCAGGGGTATCAGTCTGCAGATGAGTTGATGGTGACCCTTGGCCTGAACTGAGAATAGCGCCAATAATGCCTATGTGCCCCACGCTGCGTTGACAGTGTGAGGCGGACTCAGTACTGTTTGCTCCCATTTTTGGTTCATGGCCACAGTGCCGTTGGACCCTGCAGAGTTGGATTATCGTGGACGATCAATTTCGGCGTATTGAGCGCCTGCCGCCTTATGTTTTTAATATTATCGGTGAACTCAAGCAGCAGGCGAGGGCGGCCGGAGAGGACATTATCGACTTCGGTATGGGCAATCCCGATCAGCCTACGCCTGCCCATATTGTTGAAAAACTGATCGAGACTACCCGTCGCGGTGATACGCACGGCTACTCGCAATCGAAAGGCATTCCGCGCCTTCGCAAGGCTATTTGCGACTGGTACAAGCGTCGCTATGATGTCACGTTAGATCCCTCCTCAGAGGCCATAGTGACTCTGGGTTCAAAGGAGGGCCTGGCGCATCTGGCGTTGGCAACCACCGGGCCAGGCGATGCCATACTGGTGCCGAATCCTTCTTACCCTATCCATCCTTACGGTTTCGTTATCTCGGGTGCGGATATCCGCCATGTCCCCATGAGCGATAATGAGGACGAGTTTTTTGCCGAGTTGGAAAAAGGCATTCAGACCAGTTGGCCGCGTCCGAAGATGCTGGTTCTCAACTTTCCTTCCAACCCCACCGCACAATGTGTGGAACTGGAATTTTATGAAAGGGTGATCGAGATTGCCCGTGAACATTCCATCTGGGTGATACAGGATCTGGCATATGCGGACCTCTGTTACGATGGCTATGTAGCACCCTCGATTCTGCAAGTGCCAGGCGCCAGGGAGGTTGCCGTCGAGTTTTTCAGTATGTCCAAGAGCTACAACATGCCCGGATGGCGTATTGGCTTTTGCGTCGGAAATAAAGTCCTGGTGGCAGCGCTGGCGCGTATCAAGTCTTATCTGGATTACGGCATGTTTACGCCTATTCAGGTGGCAGCGATTGCCGCATTGGAAGGCGACCAGACATGTGTTAGCGAAATCAGGGATATGTACCAGTCGCGTCGGGACGTATTGTGCAGCGGGCTCAATGCGGTGGGCTGGCCGGTAACGCCGCCCAAGGCGACGATGTTTGTGTGGGCGCAAATACCCGAATGCTATCGGGAGATGGGTTCGGTCGAGTTTGGCAAGAAGCTATTGAAGGAGGCGCAGGTGGCTGTGTCGCCGGGCATTGGCTTTGGCGAATACGGTGAGGGCTTTGTGCGTTTTGGACTGATCGAAAATGAGCATCGCACGCGTCAGGCGATTCGTAACATCAAGCGCATGTTAAAGAGTGACGGCTTCGCCTGAGCAGTGTCAGGGGCTGCAGCGACTCTTGAGAATGGTAATGAGTTTGAAACCAGTAAAAATAGGTATTTGCGGACTGGGTACCGTGGGCAGCGGCACCCTCGCCGTACTAAGAGATAACGCCACGCTGATTGCGGCGCGTGCGCATGCTCGGCTGCAGGTGATTCATGTGGGAGCGCGCCGCGACAACCCGGCCTGCGATCTCTCGGGCATCCGTGTCAGTCGCGATATCTTCGAGGTAGCGCGCGACCCGGATGTCGAGATTCTGGTAGAACTGATCGGCGGTACAACGGTCGCACGCGAACTGGTCGAAATGGCCATTGTGGCGGGCAAACATGTCGTTACTGCCAATAAGGCCTTGATCGCTGAGTTCGGCAACGAGATCTTTGCGCTGGCTGATGAGCACGGTGTAGAAGTGCGCTATGAGGCCGCTATTGCAGGTGGAATTCCGATCGTCAAGGCACTGCGCGAGGGGCTTGCTGGCAATCACATAGAATGGCTGGCGGGGATTATCAACGGCACTGGCAATTACATCCTCACCGAAATGCGCGATAAGGGACGGGAGTTTGACGATGTGCTTGCCGAAGCGCAGATGCTGGGATATGCCGAGGCCAATCCGGCACTGGATGTCGATGGTACCGACGCTGCGCACAAACTGGTGATTTTGGCCTCTCTGGCGTTTGGCATGCCCTTGCAGTTTGACAAAGTGTATACCGAGGGCATCACGGACCTGACAATACAGGATGTTGGTTATGCCATGGAGCTGGGGTATATCATCAAGCATCTGGGCATTGCCAAACAGCATGCTGAGGGGGTGGAGTTGCGTGTGCATCCTACCCTCATACCGGATAATCTCTTGCTGGCCGATGTCGATGGCGTCAAGAACGCGATACTGGTGGAAGGCAATGCAGCAGGCCCTACTCTGTATTATGGCGCCGGCGCTGGCGCAAAACCCACCGCTTCGGCTGTGGTCGCCGATCTTGTCGACTTGGCGCGTGATTTTGGCGCAGGTCAGAGTGGACGCGTGCCGGCCTTGGGCGTCGCCAGCAATAGCCTGCGCAACTTGTCGATGATTCCAATGGCAAAGGTCGTTACACCCTGGTATCTGCGAATGGAAGTGACAGACAAGCCGGGTGTGCTGTCGCAGGTGGCCAGTATATTCAGTGAGCAGGGCATCAGTATCGAAGCCCTGATCCAAAAGGCACCGGCCCAGGGGCAGACGTTTGTATCGCTGATCGTGCTCACCAATAAGGCGCCGCAAGGCAGTGTCGATATCGCAGTGCGCTCGATTGAGGCACTGGATACGATCAATGGTAAAGTGACGCGCATTCGGGTTGAACCACTGGAAGTTTGATACGGCGGGCCTGCGAAGGGGGTTAGCGGAAAGTGAAATACATCAGTACTCGCGGCAAAGCGCCGACACTCAACTTCGAGCAGGTTCTGCTGGCAGGGCTGGCCTCCGATGGTGGTCTGTATGTGCCTGAGTCTCTGCCAACCTTCAGCCGCGAAGACATCGCGGCAATGGCAGAATTGGATTACCCGCAACTGGCCGAGAAGATCATTACACCGTTTCTGGACGACTGCATCCCGACAGCCGACCTGCGCGTCATCATTGCCGACACTTACAAAGAGTTTCGGCATAACGCTGTGGCGCCACTGGTGCAAATCGGCGCGAATCAATGGGTGTTGGAGTTGTTCCATGGGCCGACGCTGGCTTTTAAGGATTTCGCGCTGCAGTTGCTCGGCCGTTTGCTGGACTACGTGCTGGAGCGCAAGCACCAGAAAGTAGTGATTCTGGGGGCGACCTCGGGTGATACCGGGTCGGCCGCGATCGAAGGCTGCAAGCACTGCAAGAATATCGATATCTTCATACTTCACCCGCATAACCGTGTGTCGGATGTGCAGCGCAGGCAGATGACAACCGTGCAGGGCGACAATATCCACAACCTGGCGATCGAGGGTAATTTTGACGACTGCCAGGCCATGGTGAAAACCAGTTTTGGCGATCAGAGCTTCCTGCCTGATGGCCGCAGTCTGGTCGCGGTAAACTCCATCAACTGGGCGCGAATCATGGCTCAGATCGTTTACTATTTTTATGCCGCTGTTGCACTCGGTGCTCCGGCACGCCCGGTCGCTTTTTCCGTTCCCACCGGCAACTTTGGTGATATTTTTGCCGGCTATCTGGCGCAGCAAATGGGCTTGCCTATCGAACGCCTGATTATTGCCACCAATCGCAACGACGTACTGCACCGTGTGATGACGAATGCGACCTACGGCCGCCAATCACTGGAGCACACATTGTCGCCCAGCATGGACATTACAGTGTCCAGTAATTTTGAACGCCTGTTATTCGATCTTTACGATCGCGACGGCACCGCCATTGCCGAGTTGATGCGAGCCTTTGATGAAGGCGCTATTCACTTTGATGATAATGCCATGCAGCGCGCGCGGGCGCTGTTCAGCAGCTATTGCGTGTCCGATGAGCAGACGTGCCAGCAGATCGCCAGTACCTGGACTGATTGTGAATACCTGCTGGACCCGCACAGCGCCATCGGCGTGAAAGCGGCACTGGAAAGTGATATAGCCTCGGGCACCCCGGTGATTACGCTGGCGACGGCACACCCGGCCAAGTTTCCGGATGCGATAAAGCATTCCGGATTGAACCAGGTGGTGGAGCTGCCCCTGCATCTGCAAGATCTTTTTGAGCGTGAAGAGCGGTTCAAAGTACTGCCCAATGAGCTGCCCGCAGTTCAGGCGTTCATTGCGGCCAATATCAAAGCCTGAGCGGGCCGCGGGTACTGTGCAGAAAGTCATTCGCCGCCGACCTCATGCCACCGCCGGGCAGTTTGTTGCCAGTAATATTCATCCATTACTGGCACGGGTCTACAGTAGTCGCGGTGTAGAATCGCCAGCGCAGCTTGATCTGGCATTGGCGCATCTTCTTTCACCGACGTTATTACTGAACGCCGATCGCGCCGCCACGTTGCTGGCCGATGCATTGGCGGCAGACAAGCGCATCGTCGTGATAGGTGACTTTGATGCCGACGGCGCTACCAGTACAGCGCTGGTTGTATCTGCACTGCGAGACTTTGGCGCATCCAACGTCGGCTACCTCGTGCCCAACCGCTTCGAGTATGGCTATGGGCTCACGCCGGAAATTGTTGCAATTGCAGGCCAGAGTCATCCCGAGCTTATTATTACTGTCGATAACGGGATTTCCAGCATCGAGGGTGTTGCTGCAGCGAACGCGTTGGGTATCGCCACCCTCATTACCGATCACCACCTTGCAGGTAGGGAGTTGCCACAGGCGGATGTAATCGTAAATCCCAACCAACCCGGTTGTGAGTTTCCCAGTAAGGCGCTGGCAGGCGTCGGCGTTATTTTCTACATCATGCTGGCACTGAGAGCGGAGTTGCGAACCCGAGGCTGGTTTGAGGAGCGCGCAGAAATCAATCTTGCACACTACCTGGACCTCGTTGCGCTCGGTACCGTTGCCGACGTAGTGCCGCTGGATCGCAATAATCGAATTCTCGTCGCAGAGGGTCTGCGACGCATTCGTGCCGGACGTTGTAGGCCAGGCATTCTCGCACTTCTGGAGGTGGCGTCGCGCCAGTGCCAGTCTGTGGTGGCCTCAGATCTTGGCTTTGCAGTCGCGCCGCGTATCAATGCGGCGGGGCGCCTAAAGGATATGTCTATCGGTATCGAATGCCTGTTGTGTAACGACATGGTCGCAGCGCGCTCACAGGCAAATCAACTGAACGAGTTAAACCAGCAGCGACGCGTCATCGAGCAGGATATGCAGGATGAAGCGATACAGATACTGGACGAGCTCTCTCTGCATGATGCATCTGACATGCCTGTTGCCATGACGCTCTACCAGAGTGGTTGGCATCAGGGCGTGATCGGAATTCTTGCCTCGCGTATCAAGGACCGCCTGCATCGCCCGACGATTGCATTTGCCGACGGCGATTCCGGCGAACTAAAAGGCTCTGCGCGCTCGATCCCCGGGATTCATATTCGCGATATTCTGGACGCGGTGGCGACGCGCCATCCCGGCCTCGTTACTCGTTTTGGCGGCCATGCGATGGCGGCCGGTTTAACCCTGCCACGCGCGGCTTATGACGAGTTTGCGAATGCCTTTGTGGAGGAAGTTGCGCTGCATGCACAGGCGGTGCACCTGCAGGCGGTGCTTGAATCGGATGGTGAATTGGCAGTGGATGAATTTCAGCTGTCACTCGCCACTGAGCTGCGCTTCGCCGGCCCCTGGGGCCAGCATTTTCCGGAGCCGATGTTTGACGGGCAATTCTCGGTGGTGACCCAGCGGCTGGTCGGCGAGAAGCACCTGAAGCTGGTCTTGACGCCTGTGGGCAGCGATCTGTTGCTGGATGCGATTGCGTTCAATATTGATCCGGGGCTGTGGCCAGATGACTCTGTGGAGTTGGTTGAAATTGCCTATCGATTGGATGTGAATGAGTTTCGGGGGCAGCGGTCGGTGCAGTTGATGGTCGAGCATTTGGTGGCGGTTTAAGTCTAGTTGATACGTTTGTCGGGCGGCTGGTGGGTTTGTGCCGGGGTCTGGTGGGTTGGCGCGGGCCAGTATCTTTTACTCCATTACGGGCGCATGCGGTGCGCTGGGTTAGGTGTTTTTTTTGGGCGGGCGTGAATTATTTTAGGAATCTCGTCTGGTGCCGCACTTGGCTTGTGACGTTGGAATGAGATTGGGTGGGAACCGGGGTTGGGTGGGGAGCCACTAAGGAGGGATGGTTTCGCACCGACGCCCTCCAAGTCCGTAAAAGGTACTGCCCCGCACCAACCCACGTTCCGCAGTAACCCTCACCAATAGAGGCAAATCTAAACGAACCCGAACGAACCCGAACCCCGAACCCCGAACCCCGAACCCCGAACCCCGAACCCCGAACAAGCCCCCCAAACCACCCACTTGACCTTACAGCCACAAGAAGGTTTACATTCACCCAATGACGAACCAGAGGTGCCCATGAATATCTCAGAAGCAGCCCGCCGCAGTGGGCTCAGTGCCAAAACCATCCGGTATTACGAGGAGATCGACCTGATCGCCCCCGCCAACCGCAGCGATAACGGCTATCGACAATACGACAACAAAGCCGTCGAGCAGCTCCTCTTTGTGGCGCGCGCCAGAGAAGTCGGCTTCGATCTGCAGGAGTGCAGGCAGTTGCTGGAACTGCAGCGCGACCGCTCTCCTGCGAGTCGACATACACGACAGTTGGTGTTGGAAGAAGAGCCACTAATTACAGCTGCGTATTGAGCAATTAGGAGCGATCCAAGAGGTGCTGTAGGCTTTTGCGCAGTGCTGCATGGGCGATGAGGGTCCAGATTGCAGCATCCTCGAAGATCTCTTGCACACAGCCTGCAAGGGACTGAATCGCCGCGTCGGAATTTAGCCTGTTCCCTCATTGTGCGCTGGGTTAGAATGCTCGACTTCCACTATGACAGGCTTGTGAGATGTTAGAGATCAACCCACTGCTTAACCAACTGAAAGACATTGAGGCGCGCACTGACGTGCTGAGGGGGTATCTTTGACTTCGATGTGCGCAAGGAGCGCCTCGCCGAAGTAGAACTGGAACTGGGGGAACCCAGCGTTTGGAATGATCCTGATCGTGCGCGGGAGTTGGGGCGCGAACGGGCGTCACTGGAAAATACCGTACACACGATCGAGAAGCTGGCTGTTGGTGCGGGCGATGCCAGAGATTTGTTGGAGCTGGCAGCGGCGGAGGACGATACCGCGACAGCAAATGAGATCGAGTCCGAGATTGATGGGCTGGTGGCGCTGCTGGAGAAGTTGGAGTTCCGGCGTATGTTTGCGGGCGAGATGGACCCCAACAATGCCTTTCTGGATATTCAAGCGGGATCCGGCGGCACCGAAGCGCAGGACTGGGCTGAGATGATGCTACGTATGTACCTGCGCTGGGGAGAAGCCAAGGGCTTCGACACGCAACTGGTCGAAGCGTCCGGTGGCGATGTCGCTGGTATCAAGAGTGCGACCATCAAGTTTGAAGGCGAGTACGCCTTTGGCTGGCTGCGCACCGAGACAGGTGTGCATCGGCTGGTACGCAAATCGCCTTTTGACTCGGGCAATCGCCGGCACACATCCTTCGCTTCCGTTTTCGTCGCGCCTGAAATCGACGACAATATTGAAATCGATATCAACCCGGCGGATCTGCGCACCGATACCTATCGTGCCAGCGGCGCCGGTGGCCAGCATGTTAACAAAACAGATTCGGCCGTACGCATAACGCATATTCCCACCAATACCGTCGTGCAATGCCAGACTGAACGTTCGCAGCACCAGAACCGCGACAACGCGATGAAATTGCTGCGTGGCAAATTGTACGAGCTGGAAGTGCACAAGCGCAACGCAGAGAAGCAAGCGATGGAAGACAGCAAAGCCGATATTGGCTGGGGTAGCCAGATACGGTCCTACGTGCTGGACGATTCCCGCATCAAGGATCTGCGCACCGGAGTGGAAACCAGCAACACACAGGCGGTACTCGATGGAGATATCGACAAGTTTATAGAAGCGTCGCTGAAAAGCGGCCTGTGAGAGAGTTATGAGTGAGCAGGAGCAGCAGAGCACATCAGGGTCCGTTGAGGTATCCGAAGAAAATAAGCTGGTAGCAGAGCGTCGCGGCAAGCTGACTGCGCTACGTGCGCACGGCAACCCCTTTCCCAATGATTTTCGGCGTACCGCGCTGGCGTTAGATCTACAGCGCGAATTTGGCGAGTGTTCCAAGGAGGACCTGGAGCAGCAGAACCGGACGTATTCGGTAGCGGGCCGCCTGGTGCGTAATCGCGGTGCTTTCTTGCTGCTGCAGGATGGTTCTGAGCAGATCCAGCTTTACGTCAATCGAAAGGGTCTCGCAGAGGACATCCTCGCGCAGATTAAAGGCTGGGATCTGGGCGATATCGTGGGCGCCAGCGGGCCGCTGCATAAATCTGGCAAAGGCGATCTGTACATCAATATGGAGGACGCGCGCCTGTTGACCAAAGCGCTGCGCCCGCTACCCGACAAGTACCATGGGCTCGCTGACCAAGAGCTGCGCTATCGACAGCGCTACGTGGATTTAATCGTCAACCCCCAGGCGCGGGAGGTGTTTCGTACACGTTTCAAAATTATCGGGTTTATCCGCGATTACATGAGTGGCCTCGACTTCATGGAAGTGGAGACACCAATGATGCAGAGCATCCCCGGTGGTGCGGCGGCCAAACCTTTTGTGACACACCATAATGCGCTGGATCTGGATATGTATCTCAGGATCGCCCCCGAGCTTTATCTCAAGCGCCTGGTAGTGGGCGGATTCGAGCGCGTGTTTGAGATCAATCGCAGTTTTCGCAATGAAGGCTTGTCGACGCGGCACAACCCTGAATTCACCATGCTGGAGTTCTATTGGGCCTATGCCGATTTTGAGGATGCGATGAATCTCACGGAAGATATGATGCGCAAACTCACCGAGACGGTATTGGGCAGCAGCACCGTGCAGTCGCAGGGCAGTACCTATGATTTTTCCAAGCCCTTTGCGCGCTTGACAGTTTTCGATGCCATCCTTAAACACAATCCCGCTATTGAGGCGGTGCAACTGTCAGACGATTCTGGCGCGCGAACGATTGCCGGTGGTTTGGGGATTGAAGTCAAAAGGAATTGGGGTCTGGGTAAGGTTCAGATAGAAATATTTGAAAAAACCGTCGAGCACTTGCTGGATCAGCCTACGTTCATCACCGCCTATCCGACAGAGGTGTCACCGCTCGCGCGGCGCAGCGATAAAGACCCCTTTGTTACCGATCGCTTCGAGTTTTTTGTTGGGGGGCGCGAGCTGGCCAACGGCTTTTCCGAATTGAACGACGCGGAAGACCAGGCAGAACGGTTTTTGGCTCAAGTGGCGCAAAAGGAGACCGGGGATGAGGAGGCTATGCACTATGACCACGATTATATTCGTGCTCTGGAGTATGGCTTACCGCCCACGGCCGGTGAGGGTATTGGTATTGATCGACTGGTCATGCTGCTAACCGACTCGCCTTCTATCCGAGACGTTCTGTTGTTCCCTCACATGCGCCCAGAATAGTGTTGTCACGGTTAGTTGCGCCGGTAATGTTTGGAACTGTGCAGCGCTTCCGCTGTGGCAGTGCCAGCGCGTTTCTTATGCGCTACACTGCTGCGTGTCGCTACTGCCTGAGGATGCCATTTTGCCCGTGATCCGTCTTCGAGTTCTTGTTGTCGGTGGACTCATATTTCTGCTGCAGGCCTGTTCCACCACTCCCGAGCCTCTGGTAGTAGCCCCGCCCGCCGCCAGCGCCCCGCCAGCGGTAACAAAGCGCGTTCCGGTGGGTGAGTTGACGCTGAACCTGCCTGAACAAGGCGCTGATTCATGCAACTGTGACCCACCAGTTGGCGTTGATCGCATCTTCCTGGAAAAGGGTTTCAGTTATCTTGCCGTGGGTGATTATCGCGAAGCTGTAAACTACTTTCGACGTTATCAACGGCTGGAATCCTCTCCCGGTGCAGACTGGGAGGCCAACATCGCCGTCGCCTATGTCAAGATGATTCCCGACAGCCCGTATTATAACTGGCGAGCCTCGCGGGAGTCCTACCTGCGGCTGATGCGAGCGCAGCCCACAGGCATCCAGTTAGATGAGCAAATTGTGCTGATGCGTGACATGCTCGCAATACTGATAAATCTCCACGTGCGGCTTAACGATTTGCAAAGCGAGAATGCCGTGGTGTCCGAGAATCTTCAGAAGCGCGAGGAGGCACTCAGGCGATTGCGAGAACTTATGCTGGGTCAGAAGGCAGAATTACAGTAAACGTCGAGCCTACACCCGATTTGCTTTCGGCGCTGATGCTGCCACCCATGAGCGTGCAAAAGTCACGGCAGATTGCCAGGCCCAACCCGGTGCCGCCATAGGTTGCGCTGGTCGATGAATCTGCTTGTACGAAAGCGTCAAAGACACGCGAGAGTTGCTCGCTGGTCATGCCGATGCCTGTGTCGTGCACAGTAAACTCCACCCATTCGGGATTCACAGGCAGCTCTCTGGCGCTCACCGTGATGATGCCTGCATCGGTAAACTTATTAGCGTTGCTGAGAAGGTTGGTGAAGATCTGCCGAAATTTGGCTGCGTCATTGTTGAATGTTGGTAGTTCGCCAAGCTCGCGCCGCAATTCATTGCTGTTGTTTCGCAGCAGCGGCGCCAGCACATCGAAGGCTTCAAGTAGCAATGCTGCGGGTTCGAAGGTTTCACAGTGCAGAGACATGTTGCCAGTCTCTATCTTGGACAAGTCCAGTATGTCGTCAATCAGGTTGAGTAGTTGCCTGCCTGATTTAATAATCGTGTCGAGGTCTTGCTGGAACTGAGCTCGATTTATCTCATGTTTGTCGCCCAGTTCATCGTGCAGCATCTCGCTGTAACCAATGATCGCATTCAGTGGGGTGCGCAGCTCGTGACTGACGTTGGCCAAAAACATGCTTTTGGCCTCATTCGCTTCGTCGGCGGCATCTCTGGCTTTGTGGACATCGTATATGGCATTACGCAGTTTGTCTGACATGTCATTAAACGCATCTGCTAGGTCGCCGAGTTCTCCGGTGTCATCTATATCAGTAATCCGATAATCAAGGTCGCCACTGCCGAATCGTTCAGTGCCTTTTTTCAAGCGCTTGAACGACGTGTTGGTATAGCTCACCAGGAAGTAGCCCAGTGTGGCGGTGAGAAATATGGACGCGAAGAATGCGATAACAGTGATGCGGTCGGTCAGTGCTATTGTGCGGTCTATAATATTGGCGCGCTGTGCAGCAATGAACGCCTGGCGTTCCTCCAAATCTTGTAAACTTTGGCTGACGTCCATGAAACGCAGGGGGTCGTTCATGTCCATCTCGATATTAGGATCGTTATAGCTGCGATAGAATTTGAGCCAGCGTTTGAGCAGGGCGCTGCTTTTATTCCACAGCAGTTCATAGTTCAGCTCCGTAACAGAATGGCTGAGCCTGCCGAGCTTCTGAATCTTACTGTTGATTTTCTCAATCGCTTCTTCGGCGCGCTGTAACTCTGCGTCACCTAGTTGGTCATCGGTAGTCTCGCGCAGCGTCGCTAGTATGAGGATCTGTTGACGCTGATCTTCTAGTAATTGCTCCACCTCCGTAGACAGTTGCGTAGCGGTGACAGAGTTTCGATAGGCAACCATGCTCTCGCCCCGAGCATAACTACCCCAGAAGTGTGTCCCCACGTTAACGGCAAATAGTATCAGTATAGTGATGAGCGAGAGTGTGAGCTGGCGACGTAAACTCATGCGAGGGCAAGTCGCTTTATGGTGATCAGCAGTGCTGGGAAATCTACCGGTTTGGTCGCATAGCCGTCACACCCGGCGGCCAGAGCATACTGTTTATAGGTTTCAGTGGCGTGTGCGGTGAGGGCGATTATTGGAATATGACGAATACGCTCATCCTCTTTGGCCCTGCGACTGGCGGCCCAGCCATCCAGAATAGGCAGATTCATATCCATCAGTACGATGCTGGGCTGCTCTGCTTGCATCATGTCCAGTGCTTGCTGACCATTGCCCGCAGTAATCACCTTCAGTCCGGCACGATTCAACCTGCGCACCATCATGTCGCGATTAAGCTCGTTATCCTCGACCAATAAAATGAACTTTTCCGCTGTCATTCCTCCTCTCCAGTGATCTGGTGAACGGTGATCGTCTCGTCTATGCCTTTGACGTTGATGTCCTCACTTCGGCCCAATTTAAAACTGTGTTTAAGGCTCTGCAGCGTGCTGTCAGAAATCAGGATTTCGCCACCTCGCGTCACATCTTCGATACGCGATGTCACATTCATAGGGTGGCCCACGAAGCCATACTTGCTGCGACGCTCCGAGCCGATGTTGCCGGCAATGACATCGCCGGTATTGATGGCGATGCCGGTAGAGACCGCTGGGAAACCCTCCGCCTCGTTTTGAATATTGATCGCTATCATGGCGTCCTGCATTGCCAGCGCGCACAGAACAGCGCGGTCTGCATCGTCGTCGCGATGCTGTGGTGCGCCAAAGACGGCCAAAATCGCATCACCGATAAACTCATCGATGGTGCCATGGTGGGCCATGATGATTTCTGTCATTGCCCCCAGATAGCGGTTTAGCATGGTGACGACTTGCGCGGGCGCAAGATGCTCGCTGAGCGTGGTAAAACCGCGTATATCGGATAACATGATGCTGACTCGGCGCAGATCGCCCCCAAGTTCCAGGCCTTCGGGGCGCTCCAGAATGTCGGTTACGATTTCATCCGACAGATAGCGGCCAAACGTCGCTCGAATGAATTTCTCATTGCGCTCCAATTGTTGGCGATACTGTTGTTCCTTGTCGTGCCAGCGCTTACGCTCGATACCCGCTTTAATGCGAGCCTGTAACAGAATAGGGTTAAAGGGTTTGAACAGGTAATCGTCGGCGCCCGCCTCAATACATTCGATGATGCCGTCCATATCCTGGCTTCCGGAGATGACAATCACTGGTGTGGCCCGCCATTGGGGATGCTCCTTGATCCTCCGTAGCACTTCACGACCGTCCATTCCGGGCATCAACAGATCCAGCAATACAACGTCGACGTCGCTTTGTTCGAGCGCGCGCAATGCTTCTTCGCCACTGGCGGCAGTGATCACAATATGGCCGCTGCGGGAAAGGTTTCTGGCCACAAGCTCCCGGTTCTCCTGTAGATCATCCACCGCGAGAATAAATCCCGGCTCTGACTGAATAAACCGGTTGCCGGGCGATTCCTGCTCCGTGTTGTCTTCATGGGCGGTTTGAATGCAGGTGAGGAGGGCTGACAGTCGCGTGTCAATGCCCAGATGTGTGGCGCCGATATCTTCGCGCAACATTTCCGCATAGCCGCGCGCGGCGGTAAGGACATTCATGAGGTCATGCTGATTGGCCGGTTGGCTGCCAGTGGCAAGCATCGTTTCAAGGCGGACGCCAGCATCCAGCAAGTGGGAAATATCTCCCGCGCTGGCCGCCCCAAACTCATCATGTGGATTGGCCAATTGCTGCCGCAGCGCTTTGATCTCGCCTAACAGCGAGTTTGCCCAGGGCAGATTTTTCGGATTTTGGGTGATGGTCATGATTTGGCGTATCGCGCGCCGCCCTGTGAGCGACGCCATGGCTTCCTTATTGTGAATTTGAGAGAGTGTACCAATATGGCCGCGGTCTTACACAGGGTTTTCCAGCTGCCATTTTAGTTAAACAAGCCTAGAAGGAGGGCTTTCGATGCGAGAAAAGCTCGAGTCCTAGGGATAATTCAGAAGGCTAATCAAATTTGGCTTCAAAGGTGCGCTTTCACAAAAGATTGGGTTACTATATTCAACTACGCGTTTTAGGGCCGCACTTGAAAGGGACTGGGTATTCTCATGTTGGAACAAGTTGAAATATTTCGAGGATTATCACCGACAGAGCTGCAGGCGCTTGCGGACAGCAGCACAAGCCGCTCGTTTCCCAAAAATACCGTCGTCATTCATGAGAATGACCCCGCTGACTCACTGTTCGTAATAGAGACCGGTAAGGTCAAAGTGTATTGCAGTGACAAAAATGGGAAGGAATTTATTATGAATACGCAGGGCGCCGGTGATTACTTCGGCGAGCTTGCGCTGCTCGATGACTCCACTCGCTCCGCCTCAGTGCGTACGGTGGAAAAGTCGAGCTTTTGTATTATTTACAAGGAAGACTTTAATCGGGTGCTAGACCAACATCCGAATATCGGCCGACAGTTGGTGCGTAATCTCGCACAACGGGTACGCAAACTGACTGCGGATGTAAAAAGCCTTGCGCTGCAGGATGTCTACGGGCGTGTGGCTAACGTGTTGATGGATCTTTCGGAGGAGCGCGGCGACGGCACACTCTATATTCCCGAGAAGTTAACGCAACAGGATATTGCTGATCGCGTCGGAGCCTCACGTGAAATGGTCGCACGCATCCTCAAGGATCTCACCATTGGCGAGTATATCCGTTTTGAGGGGCGGCACATCATTATCAACTCAAGGCTTCCGGCGAAGTACTAGCGCTCCTAATGGCACTGCGCTTGTAGCTAATAAGCATTGCCGTGAAGCTATCGGCAGTTCAGGACTTCCTCAGTCTTTCTTGCTAATCACCGTCAGGCCGAGACGGCCGCTGGCCAATCTGGCCTCCACCTCATCCCCTACACTAACCTTATCGGCGCCGCGAAGCACGTTGCCGTGGCTGTCCGTTACGATGGCATAGCCGCGCTGCAGGGTGCCGAGCGGGCTCAGCGAGTCGAGCATCCGGGCCAGATTAGCCAGACGTTTGGTGTGGGCCGACAGGCGCTGTTGTATTGCTACATCCAGCCGGTTGCGCCACTGGCGGGTATCGCGCCGCAATTGCTGCAATCGGGCAAGGGGTGATCGGGCTCTTAGGCGGCTTTCCAATAAGGTGAGTTTGCTGTGTTGTCGTAGCACGTGGTTCTTCTGCGCCAACCGCAGTCGTTGCTCCAGATCATCGAGACGTTGCGCCTGTTCGCGCAGCTGCGCACCCGGGTGTTTCAGGCGTTGCCTGAGGTGTGTGAGCTTCAGGTTGGCATCGACTAGCTTGCGCTGAATCTGGCGCAGGAGGTCTCTTTCGGCGGCTTGCAGGGCCTGCTGCCACACGCGTTGATCGGGACTTAGCAGTTCCGCCGCCGCTGAGGGGGTGGGTGCGCGGGAGTCTGCGACAAGGTCGGCGATGCTGAAATCCACTTCATGCCCAACGGCGCTGACGATGGGCAGGGTGCTCGCTGCAATGGCGCGCGCCACTATTTCTTCGTTGAATGCCCACAAGTCTTCCAGCGACCCGCCGCCGCGGCCCACGATGAGGGCATCCAGCTGTATTTTGCCCTCTTGTTGCCAGCGATTGGCGCGGTTGATGGCGCTAGCAATCTGGGCAGCAGCACCCTCGCCCTGCACCGCAACAGGAATCAGGAAGACCGCTATAGACGGGCACCGGCGGCGCAAAACGTTAAGAATATCGTGAATCGCAGCCCCTGTGGGGGAGGTGATGACGCCCAACTGCGACACAGCAGTGGGGAGCGGCTGCTTGCGAGCCGCATCAAACAGGCCCTCAGCCAGTAATTTTGCCTTCAGCTTTTCGAACGCCGCTTGCAGGGCGCCGGCTCCCGCGAGCTCCAGGTGCTCAACTATCAGTTGAAATTCGCCGCGACCCTCGTACAGCGATACACGGCATCGCAGGCGTATAGCATCACCGTTTTGCGGAGTGAACTTGACCCGCTGGTTGCGATTGGCAAACATGGCGCAGCGTACCTGCGCCTTGCCGTCCTTGAGGGAGAAATACCAGTGTCCAGACGACGGCACCATGAAGTTGCTGACTTCGCCCTCTACCCAGACAAAATCAAAGTGGCTTTCCAGCAGGCTCTTGGCCTGCCTGTTGAGCTGGCTGACCGTGAGTGGCGGGGGCGTGTTGTCCGGTGAGCTGGAACGGTTCATTACGAGGAGCGTGTCGGTCATTTCAGGCGTATTGCGTCAGTGTACTGCATCGGTCACCCTCAGGGCCATCGTGGCGCACATACTGGCGGCCATCTTGGCGGGCATGGCAGCGCATATAAAGTACATTTGCGGGCAACGGCAATTGTGCTGCAGGTCGCTTGGATTTATACTTAACGGTTAACCTCAACCTTGCCCGCCGGAGAGCCGCCCCTATGCTGCGTATCGCTCAGGAAGCCCTTACTTTTGACGATGTTCTGCTCTTACCCGGCTACTCTGACGTTGTTGCCACCGATGTATCGCTGCGTACGCGGCTTACCCGCAATATCGACCTGAATATCCCCTTGGTGTCGGCGGCGATGGATACTGTTACCGAATTTCGTTTGGCGATTTCCATGGCGCAGGAGGGCGGTATCGGCATTATCCACAAGAGTATGACGATCACCGAGCAAGCCGAGCAGGTGCGCAAGGTCAAGAAATTTGAAAGTGGTGTGGTGAAAGACCCGATCACTATCCAGCAGGGTGCAACCATTGCCGAGTTGATTGAATTGACTAGCGCCCACGGCATCTCTGGCGTACCAGTCCTTAGCGGCACTGATCTGGTGGGTATTGTTACCCGCCGCGATGTGCGTTTTGAATGCAACCCGCAAAAGCTGGTTTCTGCGATTATGACGCCCCGCGATAAGCTGGTGACGGTGAAGGAGGGCGCCAATCTGGCTGAGGTGCAGGAACTGTTGCACCGCCACCGGATAGAGAAAATTCTGGTAGTGAATGACGCCTTCGACCTGTGCGGGATGATCACCGTAAAGGACTTCGATAAGGCCGAGAGCTTTCCCGATGCCTGCAAGGATTCCTATGGCCAGTTGCGCGTCGGCGCGTCGGTCGGAACGGGTGCTGACACCGATGACCGTGTGGAAGCGCTAATAGCCGCCGGTGTTGATGTGTTGGTAGTGGATACAGCGCACGGGCACTCGCGCAATGTGATTGACAGGGTCAAGCGGATCAAGAGGCTTTACCCCTCGGTGCAGATCATTGCGGGTAACATTGCCACCGCCGCTGCGGCAGTGGCGCTGGCCGAAGCGGGTGTCGATGGCGTCAAGGTGGGTATCGGGCCAGGTTCTATCTGCACTACCCGCATTGTCACCGGCACGGGAGTACCCCAGATCACGGCGATTGCCAACGTCTGTGAGGCCCTGAGGGGAACTGAAATCCCCATTATTGCCGACGGCGGTATCCGCTTCTCCGGCGATATCGCCAAGGCCATTGTGGCCGGGGCGCACTCCGTGATGGTGGGTAGTATGTTCGCCGGCACAGAGGAGGCGCCCGGTGAGGTAGAGCTTTATCAGGGCAGAACGTATAAGGCATACCGGGGCATGGGATCACTGGGTGCCATGGCGCAGACTCAGGGTTCCTCAGATCGCTATTTTCAGGACGCCAGCCGCGGCAGTGAAAAGCTGGTGCCCGAAGGCATCGAAGGGCGTGTCCCTTACAAAGGCCCGGTATCGGGCATTGTCCAACAGTTAATGGGTGGGGTGCGCTCCGCTATGGGCTATACCGGCAGCGCCACGATGGAAGTCATGCGCACGCGACCGGAATTTGTGCGGGTGACCAGCGCCGGTATGGCCGAAAGTCACGTGCACGATGTATCGATTACGAAAGAAGCGCCGAATTATCCAGTACGTTAAGCCAGTACGCTAACCCAGTGCGTTAACCCAGTACGCGAAACTCGTGCGTTGCCGAAGCTGGATAGAGCTCGGCATTGCTATCTCTTCCAGTAGTTACTGAGAAGTTTATCGCCAGCTTTTTCAGCAGGACAAGACATGAGCGCAGATATCCACGCCCGGAAAATTCTTATTCTGGATTTTGGTTCCCAGTACACACAGTTGATCGCGCGGCGCGTTCGCGAGGTCGGCGTTTATAGCGAGATTCGTGCATTCGATGTGAGTGACGACGATATCCGCGCCTTCGGCCCCAGCGGTATTATTTTGTCGGGTGGGCCCGAGTCAGTCGTTGCAGCGTCATCCCCGCGTGCGCCAGCCAGTGTGTTCGAATTAGGCGTGCCCGTCCTAGGAATCTGTTACGGCATGCAAACGATGGCTGAGCAGTTTGGTGGCGTGGTGGCCGGTTCTCCGATCAGCGAGTTCGGTTATGCCCAGATCCGGCAGGTAGGCAGCGGCGGCTTACTGCACGATATTTGCGATCATATCGACGAGCAGGGCAGGGGTCTGCTGGATGTATGGATGAGCCATGGCGACAAGGTGGTGGAACTGCCCCCCGATTTTGAACTCATCGCAGAAACGGCCAGTTGTCCTATTGCCGCGATGGCGCACAAGAGCAAGCCCTTCTACGGCATTCAGTTTCACCCCGAAGTGACACACACCTTGCAGGGTATGCGCATATTCGAGCATTTTGTGCTGGAAAAATGCGGTTGTGAGGCACTTTGGACTGCGGCCCATATCGTGGAAGATGCGATTGCCCGCGTGCAAGCCCAGGTTGGTACCGATAAAGTCCTGTTGGGCCTGTCGGGTGGTGTGGACTCCTCTGTGGTCGCCGCATTACTGCACCGCGCCATCGGCGATCAACTGACCTGCGTATTCGTCGACAATGGCTTGTTGCGCCTGAACGAAGGCAATGAGGTGATGGAAATGTTCGCGCGTAACATGGGCGTGAAGGTACTGCGCCGCGATTGTGAGGACATGTTCCTGGACAGGTTGAAGGGCGTGTCCGACCCGGAAGCCAAACGCAAGGTGATTGGCAATTCCTTTATCGACGTGTTTGATGAAGAGGCCAGCAAGCTCACTGCAGTGAAGTGGCTGGCTCAGGGCACCATTTACCCGGACGTCATCGAGTCCGCCGGGGCCAAGACCGGCAAAGCCCACACCATTAAGTCCCACCACAACGTGGGAGGCTTGCCCGACGATATGAAACTCGAACTGGTGGAGCCGCTGCGCGAATTGTTCAAGGACGAAGTACGCCGCATCGGCCTCGAATTGGGCCTCCCCTACGACATGGTCTACCGCCATCCATTCCCCGGGCCGGGTCTTGGTGTGCGCATACTGGGTGAAGTGAAAAAAGAGTATGCCGACCTGCTGCGACTGGCGGATGCGATTTTTATCGAGGAACTGCATCGCGACGATTACTACCACAAGACCAGCCAAGCCTTCGCGGTATTCCTGCCGGTCAAATCCGTGGGTGTGGTGGGCGATGGCCGCCGTTACGAGTATGTGATTGCGCTGCGCGCGGTGGAGACGGTTGATTTTATGACCGCGCGCTGGGCCCACTTGCCCTACGCACTGCTGGAGCGCTGCTCGAATCGCATTATTAACGAGATATCCGGCGTGTCGCGGGTGACGTACGATATCAGTAGCAAGCCGCCGGCTACTATTGAGTGGGAGTGACCGCAATTGATGTGTACTGGCTGGCGTTGGGAAGTATTGCAGTGCTTTGGGATTTTCATATCCCGACTGGATCCTGGTCGTGAAAACTCCGACGGTAAGTTATAGATAAGCGGGCAGAGTATGCGTTTTGGCTGAATTATGACACAGTGCTCATCGAGCATGCTGTTGAATTGCATCCAAAATTGAGCCATTAGCCCCCCGGATTTGCATCGAATTTTGACCCACGTATAACCCCTCCCTGCGAAACACTAAGCAGGGGTATTGAGGAGTGATAGACGTGGCATTATTGAGTGTAATTCGACGCTGGCATTTGCGTGAGGGCATACCGATTCGGGAAGTGGCACGCCGCACCGGCTTGTCCAGAAACACGGTGCGCAAGTACCTGGCCGGCCAGGTGATCGAACCGGCCTACCCACCGCGCAAGACCCCCCAGCAAGCTGGACGATTACGGGGAGACCCTCACCAATTGGTTGTTCCGGGAGTCCCGTCGGCACCGCAAGCTGCGGCAGGTCAACAAACGCTTCTACGCGATGGTCAGCCACTACCTGTATGAGCCCGAGTTCTGTAATCCCGCCTCCGGCTGGGAGAAGGGGCAGATTGAAAAGGCTGTGCAGGATGCCCGCCACGGCCTGTGGTACGACCCGCCGCCCTTCAAGTCCCTGGAGGAACTCAATCAGTGGCTGCAGGATTGGTGCCGGGCGCTGTGGCAGGAAAAAGCCCATCCTGAGTTCAGGGCTCGCTCTTTGGCACAGTGCCTGGCCGATGAATTGCCCCAGATGATGCCGGTGCCCGTTAGCTTCGATGGTTTTATCGAGCACAGCAAGCGGGTGTCCTCCACCTGCCTGATTACCTTCGAACACAACCGCTACAGCGTACCTGCCAGCTTTGCCAACCGGGTGATCAGCCTGTGGGTGTATCCGGGGCGACTCGTGATCGTCGCCGAGGCACAGGTGGTGGCCGAGCATGGCCGGGTGTTCAGTCGAGACAAGCGTCCTCCTGGGCAGACGGTCTACGACTGGCGACACTATCTGGCTGTCGTGCAACGCAAACCCGGCGCCCTGCGCAATGGCGCCCCGTTCCTGGAACTGCCCGACAGCTTCCGGCAATTGCAGTCGCGCCTGCTGAAGCGCCCCCGTGTTGACCGGGAGATGGCCGACATCCTGGCGCTGGTGTTGCTCCATGATGAACGACTTGTTGAACAAGCGGTGACCCGGTCGCTGGAATCGGGAGAACCCTCCAAGCAGCATGTCCTGAACTGCCTCAGCCGACTGGAGGAGCCCCCTCGCCCGCAGCCACTTAATCCGCCAGCGGCGTTGAAGCTGGTGATTGAGCCGCAGGCCGACACGGCCCGTTGCGATCAACTGAGGAGCGTACACCATGAACCCTGATGCCATGATCACCACCTTGAAGTCCCTGAAGCTGCACGGCATGGCCGATGCCATTGAGACACTCTCGGCGCAATGCTCACCGGCGTATCAACAGGCGGTGCCAATCTTACAGATGTTGCTGAAGGCTGAGTC
>Ga0335398_10001885_pt1 | contig 34365 bp, 36 predicted proteins | sample BON03_FD_205742 | JGI IMG/M metagenome (GOLD analysis project Ga0335398, IMG submission 205742) | Freshwater microbial communities from Lake Bonney liftoff mats and glacier meltwater in Antarctica - BON-03 (spades assembly) (version 2) | ecosystem: Environmental > Aquatic > Freshwater > Ice >... | reverse complement strand
CTGTAGGCCCCAGCCAAAATGCCCTGAGCCTCGCTTTGACTGGCATTGGGTGCCTTGAGGGAGTCTTGCTGCAGAAGATCGGAGATCACAAGATTCAACTGAGATAAAGAAGACAGATAGATTTCCGACGAAGGAGTAAGCTTGGCAGGGTTGAGTTGGATTTGACTGCGACCAGCAGTTGCGTCTCGCGAAGGAAGCGTGAGCTTCTGCGAAACCTTACGTATCTTGCGTAACCAATCCAACACCTTGCAAGCTTATAGCTCAGCTCGAGGAGTAGAAAACCGAGAGCCAAAAACATACGGAGAATTACTTGAGTTTCAAATCACTAGGCATAGATGCAGACATCTGCGAAGCCCTAGAGTCCAAAGGCATCACCAGTCCATTCCCAATTCAAGAACAAGCTATTCCAGTTGCGTTATCTGGGACCGATGTAATCGGCCAGGCAAAAACCGGAACTGGTAAGACTCTTGGGTTTGGCCTTCCACTTATTCAGGCCCTAGGTGAGAACCCAGCTCCTGGTGTTCAAGCACTAGTGGTTGTTCCGACAAGAGAATTAGCGCTTCAGGTTTCTGAGGACCTAATCCTTGCAACAACTAACCGCCCGACCACCGTCGTTGCCATCTACGGCGGCAAAGCCTACGAGGGCCAAGTTGCTGCCCTAGAGGGCGGTGCGCAAATCGTTGTCGGCACACCGGGACGCCTGCTTGATCTTGCAAAACAAAAACTTATGAACCTGTCCAACGTGACCTTCATGGTCTTGGACGAAGCTGACGAGATGCTTGACCTTGGATTCTTACCAGATGTTGAAAAACTCTTTTCGTTAACTCCCCCTCAGCGCCAAACGATGCTGTTCTCGGCAACCATGCCGGCGGCAATCCTGAGCCTTGCTCGTCGATACCAAAACCGCCCGATCCACATCCGGGTCAGTGACCCGGATGAAGGCAAGACCAAGGCTGACATCAAGCAGTATGTCTATAGAGCACACGCCCTAGATAAAGACGAGGTTGTAGGCAGAATCTTGCAGGCCCAGGGCCGAGGCAAAACAATTATTTTTGTCCGCACCAAGAGGCAGTCAGCCAAATTGGCCGAAGAGCTAATCGACAGAGGTTTCAATGCTGCTCCCTTGCACGGGGACATGTCTCAGGATGCCAGAGAGCGTTCAATGGCTTCTTTTAGAGAAGGCAAGAAAGAGATTCTCGTTGCCACCGAAGTCGCCGCCCGCGGTATCGACGTAGACGATGTCACGCACGTCATCAATTACTCGGTCCCAGAAGATGAAAAAGCCTACCTACACCGCACCGGAAGAACCGGAAGAGCCGGCAAACTAGGTGTAGCGGTTACTTTCGTTGACTGGAACGATTTAGCTCGCTGGGTTCACATCAACCGCGAACTGGACCTTGGCGTTCCGGAGCCCACTGAAACCTACTCGAATTCACCTCATCTATTTGAAGAACTCGGCATCGAACCCGGCACAAAGGGCCGAATTGGAAGAGCTCCTTCGGCAGTCAAAAAGGCTCCCACATCGAGCCAGCCTCCAAGGTCAAGCGCACCGAGCAAGTCCGTTCCACAGCAGAGTCTCAATCGCAATCGCAATCGAAATCGAAACTATAAGGGCGCCTCGAAGCCAGAGGCTTGATCTAAAATTCGCTGAAGCATCGCGGGCTCGGTACGGTTTTCACCGAGCCGGTTGTCTTTGCCGTCGATACCGTGATAATCGCTGGAACCAGTGGTAATCAGATTATGTTTCACCGCTAAGTTCTTCAGCCACTGCTTGGCTTGCTTGGGAACGGATCGATGCTCAATTTCGATTCCATTCAAACCCGCACCGATCAGAATCTTGAAAAACTCGGCAGGTAAATCAGTCATCGAGGCTCCCGCAGGAAAGTCGATCAAGGGGTGAGCGATTACTGAAACACCTCCCGCACCCCGAATCAGAGCTATGGCATCCGTGGTGTCAACCGAATAATCCGAAACGTAGTAGCGCGAATGCGAATGAAGAATTGACGTGAACGCATCCGAACGGGTTGGAACCACTCCCATTGACACCAAAGTGTCTGCCAAGGCTGGTCGTCCGACCGTGGAACCCTCTGGCAAATGCGCCAGCACCATTTCCCAAGTGATTGGGTAGTCCTCAGCAAGTAGCGCAACCATCTTTTTTGCTCTCTCAATTCTCGAGCGCCTTGTCTTTTCAAGTTCCTGAACTAAGGCTGAATTTGTTGGGTCTGGCAAATACGCGAGAATATGAACGCTAATCGAGCGGTTACCGCCGATCAGCTGCCTAGTGGACACCTCGATTCCAGGAATTACTCGGACCTGGTGCTGGCGACCAGCAATTATTGCCTCGTCCCAGCCAAGAGTGGTGTCGTGATCGGTGATTGCAAGGGTCGTGACACCTGCTTTAGCCGCGTTTTGGACAAGTTCGGCTGGGGTATCTAATCCGTCACTCATGTTTGAGTGTGCATGTAGGTCTATCACAGGAGCAGAATAGTCGCATGACGAAAAATTCTCAGCCGACTAACCGGTCTCGCGTTCCACAATCGGAACGATTCATGTATTTCATATCCTCAAACTGGGCGGAAATTGACTCCGCGGTTGCCACTCGTTGGGAGGTTGCTGACCACAGCCATAAGCGCAGAGACGCCCTCTCGGCAAAGTTTGCCGGCAAAGTCCTAGTGATTGCCGCCACCCAGCCAAGAGTGCGCGCCAATGACACCGACTATCGCTATCGCCCGGATACTGCCTTCACTCACCTCACCGGATGGGGTTCGGCAACTGTGCCTGGATCGGTATTGGTTATTGATGGCCGCAAAGATAAATGCGAATCAACCTTGTACCTAATGCCAACTGCGGGAAGAGACTCCGACGAGTTTTTTGCCAACCCCGCAATCGGAGAATTCTGGGTTGGCCCAAGACCAACCCTGACCCAGGTCTCATTGCAGCTTGGGATCGAAACCAAAGACCTAACGCAACTAGAAGCTGACCGCGCATCGATCGGGGTAGTTATAGATATGGAAGATCCGGAACTTATCGAAGCCGCCTCCACGCTGAGATTTGTAAAAGATGAATACGAGATTGCCCAAATGCGTGAAGCGGTCAGAATCACAGTTGACGGCTTTGCAGAGGTTGCCAGATCTATCCCACGGGCCACAAAAAAGGCCAGAGGAGAACGAGTTGTTGAGACAGCCTTTTACAGCGTGGCAAGACAAAACGGTTTTGAGCTTGGCTATGAAACAATCGCGGCCAGCGGCCCAAACGCTTGCATACTTCACTGGACAAAAAACGATGGCGAAGTCAAAGCTGGCGACTTAATACTGGTCGATGCAGGAGCTGAGCTTGACTCGCTATACACGGCAGATGTAACAAGAACGATTCCAGTCAATGGGAAATTCTCGAAAGAGCAACTCTGGGTCTACAACACTGTCCTGGAGGCCGCCGACGCAGCCTTTGCGGTCGTGAAACCGGGGATCAAATTCCGCGAAGTTCATAACGCGGCGATTGAGGTTATTGCCAGGCGAGTAGCCGAGCTTGGAGTAATTCCAGTGACGGCCGAAGAGGCTCTGGAAAAAGAGAACCAGCATCATCGCCGCTACATGGTCCACGGCACCAGTCATCACTTGGGACTCGATGTCCACGACTGCGCGCAAGCTCGGCGCGAAATGTATCAAGACGGGATCCTAGAAGAAGGCATGATTTTCACGATAGAACCAGGCCTCTACTTTCACCAGAATGACCTGAATCTGCCACCCGAATACCGCGGAATTGGAGTAAGAATTGAGGACGACGTCCTGGTCACCGAGTCCGGTTGTGAAAACCTAAGCGCTGCTTTGCCAAGAACCGCTAGCGACGTCGAGAACTGGTTTGCCGAGCAAATTTCCTAATTGCCTAGGTCGCGGGCCATGTTGATGTTTTGCATGGCCTTTGCTGCATCTTCTTCGGGCACGATTACTTCATACCTTGAGGCAACTGGCATCTGCGAGCTCAGAAAACCGCGCTTGTTCTTTGAGGCTAAAAATCTAAGGATGTTTACGAGCATGCCCACACCGGCTGCGATCACAACAACGGCTAAGAATTCTTGAGGAACGTAGTTGGTCCCTCCGTCGACACCAACGTCAAAACCTGCGCCAATGAGAAGTGCAAAAATCAGTCCCAGCCAAAAGCCGGTGATCGCTCCTGAAGCAGCTACTCGGCCGTAACCAAGCCTTGATCTGACCTTCTCAACCATGACCAAGTCGTGGCCGAGAATCGTAACTTTATTCGCCTTGAAATCTCCCGCCACCAGCCTGTTGACAAATTCGGTTGCCTCGGTGTGGGTGCGAAATTCACCCAGGCTGTGACCGCGGGGTATCGAGAGGGGCGCATTGTTTTTTTTGGAGCCGCTTCTAGCATCAGACATTCAAGAAGCCTTTCAGGATTAGGCATGTCCGAATAAGGTTATCTCTATGAGCGCAACCAGAGTCTTCGTAGCCAGATTGGTGGGTTGTGGTGTTTTTGACCCTCAGGGAGACCGAGTTGGCAAGGTAATCGACGTCCTGATGGCATATCGAACCACCCTCCCGCCCCGAGCCACCGGCTTCATCATTGAAATTTCGGGTAGAAGAAGAGTTTTTCTACCGATTGCCAGGGTTACCGCCATCGCTCCAGGCCAGCTGATTACCAACGGGCTTATTGACCTTCGCCGGTTCACCATGCGCGGTCAAGAGGTTAGAGCCATTGCCGAAATGTTAGGCCGAAAAGTCACCTTGCTCGATGGAGCGGGACTGGCAAGCATCGAGGACTTTGCAATCGAAAAGGGCAAGCGCGGCGATTGGGTTTTGTCTGAGTTGTTTGTGAGAAAGCAAAAAAAGAATTCTGCGATCCCTTTTGCCAAGGGTCCCACCATGTTTGTTCAGTGGCAAGAAGTAGCAGAAAACCGGGAGAACCCGGCTGACCAAGATGCTCGGCAGCTTCTATCGACGGTGGCCGATCTGCGCCCAGCTGACCTTGCGACCGCAGTGTTGGATTTACCCGAACACCGGATGCTAGCCCTTGCCGATGAGCTAGACGATGAGCGTTTGGCTGATCTACTAGAAGAGCTTCCCGAAGAAGAGCAGCTGGAGATCATCAACGATCTCGATGATGAGCGAGCCGCCGAAGTTCTTGACCTGATGGGTCCCGATGACGCGGCCGACCTGATGGCCAACTTGTCCCCCGAGCGCGCAGAAACACTTCTCAACCTCATGGATGATGAAGAGGCCGACGACATCAGGCAGCTTTTGAAGTATGAGCCGTATACCGCCGGAGGAATGATGACTCCTGAGGCGATAATCTGTGCCGCCGACACCACAATTGCTCAGGCAATGGCTTTGGTTAGAAGAAAAGAAGTCGAGCCAGTTTTGGCCGCTCAGGTGTTTGTAACCCTCCCACCCTACGAAGCCCCCACTGGACGCTATTTGGGAGTCGTCCATTTCCAAAAACTCCTAAGGTTTCCCCCCCATGAGCGCCTCGGGTCGATCTTGGACACTGAGCAAGAACCAGTCGCGCTAGACACCCCAATCGCCCAGATACACCGATACCTCGCAAGCTACGATCTCGTGGCTTTACCCGTCACCGACGATGAAAATCGCCTTGTCGGTGTGGTGACAGTAGACGATGTTTTGGACCACCTTCTACCTGACGACTGGCGCACTGAGGAGGAGCGTTGATGGCTAGAAATAGATCAGTGCTCGAGAAGCCGATGACTCGTCGAACTCGGTTCCGGATGCCGAACATCTCACAAGAGACGGTTGGACGCGTTTCCGAACGATTCGCGCGTGCTATGGGCACAGGCGCGTTCCTGATTTTCATGACGGTCTTTGTTGCGCTTTGGCTGAGCTGGAACACTTTGGCTTCTCAAGGCGCTCAGTTCGACCCGCGGGCACTGAACTTCACTCTCCTAACCTTGATTTTGTCGCTGCAGGCCTCCTACGCAGCACCCTTAATCCTGCTGGCCCAGAACCGACAGGATGACAGGGACCGCGTTAAGTTCGAGCAGGACCGGCAGCGTGCCGAACGGACTCTGGCCGACACCGAATACTTGACCCGCGAGGTTGCCGCTCTCGCGCTTACGCTTGACGAAGTGGCAACCAAAGACTTTGTCAGGGACGAGATCCGAGACGCATTGAAGGATCTCCTCGAGCAACTGCGTGAAGATAAAAAACCCAGCAAGAAATCCAAGTGAGCCAGCGCGCTCTAGCGGCGCTGGCCGGAGTCATTGACCCTGAGTTGCGCCAGCCAATCACCGAACTTGATATGGTGGGTCCGATCCAAGAGACCGACGATTCAGTTTCGGTTCAGATAAAGCTCACAATTGTTGGTTGTCCAGCCGCTCAATCCATCGAGCGCGACGTCAATCAGGCTCTAGCGGCGGTTTTCAAAAATGTCGAGGTCGAAATGACAACCATGACTAACGATGAACGCAAGGCACTGACTCTAAAACTACGCGGAGACAAGCCTGCGAAGTTCAATCCTTTTGCAGATAAAGACAACCTCACCCGCGTGATATTCGTCTCGAGCGGCAAGGGCGGAGTCGGTAAGTCAACTTTGACGGTGAACCTATCGGTGGCCCTTGCCGGCCTCGGTCAAAAGGTGGGCCTGCTAGACGCCGATATTTTTGGCTATTCGGTACCGCAGTTGATCGGAGTAAACCAGAGCCCAACCCAGGTCGAAAACCTAATGCTGCCTCCGATAGCGCACGACGTGAAGGTTATTTCGATTGGCTTTTTTGTGAAGGACAATCAACCGGTTGCGTGGCGCGGACCCATGCTCCACAGAGCAGTTGAGCAATTCCTGACCGATGTGTTCTGGGGAGACCTTGATTTCTTGCTAGTGGACTTGCCCCCTGGCACCGGTGACGTTGCAATCAGCCTTGGGCAATTGCTTGCAAAGGCCAAAACACTTGTTATCACAACACCTCAGCACACTGCCGCAATAGTTGCAGAAAGATCCGGTGCAATCGGCCTGCAAACCGGTCAAGAGATACTGGGTGTCATTGAAAACATGAGCTATCTTCCCTCTGAGAACGGACCGATTGAGATTTTTGGATCCGGAGGTGGCGATGCTGTAGCCGCCAGGCTCACGGAAATTAGTGGGAAAAAAGTACAGCTGATGGGCAAAATTCCTATCAGTCAGGACCTCCGGATATCCGCCGATGATCAGGTGCCTATTGTGATTTCTGACCCGGAAGATCCTGCAGCCCTAGAGATAATAAGAATTGCTAAATTACTAATGGATTCCCCGCGCGGACTTGCTGGGAAATCTTTGAAGATAACTCCGAGTTAGGTATTGGCATGAAGACCATTAGCGTTATCGACCCGCTTACCGGAAATAAGCTCCACGAAATCAGCGCACACTCGAAAGTAGAAGTGGGCCTGAAGTTTCAGGCAGGACGAGATGCTCAGGTTGCATGGGCGAATCGACCCGCCAAGGAACGCGCTCGGATTGCAAATAGAATTGCCGGGCTACTGGTGGAGCGTGAAGAGCAAATTCTTAATCTCCTTCAAAGAGAAACCGGTAAGGCAAAGTCTCATGCGTTCGAGGAGCTAACGGGTGCTCTCGGTGCCGTCGCTTACTACGCCAAGACTGTTGCCGGTCTCATGCGTCGCAAGCGCGTTCGTGCCGGCGTCCCATTCATGATTAGCGCTTTTGTGGAACCGGCCCCCGTGGGTGTGGTTGGAATCATTACGCCCTGGAACTATCCACTTGCCCTGACCATGATGGATGTTATTCCAGCGCTGATGGCAGGTAACGCAGTGGTCCAAAAAGCCGATAATCAGACCGCAAAAACCGTCCAGTTGGCAAGAGATTTGAGCGTTGAAGCAGGGATACCAGAGGAAATCTGGCAAATTGTGCACGGTGACGCAACCGAGGTCGGGAATGCCGTCACCGATAATGCCGACTTCGTAGCCTTCACCGGCTCCACCGCAACTGGAAAATTAGTTGCAGCGAGAGCCGCTTCTAGGCTTGTGGGCTACTCACTTGAACTCGGCGGTAAAAACCCAATGATTGTTCTTCCAGGTGCCGACCTGGAAAAAGCTGCAGAAACGGCAATTGGTGGGGCCTTTGGAAATAGCGGTCAGCTCTGCGTGGCGATTGAACGACTGTACGTTTCAAATCGCGATCTTCAAGAGTTCGAGCTAATTCTCAAGCGCAGGGTCGAGTCTTTGAAGTTGGGTAGCTCACATAATTTCGACTTTGACCTAGGTGCCCTGACATCTGCCGCACAACTTGAGAGAGTTTCTGGATTCGTGGATCGAGCCAAGCAAGAAGGAGCGTTGGTGCTGACCGGCGGACACGCTCTTTTGGACCTTGGGCCGAATTTCTATGCTCCAACGGTCATCACCCAGATTCCACAGGGTGCTGAGATCCTCCATAAGGAAGTTTTTGGTCCGGTAATTGCCCTTGTTGGCTACGAAGGCCTGGATCAGGCAATTGAACTTGCCAACGCCAGTGAATATGGCCTCAACGCGTCGGTAGTTGGGAATCGCAAACAAGCGCTTAGCGTCGCCTCTAAGCTCATGGCGGGATCAGTGAACATAAACGAGGGCTATCGAGCCACGATGGCCTCTATGGCAGCCCCGATGGGCGGAATGAAGCAATCTGGCATGGGACGTCGCTCTGGACCCCAGGGACTGTTGAGATTCACGGAAACCCGGACAATTGGAGTCAGCAATAACTTTCCAATAAAACTGCCGACTAGAGCGAGGCAGTATCTGCGACTTGCACCAATAATGACCAAACTGGTCGGGTGGATTGGGAAGCTCTAGGTAGATTCCTGATCGAACGGTGGAGACTCTCCTAGTTCGAGTGGCTTTTGAGGCGGCTTGGCTCTGTTCAGTGTTTCGGCAGCGTTAGCCGGTCTCTTTTTCTCATCCATCAGAGCTTCTCGAACAATCCGCCTTGGGTCGTACTGTCTTGGGTCTAACTTCTTCCAGTCCATGTCCTCGAAACCTTCGCCTAGCTCAGATTTCATTTGGACTTGGGCATTGTCAACCATTCTCTTGCCCTTGCGAGCCCACTCGCCCAACTGCTTTGCATAGTAGGGCAGGCGCTCAGGTCCCAAGATTAGGACCGCAAGGAGAGCCAACAGCAGTAGCTTCTCAGCACTTAGACCAAACATGAACTTGAGTTTACAACTAACCAATCCATGCTTTTTACACAGGGGCTCCTAAGCTTGTGGTCAAGATGATAGACAAGATTTCAAGCTGGAAATACGCAGAAAATTTCAACCGCGAACCGGATCACATTGGCGTTGCCCGCTACAGTGCCGAACAGCTCGGAGTTGAATCGGTGACGCCCGCAACCGGAGCCGGACTAGCATCAATTGCAGCGATGCTTGGGGCGAAAAACATTGTGGAGGTTGGAACCGGGGCCGGTGTTTCTGGCCTGTGGCTATTGAGTGCCTCAGGAATCAGCACCCTAACCACCATCGATGACGAACCCGAGTATCAAAATCAGGCTCGAACCAATTTCCAATTAGCGAGCATCCCAGCAAGTAGAGCAAGGGTCATAACCGGAAGGGCTGCGGCCGTCATGGCAAACATGACGGAGGCCGCTTACGACCTAGTGTTTTTGGACATTGAACCGTTTGACCTAGAAAAACTTTTGCCTCAAGCCATTGGGCTCGTCAGGCCTTCGGGTGCGATTGTCATCTCTCACGCACTCTGGCGTGACAGGGTGCCAAACCCAGCGCTGAGGGACGATGAGACTTCGGCAATGCGCGCGGTAGTTAGGTTTTTTGAAGAGTCTGATGAATTTATCTCAAGCATCTCAATGCTTGGGGATGGCTTGCTGGTCGCAGTTAGAAAGCCAGAGGCTATTTCTTAACGACACCCTCAAGGACTTTATAAAGTTCTTTGGCTTCGGTGTCATTTACTGAAACTACCAGGCGTCCGCCACCTTCCAGTGGAACCCTGAGAACAATTAGCCCCCGTGTTTCACGTTCTGCTTCCATAGGTCCGTCACCGGTGCGAGGCTTCATTGCTGCCATGAGGTTAGACTCCTTGGATTCGTCTTGGAAGAGATAATTATCCCAGACTTCGCGCCGCCGCGCCAACTTATCTACAGGCTGAGCCAGGCCCTAAGTCCGGCCTCTACGTCAATTAAGTGACCAACCGGCACATTTTCGTTGTCGGCGTGAGCCAGCGAAGGGTCCCCCGGGCCGAAGTTCACGGCTGGAATTCCCATCGCCGAAAACCTTGCAACATCGGTCCAGCCGTATTTTGGCCTGACTTCCTTGCCGATGCCAGCAATAAAATCAAGAGCTGCTGGCAGGTTCAAACCGGGCTTGGCTCCTTCGGCCTGATCTGTGACGACGACATCAAAGCCCTCAAACAAAGTTTCAAGGTGCAGAATCGCTTCGGCAGCAGATTTATCCGGTGCGAAGCGATAGTTCACGGTTAGCACGGCAGCATCGGGAATCACGTTTGTTGCGATGCCGCCACTCACTAAAACCGCACTCAAGCTTTCTTTGAAATCAAGCCCATCGACGGTGACAGTTGCTGGTTGGTAGTCGTTCAAGATATTCAAAGAGTGCGCGAGTGCGTGAATCGCGTTTTTACCCATCCAGGGTCTTGCAGAGTGAGCCTTAATGCCCACGGTTCTAACTTCAACTCGAACAGTCCCGTTACACCCACCCTCGACCATGGCGCTGGTGGGTTCGCACAGAACCGCGAACTCGCCATTGAGTATTTCGGGTTGGTTTCTAGCAAGTCGCCCAAGCCCATTTAGGTCAGCAGCAACCTCTTCGTTGTCATAAAAAACCCAAGTGACATCGAACTTGGGCTGCTGGAGTTCAACGGCGAGCTTCAACATCACTGCGATGCCGCCCTTCATGTCCACTGTTCCGCGACCAAATATCACTTGCTCCCGCTCAAAGTGATGAAGCTTTGTGGGTAGGTTGTCTGCCACGGGTACGGTGTCGATGTGACCGGCAATTATGACTCGAGTGTCACGGTTCAGATTGGTTCTTGCCACTATCGCGTTGCCATCGCGAGTAATGGATAGATGCGGAGACTTGGTCAAAACCTGTTCGATCTCATCGGCAAGCTTTGCTTCATTGGACGAGACTGACTCGATGTCGCAAATTGCCATGGTGAGTTCGACAAGAGTCTGAGTGGGGTCTAAAGCTGACATGTGATTAAGGCTACCTGTATTCTGGTTGCGATGAGTGATGCGCAAATTAACCACAAGGCCTGGGGACACGGTCTGGCCTCAAAATCCCCAAGCGGGACCGTGCTTGACGTCTGGTTTCCGGAACCCTGCCTCGGTGAAGCACCGATGTCAGACCTGCAGTGGTTTCCGCCAAAGGATTTAGACCTGAAAGCCGGTCCAGATGAGCTTCGTAATCTAACCCTAGAAGTTATTCGAGTTGAAATAGATCTAACCAACCCGGTTGAGTCAACTGCAGATGCTTACCTCCGTTTGCACCTATTGTCCAAGCTCCTTGTTAGGCCCAACACGATCAATCTGGAAGGACTTATACCAAACTTGCCTATCGTGGCCTTTACCAATTTTGGTGTCATGGAGTTAGCTGACTTTGAAGCAAGGACACTGGAGCTAAGGCGACACGGAGTGATTGCTCACTCGATCGATAAGTTCCCGAGATTGGTCGATTACGTGGTTCCAAAAAAGGTTCGAATAGCAGATGCAAACCGGGTTAGGCTCGGCGCTCATTTAGCTCCGGGCACCACCGTGATGCACGAGGGCTTCGTGAACTTCAACGCCGGAACTCTTGGCGCTTCCATGGTTGAGGGTCGAATTTCGCAGGGCGTAGTTGTTGGCGATGGCTCCGATGTTGGCGGCGGAGCATCGATTATGGGCACTTTGTCTGGAGGCGGTAGCCACCAAATTTCCATCGGAGAGCGAGCCCTGCTTGGGGCAAATTCCGGAATCGGAATCTCTATTGGAGATGATTCGATCGTGGAGGCTGGGCTTTATGTAACGGCCGGGACCAAAGTCATTTTGATAGTTGAGGGTAAAACCGAAACCGTTAAGGCCGCCGAGCTAAGCGGCCTACCTGGCTTGCTGTTTAGAAGAAACTCACTAACTGGTGCGGTGGAGGCGATTGCTCGTCAAGGCGTTGGGGTTTCTCTCAATTCAGAGCTGCACGCCTAAGCTCTATCCAGTAACGGAATCCCAGCCCTTTGGGCTTAGCGGTTCACCACTTAGATAAACGTCGCTATCGCCCTTCGCAATTACCTCGCCAATCACCTTTGTGCCGCGAGGTAAAGTGGCCGTCGGTGAGACGGTAGCTAAGAAGCAATGGTCTTCACCCCCGTGCAGAACCCAGTCCCACTCCGAAACCGTTTGGGCTTCAGAATCTCGAGAGTTGATAGATTGTGCCGCTTGCTCGAGAATTGCCGCATAGCCCTCAAGAAGCTCTTTTTTTATGTTCATGCTGACACTTGAACTCGACGCGAGTCTCCCGGCGTCAAGAGATAATCCGTCTGAGACATCTAGCATCGAGGATGCCACTGCTGCCAACTCCAAACCGAGCGCGAAATCCGGCACTGGTCGAAGCTGAATGCTCACAATATCCGGATAGCTAGCCGCCAGGGTTTCATCATTGGAGCTAAGTAATGCAAGCCCACATGCTGACTTCCCCAACGTTCCAGCAATCACGATTAGGTCGCCCACTTCAGCCGTTGAGCGAAGTATCGGCTGTCTGGACTCGAGGTCTCCGTGGGCGGCAATCGCAATTACTATTTGCTCGCCGGATGCAAGGTCTCCCCCGACAATCTGACATTCCGGGGCATGCCGGTCACATGCTGACTGCAGTCCGGAGGCAAAGTCCTCGAGCCAGGCCTGAGGGGTTTCTTTGGTGACTACCAGTGCGACAGTTAGCGCCCTTGGTGCGGCCCCCATTGCGACAAGGTCTGCAATATTGCTAGTGACCGCCTTGTAACCGATGTCAAAGCCAGAAGACCACTCAAGCCTAAAATCATGATCCTGAACCATCGTGTCTGTCGTAATAACCACTCGAGAATCACTGACGCTTATAACCGCAGCATCATCGCCTGGGCCAACTAGCGTGGTGCCAACCGGCTTAAAAACGCTCAGTGCTCGTCTCAGAGCTTCGGTCTCGCCGATCTCAATAATCTTTTGGCCGTCATTATTCACACAGCAACGCTAGCCTTATTTCAATGCGTAAATTTAATATCTCGATGTTTTTGTTAGTTTTAGTTTCTGGTTGCACGCAAGCGGTGAATCTTGAGGCGGCGGAAGATTCAAATAATCCAAATTGTGCCGATGTAAGCGTGCGACTGCCAGATATGCTCGGAGAAAACCAACTCCGCTATACCAATGCTCAAGCCACGGCCGCCTGGGGAAATCCCACGGCTATTTTGCTTCGCTGCGGTCTAGAAACGGTCGAAGTCTCGACGTTTCCCTGCGTAACCGCAGGGACAACAGACTGGTTGGTAGATGAGAGTGAAGCACCCAAATATAGATTTATTTCCTACGCCACTATCCCGGCAGTAGAAGTCATAATTGATTCTGAAGTTGCAAGTGGAATAAGCACCCTCGAGGATCTTTCTCAGGCAATGAGCGTCCTCCCAAGAACAAAGGTCTGCACCACGCTGGTCGACTAATCGACCGCCTCTTCAGTTAGCTCTCGTTCGCCGAAACCATTTTGAATCAGAATCTCAACGAGATCCTGATAATTAATACCGCTGGCCTCAAATAACGCCGGATACATGGAAATTGGAGTAAACCCCGGCATGGTGTTTACCTCGGTAATCACCCAGCCCTTTTTGGTTAGAAAGAAATCAGTTCTCGCAAGACCCTTGCAGCCAAGAGCTCGAAAAGCGGCCATCGCAGCCTTCACAAGTGCTGACGCGTCCTTGGCGGTGAGCTTCGCGGGGATGACAAGCTCTGCTCCAGCTCCGAGGTATTTGGCTTCGTAATCATAAAAAGGCCTTCCGGTGACAAGAATCTCGCCGGCCCTTGAGACCTGAAGATCCCCGTTTGGCATTTCTAAAACCGAACATTCGATCTCTCGACCCAAAACTCGCCTCTCCACCATTGCGGTTTGATCGTGGCTCAAAGCCAACTCAATGGCCGCCTCAAGGTCTTTTTCTCTCAGCACAAGGCTCACGCCCACCGAAGAACCGGACCTGGAGGGTTTCACAAAGGCATCAGGCTTCAGAATTTTTATGGCGCGGGACAAACAGGTGCTTTTCGAATCCGCCCACTGGTCGCGAGTAATTACCTGCTCCGAGGCAACTTCTAATCCGACATCACGGAAAAGCGCCTTGGCCTGAACCTTATCCATTGCTAGAGCGGAGGCCATAACGCCATTGCCCACGTATGGAATCTTGCAAAGCTGGAGCAAGCCCTGAATCGAGCCATCCTCCCCATTTGGACCATGAAGAACTGGAAATGCCAAGTGAATTTTCCCAAGAGAAATACCTGAGGTCATACGGAGTTCGCCGCCGCCAAGTGGCAGCAATAATTCCGGTGAGTCCTCGCTGACTTCAGGAAAGTCTTGAAGCTTCCATTCGGGATTTACCGGCTCCAGAACGAAGCGCCCCGTTTTAGTAACCCCGACCGGGATAATCTCGTACTTTGTCGCATCAATGGCAGTAAAAACACCCAGTGCCGTCACACAGGAGACTGAATGCTCGCTGGATTCTCCTCCATAGATTAGGGCTATGCGTTGCATTAGAACTCCATTTCAATTTCGTCGGCAAGGTTCAGGTGCTGACCAAAATCAGTCGGCTTCATGACCCCGTTTAGTACGTCGCTGACCTGCTGCACTATGGGCATATCTATACCCATTCTCTGGGCAATCTCCAAAACTGGCTCCACCGAACTTAGGCCTTCAGCGGTTTGCTCCATGCGACGCAGCACTTCGGGCTTGCTATAGCCCTTGCCCAGCATCTCCCCCGCTCTAAAGTTCCGTGAAAGATTCGACTCACTCGTTGCAATAAGGTCACCCAGGCCGGCAAGGCCGAACATGGTTCTCCTCCTCGCGCCGTGCTCAATCGCAAAGTTTGTTATTTCGCTTAGACCCCTGGTCATAATTGACGCCTTTGTGTTTTGGCCATAACCCAAGCCGCTCACAATTCCGATAGCTACTGCAATTAGGTTCTTCAGAACACCGCCAAGTTCGATACCAACCAGGTCCTGATTCGTGAACACTGTGAAGTACTTGTTTGAGCAAACCCTTGCAACCTCAACCGCCCGATCTTGATCCTCGCAGGCGCAAACAGCGGCCGCTGGATCTCTACGCGCAATTTCGAGAGCCAAGTTAGGACCCGAAAGCACCGCTATTTGCGATGCGGGCACATCTGTAGCCTGATGAATAACTTCACTCATGCGTGCACCCGTGGACTGCTCCAGTCCCTTCATGAGGCTGATTACGGTTGCATTCTCAGGAATCAGCTCTTTCCATTCACCCAAGGTCTCGCGGAGCGACTGAGACGGAATGGCTATGTAAACCTGAGTGGCATTCACTAGGGCGGCTTGCAGGTTAGAGGTGGCAGTAAGCGTCTTTGGTAAATCGACGCCCGGAAGGTAATCACCGTTTCTAGAAGTTTCATTAATCTCATCGGCGAGATCCTTGCGTCTCGACCAGAGCATGACCTCGTTGCCACCATCGGCAATGACCTTGGCCACAGTAGTACCCCAGCTACCGGAACCCATAACTACGATTTTCATTTAGTTTCTTTTCTAAAGTTCCCGGTTTGGGTCTGACCTTTATCGTTTGGGTCCCACAGCTTTTCAGGAGGAACTTCGCCCCGTATCTGACCAACAAGAGCTGCAACTTCACGCATAACTTTGTCGGTGGCATCGGCCATTTCTTTTGCGGTCAGGGCATCATTTTTTGGCTTCTGAAAATAGATTGGCTTGCCGATTTTGACTCGAACTGTGTGGAAAGGGTTCGGTCGAAACTTCTTAGAGTAATTGCCAAGTACTTTTTCGACGCCCCAGTGCGCAGCTGGCACGACCGGTAGACCAAGCTCAAGAGCGAGCCTAATTGCACCGCTTTTACCACGCATTGGCCATAGGTCCGGATCCCTGGTCAGCGTTCCCTCCGGGAACACGATGACGACCTGCCCGGCTGCCAGATACTCCTTGGCAACGCGAAGCGGCTCCTCATTGGACTTACCGCCCCGATAAACCGGTATCTGACCGACTTTTGGGAGAATTTTCCCCACAATGGGGATTCGAAATAGCGACTCTTTGGCTAGGTAATGAGGAATTCGCCTCATGTGGATGTATACAGAGTAGGCAAAAGCAAATGGATCCAAGTAGCTGACGTGGTTCCCGACCAAAATGTAGCCACCCTTTGGCAAATGCTCAATTCCCGTGGTTTTTATATTAAAAATTAATCGAAGCACGGGAGCCATGAGACCGGCTACAAGTCTGAACTGCCAGTTTCTTTGATCTTCAAACCTTTTTGATGCCGATGATGCCGTCATTTTTCAACCTTCAATCTGAAAGTCGGCCCCAAGATCTTGAAGCTTGTCGATAAAGCGTTCGTAGCCCCTTGAAATCAATTGAACGTTTGAAACATTAGAAGTTCCTTCGGCGGCGAGGGCGGCAACAACATGAGAAAAACCTCCACGTAAGTCTGGAACCCGAATGTCTGCACCAAGCAAGGGGGTTGGGCCGGAGATAACCGCGGAGTGGTTGAAATTTCGCTGACCAAAACGGCACGGGTTGCCACCTAAACACTCCCGATAAATCTGGATTTGGGCACCCATTTTGACAAGCGCCTCGGTGAATCCAAATCGGTTTTCATAAACCGTCTCGTGAACAATTGACAGACCTTGAGCCTGGGTGAGAGCTACCACAAGAGGCTGTTGCCAGTCAGTCATGAATCCAGGATGAACATCGGTCTCAATAACTACAGGCTGCAGTTCGGAGCCAGGATGGTAAAAGCGAATTCCCGTGGGTTCAATCTCGAACTCCCCACCTACTTTTCGGTAGGTGTTTAGAAACGTCATCATTTCTATTTGCTTTGCACCACCGACGAAAATATCACCCTTCGTGGCAAGAGCTGCGGCCGCCCAGGAAGCCGCTTCATTTCGGTCAAACAATGCCCGATGGGTATATCCCTTGAGCTGCTTTACGCCCTCGATCCTTATTACGCGATCGGTATCAACCGAGATGATTGCGCCCATCTTTTGCAAAATCGCTATCAGGTCGATTATCTCCGGCTCGATAGCTGCGCCGCGAAGTTCTGTTAAGCCCTTGGCTGTTGTTGCCGAAAGAAGAACCTGCTCGGTGGCACCGACCGATGGATAAGGAAGGTTTATTTTTGCTGCGACTAGTCCGCCTGGAGCGCTGAGTCGAGTGCCGGTAGGCAGCTTTTCAATAACAGCGCCGAACTGCCTAAGAACGTCAAAGTGAAAATCAACTGGTCGGTCGCCAATCTCGCAGCCGCCAAGACCCGGAATGAAAGCCTCACCAAGGCGATGAAGCAGTGGGCCACAAAACAGAATGGGAATTCTGGATGAACCGGCGTGGGCATCTATGTCCACGATTCTTGCCTGCTCAACATTGGAGGGGTCCAGTGTCATGTCACCAGTTTCAGGATCATGAGTGATTGTCACGCCGTGAAGGTTGAGAAGCCTTTCAACAACGTCCACGTCGGAAATATGAGGGACATCTAAAAGCGTCGAAGGAGTTTCGCCTAGAAGCGCTGCGACCATGGCCTTGGTGACCAAGTTCTTGGCGCCCTTTAGGTCGACTCTGCCCTTTAGTGGCTTGCCGCCCTCGATCCTAATCAGGCTCAATCAAACTCCCTTGGCTGGCAGAGTCTTGGGTTTCCAAGACTCTCTTTTGGCCTCATAGGCCGCTATCGCATCTTCACTCTGGAGGGTTATTCCGATATCGTCAAGCCCCTCGGTGAGACGCCACTTAGTATATTCATCGATCTCAAACCGAATCACGACATCGTTCACTCGAATTTCTTGGCTTGGAAGGTCGACGGTTATTTTGGCGGCGGGGTTTGCATCAATGTGCTCCCAAAGAGTTTCGGTATCGGCGTCGGTGATGACTCCAGCAATTAAGCCCTGTTTGCCGGAGTTTCCAAGAAATATATCCGCAAATTTGGAGCTAAAAACTGCCTTGAAGCCGTAGTCCCTGAGTGCCCAAACTGCGTGCTCTCTTGAAGAGCCAGTGCCAAAGTCAGATCCGGCAACAAGAACTTCAGCTCCTTGGTAACTTGGATTATTCAGCACAAAATCAGGGTTCTGGCGCCAATTGGCAAATAGCCCGTCCTCAAATCCAGTCTTGGTTATTCGCTTCAAGAAAACGGCTGGGATTATCTGATCAGTATCAACGTTGCTTATCTTTAGAGGCATGCCGGTGCCGGTGAACTGAGTGACTTTTTCCATTACTGCTCCAAGTCTGCAGGGGAAGAAAGTGTCCCTCTGATTGCTGTTGCCGCCGCGACCATCGGGGAAACCAAGTGGGTTCTTGCGCCCTTACCCTGCCGGCCCTCAAAGTTTCGGTTCGAGGTCGAAGCTGCGCGCTCCCCCGGAGCAAGCTGATCCGGATTCATACCCAAGCACATTGAGCAACCGGCAAATCTCCAGTCGGCACCAAAGTCAACGAAAACTTTGTCTAGTCCTTCTTCTTCAGCCTGAAGTCTCACCTTTTGAGAACCCGGAACCACCATCATGCGAATCCCCGGTGCCATGACCTGGCCGCGAATAATGTCTGCTGCTGCCCGAAGGTCTTCGATTCTTGCGTTCGTGCAGGAGCCCAAAAAGACCGTGTCAACTGCAATGTCTTTCATCTTCGTTCCAGCCTTGAGATCCATGTAGGCCAGAGCCTTTATTGCGGCGGCTTTTTGACTCGGGTCAGTGAAGCTGTCTGGGTCCGGAATGCTGTCCATGAGAGAGACGCCCTGACCGGGATTAGTTCCCCAGGTGACAAAAGGATCCAAGGTGTCGGCATCAATAAAAACTTCGGCATCAAAAACTGCGTCGTGATCGGTTGTCAGTTCGCTCCAGTCCTTGAGTGCCTGATCCCAATCGGCTCCTTGAGGGGCGTGAGGCTTGTCTCTTAGGTAGTCAAAAGTAATTTGATCTGGAGCGATGATTCCGGCCCTAGCACCTGCCTCAATCGACATGTTGCAGATGGTCATGCGACCCTCCATGGACAATGCCCTGATCGCACTTCCGCGATACTCAAGTACGTAACCTTGGCCACCGCCAGTTGAGATCTTAGAAATGACAGCCAGAATAATATCTTTGGCGCTCACGCCTTTGCGCAGTGTGCCCTCGACATTTATAGCCATGGTCTTAAATCGCTGCAACGGCAAAGTTTGGGTTGCCAAAACGTGCTCAACTTCGCTTGTTCCAATTCCCATTGCCAGTGCCCCGAAGGCGCCGTGAGTTGAAGTGTGCGAATCGCCACAGACAACGGTAAGCCCCGGCATTGTTAGCCCCAACTGCGGACCCACAACGTGAACTATGCCTTGGTTTTTATCGCCAAGCGAGTGGATCCGAATATCGAACTCTCGAGTGTTATCCCTGAGGGCCTGAACCTGGGCTCTAGAAGTTGGATCCACAATTGGCAGGTGAATGTCCTGCGTCGGAGTGTTGTGGTCCTCAGTGGCGATTGTCAGGTCCCGGCGTCGAACATCTCGCCCGGCCAGGCGGAGGCCATCAAAAGCTTGCGGGCTGGTTACTTCATGAATCAGATGCAAATCAATATATAAAAGATCCGGAGCACCGTTTTCGCCCTTCAAAACTAAGTGGTCTCGCCACAGTTTCTCTGCCAAAGTCAATGGCTTACTAGACACCTAAATCACCTCGCGATTGCGTAGATCCTTAGTTTATCGCAAAGGACTAACCTTTGATGGTGCAGAACTTTACAGAGGAGCAACTTTTTTCCCTCCAGAAAAGAACCGTGAAGGTTCTTTCCCTTGGTCAAGCTCTGGGTGGCTTCGGTCTCGGTGCAACGCTGTCGGTTGGCGCTCTGCTAGCGGTTGAACTTTCTGGAACCACCGCCTGGTCTGGAGCTGCTGCAACCCTGAGCACTCTGGGTTCCGCAGCTATAGCAATCCCGCTTGCAAATCTGGCTTTTAGGCGCGGTCGCCGGGTCTCCTTAGCCTTCGGAGCATTTTTAGCAATCTTGGGCGCCGCGATGATGATTTTGGCCACCTACACACAGTCTTTTCCAGTCGAAATTGTTGCGCTGTTGTTTTTAGGTGCCGGTTCAGCAGTGTCGCTGCAGGCCCGTTTCGCGGCGGCAGACATTCCAACCGGCAAACCAAAGGGAAGAGACTTATCACTGGTTGTTTGGGCTACTACCTTGGGTGCGGTAATTGGGCCTAACCTGATCGCACCTGGTGAAACACTTGGCCTTTGGCTCGGAATGCCGCACTTGGCGGGGCCCTTCTTGTTCACCATTGCCGCTCAATTGAGCTCAACTTTGGTCTTCTGGTTCGGGCTCCGCCCGGACCCTCTGATTGTTGCTCGCGACATAGCGGGGCTTGATCCGAAGCAAAAAAACGCAAGCCTAAAAGACGCCCTGGATGTTGTTCGAGAATTTCCACTTGCCGGCTATGCGGTGCTGACAATTGCCCTCAGCCACATGGTTATGGTTTCTGTCATGTCGATGACCCCGGCTCACCTGAACGCCGAAGGCCACTCACTGGCGGATGTTGGCTTCACAATATCGCTGCACATCGCAGGTATGTATGCACTTTCGCCGATGTTCGGCTGGCTAACTGACAAATTTGGTGCCATCAAAATAGTGATCACCGGGCAGTTTATTTCTTTGACTTCGCTTGTCGTTTCAGGATTTTGGCAGTCCGAGTTTTACGCAGTAGTTTTAGGGCTTTTCTTGTTGGGTGTTGGCTGGTCGGCCTCCACGGTTGCAGCTAGCGCATTACTTAGCGAAACCCTTGCTACCGGTCAGCGCAGCAAGGTACAGGGGTTTAGCGACTCGCTAATGAACCTCTCGGGGGCTTTTGGTGGAGCAATATCGGGCATCATATTGACGATGTTCACCTTCGGGGGCCTGAACGCTGCCGCACTAGTGCCAGTGGTGTTTATCACTCTGGCCACCAGCTACTCAAGGAAATGGCGCTAACAAAAAAACTCGCTCCCAAGATTATTCATCATTGGAAGCGAGAATTTGTGACTCCAGCGGGATTCGAACCCGCGCTACTGCCGTGAGAGGGCAGCGTCCTAGGCCGCTAAACGATGGAGCCGTTTGCAACTCGAGAAGTCTGCCATAAATACCCCCTGTTGGCAATCTATCTGCTGAGTAGCCGAAGCGCTCCAGGGTGGACCTCTGTGGAGAACGGAGCATTGCCCACAAGCTCTCCATCGCAGGTCACCGGGTAGTTTTCATTGCTAATTTTTATTGACTTCGCCTTGAAGATTTCGACCTCGGGAAACCTTAGGTGTTTGCCCTTGTATACCGTGGGAAATATGCGAAGTAGGCGTGCTCTTGAAACCTTGTGCAGAATAAAAACCTCCAGCTCACCATCCGTAATATCTGAGTTTGGTGAGATCATCATGCCGCCGCCAAAGTTTTTCACATTCGCAACCCCGCACAACATCGCCTCAATCACGCGCTTCTCACCATCAACATCTAGGTGGTACTCAATGGCTTTGAACGAAGGAAGTTCAAGAAATAGTGCCGCGATGTAGCTATTGGACCCCTTGGGCCAACGAAGCGAATTGGCCCGTGTGGCACAAAGCGCATCAAAGCCAGCTGAAATTGACCCGACTGACCAAATTTCTTTACCCGAAACACTGACCTTCATCGCGTCGACCCTTTTTGGGGAGTCAAGCGAATCCAGGATATTCTTGACTGCTGCCGGAATGTTGCTTAGGTCAATGTTCAGTTCACGAGCTTGATCGTTCCCGGACCCTGCTGGAACTATGCCCAGCGGTATTTGATTTGGAACCGCTATTCCAGCACAGAGCTGGGTGGTTCCGTCCCCGCCGACTGCCACTAATGCCGATATCTCTTGAAGTCGAATTAATTCTTCAGCTTTTTTCTTCGCCTCCAACGCGGTGCCGGCAGACAGATTTATTACAGCAATGCCGGCTTTGGCGAATGCCAAAAATACTTGCTCGCCAACAACAGCTGCTTTTCCACGATTCGCTTTGGGGTTCACGATAATCCCGAGTGGCTTCATCGACACTTCCTAACTTTCAATGAGATAAACATAGACTGAAGCCAAGGAGTCGAGATGAAAATAACCAAGTTCGACCATGCGCTTTTGTCGATAGAAATCGATTCGAAAATCGTTGTTATTGACCCGGGTGTTTATTCAAGCCAGCTTCCAGATTTCAAAAATGTAGTGGCAATTTGTCTTACCCATATTCACGAAGACCACAGCTACTTGCCACACGTTCAAAAAATCTTGCTTGAAAACCCAGACGCTCAAATTTTTGGCCCCGCTGAGGTCGCTCAAAAACTAGGCGAACTGACTGTCCAGGTGGTTTACCACGGCGACCACTTCGAGGTTTCGGGCTTTGAGCTTGATTTTTCAGGGGACCTACATGAGCAAATTCACCGAAGCATTCCCTTGATTCAAAACACTGGTGTCACGGTGAACAGGACCCTCTACTACCCGGGAGACAGCTATACGATCCCGGAAGATAAAGTCAGAGTTCTAGCCTGTCCGACAAGCGCTCCCTGGATAAAGATTTCTGACGTTATGGACTTTATTGCGGCAGTGAAGCCAGAAACGCTTTTCCCTACCCACAATGCTTTACTAAACAAGAATGGCCAAGAGCTTTACAATCAAAGGATCAGCGAAGTCACCAAAGAAAACGGTGGAAACTTTGTTTTTCTCACGCCGGGTCAAAGCTTGGAGATCGAGGTTTAGGCCTGAAGCTAGAGAGCGACGATTACTGCCGCCAGCAGCATCGCGACCGTCGGGCCAGACCAGAGTTTCTTCTGCTTAAAGTTTTTAGCAGTATTTGCAATCAGCGCTTGCGCTGTGGCAATGGCGACCAGAACCCAATTCACCACTGCATTGCCGGCAGCATCCAAGATGGGCGTGAAAAACCCCAACTGTGCCAAATAGTGGCCGACGATGGCGATAAAGGCCAAGAAAAACCCAAAGCTCAAAGCTCGACGTGAAAAACGCAATTCGCCATTTGGACTTTCGCCCTGAACATAGTCAGCCAAGGGTGCCCCAAGGACGATTGCTAGATGGAATAAAGCTGCCGCTAGATAGGCAAGAACCAAAAAACTGGAGGAAAACGCATCAAGCATCTTTTCCTCCAGTAGTTACTGGCTGGGGTACCTGGACTCGAACCAAGAACAAATGAACCAGAATCATCCGTGTTGCCAATTACACCATACCCCAAGGGTCGAACCCAAGGCCCGATTGCCTATCTTAGCGGGATTGGGCAAATGCCTCTAGTCGAGCAAGGCTTTGCTCTTTCCCGAGAATCTCCATGCACTCAAAAAGAGGCGGGGTTACCCGTCTACCGCTGATTGCCGTTCTAACGGGCCCAAAAGCATTTCGTGGCTTCTCTCCGAGGCCCTCAACCAGAGCGTCACTCAATGCCTGGTGGATGGCATCGGTGGTGAAATCTTTAAGGCTCTCAAGTGACGCTATTGCCGCCGCAACTATTTCAACTGCATTATCAGGCAGCTGCTTCAAAGCATCTTCGTCAATTTTTAAATCTGCGACATCAACAAACAGGAATTCAATCATCGCCGGCACGTCGCCCAGCACGATTACTCGCTCTTTGGTCAGTGGAGCAGCAGCGCTCAAGATCTCGAGCTGCTTGGCAGTTGGCTCTCCTTGAATGACGCCGGCTGACTGCAAATACGGCAAAATACGGCCCATGAAATCTTCATCGGTCAAAAGCCTGATGTGAGCGGAATTAATTGCATCAGCCTTTTTTTGATCAAACCTTGCAGGGTTCGGGTTCACATTTTCAATTTCGAAGTTTTCGCAAAGCTCGTCAAGGCTGAAGATGTCGCGATCTGCAGAAATCGACCAGCCGAGGAGGGCCAGATAGTTCAACAGCCCCTCTGGAATGAAGCCTCGATCGCGATGCAAAAACAAGTTGCTCTCCGGGTTTCTCTTGGAAAGCTTCTTGTTGCCCTCTCCCATAACAAACGGCAAATGACCAAAGCGCGGGATGAAAGTTGCGACGCCAGCCTCGACAAGTGCGTTATAAAGCGCGATCTGCCTAGGGGTTGAGGACAGAAGGTCTTCCCCACGAAGAACGTGGGTAATACCCATCAGGGCATCATCAACCGGGTTCACTAGCGTGTAGAGCGGGGCGCCACCCGGACGCACCAAAACAAAGTCAGGAAAAGACCCTGCAGGAAAAGTAATCTCGCCACGAACTAGGTCTACGAAAGTTATATCTTGGTCTGGCACCCTCAACCGAAGCGCTGGCTTACGTCCCTCGCTGAGATAAGCCTGGCGACCTTCCTCTGATAAGTCCCGCTCCGAGTTGTCATAGCCAAGCTGAACCGCTCTGGAATTGGCGATGTTGCGCTGCTCAATCTCTTCCCCGGTCAAGAAACTCTCGTAAAGGTGACCGGAAGCCTTCAGCTTCTCGATTACCTCTTGATAAATCTCTCCGCGTTCCGACTGTCGATAAGGCTCGTTTGGTCCTCCGGTGTCAATTCCTTCGTCCCAGTCGATACCAAGCCACCGCAAACCCTCAACCAGCTGGCCATAACTTTCCTCGGAATCCCGAGAAGCATCAGTGTCCTCGATGCGAAAAATGAATTTTCCACCAGTTCTTCTGGCGTAAGCCCAATTGAATAAAGCTGTTCGAATTAGGCCAACGTGCGGGGTTCCCGTGGGGCTTGGACAAAACCGGACTCGAATGTCTGAGCCGGTGGCCGTGGTGGTTGGAGCGGTTATAAGCGTCATTTTTTTGAACTACCTCTAGGAGACTGGGTTGTGCAGAACACCGATGCCGGTGATTTCGCATTCGACCTGGTCACCAGCTTCAATACGAGCAAGACCAGCAGGTGAGCCGGTAAGAATTACATCCCCCGGAAATAAAGTCAGGTTTGCGCTGACATAGGAAACAATTTCATAGACATCGGTGATCATGTCGGAACTTTTCGAGCGCTGCCTTGAGCGCCCATTGATTCGAGATTCCAGCTTCAACGAACTGGTGTCCAGCTCAGTCTCAATCCAAGGACCTAGAGGACAGAACGTATCGAAACCCTTGCTCCTTGCCCACTGAGTGTCGGAAAATTGCAAGTCTCTTGCAGTGACATCGTTCCCGACGGTAAAGCCAAAGATGTAATTTTTCGCCTCGTCGTAACTGACTTCCTTCGCCTGTTTGCCAATAATAATTGCCAGCTCAACCTCAAGCTCAACCTGATCGGACTGCCTTGGCAAGACAATCGCATCCTCGGGTCCAATGATTGCGCTGATCGGCTTAAAAAAGATAAGTGGCTCATCCGGAACGTCTATTGATATCTCTGCGGCGTGGGCTCGATAATTCATGCCAATGCAAACAACCTTGCCGGGAGTCACGGGGGCAAGCAGCTTCACCGATGAAAGCGGGGCTGACTCCTCCCCAAGCTTTGCTCCCAAAATCGGGTCGCCAAGATAAAAAACGACCTGGCCCTCGGATATCTGCCCGTGGCGGGTCTCTCCGTTGTGTAACGCTCTAACAATTTGCACCTGCTTAGTCTGCCAGCTTATGCATCCAGTTGTGACGATCTTTTACGGTTCCGTACTGAATCCCGGTCAACTCTTCTCGCATCGCCACGGTCAAAGCGCCGGGCTCGTTGTTGCCAATAGAAATTTCTTCCTCTCGTGACTTGAATAAGCCAACCGGTGTAACCACCGCTGCCGTGCCACAGGCAAAGACCTCGGTGATGTCCCCGGACTGTATGCTTTTGCGGACTTCCTCAAGGGTAATCTTGCGCTCCTGAACCTCGCGTCCAGAGTCTTTCAAGAGGGTAACAATCGAGTCTCTGGTGATCCCATGGAGAATTGTTCCATCCAAGGACGGCGTGACCACTGAGCCGTTTTTGTAGACGAAAAACAGGTTCATTCCGCCAAGTTCTTCAACGTAGGTGGAGGTTTCCGCATCCAGATACATAACTTGAGAGCAGCCCTGGGCATAACCCTCCTGCTGAGCCAAGACACCGGCTGCGTAGTTTCCGCCAGTCTTTGCCTCACCGGTTCCATGTTTTCCAGCCCTTGCACTATCAAGTGCAATCCAGATTGATACCGGCTTTACGCCGCCGGCGAAGTAGGGACCAACTGGACTAGCGATAACACGATATTCGACTCGCTCGGCCGCTCTAACTCCAAGGAAGTTTTCGGCGGCAATTTCAAACGGACGCAGGTAGAGAGTTTTTTCACCGGTTGGTTCCGGAACCCAAGCCCCATCAACTGCAATCAGCTGCCTTAGCGACTCCACAAAAAGTTCGGCGGGAAGTTCCGGCAAGGCCATACGCTTTGCCGAACGCTGCAAGCGAAGTGCATTTTTATCGGGACGGAAAGTCCAGATAGATCCATCCTGATGCCGATATGCCTTGATGCCCTCAAAGACTTCTTGTCCATAGTGCAGCACCGCAGAAGATGGGTCCATCAAAATCGGCCCGTACGGCAAAACCTCTGGGGAATGCCATCCCTCGGTCTTCTCCCAGACGATAACCACCTGGTGGTCCGAGAAGTGCGTTCCGAATGTCGGATTGGCGATGATCGCTTCACGCTCAGAATCAGGGGTTGGGCTTTGGTTTTTGGTTACCTTGAAATCCATGACTGGCCTTTTCTAAATTCGGGCGATTATTGCTTTGGCTACCTGATCCGTAGAGCGCGGTTCAACACCGCGTTCTAGCAAGTCAGCAGCAACGGCTTGTTCTATTTTTTCGGCTGCCTCGGTGTAACCGAGAGTGTGAGCTAATAACGCCGCGGAAAGGATGGCCGCAGTGGGGTCCGCCAGGTTTTTTCCGGCGATGTCTGGTGCCGAACCATGAACCGGTTCGAACATGGACGGAAATAAGCCCGTCGGATTTAGATTGGCTGACGCAGCCAGTCCGATACCACCGCAAATTGCCGCTGCAAGATCAGTGATGATGTCACCAAACAGGTTGTCTGTGACAATCACGTCAAAGCGCTTCGGGTCGGTAACCATGTAAATAGTCGCAGCGTCAATGTGCAGGTAGTCATGAGTCACTGCCGGATACTTAGCCGAGACTTCTTCGACCATCCGCAACCAAATCTTGCCCGAGTGAACCAGCACATTTGTTTTGTGAACCAGCGTCAAGTGCTTGCGCTCGCGATTAGAAGCTAGCTCAAAGGCGTATTCAACAGCTCGCTTGATACCAAAGGCCGTATTTACCGAAACCTCATTGGCGACTTCGTGCTCGGTACCCTCGCGCACAGTGCCGCCGTTTCCAACGTATGGGCCTTCGGTGCCCTCGCGCACAACAACGAAATCCAAATCTTTGGCTTTCGTCAATGGAGACGTGACCCCCGGAAATAACTTCGAGGGACGCAAATTTATGTGATGGTCAAAGCTGAATCGAAGCTTTAGTAGGAGCCCGCGCTCAAGAACTCCGGAAGGGACTCTGGGGTCACCAATCGCGCCTAGCAAGATTGCGTCGTGGCCGCTCAAATCTTTCAAATCTTTATCAGTTAGCGCTTCGCCTGTCTCAAGATATTTATCTGATCCAAGGTCATAATCGGTTACTTGTAGTTCAACTGAACCAAGTGCCTTTTTGAGCGCGCTCAGAGCGACGCTGGTGACCTCGGGTCCAATGCCATCGCCGGCAATAACGGCAAGGTTTATCTTGTTCAATTGCTGCCTCACGGGTTGGTTAGAACAACCTTATTAGCTTTTAGCCGAAGAGTTGCACGAATAGCGTTGCTCGCTGGTCCCAGGCATTGATTTTTACTGTGAGCATTCTCTCCCGCACCTTTTCACAGAGGCCGTTTTCGTCCACCCACTAGGTCAGCTGCAATCCGGTAGCCCGCGATGACCAGCCTAAATTCATCAATCAGTCGTCACTTCCAAGTCAAGCTGCTTGGAAGCGTTAGCTACCGAGCCGCCGTTTATAAGTTGACCGGTGAATCCCGCATCCCTCATGAGGTCGATGGCTTTTCCAGCACGATTGCCACTTCTGCAATAGACGTAGTAGTCCCTTGTTGGATCGAGCATCGATAGTTGATTGGCAAAATCTACATCCGCAATGCCTACGCGAATAGCGCCCTCGAGGTGGCCGGAGTTCCACTCATCTAAAGTCCTAACATCAATGATTTGGGCATAACTCGACGCATCAAGTTTTTCGCTCGAGCAAGCTGTGAGGGAGGTGAAGGCAAACGCCGAGATCAAACCCGCTATTAACAGTTTCATAATCTTCAATTTAGGTCCTTTCAGAATACCCCCTAGGGTATGCGCTAGTCTCTAGGTAGTCAAATGAATAGGAGCAGCATTTGGAGATTCCAAAAGAGGACCTCAATGCGGTAAAAAATAGGCTTTCTAGGGCACACGGGCAACTCGGAGGCATAATCCGCATGGTTGAAGAAGGCCGCGAGTGCACCGATGTACTGACTCAGCTGGCGGCAGCTCAGGCGGCTATCTCAAGGGCGGCTTTTGCACTGATTGCTTCGGGTTTCGCAAACTGCGCTCAAGACGACTCCGGCAAAACCGATCGCGCAAAATTAGAGAAAGCCTTTCTGTCGCTGAGCTAGTGACAGAAAATTTAGGAAAGGGAGAAATAATGGCAAACGAAGTGTCCATCAACGAACTCGAGCAAGCTGTCAAAGACGGGGCATTCGTTCTGGATGTGAGAGAAGGTTGGGAGTTTGAAAATGGCCACGTGCCGACTGCCCACCATATACCTCTCGGTGACGTGCCTGATCAACTGGCTGAATTACCTAAGGATGTCCAAGTATGGGTCATTTGCCAAGCTGGAGGGCGATCAATGACCGCCGCTAATTACCTAGAGTCCCAGAATTTTAGTGCAGTTTCGGTAGCCGGAGGCACCGGTAGCTGGGTTGAAGCCGGGAAGCTCGTCTCCACGGAGCCAAGCAGCTAAGAGAACTCTTCGATTTCTCGTCACGCACTTCCATACAGTTCGGCAGTCAGAGCTAAACGGACCAGCGTGCCGGCCAGGTTCTTGGGAGCTCTGGTCAAGGAGCTTAGGATGCATCAGGTGGAGCGATTGGCTGGCAAAGACGTAATGGCAGCTGGAGGCCTGAGCCAATTGACTCTGGCTATAAGGGCCTAGTAGGCCTCTGTGATGGCGATCGACTGCATCAAGTCGGCATCGATTTCGATGCGGAGCTTTTCTAGAATTTCTGCATCGACCGGAGAATCAACGGTTACAACCGATAGCGCCTTGCCGCCCTCCTGCTGGCGAGCGATAGTCATGGCCGCAATATTTATGCCGGCTTCGGCAAACGCTTTTCCATAGACGGCAACTATTCCGGGTCGGTCTTGGTAAACCATAACCACGAAGTTATCCGCCATCGCAAGTTCAACGTCGTAGCCATTTATTGAAACGAGCTTTTGCTGGTGTTTTGGCCCAATCACAGTTCCACCGGCCGAAACCGTGGTTCCATCGGAGAGAATTGCCTTCATGGTCGTCACGTTTCGGTATTCATCCGAAACTGAGTCCTGAGTTAGTCGAACCTCAACTCCGCGTTGTTCAGCCATCAACGGCGCGTTGACGTAAGAGACCTGCTCGGTGACCATGGTCTGGAACAGGCCCTTTAGTGCTGCCAACTTCAAAACCGTCACATCGTGCGCTGCTATTTCGCCTCTGGCTTCAAACTCCACGGAAACTATTGAGGTGTGTGCCAGACCCGCAATAATCATCCCAAGCCTTTCGGCAAGCCCAATGCCGGGCTTCACAGAAGCATCGATCTCGCCTCCTGCCACATTTACCGCGTCTGGCACGAGATCACCAGCGAGAGCAAGCCGGACCGAGCGCGCAACCGAGATGCCTGCTTTCTCCTGAGCTTCGTCGGTGGATGCCCCAAGGTGCGGAGTGACAAGAATGTTGTCGAGAGTTAGAAGTGGCGAACCAATTGGCGGCTCATTGACGAACACGTCGAGTCCAGCTCCAGCAATTCGATTCGATTTGAGCGCTTCATACAGGGCCGTCTCATCGATTATGCCGCCGCGCGAGCAATTCACAATACGCAAGTTTGGCTTAGCCATTGCAAACTCATTCGTGGAAATCATGCCGGTCGTTTCGGCGGTTTTGGGAATGTGAATAGTTATGTAGTCAGCACGCTTCATAAGAGTTTCGATGTCGCACAGCTCCACACCGATTTGCTCAGCTCGTCCCTGGGTTACATAAGGGTCATAACCAATCAATGTCACACCAAAACCCGATAGTCGCTGCGCGACCAAGGCTCCGATTCGACCGAGACCGATGATGCCGATGGTCTTCTCATAAAGCTCAACGCCGGTGTACTGGCTCCGCTTCCAGAGCCCTTGCTTCAGTGAAGCATTCCCGTCCGGGATGTGTCTAGAAAGAGCCAGGATTTGACCAATGGCAAGTTCGGCCGCAGAGATAATGTTTGAGGTGGGAGCATTTACAACCATGACTCCAGCGTTTGTGGCTGCTTTTATATCTACATTGTCAAGACCGACTCCGGCACGCGCAATTACCTTCAATTTGGGAGCCGCCGCCATGGCCTCCGCATCCATTTTTGTCGCCGAGCGAATTAGCACTGCATTGGCTTCTGCAAGGGCCGGTAATAGCGCGGAGCGATCCGCACCATCGACATTTCGAACTTCAAAATCCGGGCCCAACGCTTCAAGAGTGGCGGGCGAAAGCTCTTCAGCGATAAGAACAATTGGCTTTGGCAATGGCTGACCTAACGGTTGGGTCGACAGCGACGGGGAATTTCACAAGTCTAACAAGTAATCTTTGTGGGCTCTAACCTTCTCACGTTGGCGTCTGGCAGCCCGCAGACATGGCTCTCGAACAAATAATTTAGTCCTTTTTCTTCGACCTCTAATTGCGGGGCGATTTTTTTCACAACGAATCCAATGCATGCAAAAAACCCCCTCAAATTGCTCGAGGGGGTTTAGCAATAAAACTATCGTGCGACGTTGCCGTCTTGGTAGTCGTCGTCGTTCTTAATCCAGCTGAAAAGCTTGCGCAGTTCGCGACCAGTAGCCTCAATCGGGTGAGCCTCGCCCTTGGCACGAAGTTCCGCGAACTCTGGTGCTCCAGCGTCCTGGTCGTCAATGTAGCGCTTGGCAAAGGCTCCGTTTTGAATATCGGTTAGAACTGCCTTCATGTTGTCCTTGACCGATGGGTCGATAACCCTTGGGCCGGAGACGTAGTCGCCGTATTCGGCGGTGTCAGAAACACTCCAACGCTGCTTAGCAATGCCACCTTCATACATCAGGTCAACAATTAGCTTCAGCTCGTGAAGAACTTCGAAGTAAGCAATCTCAGGCTGGTAGCCGGCCTCAACCAAAGTCTCAAAGCCATACATCACAAGCTGCGATGCGCCACCACAAAGAACTGCCTGCTCGCCGAATAGATCTGTCTCAGTCTCTTCGGTGAAGGTCGTCTTGATGGTTCCGGCGCGAGTGCCACCGATTGCAGAAGAGTAAGAAAGACCAAGCGCCATTGCGTTTCCAGTTGCATCCTGCTCAACCGCAATCAGGTTAGGAACACCCTTTCCGGCGACGTACTCGCGACGCACCAAGTGGCCTGGGCCCTTAGGTGCGACAAGGAATACGTCGATGTCTGCCGGTGGCTGGATCTGGCCATAACGAATAGCAAAGCCGTGACCAAACACCAAAGCATCTCCTGCTTCTAGGTTTGGCTCAATGTCAGTCTTGAAAAGATCGCGCTGCTTTGGGTCCGGAGCAAGCACAACAATGACGTTTGCCCACTTGACCGCTTCGCCCGGGGTAAGAACCGTTAGGCCCTGATCGGTTGCCTTGGAAATTGACTTGGAGCTCTCCAAAAGTCCGACCACGACGTCAACGCCGGAGTCCTTCAGGTTTAGAGCGTGAGCGTGTCCCTGCGAGCCGAAGCCCAGAACAGCTACCTTGCGACCCTGAATGATGCTGATGTCTGCGTCTTTGTCGTAGAAAATCTCTGCCAATTTATTTGCTCTCCTTGATTGTTATTTAGTAAACCCTAGCGAAGGACTTTTTCGCTCATTGACTTAGATCCTCGCGAAATAGCGATCGCGCCTGACTGAACCAATTCTTTTATGCCAAATGGCTCCAAGACCTTCAAGAAAGCCTGGCACTTAGCAGTATCTCCGGTGGCCTCTATTACTACCGCATCACTCACAACATCAATAACTCGAGCCCTGAACAAAGTGACGGCCTCTAAAACCTGTGACCTGGTTGACGAGTCGGTGCGAACTTTTACCAACATGTGGTCTCTGGCAACCGATGTTTCTTCTTCCAGTTCAACGATTTTTAGAACGTTGATTAGCTTGTTGAGCTGCTTTGTTACCTGCTCAAGTGGCAGGCCATCCAGACTGACAACAACGGTTATTCTGGATACTCCCTCAATTTCGGTGGTTCCAACGGCTAGTGATTCGATGTTGTAGCCGCGCCTCGCAAACAGAGCAGCTACTCGGGTAAGAATTCCTGGCTTGTTTTCAACCAGCAGCGAAAGTACATGCTGAGTCGTCATTACTCATCACCATCCCAAATCGGTGCTGCATCTCGTGCATATTGAACCGCGTCATTCGAGATTCCTGATGGCACCATTGGCCACACCATGGCGTCTCGGCCGACTATGAAGTCGATTACTACGGGCCGATCGTTAGTTTCCATCGCCAGCTTAATCGCCGCATCCACATCTTCGATCTTCTCGACCCTGATTGCTAGGCAGCCATAGGCCTCCCCAAGCTTCACGAAGTCCGGCACCATGATTGTGTCGGTTCCAGTATTCAAGTCCGTGTTGGAGTAGCGAGAGTTATAGAACAAGGTCTGCCACTGCCTTACCATCCCAAGCGAAGAGTTGTTGATAATGGCAACCTTGATTGGAATGTTATTGATGGTGCAGGTCGCAAGCTCCTGATTTGTCATCTGGAAGCAGCCGTCACCATCAATCGCCCAAACTAAACGGTCTGGCTGAGCGACTTTGGCGCCCATAGCAGCTGGAACCGCGTAGCCCATGGTTCCCAGTCCGCCGGAATTAAGCCAAGAATTAGGTCGTTCATACTTAATGAACTGTGCAGACCACATCTGGTGTTGGCCCACTCCAGCGGCGAAAATTGCCTCTGGGCCGGAGAGCTCACCAATGCGCTGAATGACATACTGCGGAGATAGCTTTCCGTCGTCAGTTTCGCTGTATCCAAGAGGGTAGCGCTCCTTGAGTCCGTTTAGAAAAACCCACCAGTCTTCATAATCCGGCTTTGCGCTCTTCATCTGCGCCTTCAGCTCGGCAATCAACATCAAGATCACAACCTTGGCATCTCCAACTATCGGCACATCCGCGTGACGAATCTTTCCGATTTCGGCCGGATCAACATCGACATGGATTACTTTCGCACCTTTAGCGAAGCTCTTGATGTCACCGGTTACCCGATCATCAAAGCGGGCGCCAAGGGTAATCAAGAGGTCCGATTTTTGCAAAGCAGTTACAGCTGGAACCGTTCCGTGCATGCCCGGCATACCCATGTGCTGCGGGTGCGAGTCTGGGAACGCACCTCTGGCCATTAAGGTCGTGGTGACCGGAGCGTGAAGTAACTCAGCCAATGCAAGAAGTTCATTGCTTGCCTCGGCCCGAATAACTCCACCACCAACATAAAGAATTGGCTTATGGGATTTAAGAATAAGTTCGGCCGCCGCCTGCACTTGCTTACCGTGAGGATCAGTGATGGGCTTAAAACCAGGAAGGTCGATCTTCGGCGGCCAAGAGAACTCGAACTTTCCGTTTTGAGCATCCTTGGTAAAGTCCACTAATACGGGGCCCGGTCTGCCGGTGGTGGCAATCTCATAGGCGGCCGCGATGACTCCTGTGATGTCCTCGGCGCGAGTAACCAAGAAGCTATGCTTGGTAATTGGCATTGTTATGCCGACAATGTCCGCCTCCTGGAAAGCATCAGTTCCGATGGCAGCAGAATTCACCTGACCGGTTATAGCAAGCATTGGTACTGAGTCCATGTGAGCATCAGCAATCGCTGTCACTAGGTTGGTAGCACCTGGGCCGCTGGTTGCAATGCAAACTCCAAGTCGGCCGCTAGCCGCGGCATAGCCCTCGGCAGCGTGACCGGCACCCTGCTCGTGTCTAACCAGGATGTGACGTAGTTTTTTGGAGTCCATAAGCGGGTCATAAGTGGGCAAAATTGCGCCACCGGGCAAGCCAAAGACCGTGTCCACCCCGAGCAGCTCGAGTGAACGGATTAGTGCTTGCGCCCCGGTTAGGGTCTCGGTTGCCATGGTGTCCTTTTCAATTCAATAATTAGCCGCAGTA